>Ga0210393_10003292_pt1 | contig 13005 bp, 12 predicted proteins | sample IncBWC27OmetaG_FD_160068 | JGI IMG/M metagenome (GOLD analysis project Ga0210393, IMG submission 160068) | Forest soil microbial communities from Barre Woods Harvard Forest LTER site, Petersham, Massachusetts, United States - Inc-BW-C-27-O ... | reverse complement strand
GCGGCAGCAAGCTCGGATACCTGCAGGCGACCGTGGAATACGGCCTGAAGCATCCGAGCCTGGGCGGCGATTTCGCCAATTACCTGCGCGAGCTGGTGCCCACGCTCTCCTAAGCGGCTCCTATGATGAGCGCCTCCTAGCGGAAGCGCCCGCGCTGCTGCTGGCCGAAGCTTCTCGTGCCCGAACCGCCGCCCGCCGGGGCGCGGCGCGAATCGCGCCCGCCGTGCTGGCCCGGCCGGCCTTGGCCCTGCGAGGGCCGGTTGCCCGGGCGATTGCCGGCGCTGCGTTCCCCGCTGCGATCGCCGTGCGCGACGGCCGGCGCCGCCGACTCGACGATCTTGAATACCGGCGTCGGCAAGGTTGGAATGCTGCGGCGTAGAACCCGCTCGATGTCGCGCAGCAAGCCGGATTCATCGCTCGATACCAACGACACGGCTTCGCCGGCGGAACCGGCGCGCCCGGTCCGGCCGATGCGGTGCACGTAGTCTTCCGGCACGTTGGGCAATTCGTAGTTGACCACCTGCGGCAGCTCCTTGATGTCGAGGCCGCGCGCGGCAACCTCCGTGGCCACCAGTGCGGTGACCTGCCCGCGCTTGAACATGTCGAGCGCTTTGACTCGTGCGGCCTGGCTCTTGTTGCCGTGGATGGCCAGCGCTTGCACGCCGGCGGCCTCCAGCTGCTGCGTCAGGCGATTGGCGCCATGCTTGGTGCGCGTGAAGATCAATACCTGGCGCCATTGGCCTTCTTGGATCAGATGCACCAGCAAATGACGCTTCTGCTCCTTCTGCACCCTATACGCGCGTTGCTCCACGAGCTCGATCGGCGCGTTGCGCGGCGCGACCTGTATCGAGAGAGGGTCATGCAGCAGCCGTTCCGCCAAGCCGCGGATATCGTCCGAATAGGTGGCGGAGAACAACAGGTTCTGCCGTTTCTGCGGCAGCAGCTTGATGATCTTGCGAATGTCGTTGATGAAGCCCATGTCCAGCATGCGATCGGCCTCGTCGAGCACCAACACCTGCACCTTGGAGAGGTCAGCCACGCGTTGCTGCGCGAGATCGAGCAGGCGGCCGGGGGTCGCCACCAGAACGTCGCAGCCGCTGCGCAAGGCGCTGATCTGCGGATTGATGCTCACGCCGCCGAACACCTGGTAGGTGCGCAGCTGCATGTATTTACCGTAGTCGCGCGCACTCTGAGCGACTTGCGCCGCCAGCTCGCGGGTGGGCGTCAACACCAGCGCGCGGGGCGCACGGCTGGTGCCGTTCGCCTGGTCGGCGGCCAGCCGTTGCAAAATGGGCAGCACGAAGCCGGCCGTTTTGCCGGTGCCGGTTTGGGCGTTGGCGAGGACATCGCGGCCGGACAGCACGGCCGGAATCGCCTGGATCTGAATGGGGGAAGGCGAATCGTAGCCCTTATCGGCGACAGCACGCAGCAATTCGGGCAATAGCCCGAGATCGGAAAATGACATTGAACAATCCTTGGTAGAAATTTGGACTCGCACGACGGAAGCACCGGCTTCCGCAGCGGTCAGCAGCGAGGGAGGTAAATAAATCGAAGTGCGTCGAGGACGGACCGCGGGCTTAAGGGTGGCACTGACCGAGCACCGACCTCATTGAGCTGGCGGCACTGTACAGGAACGAGGCTGCCGCGTCCAGGCGAGGGGTAGCCCAGGCGCCGGCGGCGGCTAGGATGCTAGTTGGCGGCGAGCTTTGATTTCGGCAATACCGCGCGTGGATTCACGGCCGTATCGCCGTCGCGGATCTCGAAGTGCACGTGCGGGCCGGTCGAGTGACCGGTGCTGCCGAGCAGGGCGATCAAGGTGCCTTGCGCGACCTGGTCTCCCTGTTTGACCTTGAGTTCGCTGTTGTGGGCGTAGAGTGAGCTGGTCTTGCGGTCATGCCGTAAAATGACGACGTTGCCATAGCCGCGCAGACCGTCGCCGGCGTAGATCACCTCGCCGGCGGCAATGGCGTAGACCGGTTCGCCCTCGTCCGCCGCCATGTCCATACCCTTGTGTATCTTGCCCCAGCGCTCGCCGTACTCGGAACTCACGATATAGGCGTCGAGCGGCCAGCGCAGCGAGCCCGCATATTGTTCGGGCACCGTCGTCAGGGCCGGCGGCGGCGCGGTGTGCGTCTTAGGCTGTGCCGGCGCGCCGGCCGGCGGCGTCTTGGCGATACCGGATTTGTGCAATACGCCGAGCACGGCGGTTTCGCTATGTTCTCCGGCATCCTGAAAGGTTTTCAGAACATCCTTTTCGGCGAGATATTTCTGCATCCGCGTATAGGCCTTCGAGGCGGTCGTCGAGGTGACTTCGATCGCCTTGGCGGAGACATCCTTGCTCTTTTGGTACCACTCTTGATCGCCGAATTTCTGATCGACCGTGGCGCAGCCGGCGAAAACGCCCGCGCCGAGCACCGCGGTCACGGCAAGGAGGCGCATGCGAGCCATCGGGGATGTGTCCTCTGCAATTGGGCGAGTGGAATCAATCGCTCGAATTGCGCAAAGCTTAGCATGCGTAAAATTGTGCTGCCAAAGCGGATGCGATGGCGCTAGGCTATGCAGCAAATGGAATCTCCTCGAAGTCTGCCCGCGGCGCGAGCCGTGGCACCCGTAGCTGACATATTGAGTGCGGCGCGACGCATCGATGGCGCCAGTCGGATGGCCATTCTCGCGATTTTCGTCGGCTGGTTCTTCGTGGATACGCTCGTCGCGAGCCTCGGGTCGCTGCAGCACGGCGTGCGCTTTTTTGACATATCCTCGGCGATATTCGACCCGACGCGGATATTTTTCGCGGTCGACGCTTCCTGGCAGCGTGGTTTATTCGTTTTGCTCTGCCTCGTGTGCTTGCTGGCGCCGATTTTGCCGCATTGGCGAACGGCACGATGGGCGTGGGCGGCCTATCTGGCGCCGCTGGCGTTGATGCTGGCCTGCGGCGCGCTGCTGTATTCGCAGACATCGAGCGAGTTCTTTTCCGCTCCGCAGAACGCGCAATCCTTGAGCGGCAGCGTCATTCACTTTGCGAACGACCTCCTGCATCGGGGCAGCGGTTTGGTGGCCCGACACGTCTCGATCGGGGTCGGTGGTTATCTGGCCTTTGCCGGCAGCCTGGTACTGGCGGTGCAGGGGATGCGGCGCCTGCAGCGCGGGCTCTAGTCGGGACGGCGCGCCTTCCGCTCCTTGCGGCGGGCGTGCAATATCGCTTCCGTGTAGCCGTTGGGCTGCTCCCGGCCCTTGAACACCAAATCGCAGGCAGCCTGGAACGCGATATTGTTGTCGGGATCCTCGGCGAGCCGGCTAACCCCAAGGTCGGAAGCGTTCTGTTTGTCGACGACCAGGGCCATCCGGCGCAGCGCCTGCATGACCTCCTCGTAGGAACAGATGCCGTGGCGCAGCCAGTTGGCCACGTGTTGGCTGGAGATGCGCAGCGTGGCGCGGTCTTCCATCAGCGCGACGTTGTAATAGTCCGGCACCTTGGAGCAGCCGACCCCGGAATCGACCCAGCGCACGACATAGCCCAGTATGCTTTGCGCGTTGTTGTTGAGCTCTTCCTCGATCTCGGCCGCGCTCCAGCGGGGCGTTGCGGCCAGCGGCGGCGTCAAGATCTCGTCGAGCGAGGCGCGCTGCCGGCCGGCGAGGCGGGTTTGCACCTGCGCGACGTCGACCTGGTGATAGTGCAAGGCGTGCAGCGTCGCCGCGGTGGGAGAGGGCACCCACGCCGTATTGGCCCCGGCTTGCGGCTGCGCGATCTTGGTCCGGAGCATATCGGCCATGAGGTCCGGCATGGCCCACATGCCCTTGCCGATCTGCGCCCGGCCGCGCAAGCCGCACTCAAGTCCGATATCGACGTTTTGCCGCTCATAGGCATCCAGCCACACGGCCTTCTTGAGTTCGCCCTTGCGCAGCACCGCCGCCGCTTCCATCGAGGTGTGAATCTCATCTCCGGTGCGATCGAGGAAGCCGGTGTTGATGAACACGACGCGATGCCGCGCAGCCCGGATGCATTGCGCAAGATTGACGCTGGTGCGCCGTTCCTCGTCCATGATGCCGATCTTCAGGGTGTTTCGCGCCAGCGCCAACAGATCTTCGACCGCGGCGAACAGTTCATCGGCAAAAGCGACCTCGTCCGGTCCGTGCATTTTCGGCTTGACGATGTAGATGGATCCCGAACGCGAATTGCGCCGCGCACCCGCCCCGCGCAAGTCCTGCAAGGCGATGAGCGCGGTCACCGCCGCGTCGATGAAGGTTTCCGGTATCGGATCGCCGTCCAGGCTCACGGCGTCGCACATCATGTGGTGGCCGACGTTGCGCACGAGCATGAGACTGCGGCCCGGCAACACGAGATTCCCGCCGCTCGGCGTGCGGTACTGCCGGTCCGTGTTCAAGCGGCGCAGCACGGATTTGCCGTCCTTCTCGATCCGTGCCTCCAGGCTGCCGTTCATCAATCCAAGCCAATTACGGTATGCCTGGACCTTGTCGTCGGCGTCCACGGCGGCAACCGAATCCTCGCAATCTTGAATCGTCGTGAGCGCGGATTCCAACAGCACATCGCTGATGCCGGCAGGGTCATCGCGGCCGATGAAGTGGCTGCGATCGATCTTGAGCTCCACGTGCAGTCCGTGATGGACCAAGAGCAACAGCGCCGGGGCCCCGGCATCCCCCTGAAAGCCGCGAAAAGCGGCTGCGTCCCGCAGGCGGGTGGCGCTGCCGTCTTGCAGCCGAACCTCGAGTCCGTGCGGGGCCACGCGGTAACCGACGGCATCGTGATGCGAGCCGCCCGCCAGTGCGAAGTGCTCGTTCAAGAAATCCCGGGCGAAGGCGATGACTCTCGCGCCGCGCTGTGGGTTGTACTTGGCGGTGCGGGGTGCGCCGTCCTCGGCAATGGCGTCGGTGCCGTACAGCGCATCGTAGAGGCTTCCCCAGCGGGCATTGGCGGCATTCAGGGCGTAGCGCGCATTGGTGACCGGAACCACCAATTGCGGACCGGCGACGGCGGCGATCTCGGGATCGACCTTCGCCGTATCGATCGCGAAGGGTTGCTGCTCGGCAGCCAGATAACCAATCTCGACCAGGTACGCCTTGTAGCGCGAGTGATCGAAGGCCGCCCCCGGATTTTGACGGTGCCAGAGGTCGATCTTCGACTGCAGCTCGTCGCGCAGCAGCAGCAGGGCCGTATTTCGCGGCGTCAAACGCCGAACGAGTGCGGCGAATCCGTCCCAAAAGGATTGCGCCTGCACGCCGCTTCCCGGCACGGCCTCGTCGGTGACGAAGTCGTACAGGACCTTGTCGATTCGAAGCGGTCCCACGCTGACGGTGGCGCGCATGGTGGCTCCTTTGCTGGACGCTACGTGAGTTATCGGGCCGAATGATCTAGTATATCGGCAATCATGTCGCGCGCCGGGGCTGTCGAAGAGCGATCCCACCGGCTCAGCGGCAGAGGGATACATTACGCCGCGCCCGGTCATTGCAGCATGAGCTTGTTGTTTCGCATCAACCTGGCGCTCGCCGCCGTTTTCATTACGGCGGCGTTGATCGTCGGCTATGCGTGCCGGGCCATTCTCGAGGCCAACGCGCAGCGCGAAGTCTTCGCCGAGGCCGGTCTCATGCTGGACAGTGCCTTGGCCATTCGCGCCTATACGGCCAACGAGATCCTGCCGCTGCTCAGCGAGCGAATTCAGGGCGAATTTCCGCCGCAGAGCGTGCCTTTCTATGCGGCGACCCAGAATTTTCTGCGACTGCGCGAACGCAATCCCGAGTACACCTACAAAGAGGCGACGCTCAATCCGATGAACCCGCGCGATCGTGCCGCGGATTGGGAGGGCGACATCATTCAACGATTCAGGAACGACCCGAAGGCGGCGGAACTCGTCGGGGAGCGCGAAACTCCCATGGGTAAGTCGCTGTACCTGGCGCGGCCGATCCGCAACGACGCAGAGTGCGCTCCCTGCCACAGCACTCCCGCGGCGGCTCCGCGCACCCTCGTTGCGCGTTACGGGGCCAGCAACGGCTTTGGTTGGCAGAGCAACGAAATAGTGGGCGCCCAGGTCGTTTCGGTGCCCTTTGCGCGCGCAACCGCGAATGCCGACCGGGCGTTCCGCGCCGTCATGATTTCATTGATCGCCGTATTGACCGCAGTGTTCCTGATCGTCAACGGGGTGCTGTATGGTTTGGTCGTACGTCCCGTGAGACAGATCGCGCGGGTTGCGGACCGATTGAGCCTCGGCGACATTTCGGCGGAGGAGTTTCCGCAGCGCGGCGCTCGAGAGATCGCCTCGGTGGGGCGTTCCTTCAATCGCATGCGCAAAAGCCTCGAGAAGGCCATGCGAATGCTCGAGAAATAACCCATGGCGCACGAGGTTTTCATCAGCTACTCCCAGCCGGATCGTGACTGCGCATTCGAGATGGTCGCGCGGCTCGAAGCGCAGGGCATCAGTTGCTGGATAGCGCCGCGCGACATTGCGCCGTCGGCGGATTGGGCAGCGGAGATCATGGACGCCATCTCCTCGGCGCGGTCCATGATTCTGATTTTCTCCACACACAGCAATCACTCGCCGCAGGTGCGCCGCGAGGTGGAACGGGCGGTCCACAAGGAGCTGAGCATCCTGCCGTTTCGCATCGAGGATGTGCTGCCGTCCAAGAGCCTGGAGTTTTTTTTGAGTACGCAGCATTGGATGGATGCATTTCCGCCGCCTCGAGAACCGCACTACGCCCGGCTATGCGCGTATCTCCTGAAGACGCAGGCGGCTGCGGAGCCGCCGCGCCCGCCATCCGCGGCCGCGGCCGGTGGTCACGGCAACCACCGCTTCGAGGCCCCCGAGCTGCAGCACATCGAGCGGCAGCTGGCAGGCTACATCGGACCGCTGGCGAAGCACCTGGTGAAAGCGGCGGCGGCACAGGCTGCCGGCGTCGAGGATCTCGTCGGGCGTCTCGCCCGCGAGCTGGATTCCGAATCGGAGCGTCGCGACTTCGCGCAGCGCTGCCAGGCCATCTGGCCGCGGATGAGTTAGTTCTCCTGGTTGGGCTCCACAAAGATGGCGATGCCATCGCCGGCCTCTCGAGAAAATAAAACCGAGGTACCGACGCCGCGGACATACGGCGAGTGGGATGAATCCGTGCTGATGCCGGCGCCGAGCGCTGCGGCGGTTTGGTCCGACACCCCGTGCAGTAGAACGCCATTCGCACCGACGCTCGCGGCCGCCTCCTTGAGACGCGTCACGACCTTGTCCATTTTGGCTGCCGCCGTGACCGCCAGGGAGCCGCGGCTCGACGCGCTCAGATTGGCGATCTCCCGGTACGGGGATTCCGGCGGCTGCAGATAGATCTGAACCTGTGCCGGGGATATGGCCGGCCGCGGTTGGCCGACGAGCACGATCTGCGAGGAGGCACACCCGCCGAGACCGGCTATCAGCAAGGCGCCTGTCACCCCAACGAATGCTCGCCGCTTATTCATTCACGCTGTCCCCGCAGTCCCTGCGAGCGCTCTTCCTCGCGCAACACGTCGCTCAATTGCTCGGCACTTTGCTGGAACCGAGCCGTCCACTCGGGCAACGGGGGCGACGGCGCTGAACGGGCGAGTCCGGCGAACAGTACTCCGGGATCGATCGGCCCGTCGGGTCCGTTGAATAAGCCGCGAACCACCACCATCCCGAGCACGCGCCGGCCGCGCACGAGGCGGCCGATATCGGCAAGCGCGAGATAGCGGCCGTTGTTGACGTGCAGATTCAAATCCAGATCGTTCGGCCAAACTCGCAGCGCCACCCGCGTGGTGGCGAATATATCGACCCTGGAAGCGCCGATGAGGCCGAAGCCGACACGAATCAAGCGCACCCAAGGAAACACGACCCTGCCTTTCGTCAGTGATGAATGGTGAAGTGTAACCGACCCGTGCATAGCCGAGGCCCCGTCGGCCCTGACCGTGAGGCGCTATCGCAGGGTTTGTCGCTGATTAGCCAACTTCGACGCCGCATGAGTTCGCGTTACCGCTTAGAGTTCTTTGCGACTCCACATAACACACGCTTTCTCAAGGATCGCGCGGCGGCGCCGATGGATTGGGGATCATTCACCTCATGAATATGCTGCATTGCAAACCGCGAGAAACTCCATTGGCCAACGGCCCCAGCACATGATCAAGGCGCCTCCGGCAGGAGTTACCGGGTCGAGTTCCCCATTTGCGATCATTTGGATGTTTGCTGCCATCGTGCTGTGTCTCTTGATCCTCGCAAACTACAGCTTTGGGCTATTGTCGTCGGCACGGGCCTATGTCGGCGGGGAAAGTCTCTGGTCGAAGGCGCAGAAAGACGCGGTGTTTCACCTGCAAAAGTACGCCATCAACCGGGACCCGGAAGAACTGCGTCAATTTCGCGCCAAACTTGCAATCCCCCTGGGCGACCGCGTAGCCCGCGTCGAGATGAACAAGCCCTCCCCGGACATCAACCGGGTAAGGGAGGGGTTCATCGACGGCGGCATTCATCCGGACGACATCGACGGCATGTTCGATCTCTACCGCAACTTCAACTGGCTCGATGCCATGCAGCGCGCAACCCACGCGTGGGAGGAGGGCGACCGCTACATCGCCCAACTCAATGAGGCAGGAAATCTACTACAGCGCGAGATCGAGTCGCCGTCGCCGCGCGACGCGACGCTCCGAGCGGCTCTCGTCGATATCACCAGAATCAACGAAAATCTCACTCCCGTCGAAAACCGGTTCGTCGATGCCTTGAGCACCGCATCGCGCATGACCTACCGATGGCTGCGCGTGATCATATTCGCCGCCACCCCGGGGCTTCTATTGCTGGGAATCGCCTTGTCGCTGCGGATACTTCAGCAGCGCAAGCGCACCGAGAGTCAATTGAACCACATCGCCCTTCATGACGATCTGACCTCGCTCCCCAATCGCTTGATGTTCAACCGGTGCCTCGACCACGCACTGGGCAGGCACCGCCGCGCTGGCAGCGGCATGGCCGTCTTGTTCATGGACCTGGATCGGTTCAAGGTGATCAACGACTCGCTTGGGCACGAGATCGGCGATGATCTACTGCGCCAGGTGGCCGACCGGCTGCGGGCGCAATGCCGGGACGGGGATACGATGGCGCGCATGGGAGGCGACGAGTTCGCCGTGCTCATGGAAAATCACGACAGCCTGACGGATGTCTCGGCCTGCGGCCGGCGACTCGTCGAGGAAATGAGCGCACCCTACATTCTCCGCGGCAAGGATTGCCGCGTCACGGTCAGCATCGGCATCAGCATCTTCCCCGCCGACGGCAATGACTCGCAGGCGTTGATCAAGGCGGCGGACGTCGCCATGTATCGCGCCAAAGAGACCGGCCGGAACAATTTCCTGTATTACTCGCCGCAGATGAACGTGCACACACTGGAGCGGCTGGAACTGGAATCAGACCTGAGACATGCCCTCGCGCAGGGTGAATTGCTGCTGCATTATCAGCCCAAGGTGGAATTAGCGACGGGACGGATCAGCGGGATCGAGGCGTTGCTGCGCTGGAAGCACCCGATCCGCGGACTCGTACCGCCCAAGGAGTTCATTCCTTTGGCCGAAGAGACGGGGCTGATCGTGCCCATCGGCGAATGGGTGCTGGCCACCGCGTGTGCGCAGACCAAGGTTTGGCAGGACGAGGGGCATTCAAACATCAGCGTTGCCGTCAATCTGTCGGCGCGCCAGTTCGGCGATCCCATGCTGCTGCCGAAATTGACCCGAATCATCCGCGACAGCGGTCTCCATCCATCGATGCTCGAGTTGGAAATCACCGAAAGCATGGTCATGTCGCACGGCGAAAGCGCCGTCGCGGTGCTCGAGAGCTTGAAATCCATCGGCGTACAGATCGCCCTCGATGACTTCGGAACGGGTTATTCGTCGCTCGCCTACCTCAAACGCTTCCCCATCGACACGCTGAAGATCGACCGCTCCTTCATCCAGGACATCCCGGCGGACTCCGACGACAAGAAGATCACCCGCGCCATCATCGCCATGGCGCATAGCATGAGGCTCAAAGTAGTGGCGGAGGGAGTTGAAACGGCGGAACAGCTGTCGTTTCTGCGCACTCAGCGATGCGATGCGGTGCAGGGTTACATTCTGTATCGGCCGCTGGCCGCGGAGGCGGTGGCGGAGGTCCTCGAGCTCGATCGGCGCGGCGAAACGTCCCGAGCCGCGATTCGCGCCTGACTATTCCGAGCCGCCCCGCAAACGTGGCGGGTCCCTATCAGGCGGCGTCGGCGTCTGCAATATCCCGCAGTGTTGCCTGTGCCCGGCCGGCACGCTTGGCTGAATACAAAGCCTTGTCGGCGGCCAAGACCAAGTCGCTGGCGGCGCGGTGGGCCGGCGACTGGTTATCTCGATGCCTGCGTGGGGACGCTGCCCAGCACGAACTGCCGTCGTCGTAACATCCGATTCCGATGCTCACACTGACATGGTGAGTGGTCTGAGAGGCTTGGTGGACAATGTCGACGCCGGCAACCGTGTCCAGAACCTTCTTCGCCATGAATTGGGCGCCGAGCCGAGAGGTCTGCGGCAGCAGCACCACGAATTCCTCGCCCCCATAACGCGCCACGAGATCCGCGGGGCGCTTGCATGTGTCTACCAAGGCTCGCGTGACGTGCTGCAAACAGAGATCTCCCTGCGGATGCCCGTAACGATCATTGTACGATTTGAAGTTATCAACATCGATCATCAGCAAGGATAGCGGCTCATCGGCGCGCAGGGCGCGCAGCCATTCGCGCTCCAATGTTTGATCGAAAAGGCGCCGGTTCGCGACCCCGGTCAACACGTCGGTAGTTGCCGTGCGCCGCAGTTCGTCGGCCACTTGCTTCAAGCGCAGTTGAGTGCGGACTCGCGCCAAAACGCGCGAAGATCGCAACGGTTTGGCGATGAAGTCGGCCGCACCCATCTCCAAGGCCGAAACCTCAAACCCCGCTTCCCCGTGGCTGGTGATGAATATCACCGGCACATCCGCCAAGAGGGACTCGCTCTTCAGCGTCTTCAAAAGTTCAAAGCCGCTCATTCCGGGCATTTCTGCATCGAGCAAAATCAGGTCAGGTGTGGAGCTGCGCGCGAGCCGCAGGGCGTCCGCTCCATTCGTCGCGAACCGCAACTGACCCACCTCCGCAAGGATTCTGCCCATCAATTGGATCGAGCCCGGGTCGTCGTCGACCAACAAGATGGCGATACCCGGGTGCCCTTCTTTGTCTGCTCCTATTGCCATATGGCCCGGCATTGAATCGGAATGCCGCGCGCTGTTCTGCGCCAGTCGTCCCATAAAGGGACGAATTGTTGCCCCGCGGTGCCGCAAAGCATCGTGCGGTCCGTGTTTCCTTCGCTTATCGCGATTGCATCACAGGCTGGACCGACAATGAGTCGCAAAGAGGGACTCAACATGAAGCCGCGCGCTCATATTGAGTGTATACATAACCACTGACTTCTACGCAGGACGAGATAATGAAATCTGTGTTGCTGGTCGATGACGACAATACCCTGTTGCTTGGAATCGGCGTGCGCCTCAAAAGCATGGGATATGCGGTGTTCACCGCCAAGGACGCGGTGAGCGCGGTGTCCGCCGTCGTCAAGAACAACCCCGACGTGGTCGTACTCGATGTCTCGCTGCCGGCCGGGGACGGGTTCTTGGTCGCCGGCCGTCTGCGGAATCTGGTCGGATCGGCGGCGACGCCGATTATTTTCATCACCGCGAGCGAGAACCCGCAACTGCGTGAGCGCGCAGCGAAACTGGGAGCCGCGGCGTTCCTGAATAAGCCTTTCGACGCCACGTCGTTGGCTGATGCCATCGAGACTGCCCTGTCGCCGGGAGACTTCCGGCGAGCCCTGGCCAGCGGCGAATAGGGTGGTAACGAAGCAAACGACGCAGTTCGTCGGTTTGGCCGCGGAACCTCAAGAGAAATTCAGCATTCTTCTGGTCGATGACGACCCCATGGTGGTTCGAATTCTGAACCGCATTCTCAGCGACTTCGCGCCCGTTCGATTTGCGACGTCCGGACACTTGGCACTCAAACTGGCGCGCGAGTGCGTCCCGGACCTCGTCATACTGGATGTCGACATGCCTGAAATGAGCGGCTTCGAGGTATGCAAGACATTCAAGAGCGACAAAGCGCTGTCCGAGGTGCCGATCATCTTCATAACGAGTCACGAAAGCGTGCAGTTGGAGGCAAAAGGGATCGAACTCGGCGCCGCCGACTTCATCAGTAAGCCACCGCACGCTCCCCTGGTTCTGGCGCGCGTGCGCACCTATCAACGTTTGAAGCTGCTGTCCGAGACGATGCGCAGCGCCGTCAAGATGGACTTCTTGACGGGCGCGGTCACCCGCCGGCAGTGGGAGAAGGCCTTGGGTCAGGAATGGTTGCGCGCCCAGCGAAGCGCGGCGCCGCTGACATTTCTGCTGGCGGATATAGAAGGCTTCACCTCATTCAACGCCGAATTCGGTGAGGAGACGGGCGATGCATGCCTGAAATCCGTGGCCGACGTTCTGCGCTCAGTGGCACATCGGCCAGCGGACGTGCTGGGCCGCTATGCCGGCGGGAAATTTGCGGTATTGCTGCCCGAGACCGATGGGCAAGGCGCCGGCATCGTCGCGCAGCGAGCGATTGAGACCGTCAACGGTCTGCAGATACCGCATGCCTCTGGACACGGCGCCCGCGTGACACTGTCCGTGGGCGGCGTCTGTCGAGACTCTGCACGCTCGAACAAATGGAACGATAGGTCCAATGTCGCGCCGGATGGGATGCTCGCGGCGGCCGAGCACGCACTCAAGTGCGCCAGATCGGCAGGTGGGCAAAGGGCAATCATCGTCGACATCGTCAACTTCGACGGCGCTCAGGCGCTGTCCTTACGTAACAAATGAAGTCCCACGTTCCATCCAGCGCTCTGCAGAGCGCGATCTTCAACAGTGCGAACTTCTCGAGCATTGCCACCGACGCGAAGGGCGTCATCCAGATCTTCAATGTCGGCGCCGAGCGCATGCTGGGTTATACCGCCGAAGAGGTGATGAA
>Ga0210393_10003290_pt1 | contig 13007 bp, 9 predicted proteins | sample IncBWC27OmetaG_FD_160068 | JGI IMG/M metagenome (GOLD analysis project Ga0210393, IMG submission 160068) | Forest soil microbial communities from Barre Woods Harvard Forest LTER site, Petersham, Massachusetts, United States - Inc-BW-C-27-O ... | reverse complement strand
CTGTCCGTTGATGGTTGCGACGACGTCGCTACCCGAACTGCGGCTGGCGGCCGCACCGGTGAGCGATCCCGCCGTGGTCGCCAACGTGCCCTGAAGCACATTGATGCCGACAAACTGCGACGAGCCGAAGTCCTGGCTTTGGAAGGTCAAGGAGCCGTTCTTTGCGCCCGTCGTCACGTTCTGAGCAGCCTGGTTGTCCACGACGAGGCCGGTGCCGTTGCCCTCGAGAGTGACGGACACGTCAGCACTGCTGATGCCGCTGGCGGCGATCAAGGCTTTGACGTCGCTGGCCGACGAAGTCACGTTGCCGGAACCGTCTGTGCCCAGCGTGATGGTCAGGGTCAGCGAGTTGGCCGTGGAGGCACTGCTCACCGACAGCGTCTGGGTGGCGGTGGCCGCTGCGATCGCGACTTTCAAGGTCTGGGGGTTGCCCGTGGCTTGTGAGGGATCAGTCGCTGTGCTGCGAATGTCGGTGAAGGTCAGGCCGTTGTTCGAGGCGAGTGTGCCGAACGTTGTGGTGCCGTAAACGGCGGCCGTCGCACTGGCCTTAACGCCGGTGACGTTCGAGACGTTGTTGATCGCCGACTTGAGGTCGGTAATCGTGCTGCCTTTGCCGAGGAACACCACGTTGGTGCCGCTGGCACCCGAGACTTCGATCGTGGTGTTGCTGGCCAGACCGCCGTTCACAAAGTTGTAGAACAGCTGTCCCTGCGTCGCGGCCGTCTTGACGGTGGCCGTAATGGGGACGGTCGAGCTTCCCGAGAATGCCACCGCGTTGAGCTGATAGCTGTTCAGCTTGGCGCTGTCGGCGGACGAGACCTGCGTCGTGTACGCCTTGCTGCCGTCAATGAGCTGATCTCCGGCGAACGTCGTGTTCGCCGAGATCTCATTGATAGCGGACAAGGCTTGATCGATCTGGTTCTGGTCGGCGTTCAATTCCGTCGAGGACAAGGCACCGCTGTTCAAACCGGATTGCACCAGCGAACGGACCTGATCCAGCAGTCCGCTGATCTGTGACAAACCGGCGTCGGCGGTCGAAAGCACGTCGTTGGCGCGGTTGCTGTTGGTGATTGACTGGTTGATGGACGAAATCTGCGAGCCGAGAATGTTGCTGGCGACGAGTCCGGCCGGATCGTCCGATCCGCTGTTGATCTTCAAACCGGTTGAGAGCCGGGTCAAAGAGGTTTGCAGAGAGTTCTGCGAACCGGTCAAGTTATTTAACGCAACCAACGAGGAAACGTTTGTATTGATCCTTGTCATCGAAAGAAGCCCTTCTTTGCACCCCGCTAACCGCTCCCCGCCCCCAACGGACCCGAGCTAGTTAGATTCGGTGGTCAGTGATTTTGGTGGTTTCTCGTGCTCTGTTTGTTGTACGCGTTTGATCTTGGGCGTTCGCGACACAAGCGCGTTTGACCGCCACGGTTTGTGAGGACGGCCTTTTCCTCAATCAGACTCGAAGGCAGTCGGCTTCTACGCCCACGTCGAGGACCGTCACAGTCCATGCACCTGGGCAAGGCATGGAAATGCGGTCTCTCCGGCATCCATCTATCGACCCAAGGCCCCAACGGCTTTAGGGAAAGTACGGTAGCCCCGTGGCTCGGGGCGGATGCAGAGATTGAATTGGGGGCGTCGGCACGGCAACCAAGAGACTTGGTCGCATTTTGCCGCGCAAACTAACTTTTCATGAAGTCATCAGCCTGTCGTGAGGGCTGCGTAATTCAAGCAGCCCTTTAAAGACAAGCGGCCCAGGAATTTCGTAGAACTCTCGCTTCTCGTGTCGGGTTTAAGACCCCTGCAAAGTCGACCCTAATTCCCTGCGGTCCCTTTTGAGACCGGTTTCTCTTTGGGAGCCGGTCGGCGGGGGGGCCGGCCGTCTTCCTGCGCCTTGGCGTTTTCGCGCTGAATCGCCTCGTAAACTTCTTGCCGATGCACCGGAATTTCTGTCGGAGCTTCGATGCCGAGCCGCACTTTGTCGCCGCGGATATCGACGATCGTGATAATTATGTTGTCGCCGATGATGATGCTCTCGTCACGCTGGCGGGACAGTACAAGCATCGCAGGACTCCTTTTCCACGGTCGGCCAAACTTGTTGCGCCTTCTCGGAGCCTCGCTCCCGAGTGCTCAGGGGCCGAACGGTCGCTGGGGGAACGACCGGGGGGCGGCCCGTCACGATCGTGATTACCAATCGCGTTTATGAGATCGTCATGGGCGGGAAATTGGACTACCCGCGAATCCCTTTTCACGGAGCATCTTTCCAGACCTTGGGAGAATTTACCGGTTGTTCCAAGGGCTCCGAAGATGCGCAGCAAACTCGCGGCGGTGAAGTTCCGGCATGCGCGCATTGCGTACGGACAGTGGAAGAAGATTCGCGCTGTTCTTGCCGATTGCCGTTACGAACACGACGCGAGCTCGGCACAAAGGTATAGAAACGCCACACTTGCAGCGGCTGGAGCGGAGCGATCAGCCGCTGGACGCTTCGTGGAACGTGGCGATCCATTTCCGGCGAGACACGCCTCTGGGCTCTGCCGCACCTCGTCGGCGCTCACCAAGAAGAGTCGAATCGCTCGCGACCGGGTCTCTGCTCTGTCGGTTCTGACGAGGCTCTCGCGCCGCTAGGCGACTTTGCTCGCCGCGAAGCGCCTGCTGCGTCCGAATCGACGGTCGAAGCCTTCGTCGTGCTGACCGCGGAGCCGTTCGAGGCCTTCGATGAGCATCGGCAGCCCGATCCCCAGTGCACGGCGGATAGAGCGCGTGTGCAATGAGCATTCGCCACGAGCGAAGCCGGTCGGTGCGAGTTCGGTCGGTGCGAGCCAGATCGCCTGGGGTGGCGCGAGATCAAAGACGCGGGCCAGAGCGCAGGCAAAGCGATGTGGATTCGTCCGCTCGGCGCCCGCGATGTGATAAATGCCGGTCAAGCCCGCGTTCCAAGCCGATCCGAGCACGTCCGCGAGGTCGGTCGCCAGGATCGGCGTCGAGTGCGCGACGCAGTCGAAGATCGGAGCCTGATCCGCCTCGAGTGCGGCCAACATCTCGTCGATCCAGCCGCCGGCCAACTGCGGACTCCATCCATAAGGATGCGTCCGGACGACCAGCGAATTCGCTGAGTCTTTAAGGGCCGCCTTCTCCAGCGTCCGCAACGTTTGAGCTTCGCTGGCCGGGCAGAACGAATCGCAACTCTCGGTATGGAACATCCAGGGACCGGTAAACACTCCGTCGGATGAGATCAGAGTGAGACGCTTGCCCGACGTCCGCGTGGCTTCGATCCAGGCCAGCGTGGCGGAGGCCGCCTGCTGAATCTCCGCAACACTGGTGTGGTGCCAGGAGGAATCGCCGGCCGCCTGAGCGAGGAGGATTTGGTCCGGGCGATACAGGGCGATCGCCTGGCGAGCCGACTGTGCGTCGGCGATGTTCGCGGTGGCCGTTTCGCAGCCTTCGATCGCGATCTCTTCGCCGGTGCTCAACCCGGTGACGTGGAATTTGTGAGCCAGTTGCGCGGCCAGATTCGCGCCGACGACCGTGTCGATGCCGACGATCAGAACTCGTTCCACGTTCTTGCCTCCCTGCCGTGGTGAACCGTTCGCCTTGGAACGCCGAGCGGACTCCGTCCGAGGCGAACCAACCCAATCACGATGCGCGGCGGAGTATAACGACGGCCGACTTTTCCGGCCAAGATCAGTTGCCGTGCGCGGGGCGGACCAGTCGCCAAAATGGTTCAGACAATCTGGCCCGTTAGTTTCTACGCGCGTAGAAAGTCGGTCTCGCTCGCGATTCGAAACGGCGGACAATTGAAATAGGTGCGCGCCCTTTCGGGCGAATGGCGCTTGGGACCAAACTGCGAGCTCTCCGCGTGTTGGCCGTTCGGGGGCGCGCTATCAAATCGCTCAAGAGTGGCCCTTGAACCGCGAAGCGGTGACACTCCGACTGTCACCGGCGCAACAACATTTGCTATCGAGGTCGCAACTCTCTGTATTCGCTCTGGATGGACGTTTCGACGTTGGAATCGTTGCCGCGTGCAGATTCCCAAGTCGACGACTCAGTCGTCGGCACGGAACGACAGCGAGGCTGTCGGCTTGGGAAAAGTGTGCCCGGCCAAAACACGCCTCGTCGAGTGCTTCAACCGGCGCGATGGGACACTTTCCGCTGATCTAGCGGAACCTGGGTTTGGACCCGCCGCTCCACAGGGACTCGGTCCGCTCGTCAGGTCTACAGGTGGACCTGAGTTAACAGATGCGAAAGCTGAATCAGGTCCGGACACTCTCTCAAAACGCGTGGTCCGGTCCTAATCGCGACATGACACCGTCGAGGTCATGGGGTAACGCCGGATTGGAAGCGAAATCGCGCGCGTCTGCACGATAGAAGAGGTCCGGCGGGAAAGCCTTTCCCGGCGGGAAAACGAATTCTTTCCCGCCAGGGTGGGAAAGGTTTTCCTGATATAGGGAAGACACTTTCCCGCTAGCCGGTCTGAACTGGAATGAACTGAACTGGGCTCGGCGAATGAGTGGGACGGGATTCCTCTCATTGATTAGCCGTCCACCGCGATCCCGCGGGAACCCCGAGCGGCTGGATCTCGATCAACAGCGCGGACCTCAGCAAACTGTGTGAGGTCTGGAGTCGGGGCGGATCGGTGAGCTGGCGGACTTTGGGGCGGCGACGATTCCAAAACGCCATCGCGGCCACTCGAGAAACTGGAAATTCAATCGGGAAAATCTCCGCTCTTGGTGCGGCGCGAGCGTTCGGGAGGCTGGCGCAAGAGTGCTAAAGCCGCATCACAAAAGGCTCTGCATCGAATCGAACAATTTGATCGACAAGCAAGAAGTTTCGTGTTGACGCTCCGGCAGAAAATGCCTATCGTTCGCCCGCCTTTCGGCAAGTCGTTCGACTTTCTTGAGTCAATCCCGTCGAATTCTCAAATTTTTTCCGAAGTCTACCCGCAGCTGATCTCGAGACCTCGTTCGAGTTGTCAACAGATCGGCAATCGCTGCCGTTCTCACCGGCACGAAACTCCGACCCCTTCGCAAAGGATTGTCCCGATGAAACGTCTCTCTCTCCTCGCCGTCGCTCTCACTCTCTTGACCACCGCCAGCGGTTGTTGCTGCGGACTGTTCCATGGTTGCGGTGGTGGCTGCGGATACCCGCCGCCGTGCGGGAGCTGTGCTCCTCCCTGCGGTAGCTGTGGTTATCAGCCCGCCTACGCTCCCGCTCCTTGCTCGACCTGTCCGACTTGCCCCGGTGGCGGTTGTGGCGTGCAAGGACCGGGGGTTATGCAGCAAGGCGCGTTCTACGAGGGCAGCTTCGGCACGGCGATCTCTTCGACTTCGCCGTCGCCGGCCACGCCGACCTTGGCCGCGAACGAACTGCGCACGTACTGACCGAGAGTCGGATCGTCGCAGGGTGATTCGGATGAGGATCGGAAGGGGTTTCGACTCGCGCATGCAGTTCGGGAGGATGCCTTAGCGGGCCGCTTCCTTCCGGACCACTGGGCGGGTGGATGACCTCGGTGCCCGTTTTCGGGTCGCGGCGGAATCGCTCGACCCGTCCCGGAAGGGCTCCTATAATCCTTCACGGGCGTGTGCCGTCCGAGATCATTTCCGTACCCCTTGCGCATTTCCGCATCTGGTCATGCAGATCGTTAGTTACCCTCACCCGGCGCTCCGCTGGAAATCCAAACCGCTGACGCGCATCGACGCGGACCTCAAGCAATTGGTCCGATCGATGTTCGAATTGATGTACGCCACCAATGGCATCGGATTGGCCGCCAATCAAGTGGCCGTTCCGCTGCGGCTGTTCATCATGAATGCGACGGGTTCAGCAACGGAGACGGCGGCCGAGCACGTCTTTCTCAATCCCGAGATCGTGCGGCGCAAAGGTAGTGCCGAGGCAGAAGAGGGTTGCCTCAGCCTCCCAGGGCTGTATGGGCAAGTTCGGCGGTCCGAGAAGATTGTCGTCAACGCGTTCGATCTCGAAGGACAAGAATTCGAGATGGATCTCGAGGACTTGGAAGCTCGGGTCGTCCAACACGAGAACGATCATATCGACGGACTTCTGTTCATCGACCGGATGACCGAAGCGGCCCGACGCGAACTCGATCCGCGGATTGCCGACTTCGAAGCCCAATTCCGCCGCCAACAGGCCTCGGGGACGATTCCTGCCGACGACGCCCTGGAACGCACGCTGCGCGGATTTGAGGCGGATGGAGTGCCGACCGCGTCGCCCTGACGGCGCAATCGCGGCACCCTGTTGAGTCATGGAACCTGCGGAGTAAGCGGTGGCTTTTCGCCTCGTGATGATGGCGACCGGCGGCTTTGCCTTGCCGACGTTTCGCGCGCTGCTCGAACAAGGCCACACCGTCGTTGGCCTGTTCACGCAACCCGACCGCACGGGACGCGGTCACCATCGACACGTCAATCCGCTCAAAGAGCTGGCCCTCGACCGGGGGCTGCCGGTGCTTCAACCGGAAAGCGCGAAGACGCCTGAGGCCATCGCGTCGTTGGCTGCGTTGGCTCCCGACTTATGCGTCGTGGCGGCTTACGGTCAGATTCTTTCGGCCGAACTGCTGGCTGTGCCCCGGCTGGGGGCGATCAATGTGCACGCCTCGATTTTGCCGAAATATCGCGGTGCCGCCCCAATTCAGACGGCCATCCTGCAAGGCGAAACGGAGACCGGGGTCACGATCTTTCAGATCGAGCCCAAGCTCGACGCCGGACCGATTCTGGGAATCGAGCGAACGCCGATTGGCGCGAAGGAAACGTCGGGCGAATTGGAGTCCCGCCTGTCGATTTTGGGGGCCGACCTGGCGTTGCGGGTCGTCGATCAACTTGCGACCGGCACCACGCAGCCGATCATTCAGGATTCGACCCAGGCCAGCCGGGCGCCCCGGCTCAAAAAGGAGAGCGGGCGGATCGATTGGAATCGCTCGCCCCAGCAGATCGACTGGCAAGTGCGCGCCCTGCAACCGTGGCCGCTCGCCTACTCGACCCTCGCAATGCGGAGCGAGAAAGCTGGCGGGAACAGTGGCAGCCGTTCGCTGCGGCTGATCGTCCTCGAAGTCGGGCCCGCCGAGAATCTGCCCGCCAGTGATGTCGGGTCCGCGATCCCCGGGACCGTGCTGTCCGTCGATGGCAAGCGGCTCGTCGTCCAAACGGGCGGCGGATTCCTCGAAATCGTTCGCTTGCAGCCGGAGGGAAAGCGGGCGATGACGGCCGCCGAATTCCTGGCCGGATACTCGGTTCGGCCCGGCGACCGGTTCGAGAACTAGGGCCGATTGGGCCTCCCGGCGCCGGCTGAATGCATATTGCCGCAACCCTTTGATTGTGCCATCATTCCGCCGCTTTGCCCGGTCCTTTGGCCGTTCGGTGCCTGCGGAGAAACGGATTTCATGCGCAAGCTATTGCTGTTTTTCATGGGAATGATCGTGGGCGCCGGCCTCATGACCTTCGCCTTTAAATATCACGTGATGTATTCCAAAGACGGCCTGGTTCTGATTCCCAAGAGTCAGGCGGGCCTTTCCGATTTATATGTCGACGTTCGCAGCTGGAAACCGGCCGATTGGCAGGCACACCCCGAATTCGTGCACTCGCTGATGGCGCACGGGCGAGGCGATCTGGTTGCCGCGCCGGCCAATGATTTTCTCCAGGATCTGTCACGCAAGATGGACAAGGCCGAGCGTCCCGATCAGGACTCGCGCCTCGATTGAGTGGCGGCGACTGGGAGTGGATCGGTTACGGGGCCGCCGGAAAACCATGGGATGGATCGCGCAGCCACCCGAAACCAATCTCAAACCCGACCTGCAGTTGACAGTGGTGCTTGCGCGCCGTCTTCTGTGAGGATCGGCCACGTCACGTGGCGTGGGGATGAGCAGATCGTCCAAGATCTCTACGAGTGCGGCTTTGCCTCGGTCTGCGGTCGAGAGGGCGCGGAAGCGATCACGACTCAGAACGCGCTTCTGGATCGCGTGACGACGATCAAATCGGGCCCGCACCGATCTGTCTTCCGACTTGACCTTCCGACGGGCGTCGTCTTCCTCAAGCACTTCAAGGTGTCCCGCTGGTGGGAAGCCGTGAGGGACACGCTTCGAGGCACTCAGGCCGCGCGCGAAGCGCGTGCCGCCCGGATCGTTGCCGCGGCTGGAATTGAGACGATTACTTGCGCAGCTATCGGCGCCGAATCGCGGGGCCCGCTCGTCAGAGACAGCTACCTGGTCAGTCATGCGATCGCCGACGTCACGCCCCTTGACGAACTCATTCGCAATCCGGCCCACGCGGGGCTTCACACGCCCGCGTTTCGTCGCGAATTGGCGCGCGCGTTGGGGCAACTTTGCGGACGGCTGCATCGGGCGGGACTCGTGCATCGGGATCTGCATCCGGCCAATCTGCTGGCGGAGGTGAAGGCCGACGGCCGGATTCGCTTGACCCTGATCGATCTACAGGGTGTGCGCACGCGGCGTGCTTGGGGCCTTGTCTTCCGCCGCGGGGCGCGAGCCCGCTGGGATTTGTTCGGCCTCTTCAATTTTTTCCAAAGCGCTCTGCGCTCCGATCGTTGCCGCTTCTTGAACGCTTACTTGAGCGAGGCGGGGCCAGCGGCAGCGGGGGCCGGTTGGATCGCCGGAATCGGCGACGCTTCTCGCGGCCATCACCGCTTCCGCCTTCGGCTGGCCCATCGTATCGAAGCGTTTTGCCGCAGCGCCGTGCGACGCGAACAGCTGCGATACGACAAGAAGTGGCAGCGGTCCAATCGGCGGCTCATTGTGGCCGATTCGGGTGGCGTACGCTGCCGCGGGTTGGCCGTCCTTGGGACCGATCAAGTTCTCGAGCTGCGAGCCAATCCTGATTCGCTATTCCGGCCGGATCGCGTCCGGTTTTGGCTTCGCCGCTCAACGTTTGAGCGGACGGCCGTCGTGGATCTTTGGGCGGCGGGGACGGCTCTACGTTGCGAAGCTACGGAAACAAGTCGTCCACTGGGTTGGCGAGATCTGGTGCCTCGGCTGCGATGGTCGAGCACGCGACGGGCCTGGGAAATGGGGCACGCCTTGCAGCGTCGTGGCGTGTCGACCCCGCGGATGCTCTTTTATCTCGAAACGCGCGATGTCTCGCGAGTTCGCGAAATCCTGGCCAGCGAGCGCCCGAGCCGTAGCGTGCCCGTAACGACGTTTCTCGCCCATCACTTGCCAAGTCTATCCGAGCGACAAAAGGAGACTTGGATCAAAGCCAACTCGCGGCAACTGGCGGCCGAGCTGGTGCGGATGCGCGAGCTTTCGCTCGTCCATCGACAAATTTCCGCCTGCGATGTGTTGGTTGGCATCGACCCGGCTGAGGCTCGCGTTCAGATCGGCGGGGCTGACTGCATCGAGAAGCGCCGCTTCGTCTCACGTCGAAGGACCAACCGAGTTCTCATCCAGCTTCAGGCGAGCCTCGCCCCTTCTAAAGATTTGCGGCGTACCCATCGGCTGCGGTTTCTCCAAAAATATCTGGGATCGCGATTCGCCGCTGATTGGAAATCGACCTGGCGGACGATCGCTACGCAGCAGCCAGCCGTCGCCGCGACTCGCGACCTGCGTCCCATCGGGCAGTCTCCAGCACGTCGGACCGCCCGCGCCGCGTCTGTGTTGCTCGCGCTGACGCTCGCCTTTTGTGGCTGCCAGGCCGTCGATCGGCCGATCACCCTGCCGGTGAAGCACCAGGTGAAATGCGAACAGCTCTTGGTGCTGAGCGATTTCAAGCTCCAAAAGGATCACGAACTGATCCGCGAGCTGAGCACGCTGCGCGAACAGGAAGCACGCGAGTTGGAGTTGCCGCTGCAGCGCGACCCGGTCGTGGTCTACCTGTTCAACAACGAGGCCGAGTACCGCAAGTACATGGCCGTCACCTATCCGAAGTTGCCGCCACGTAGCGCCTACTTCGTCGGCTCCTCGACGGAGTTGGCCGTTTACACGCATTGGGGGCAAAGCGTCCGCGAGGATTTGCGGCACGAGTACACCCATGGACTCTTGCACTCAGCGATGAAGCGGGTGCCCCTCTGGCTCGACGAGGGCCTGGCCGAGTACTTCGAGATTTCCGGCCCGCAGCCGGGCGGCATCAATCGCGAATACGCCAGCAAACTCTCGTCGCTGTTGGCCCAAGGCTGGAAGCCGAATTTGAAGCGGCTCGAAGGTCTCGGCGACGACGCGCAAATGCGGCGGTCGGACTATCAAGAAGCCTGGGCGTGGGTGCATTTCATGTTGCACGGCTCGCCCGAGGCCAAGCATGTTCTGCTGTCGTACCTGACCGACCTGCGGACCAATCCCAATCCGAAATCGATCAGCCGCCGCCTCGCCGCTGAGTGCCCCGACTTCCAGGAGCGCTCGATGAGCTATATGTCGCGGCTGGCTCCCGAAAAACAGCTGGTCGAAGCGCTGTAGACCGGCGATCTATTTTAGCTGGCGATCTAAGAATTTGTAGGCCACCTCGCGTGCGGCGGGCGGAAAGTCGTGTTGGCAATCGGGGTAGTTCGCCGCCAGATTGTCCGACTTGCCGAAGAGTGCGTAGATCGGCCTGGCCGCGGCAATCACGTCGCGGACACCGGAGACCTCGAAATTGCTGTCATGGGTGGGCGAGCTGGCGAGGAACGCCCGCGGCGCGACGACAGCGACAATTTCGGTGAAGTCGAACGGTACCCGGTCGGGATCGTTGCCATAGGCGCTAGTGATCCGCGGCATGTAGCGCGGGCTCGCCCAGCCCTTAAGCTTGCCGCCGTAGTATTTGTGGAATCGGGTGAAGCCACAGTTGGAGACCGCCGCCTTGATTCGCGGATCGAACGCCGCAGTAAAGATCGTGTTGTGTCCGCCCAGGGAATGGCCGATGCAACCAATTCGGTTTCCGTCGACGTGCGGCAAAGACTGCAGCAGGTCGATCGCACGCGTGTTGTCGTAAATCGCCTTCATCGTCCCGCTGACGTAACTCTCTTTCGGATCGAAGTCGTATTCGTATTCACCGAACGAGGGATAGTCGGGTGCGAGCGTCACATACCCGCGCTCGGCCAGTTCTTGCGCATAGTGCAGATTCGGTTTGCCTCCCAGGCCCGCTGGTTCGGCCTTGCCGATGTTCACAGTTTGATGAAGACACAAAATTGCCGGACGCTTCCCCTTTGCCTCCCTTGGAACGAATAGATAAGCCGCCACGCGGCGCGCGGGCGAATCGGTGTGATACTCGATCTTGCGACGGACGATCGGGCCGAGGGGCACTTCCTCGACGATCCGCACGTCCAACGGAACCGGGTGCGCGGGATGGGGCAGCGGTCCCATGACCGATTGCATGTGAGCCAGAATTTGCGAGCGGCGAATGTTCCAATCGCCGATCGAATGAATCGGGTGCCGGGTACCTCGCGCGTCGAGGTAGTAGCTGAGATCCTGGTGTTCGCGGTAGACCGGCAGCTCGTTGCCGAGAACTCGCGTCGGTCGGACCGAGTGCAGGGCCGCTGCCACCAGAATGAATACGAGCGCGCGCCGCATGCCGTCGGCTCCGTTACGTCCAGAAGCGGACATGGTTCCGGTCGATCAGCCACAGCCAGTCGTCAAACAGGAATTCGAGCCGCCCCGCCAACAGCGCGATTCGCCCCATCACCGTGTAGCCGAAGCCGGCGCCGAAGGTGATCATCAGCACCCACACGCCCACTCTCGAAACGCGACCGATGACCCCTTTGTGCTCGAACGAAAAGAAGAAGTAGGCCAAACACGCGATCGTGCCGGTGACCAGCACGAGGTTTTCGATCGAGCGTTCCCAATCAAACTGCGAATCTTTGAAGATCGCGAACGACGCAATGCCGTTGCGGATCTGGCCCAGGAAGTCGGCTTGAAAATAGCCGACGAGTCGCAGGCCGGCCGTCGCGCCGATCGTGAAGGCCAGAGGCCACACGCCGATCCAATTTCCACGGGGCGAGAGCCTCCACAAAAGCATGATTCCCAGTCCCAACGGAACGAAATAGGCGAACCAGTACTCGTCGTGTTGCGGCGAAAGCCCCGGCATCGCCCACGATTGAATCCAGGAAGGCCAGAGCTTGCCGAAGAGGTTGGGAATCAACACATCCCAGTAGGCCACCACCATCCAGTAGGCGGCCGAAACGCCGACCAGCACCGATTCGGCCACTTTGTAGAAGGCGTTGTCGCGATACAGAAACGAGAAAATCGCGAGCGTCAGCGCCGCAGCCACCCAAATGCCCATGGTGCGAGAGAGACTGAATTGTGCCGTCCCGGCAACCAGATCGACGATCGTCGCCGGCGCGACGCGTCCGTCGAGTTCGCGCACATACTCTCGGCTGGCCCCGTATTCGCCCACGCGCCACACGAGGAAGCCGGCAAACGTCACAAAGATTACGAGCCAAGTTCGCGTTTCGTTTTTCATAGCGAGCGGCCCTCACGGCGGCGCTGGGTGAAATAGATCACGTTGCCCGCAATGATCAGCCCGATCATCAGCAGGTGAGCGAACAACTGCGGGCTCATTCGGCGGATCGCTTCCAGATACTTCGCCGCAGGCTCGGGGCCGCTGTACTTGTCGTTGACCAGCTTTTCGTACTCCGCCGCTCCTTTAATGCCTCCCAGGAGGCCCACCATCTGATCGGGGAGGTAGGGGAACAACTGCGGGGACTGCACGCCGGTGGAACCACTGACGAGCTTTATCTTGTCGGCGTAGGGGACGGCCGCGTACTGGACCCATTCCTTTGCTCCCGCGTAGCCGGCGCTGACATCGACAATGAGCTTCATGCTTTGAATATTTTTGACATCGCGACACATCGGAATCTGATCGACGTTAGTGCCGCGGGTATCGGTTGGGTACAGGCTGCGGAGGTCCGTTACGATCACCTTGATCACGCCTTCGTAGCCCGACTTGTAGCCCAAGTTGACGTAGTCTCGACCGTAGACCATCTGCGGGTAGTCGGCTTCGATGATGTTGCGAATGGCCTCCTGGACCATTACCGGACCGACCGGCCAGAGAGAAATGAAATAGATTTTCACCTTCTTCTCGCAGCAGTGATGCACG
>Ga0210393_10003286_pt1 | contig 13015 bp, 15 predicted proteins | sample IncBWC27OmetaG_FD_160068 | JGI IMG/M metagenome (GOLD analysis project Ga0210393, IMG submission 160068) | Forest soil microbial communities from Barre Woods Harvard Forest LTER site, Petersham, Massachusetts, United States - Inc-BW-C-27-O ... | reverse complement strand
CCAAGCGGTGAACGCCGGTCTCGGTGCGCAGCCAGCCGTAGGCATAGTCGCCGGCGATGCTGATGGTTGCGCCCTTGATTCCCGCCACTTCGCCGTCGCTCTGATCGATGACCTCGGTCTTGAAACCGTGCGCGTCGGCCCATTTGAGGTACATGCGCAGCAGCATGGCCGCCCAATCCTGGGCCTCGGTGCCGCCCGCGCCGGCCTGAATGTCCAGAAACGCATTGTGGGAGTCCATCTTTCCGGGAAACATCCGCTGGAACTCGAGCTGTTCGACCTCGTGGGCCAAACGGTTGACATCGGCCTCGACTTCCCCGATCGCCCGTAGATCGGATTCCTCGGCGGCGAGATCCAGCAGCTCCGCCGCATCGCTCAAGGTACCCTTGAGCCGGTCCAGACCCCCGACGACTTGCTCCAGCTTGGCGCGCTCCTTCCCGAGTTCCTGGGCGCGCTCAGGGTTGTTCCAAATGCCGGGCTGCTCGAGCTCGCGCTCTACTTCCTGCAGCCGCTCGTGCTTGTTGCCGTAATCAAAGATACCTCCTCAAAGAGTCGGTGCGCTCCTCGAGATCTTTGATGAACCGTTTGATTTGATTGACTTCCATACCGCAGAATCCTAGCACATCGCCAGAAACGACCCTAGCCCACCGGGGATTTTGAGAATGCATCAAGCTGCCGCCGATCGATACGAAGGAATCCCCTATGCGCGCTGCGGCCGCAGCGGCTTGATATTGCCGCGAATATCCCTGGGGTTATGGCAGAACTTCGGCAGCAGCACCCCATTCGACAATGCGCGCGACATGGTGCTCAAGTCCTTCGACCGCGGCATCACGCATTTCGATCTTGCGAACAATTACGGACCCTTGCCCGGATCTGCCGAGGAGAATTTCGGCCGCATCATGGCGGGCGACCTGGCCGGATACCGGGACGAGTTGATCATCTCGACCAAGGCCGGCTACCGCATGTGGCCGGGCCCGTACGGCGAATGGGGCTCGCGCAAATATCTGCTCGGCAGTCTGGATCAGAGCCTCGCGCGCATGAATCTGGACTACGTCGATATCTTCTACTCGCATCGCTACGATCCGGACACACCGCTGGAGGAGACGATGGGCGCCTTGCAGACCGCGGTCAGCAGCGGGCGGGCGTTGTACGTCGGTATCTCTTCCTACGGACCGAAGAAAACCGTCGAGGCCGCGGCGATACTGCGCGAACTCAAGGTTCCCTTCGTCATTCATCAACCGTCCTATTCCATGCTCAATCGCTGGGTGGAGAACGGTCTGTTGGACGTGCTGGAGCATGAAGGCCTCGGCTGTATCACCTTCTCGCCGCTCGCACAAGGTTTGCTCACGTCGAAATATCTGAACGGGATCCCGAATACCTCGCGCGCCGCCCAGGACGGCTCGTTCAGCAAGACCATGCTGAGCGAACGCAATCTCGAGAGTGTGCGCGCTCTCAACGGCATCGCGGCGGAACGGGGACAGAGCCTGGCTCAAATGGCGATCTCGTGGGTGCTGCGAAAACCGGCGGTCACGAGCGCGCTCATCGGAGCAAGCCATTTCGCGCAAATCGAGGAATCCTTCGGCTCGCTGCGCAACCCGCATTTCAGCTCCGAAGAGATCGGCAGGATCGACCGCCATGCGCTCGACGGCGGCCTGAACATCTGGGCCGGTTCGAGCCAATCCGACTAGCTGCGCGGCGCCCGGAGTCACTGACACGTCCCGCGGCTCGACGAGGATGCCAGCGGCAATGCCCGGAGAATGGCGCCGCGGTAGCTTGCACTCGACTGCAGACAGGCTCCGGAAGACAAAGTGAACGCGAACCGGCCGCGGCCGGCCGCCTCGGCATACAGGACGGCGCGGATGTTCACGAGCAGCGAGCGCTCGATTCTGACGAAGCCGTGGCTCGCGAGCTCTTCCGTCAGCCGCTTGATCGAATCCCGGCTGATGTAGGTGGTATTTCCGCTGCGGATCGACACATAGTTGCCGTCCGACTCGATGTAGTCGATCTTCTCCGGATCCAATGGATACAGCCGGTGCTCGCGCTCGCCAATGAGCAGCGTCGGCATCACCCTGGGATCCTCATCAAGCTCGCGTGCCTTCGGTCTTTCACCGGCCAAATTTAAGCAGCCCGCTGTGGGAATCACAACGCCAACAAAGCGACGATTTAGGACACCGAGGGACGAACACGTCGTTTGCAGGGACGAACTCGGTCGCCGCGCCTGGACGCCGGTCCATGCCTGGGTTGTCATGGAGCCGATGCGGGCTCGCAGTGTGGAGACAGGCTGATGTCAACGCTTCTCGTCGGTGAGCGTGAACGCCGACTGTATCCGTTGGATGCGCAAAACATCGAGTACATCGAGTCGGACGGCAACTATGTGTCGATCCGCAGCGGCGACGCCTCGTACATCAGCAGAGATACGATCAAACGGCTGGAGGCCGAATTGGCGCACGTCGGCTTCATCAGAATCGAGCGTTCTCTCCTGGTGAACATCCGCGCCGTCCGGTATGCCGAGGCCGTCGGCCGCGGCAGGTTTGCATTTACCCTGTGCTCCGGAACGTGCATCCAATCGAGCTCGAGCTACCGGGGAGCCATTCTTCAGGCGCTGCCGCTGGCATCGCCGCCGAGCCGGCGTCCCCGAACAGCACCCGTTTCGAAGCCGCGCGCAGCTAGCGGAGTGCCGACGCAAAATCGATTGCGGTAGTCCCGCGGCGTAATTCTGAAGCGCCGCTCGAATGCCCGCCGGAACACGTCCGCGCTGCGAAAGCCGACGGATTTGGCGACTGCTTCAATGGGCCCGCGGGAGGTGAGCAGGCGCCGCCGCGCTTCGTCCAGGCGCAGAATTTCGATCACACGGCCCGGCGGCAGTCCGAACGAATTCACGAACCGCCGCGTGAGATTGCGCGGCGAGCTGCCGGCACGCTCTGCGAGCGATTCCACGGTGAGATGGTCCTGCGGATGAGCGGCCATCCACGCGACGAGGTCGCCCAGCTGATCGCGCGCGGCGACCTGAAAACGCAGCGGCGCCGAGAATTGCGTCTGGCCGCCGTCCCGCTTGAGGTACACGACCATTTCTCGGGCCACCTGCAGGGCGGCTTCGGAGCCGTGGTCGGCCTCGATGAGCGCCAGCGCAAGATCGATGCCGGCGGTAATGCCGGCCGAGGTCCAGAATCGGCCATCCTCCACATAGATCGCGTCGGGGTCGACCTTGAGGGCCGGAAATCTCCGCGCCACGTCCAGCGCAAAGCGCCAGTGAGTCGCCACGCGTCGCCCGTCGAGCAGTCCGGTCGGCGCCACGCCGTATATGCCTATGCAGACGCTGGCAATCCGGCGCACGCGTGCGGCACGGCGCATCAGCCACGCCGCGATGTCGGCGCTGATGGATGGCGTGCGAATTCCGCCGCCGCCGGCCACGATGATGGTGTCGATGCCCGGGGGCGCGCGGGCCAGCGCATAGTCAGGCGTGAATCGCAGTCCCGACGCCGCCCTGAAAGGCTCGGAACTCGGGCTCAACAGTGCGCACCGGTAGGCGGGAACCGAGCCGCCGATGACATCGGCGGCAATCGCGAAGGCATCGAAAGCGCCGACGACGTCGAGCGCCACCACGTCGGGATAGCCCACGATGCCGATCAGCCGACTCGGGCGCCGCGTCATTGCGGCCTATTCCGCAAAGGGCGCCGAGGCGATCTCATGTTCCACCGTCTCGGTCCATGCCGGAGGCACGGTTTCGCGGCACAGTCCTTCGAGCCATGTCGACCGTTGGGACAAGGGCTTGCGCCGGCAGTGCTCCACCAGCAATGCCGTGAAGCGCGTCTTGAATTGAAGCCGTGGAAAGGCCTCGAGCGCCTCCGCCGCCTGCCGCGCGTCCACGACCGAACTCTTGGGCCCGTCCACATCGGCCGCGGCGCCCGCAGAGACGAGCATCGCTTCCGGGCCCTGGCGCGAGGTCAATGCCCACTTGCCGTCGTGCATCTCGACGCTGTGCCAGATGACATCGGCGCGGCGCTCCGACAGGCCCACCGATCTGCCGAATTTCTCCGCCGCATCGGCACTGTCGATTTCGAACGATGCGCTCTTGCTGGCGAATGCCGGCAACAGTCCCAAGTCGTGCATGGCGGCTGCGATGAATGCCCCGTCGACGTCGAACGCAAGTCCCAGGTTGCGGGCATAGAGCGCCCCGAAGATGAAGGTGCGCATGCAATGATTGAACAGGAAATCGGGCTGCCGCTGCTTCGCGTATTGCGCCGCGAGCGCCGCGTTCCGCGATCTCGGGATCGCGACGCCCGCCACCTCGAGAGGCAGCGGCAGGCCGGCCTCCCACGCAAGCGAGCGCGGCGCCCACGCCGCGGCGGCGGCCAGCGACAGAAAGCCGCGCCGGCTCAGGGTCCCGCAGCACGCGCGGCCGGCGCGAACCGTCATTTGGAACTTGGAGCGTCGCTGTGGCGGCATGGTCGGCCGGGAATTTAAGCATGCCGGCGATGACCATCACAACGTCAACAAAACGACGATTTAGGACAGCGCCAAATGCTGGCAGTTCAACTGCACGGTCTCGCCGCCCCGGTATTCATTGATCTCGAGGCGATAGGCGAGCCGTATGCGCACGCCCGCCCGCAGTTGCGGATCTTCGTACACTCCGCCGACATAGCCGAAGGCGATCGCCTCGATGCCGCCGCCCGGCGGCTCATCGGCCGCTCTCAGCCGCATCTTGAGGTGCCTCCCGCCGACGATACGCGCATCGACGATCTGGAATTCCCCATCGAATACCGGCTCCGGAAAGCCCTGTCCCCAGGGGCCGCCGCCGCGCAACACCCGCGCGGTGTCGAGCACGAGTTCCGCGGCGGTCAACGCGCCGTCTGAGTAAATCACACCTTGAAGCGATTCCCGGTCGGCGCGCGCGGCAATCTCGGCGGCGAAGGCGGTGCGGAACGACGCCAGGCTTGCCTGCGGCATGCTCACGCCGGCCGCCATGGCGTGGCCGCCGAATTTGTCGATGAGGCCGGGATGGCGGGTCGCGATGCTGTCCAGCGCGTCGCGGATATTGACGCCCGGAATCGAGCGCGCGGAGCCGCGCAGAGAACCGTCCTCGGCGCGCGCGAAAGCGATGGCCGGCCGATTCCATCGATCCTTGATCCTGCCGGCGACCAGACCCACCACCCCTTGATGCCAGCTCTCGTCGAACAGGCAAAGCCCGAGCGCCTCGCCGCCGTCGCCGCCGAAACGCACGCCGGCGGCGATGTCGATCGCTTCCAGCTGCATGCGCTGCTCTATCTCGCGCCTCTCTTCGTTGAGCTTGTTCAGCATGAGCGCGAGCCGCGCCGCTTCGGCAGGCTCGTCCGCGAGCAGACAGGAGATGCCCACGCTCATGTCGTCGAGCCTCCCCGCCGCATTCAGGCGCGGAGCCACGGAGAATCCCAGATCGGCTGCGGTAATCTCCGCGTGGCGCCGGCCCGCCGATTCGAGCAGCGCGAGAATACCGGGCACACAGCGGCCGGCACGAATGCGCCGCAGCCCCTGCGCAACCAATATCCGGTTGTTCCGGTCGAGCGGCACCACATCGGCAACCGTGCCCAAGGCCACCAAGTCGAGCAGCTCCGCGGCGCGAAAATCGGTCGCACCCAGAGTCCTCGCGAGCGCGGCGATGACGTAGAACGCGACCCCAACGCCGGCGAGCGCGGCGCTCGCGAATCCGCAATCCGGCAGATTCGGATTGACGATCACTTCGGCGCGCGGCAGACCGGCGCCCGGCAGGTGATGATCCGTCACCAACACGGGGATGCCCAGGTCATGCGCCGCCTCCACCCCCGCAACGCTCGACACCCCGTTGTCCACGGTGACTATCAATGACGGCCGGCGCGTGGCTGCCAGGGCGACGATTTCAGGGGTCAACCCATAACCGAAGCGAAACCGATTGGGTACGAGAAAATCGACGTGCGCAAACTGCAATGCGCGCAAGCCCCTCACCACCAGCGCGGTGCTGGTGGCTCCGTCGGCGTCGAAATCGCCGATCACGAGCACGCGTCCCGCTTCCGCGTGCGCGGCCAGCAGCCGGGCCGCGGCATCGACACCGTCGAGGGAACCGACCGGCAGAAGCCGCTCCAGCGACAGGTCCAGGTCCGCGCCGCTTTGAAGACCGCGCGCGGCATACACCCGCCGTAGAACCGGATGCAGATCCGGCGCGAAATCGCAGGGCGCCATCGGCCGCCGCCGTATGGTGGGTGATGTCAGGCGAAGTACTCCCACCAGGGGTGGGGGCGCCGCCAAAATCGGCGTCTCCAGCGCGCGCTCACGATGAATTTTCGATCGGCCGCCGACAATTCGAGCCGCGCAATCCGGCCCGTGCGCAGATCCGCGACGGAGCGTTCGAGCCAATGCGACTCGATGTCGCCCCACCCGGCCGCGCCCGGCGCGACGCCGATCACGGCAACCCCCGATCCGGGCCGCGGTTCATCTTCCGCATCCGCGGTGCGCTGAGTATCGGGCCGCGCGCCGAATGCTCTAAAAAACGGATCATCGCCCGCCGCCCAGCCGGCGACCGGCGGCAAGGACGACACCACATCCGCGCACCCCCACAACCAAAGAGCGCTCACCGCGGGCACCGCATCCGCGATCCGGCTTCGATTCACGGGGTGCTCGAACAGCCACATCTCGATTTCACTCATGAGCTGCCGCAGGCGCGGCGCGGCCGGGCCCGCCGGCAGATAATGCTCGATGTGCCGATCCTGAATCGCTTGCGGATCGTGGGTGATCGCCGGCATGGGTCGATCCGTCACGCAGTACAGAGCGCCGGTGGGTCCCGCGAGCAAGCGAATCCCTGCGTCGCGCCAGAGGCGATCGAAATCGGCGGCCAGGGCAAGAGCTTCCGACACGCTCAGCGACAAGACACCGCCGGCGGCCAATCGGACGTTGTTCATCTCCGCGACATAGTGCACCGGCGTGGCGATGAACGCCGATGCGCCGGGCACTGCCCCGAAATCGGCGTACAGGGCGGCGGCGGCAACGCCCGGCATGAGGGCTCCGGGCGATGCGATGACGCCAAACGCATCGGCACGCCAATCGGTCACCAGGACGGATGCGTCGGCGCGCGCGAGCAGCCGCTCGAGGAGCAAGGAGCGCTGCGGAGACGCCGCGCTGTTCGCGGTGAAACGCAAGTGACGGGTAGATGAACGCGGCGGCATCATCCCTTCTCCGGCACGGAGACCCCGGCGCTGGCACCGGGGAGGAAGTGCCGCTCCTGAGGTTGGGGCGTGCTGGTCCTGAAAATGGACGTTTCAGTCAGTTTTGGGGCCTTGTCTGATGTCTTCGAAGGGATTAACTTCCGCCGATGTTGCTGGTGTATCGATACCGCATCAAGTCGCTGACCGGACTGCTCGGCCGGCAGGCGCGCGCCTGCAACTTCGTCTGGAATTTCTGCAACGAGACTCAACGGCAAGCACTGAAATGGAACAAGCGCTGGCCGACCGGGTTCGATCTTAATCGATTAACGGCCGGGAGCAGCAAGGAACTCGCCTTGCACGCGCGCACGATCAACGCCGTGTGCGAACAGTACGCCAAATCCCGCCGTCATAGGAACCGCGCGTTCCTGCGCTGGCGCGGCCGGCGCTCGTTGGGCTGGGTACCCTTGAAGGATCCTCGGCCAGCGCACCGCGGAATTGGCATCGACCTGGGCCACCATAAGCTCTCGATGCGCATCGTTCGAGAGTTTGACTACATTGCGGTCGGCAACGTGAAGGCCGCCGGACTCGCCAAAACCCGCCTGGCGAAGTCCGTGCTCGACGCAGGCTGGTCTTCCTTCCGAGGTATGCTCCGCTACAAAGCGACTGCGCACGGGGCGTCGTACGAGGAAGTCGATGAATCGTTCTCCACCCGAGTCTGTTCGTTTTGCGACTGCAAGACGGGGCCGAAAGGTGTCGCAGACCTCGGAATAAGAAGCTGGGTATGTGCTGTGTGTGGTGTCTCGCATGATCGGGATGTCAACTCTGCTCGAAATATCTACTTCCGTTCGGGACATCGAACGCCTGCAGAGGGAATCCTTGCCCTTTAGGGCGGGGAGGATGTCAACTTAAGCAAATGCGATTCACTCAAGACTCCGGTTCTTCCGCCAATCTCGTTCGCGCGTACGGCCCTGGCGAGCTACGCATCAACGACGAGACCTATCGCGGCTCCATCATCGTCAGCGCCTCCGCGGTTTTCGCAGCACCCGATATTTGCCGCGTGGAGGATCTGGCCGGCCTCGATCCGTCGCGCATCCTCGCACTCGATCCCGAACTCGTTCTGCTGGGAACCGGGCAGCGCCAAATATTTCCACCCGCGTCCCTTCGGGCAGAGTTCCTGCGTGCCGGCATCGGTTTCGAGGCAATGGATACGGGTGCGGCCTGCCGCACGTTCAACGTACTGGTGACGGAGCAACGCCGTGTCGTGGCGTTGCTGATGATGTGACATTCAAAGACTAATAAAATGGCAGGGCGCTTACGGAATACACGATCAATATGGTGTCGAGAATTATGATTCTTCTTGTTGATCTTGTTAGTCTTCTTATCCCTCTGACCCCGTGTAAACCTACAGCGCCCCGCAAATGGACTTTCCCGATCGGCGCACAGTAAAACACACGGGTTCGGCACCCGCAAGCCTGTTGAACAATTGATCGATTGGGACAAAATTCGCGCTAATTCAATGTATTATGTTATGTAAATCGAATTTACTTTATCTTCGATAAGTAGGGCAGTGGATCGACCGGTCTGCCGTTCAGCCGTATTTCGAAATACAGGACCGGTGTTTGAGGCCCGCCTTCTCCCATGTGCGCTATCACCTGCCCCGGTGCGACATCCTGGCCTTCGTGTACGAGCATCTCGCGATTGTGGGCGTACGCGGACAGCAGGCTGTCCGCATGCTTGATGATGATTAAATTTCCGTAGCCGCGCAGCCCGCTCCCCGTGTACACGACGCGGCCGGCGCTCGCAGCGCGAACATCCTGGCCCAGGCGCCCGGCCAAGAGGATGCCGCCTCCCGGTACCGGACGCGGCGCACCGACCCCATCGGTCGGCCATACCCATTTCGACCCTCCGCCCACTCCGGTGCCCGCCGGCGGCAACGCCGGCGCCGCGATGGGTGCGTTGCTGGGCAGCGGTCTCGGTTTACCGACCCGCGGCGCTGTTTGTGCGTTTCCGGCGGGGGCGCCCGACGATCGCGGCGTTTCGCGCTCGGCCGGCGGCGCATTGCCGGGACCCAACAAGAGAACCTGGCCCGCGGAGATGCGGAAATCGGATCCGATGTTGTTCCATCGAGCCAGGTCGCGATAGTCGAGATCGTGGCGCCACGCAATGCTGTACAGGGTGTCCTGGGGACGTACGACGTAGCTTTCGGGTCCCTGGGGAGCGGTCTCGGCGCACGCTCCGAGCAGCAGGCAGCAAAGCCCCGCGGTGCCTATCGAGCGCGCGATGCTAACGCTGCAGTCCCGATAGCAAGGGCACGAAACTCACGGCGCCAAGCGAACGGCGCTCGATGCGTGTCTCACCCTTGGTGTAGAGATAGAGCTCCTGTCGGCCGTCCGGCCCGACGGGTGCGATCAAACGGCCGCCCACGCTGAGCTGCTCGAACAATGCGGCCGGCACGGCGTGCGGCGCCGCCGTCAGCAATATCCCGTCGAAGGGTGCCCGCGCCACCCAGCCCACATTGCCGTCGTCATGGCGGAAGCTGACATTGCGGATTCGCAGCTCCCGCAGGGTGCGGCGCGCGCGCGCCACCAGGCTCGCGATGCGTTCGATGGTGTAGACCTTCTCCACCAGAGGCGACAGCACCGCCGTCTGATAACCGCAGCCCGTGCCTATCTCCAAAACGTTGCGAGTCTCACCGGCCGAGAGCAGCGCCTCGGTCATGCGCGCCACCACGTAGGGCTGCGAGATGGTTTGCCCGAATCCGATGGGCAGCGCCGTGTCTTCGTAGGCCCGGCTGGCGAGCGCCTCATCCATGAACAGATGCCTCGGAACGTTTCGTATCCGGTCGAGTACGCGGGGATCGGAGATTCCCTGTTCCTGCAGGCGCTGCACCAGGCGTTCTCGGGTGCGCGCCGATGTCATGCCGATACCGCTGAGGCGCGGACCTTCCATGAAGCTACTCAAGCTTGAGCCATTTCGAAAGTTCAGGCAGCGCTGAGTGACGCGTCAAATCGATTTGCAGCGGAGTAATGGACGCGAACCCTTCGGCCACCGCATGGAAATCCGTGCCGGGTCCGGCGTCCTGACCGGCCCCCGCATTGCCCACCCAGTACACGTTGCGGCCTCTGGGATCTTTGGCCTTGACGATCGACTTGCTGCGATGCCGGCTGCCGAGGCGGGTCACCTTGATGCCGCGCAACTTGCCTTCGGGCAGATCCGGAACATTGACGTTGAGAATGACGGGCCCCACCTCCGGCCCTTGCAGCCGCTCCTGTCCCATTTGACGCACCAACTGCGCCGCGACTTGCGCGGCGGAAGCAAAATTGCGCGGGCTGCCCGGCTCCACACACAGCGACACGGCGATGGCGGGCAACCCGAGAAACCTGCCCTCGACCGCGGCGGCAACCGTGCCCGAGTACAAGGTGTCGTCGCCGAGGTTGGCGCCGTCGTTGACGCCCGACACCACGATGTCGTGCTCGAAGTCAAACAGACCCGAGATCGCCAGATGAACGCAATCAGTGGGCGTGCCGTTGACATAGTAAGCATCGGTGTCGTAGCGCGCGGCGCGCACCGGCACATCGAGGGTGAGGGAATTGCTGGCGCCGCTGCGGTTCCGGTCGGGCGCCACGATGGTCACGGCGCCGAGCGGCCTAATCGCCGCTGCGAGTGCGGTCAAGCCCTCGGCACGATAACCGTCGTCATTCGAAAGAAGAATTTTCACGGGATCTAACGGCCTGCCCTACGCTCACGGGTGTCGCCGTGCGGACTATACTGTAACGCTGGAACCCCCGATAGCCGATCGAGTCCACGGAACATGGCCAAACGAGTACCCTTGAGGCCCCGCAATGCGGATGGCGGCGCAGCCGACGCGGAGATTTTTCGCGCGGCGGTGCGCGACGTCATCCCTCTGGCGCAGTCACCCGCACCGACGGCCCTCGTGAAGCCCAAGGAGCGCGCGAGAATGCGCAAGGCCGCGGCATCGGAGCCGGACAATCTGGACGAGACGATGCCGCTGATCGAAGCACTGCCGAACGAGGAGGCGGCCGCAGCGGCCGATGCCGTCACCGGCGACGGCGTGTTGTCGTTTCAACGCGCCGGCGTGCGCATTCAATCGATGCGCCGATTGCGCCGCGGCCTGTATCCGGTCGAAGACGAATTGGATCTTCACGGGTTCAATCAGACGGAGGCGCGCCGGCGGCTCGCCGATTTCCTCGCGCGCAGCCGCGACGGCGGCTGCCGCTGCGTGAGAATCGTTCACGGCAAGGGCTATCGCTCCGGTGCGCGCGGCCCCGTGCTCAAGACGGCGGTTAACCTTTGGTTGCGCCGGCATATGGACGTCATGGCTTTTGTGTCCGCGCGCGCCATCGACGGCGGCTCCGGCGCCGTGTACGTATTGCTGCGGGCTTGAACGAGATAAACGAGGTCGACTTTGATGGATCAGAAGTACAAGTGGGTTGAGCAGTACAAGTGGATCGCGGCGCCGGTATTGGCAGCCGCCGTAGTCGCCGGATCGTTCGGCGCGGAACCGTCGGCCGAACCCAAGCCGGCCGGCGCCTCCTTCGATCTGGTCACCGAGAGCGAGGCGGCGGCATGGAACACGGCCCAGACGAAGGCGGTCGATAGCTTCAGCACACGCGACGCGAGCGAAGAGGACGCTTCGCCCACCTGCTACTCCATGCCCAACAACGATGCGGATAATCCGAAAATCAGGGTTGTCGCGCCGGCTCTGGGAAAGGCGACCTCGCCGCTGGAGCTCGAGCTGCAGTTCGCGCCGACGGCGAGCGCACCCATCCGGCCTGAGACCCTTCGCATTTGCTACGTGGGCGCCGTGACCATGGACATCACCAAGCGCATCACCGACCGCGCCTCGATCTCCGAGAAGGGTTTGCGCGTGAGCGGGGTGCAGCTGCCTCGAGGCCACCATCACCTCGTGATGGTCATTGCGGACCGGAGAGGCCGGCTGGGCCGGCGCGAAGCGGATTTCGATATTCTTTGAGCGGCGCATCGATCCCACCCGCTCTGCTGCTGCTGCCGGGGATCGACGGCACCGGTAAATTCCTGGCCGAATTCGCAAAGGCGTTGCGGCCGAGTGTCGAACCCATCGTCGTGCCCTACCCTGCGGATCGGGCTCTCGGCTACGACGAGCTGGAGGCGCTGGTGCTGGCCGCACTTCCGTCGGACCGGCCCTACATTCTCTTGGGCGAATCCTTCTCAGGACCGCTCGTAGTTCGGATAGCCGCACGATCGCCGCGCGGCCTGCTCGCCGTCATCCTCTGTACGACGTTCGCCGGCAACCCCTTTCCTTGGGCAAGGTGGCTGCGGCCCTTGGCCGCTCTGCTGCCCCTGAAGGCGCTACCGCGCTGGGTGCGCGCGCCGCTGATGTGGGGGTCCGCCTCGCCGCGGCGAGCGCCCGCACAAGCGGATCGGGCGATCGCGGGCGTCGCGCCGGCGGTTATTCGTCATCGAATCGCCGCACTTCTGGTGGTCGACGAGAGCCCCGCCCTAGCGCGCATCCGCGTGCCCGCTCTGGTGGTGATTGCGAGTCACGATCGAGTCATATCCCGGGCGGCTACACGGCGCATGGTCGACGGGCTGCCCGGGGCCCGGTTGGTGGAAATCGAGGGACCGCATCTTCTGCTGCAAACGCATCCGGCGGAATGCGCCGCCACAGTGCTCGAGTTCATGCGAGAGGTTGTAGCGAGCGCCCCGGCCGCGAAACCCATTCAGCAGCCTGCCTGAGTATTCCGCGCGAGCCAGACAGGCTCCCCGTGTTACTCCTCGTCGGCATCGAGCTCCGGAACGTCCTCGAAGTCGCATATTTCGCGCAAGACCGCGGTCGCAAACTGGCCTCGGCCGAGAGAAAAACTCAA
>Ga0210393_10003285_pt1 | contig 13015 bp, 9 predicted proteins | sample IncBWC27OmetaG_FD_160068 | JGI IMG/M metagenome (GOLD analysis project Ga0210393, IMG submission 160068) | Forest soil microbial communities from Barre Woods Harvard Forest LTER site, Petersham, Massachusetts, United States - Inc-BW-C-27-O ... | reverse complement strand
ATGCCGGCCACCAGATTGCCCAGCGTGCTTTGCGCCGCAAGACCGATGACAACCGACACGACCCCTGCGCCGGTCAGCAACGCGGTGCCCATCGAGCGCAACATCGGTATGAGATGCGCGTACAAAATCAGCACGACCACCCAGACCAACACCGTGCCGAACTGTTGCAGGAAGCTGATGGTCGTACGGTCGAAGTGACCCTTGCGAGTCATCGAGGCATGCACGGTGGCGCGTAGGATCCGCGATATCAGCAAGGCCAGCAGTACGAAAACGACCAAATAAATCAGTGCGCCCCACAACGAATCGGGCCGCAGGAAAGACAAGATGTCGTGCTCGCCCAGCTTGACGTCCTTGATGACGCCGGACTCGTTCATTGCGCAACTCGGTCGGACGGTGCCATGTATTGCTCACAGTCCTCTATGCGAGTGCAGCGGCAATGGAAGCTGTCGTTGAGAATCGACTTCATTTGCGCCAGCCGCGTCATTTGCGCATCCAGCTCGGTCAGCTTCTTGGCGGCCAGCGCGCGCCAGCGTTCCGCAGGCGTGGTGCTGAGCGGATAGCCGCTCAGAAAAGTTCTGGTCTCCTTCACGGTAAAACCGGCGTCCAAAGCCAGCAGAATTATTCGAATCCGGCCGAGTACCTTTGAATCGTAGATTCGCCGCTTCGACATGCGAGCGGGGGGCGGTAACAGACCGACTCTTTCGTAGTAGCGCAGCGCCGAGGTCGACAGGCCTGCGCGCCGCGCGATCTCGCCAATCAATAGTCCCACGAGCGTCTCCAATGGTAGAAGCTTGACTTGAATTGCACTTTAACTCGTAAGCTGCGAGTCCAGGTGTTGAGGGACTCGCCATGTTGGAATCAGTTGCGTATCTTGCCGCATTGGTCTTCTCGGCGCGTTTGATTTCTCTGTCGGCGCATGCTGACACGCAAATGCCGGCAGCCGTGGCGGCCGCTCATGATCCCCGCTATGCCAACGTGTCGGTCTTCAGCGACGCGACGGCAAACTTCCGCACGCCTGAAAGCCTCGACGTCATCTGGACGGCGCAGAATTATCACGATCGGCACGACGCCTTCATGAGACCGGTTTGGCACGAAAGCTGCTTGAGCTAGCTGCCAATGCAATATTTAAATGATCGAACTCGATTCAGAGCATCGTGCCGGCAACGCGGCCGGCAAGGTTGCGCCGCTGCCGACCGCCGGCGGCAAATTGTTGCCGCTCGACCCTGATTCATCTTTCAAGAGGATAGCCTATGTCATCGCTTACCATGCCCTCTGCCGTTACCCCAGCCCTGCCGGCAGTGAATCTGCCCCCTCATGGCCATGGCCACGGCCACAAAAAGGGCTCACCGTTGGATCTCACTGCCAATTCGAGCACCACGGCGGCAGCTCCCGTTCCGGTGGGAACCCAGCAAAACCTTTTGGGCAGCTTGTTCAGTTCGCTGCAGCAGGTCATCGGCGGCCAACCCTTGGCAGCGGCTGCAAACCTGGTCGCATCGGCCACCGGCGCCGCCTCCGGTTCCACCACGGTTGGAGCGGCAGCCGCGGCAGCTCCCAAGATAAATGTTATGGCTTGATACCGAGATCGCGGATTGCAGCTTCGAGCTGCTCCGCGCTAAAGGGCTTGCTCAAGAACTCGATGGCTTGCTGGCCCGAGAACTTGCTGCGTAGCGTCGCCTGGTCGTAGCCGCTGGCGATCACAATCGGCAGCGCCGGATACAGCGTACGCAGTTCCTTTACCAGGGAGTCCCCTGGCGCGTCGGGAAGTCCAAGATCCACAATCGCCGCATCCACTTGACCGCGCAGCAACGCCAGCTTGTTTTTCGCAGCGGCCGCTGACCCGGCCATTTCGACCTCGAAGCCCATGTCCTCGAGCTGGGTGCTCAATAGCATTTGAATGAAGTCTTCGTCTTCGACCACCAAAATGCGCGACGGTGTTGCGCGCGCGTCGAGCAAATCCCGGACTTTCGCGGACAATGCCGCATAGGTAAACGGCTTGGCAATCAATTGCACGCCCGGATCCAAACGGCCCGCGTGCACGATGGCATCGCGCGCATAGCCCGTGGTGAACAGCACCTTCAATTTGCGATTTAAATTGCGCGCCGTGCCGGCAAGCTGCCGCCCGTTCATGCCGCCCGGCAGGCCGACGTCGGTGAATAGCAAATCAATCTCAGGATGCGTTTGCACGATCTCGAGTGCAGCGACGCCGTTGGCGGCCTCCAGCACCCGGTACCCCAGCTCGCGCAAAACGCCGCTGGTGTGCGCTCTGACGTCGACGTCGTCTTCAACGGCGAGAATCGTCTCGCCATCGCGACCCTTGGCAATTCTCGATAACGGTTCGGCGGCGGGGGCCGATTCATCCGTATCCAGGCGCGGTAAATAAATTTTGACCGACGTACCTTGTCCCACCTCGCTGTCTATTTTTACGTGACCACCCGATTGCTTCACGAAGCCATAGACTTGAGACAGGCCCAAGCCGGTGCCGTGACCGATATCTTTGGTGGTGAAAAAGGGTTCGAAAGCCTTGGCGACGGTGTCCTGGGCCATGCCGATACCGTTGTCGGTGACGGCCAGCATCACGTATTGGCCTGGGGTCACTTCCGCTTGACTGGCCGCATAGCCCTCGTCGAGCGACACGTTCGCGGCCTCGATGGTCAGTGTGCCGCCGTTCGGCATGGCATCTCGCGCATTGACTGCCAGATTGATGATCGCCATTTCCAGTTGGTTCGCGTCGATGTTGGTGCGCCAGAGACCGGCCGACATGACGGTTTCAATGGAGATTTGCTCGCCGATGGTTCGGTGCAACAGATCCGACATGCCGGTCACCAGCCGGCTGAGGTCGATCGGTTTCGGGTCGAGCGGCTGCTGCCGTGAAAACGCCAGCAGACGCTGGGTGAGCGAGGCCGCGCGCTGCGCGCCGCGCATGGCGCTGTCCACCAACGGCTCGATGTTGGCGGCGTCGAATCCGGACTGGCTGATCTGGCGCCGAACGGTTTCCAGGCTGCCCACAATGATGGTCAACAGGTTGTTGAAGTCGTGTGCCACGCCGCCGGTCAGCTGACCGATGCCTTCCATTTTCTGCGCCTGCCGCAAGGCTTGCTCAGCCAGGCGGCGCTCGCTGACTTCGACCGCTTCCGGAACGATTGCCACAACCTTGTTATGACTGTCGCGCACCGGGCGCATTTGAAAATCAAACCATCGCCAGCCGCCCTGCGGCAGGTTGACATGGATTTCCCGGCGCACGACTTCGCCGGCGGCGACCTGCGGAATTGCGCCGCGAACGCTCTCCGACATCCCGGGCGTGCTCGTGAACCAGGGCGTCTGCCAGAACGGCTTGCCAATGACGTCGTGCAATTCCGCTTTGATGCCGGCGAGGGAGGTCGCATTGGCATCGAGCAACGTGCCGTCCGTGGCCAGGTAGATTTGATAGGTGTAGCTCGTGCCGAATATGGCGCGCAAGCGCGCTTCTTTCGCGCGCAGGTCCGCGGTGCGCTCGGCAACTTGCTGCTCCAGGGACTCATTAAGGCGGCGCAGCGCCTCTGCCGATTCGCGGCGCAGAGTCGCCAGATCAAGATTGGCTCGGACTCGTGCGACCAACTCGCGGGCGCTAAACGGCTTGACCAGGTAGTCATTAGCGCCGGCCGCAAAGCCTTCGACTTTGGCTTCGTCACCGGCGCGCGCGGACAACAACAACACCGGGACATCGCGCAACTGCGAATCCTTGCGCAGTGCCGCGAGCAATCCGAAGCCATCGATCTTCGGCATCATCACGTCGGAGAGAATCAGGTCCGGTTTGCGTTGTAGCGCCGCCGCCAGGGCTTGCTCACCATCGCCCACCGCTTCGACTTGAAAACCTGCGGTCTGCAGCAGCTTCTGCAGATAGGTGCGCATGTCGATGTTATCGTCCGCGATCAGCACCCGTTGGCTGGCGGCACCGGCGACCGGTGCAATCTGACCGACCTCTGCCGCGCCCGGTGCAGCGCCGGGCGCGGCCTGAGACACATCGCCGAGCCAACTCAAGGCCTCGTCGACATAGGCCTGCGTGCGAGTTTCCCCGGAATTCTGTGTGCGCGCCTGACCGACTCTGTCCGCGGGCAAATGTTCGCAGCCGAAGCGCAGCGCCACGGTGAAAGCGGATCCTCGTCCCATTTCGCTCGCGACGCTGATCGTGCCGCCATGAACATTGACGAGTTCCCGCACGAGCGCCAAGCCGATGCCGCTGCCCTCGATGGACCGGCCGCGGGCGCCGGCCACGCGACGGAATCGATCGAACAGGTACGGAAGTTCGGCGCCAGGGATGCCCGTGCCGGTGTCGCGCACCGTCACTTGCGCACGCTTGCCATCCTCTGAACGGCTTGTCTCGACAGTGATCGCGCCGTCGAAGGTGAATTTGAATGCGTTCGACAGCAAATTGAGAATCACTTTTTCCCACATGTCGCGGTCCAGCCAGACCGGTTCGAGCAACGGCTCGCAATTCACGCTGAGCTGCAACCCGGCTCTTTCGGTGGCCGAGCGGAAATTCGACGCCAGTTCCGCGGTAAAGGCCGCAAGGTCGATCGGCTCAAAGTAGGACTGCGCGCGGCCGGCTTCGATGCGCGAGAAATCCAGCAAGGTATTGACCAGCTTCAGCAGCCGCACGCCGTTGCGATGGGCCACCTGCACCAGTTCGCGATGTTCGCCTAAAGGATTGGCCTCCGGCCGACTCAATACATCCTCGAGCGGACCGAGCATCAACGTCAGCGGTGTACGAAACTCGTGACTGACGTTGGAAAAAAACGCCGTTTTGGCACGATCCAGTTCCGCCAGGGCCTCCGCACGGCGCTGCGCTTCCTCGTACGCCTGGGCATTGGCGAGTCCCGACGAGATTTGCCCGGCGACGAGATTGATGAAACCCAAATATGCATCGTCCATGCGCCGATACGGATTAATGCCGGCGACCAGAAAGCCGGCCGGCGACTCGCGTCCCTGCTGGGCGATGGGGACAATAATGGCTTCGCGGGGCGGCTTGTCCCATGCGCCCTTCGGCAAGGCGGCAAAGCGATCCTTGAGGTCGCTCAAATTCAACGCCGTGCGGCGCGTCAGGATCTCTTCCGCCGGCCATGCGGCATTCGGATCCTGCGGATCGATGCGCGCGGCGGCAATGGGATGTTTTGAATCGACGCCGCTGCTGCACGCGAGACGGGCGTCGCCGTGTTGATCGAATAGATAAGTCAGCGTGAACGGCAGATCTTTGAGATTGCGGTTCAATTGGCGCGCGACCGCCTCGAACACCATGGCCAAGGTACTGTTGCCGGCCATCCCCGCGGCCAGCTCCTGCAAGGCGAATAGGCGCCGCTCGCCGATCACGCGTTCGGTCTCTTCGGTGACGACACACAGCATTCCAACAATCCTGCCGTCATCATCCGCGAGCGGCGAGTACGAAAAAGTGTGGTAGGTCTCCTCGGGGTAGCCGCTGCGCTCCAAAAACAGCAGCAACGCCTCGTCCCAGGTCGCTTCACCGCTTTGCAGAACACGCTCGATGCGTGGGCCGATGTCCGGCCAGATTTCCTTCCAAACCTCTCGAGCCGAGGCGCCCAATGCCCACTGTTGTTTGACGCCGAGCGTGGGGCCGTAGGCATCGTTGTAGAACATGGTGAGTTCCGGGCCCCAACACATCCACATTTGGTAGCGGGACGTCAGCAGAATTCGAACGACGGTCTTCAGACTTTGCGGCCACGAATCCGGGGATCCGAGCGGCGTGTCGTGCCAGTGCTTGGCACGCATGAGATTTCCTACGGCGCCGCCGCCGGCAAGGAACGCGGCGCTCGCGGCTGCCGTCTTGGGTTCTGCTGACATAGCGTGTGCCGAATTGCCGGAATGGCGCTCCTGTTGCCGCGCAATAAAATATTAATTCGATTTTTTCGAAGCGCGCAACCAGCAGGCTCCGGGCTCACAATAGCACTATTGCGGTGCAACAGGAGGATGGCGATGGGTGCGCCCGAGCCGGCGGCCGCGGGCAACTGCGCTGCCTAAAAGTCCCAAGGTGACCGCCAAGCACAGATAGGCGAACAGATTGCCGACGGCCACGAAGACGGTATGGCCGCCGGCCATCTTGGGTACCGTCACCACGATGCCATCCGCGCCGCGGGGATTGCGGTAAGGATCGTCGGCGTAGGTCTTTTGCGTCAAGCGACCGTTCGGATCGATCAGTGCCGACACGCCCGAATTGACCGCCCGCACCATGCCCACGCGCAGCTCCACCGTGGCAAACACCGCGAGCGCCAGATGCTCCCAAGGCTCGGTATCGGCGCCAAACCAGGAATCGCTGGTCAAGTTGACCAGCAGGTCTGGATGCAGCTGCCCGACCCCGCGCAAAAATCCCTGCAGAATGTCCTCGTAACAAATGACCGGGCCCAAGCGCCAGACATCGCCGTTCGGTCCTTGCAGGGAGATCACCCCGGGACCCACGCCCGCGGTAAATCTTCCGGCGCCGGCGGGGAGGAATTTTCGCAGCCACGGAAATGTCTCGATGCCCGGCACGTACTCGCCAAAGGCGAGCAGACGCACTTTGTCGTAGTGCCCCGCGACTTTGCCATTGCGATCGAGCAGGAGCGCCGAATTGAAGGCATCCTCGTGGGCCGCGTCATACATCTCGGCGCCGATCAGGGCGGGCACGCTAAAGCCGCGACGAATCATCGCCAGCGAATCCGCCGAAAAATCGGCACTGAAATCGCGCGGCACGGCAACCGGAAAACTGCCTTCGCTCCAGACCAGCAGCTGCGCGCCTTCCTTCTCCAGCCGGCGCGATTGCTCCTGCAGCGCCGTCAACTGGCGCAGCGCCTCGTCGCGCGAAAATTCACCGTCGATCGTGTAGGCAAAGTTGGGCTGAACCAGGCCGACTTGCAGGCGCGGAGCGCGCGCGACGATCGCGTCGACTTGACGCATCCGCACGGCGCCGAAGATGAGCGCAGCTCCGAGCAGCGCCGCGGCCGCCATCGCCGGATAGCGCGCGGCGCGCGGACCGAGCGTGAGATCGTACAGGGCGCCGTTGACCATCATCAGCAGCGCCGTGACGCCTAGGGGTCCTGTCAGTTCGGACACTTGGATCACGAGCGGATTCCAAGCTTGACTGATCCACTGGCCCGCCGGGAACAATTGCGGTACCAGCAACTCGCAACTCACCATGGCGATGGGTGCGAGCAGGGTCATGGGAATGCGGTTGCGCTTGCGAATGGCGAGCACGGCGGCCGTAAACAACAAGAAAATGATTGCACGGGCGGCGCAAAAAAGCAGAAAAACTGCGGCCGCGCCGATCCAGGGAAAATCGGCGAAGCGGCGCATGACGTCGATCAGCCAGTAGTATCCGCCGCCGGTTTCCACCACTCCGGCCCAGAAGCCCAAGAATAGTGCGCGGCGGAAGCCAGACGTTCGCTCGATGGCCATGAACATCGGCACCGCGGCGATCCACGCAAGGGCGGAAAGGTCAAAGGGCGTGACGGCCAGGAACCACAGACAGCCGCTCAAGGTACTCAAACCCAGCGCGCCATAAAAATTCAAGTTTCGCATGCGACCTTTACGTTAAGAGCAGTTCGCGGCCGTCCATCATCTCGGGTATTCTGAGGCCCAATCATGCAAGAAAGATACGAACCCGCCGCTATCGAAGCGGAGGCACAACATTATTGGGACCAACACCATAGCTTCGAGGCCAAGGAAGACGACAGCCGCGCGAAGTATTATTGCTTGTGCATGTTTCCCTATCCAAGCGGCCGCTTGCATATGGGACACGTACGCAATTACACCATAGGCGATGCGCTGACGCGATTCATGCGCATGCACGGGCGCAATGTGCTGCAGCCCATGGGGTGGGACGCGTTCGGCTTGCCGGCGGAAAATGCCGCCATCGCCAACGGTGTGCCGCCTGCGAAATGGACGTTCGACAACATCGCTCACATGAAGGCGCAGTTCAAATCCTTGGGCTACGGACTGGATTGGAAGCGCGAACTCACGACTTGCCGGCCCGAATATTACCGCTGGAATCAATGGCTGTTCTTGCGCATGTTGGAGAAGGGCATCGCGTACCAGAAAACCGGTGTCGTCAATTGGGATCCGGTCGACAAGACCGTGCTGGCGAACGAGCAGGTTATCGACGGCAAAGGCTGGCGTACCGGGGCGATCATCGAAAAACGCGAAATCCCCATGTACTACCTGAAGATCACGGCGTATGCCGAAGATCTGCTCGATGAGTTGGACAGCATGCCGGATTGGCCGGAACGCGTGCGTGTCATGCAGGCCAATTGGATCGGCCGCAGTGAAGGCGTGCGGCTCGGCTTCCCGCATGATATCGGCGAGGGCGGCGTACTGTGGGTATTCACCACCCGCGCCGACACCATCATGGGCGCGACGTTTTGTGCCGTGGCCGCGGAGCATCCGCTGGCCGAGCTTGCCGCGCAAGACAATCCCAAACTGGCTGCGTTTATCGAGGAATGCAAACGCGGTCCGGCGCTCGAGGCCGAGCTTGCCACGCAGGAAAAAAAAGGCCTGCCGACCGGCTTGCACGTGCGGCACCCGCTCAGCGGCGAACCCGTACCGGTATGGGTCGGCAACTATGTGCTGATGAGCTACGGCGACGGTGCGGTTATGGGCGTGCCCGCGCACGATGAACGGGATTTCGCCTTCGCCAAAAAATATAAATTGCCGATCAAGCAGGTTATCGACGTGCAGGGGCGCCCGTATTCCTTGGCGGCGTGGGAGCCTTGGTATTCCGAGCACGGCCGCTGTGTGAATTCCGGCTCCTATGATGGGCTCGAATATCAAGCCGCGGTCGATACCGTTGCCCGAGATCTGCAGCTCAAGGGCTTGGGCGAGAAGCGGACTACCTGGCGGCTACGCGACTGGGGGATTTCGCGGCAGCGCTACTGGGGCTGCCCGATTCCGATCATTCATTGCAGCGGCTGCGGCGCGGTGCCGGTACCGGATGAGCAATTGCCCGTGGTTCTCCCCACAGACTTGGTGCCTGACGGCAGCGGCAATCCGCTGTTGAAAGACGAGCGCTTTCTGAACGTCAAGTGTCCGAAGTGCGGCGCGGCTGCGCGCCGCGAGACAGATACCATGGACACGTTCGTGGACTCGTCGTGGTATTTTCTGCGATTTGCCTGCGCCGACAACAACCAGGCCATGCTGGATTATCGCGTTCAATACTGGCTGCCCGTCGACCAGTACATCGGCGGCATCGAACACGCCATCCTCCACTTGCTTTATGCGCGCTTCTGGACGCGTTTTTTAAGGGAGATGGGCGCGGTTTCATTCAAGGAACCCTTTGCGCGCCTATTCACTCAAGGCATGGTGCTGAACGAGGTTTTCTTCCGCAAGAGCGACTCCGGACGACTGCAATACTTCAACCCGGCCGACGTAGCGGTCAGGCCGGATAAAGACGGCAAAGGCGGCGTCGCCGTACTGAAGGCCGACGGCCGTCCGGTCGAATCGGGCGGCGTGGTGACGATGTCCAAGTCCAAGAACAACGGCGTCGACCCGCAGGTGTTGGTCGACGAATTCGGCGCCGATACCGCGCGGCTGTTCATCATGTTTGCCGCCCCACCCGAACAAACTTTGGAATGGTCCGATGAAGGCGTGCAGGGCGCATTTCGCTTCATCAAACGCTTGTGGAAGGCCGTGTACGACCACGTGTCGTCCGGTTCTGCGGCGCCGCTGGACAAGGCTGCGCTCACCGATCCGCAACGCGCCCTGCGGCGGCATTCGCACCAAACCCTCGCGAAGGTCACGGATGATATCGGCCGCCGCCGCACTTTCAATACCGCAATTGCCGCGGTCATGGAACTGCTGAATGCGGTGGCCAAGTTTCCGCAGTCCGCCGCGCAGGATCGCAGCGTCGCGCAGGAGGCGTTGGAGATTGCGGTGATGGCACTGTCGCCGATCATCCCGCATGTCACCCACGCGCTCTGGCGCGGACTTGGCCATCGCACCGCGCTGATCGATGAGCCTTGGCGTGAAGTCGATGCGCACGCATTGCAGTCAGCCACCGTGCAGATGGTCGTGCAAGTCAACGGCAAATTGCGGGCGCATATTACGGTCGCGGTTGACGCCGACGAAGCCACGGTCCGCGGCGCGGCGCTGGCCGATGCCAATGTCCAGAAATTCATCGGCACCTCGGCGGTTCGCAAAGTGATCATCGTGCCGGGCAAGCTCGTGAACATCGTGGTGTAATGCTGCGTGGCCAGCCGGCGATATGTCGTTTTGTCGAGCATCTGTGCGTTGTCCGCATGCGGCTTCCGCTTGGCGGGCAGCGAGCCGCTGCCCGCGGTCATGGCGCGACCCTATCTTTCGCTGAAAGATCCTTACACCGACTTTTCGCGGGAATTCGAACATACGCTCAAGACCTCGGGGGCGACGCTGCAAGCGACTCGCGAAGGGGCCACGGCGACCATTGATGTCTCCAAGGACTTGGTCGAGCAACGCACGCTGGCCGTATCGGCGCAGAACATTCCCTCGGAATATGAGCTCACCTACACCGTGACATTCAGCGTGCATGCCAAGGACAAGGAATTGCTCGCACCGCAGACCATCAGCCTTTCAAAAGACTACAGCTTCGATGTGACGTTGCAGCTCGCCAAAGAGCACGAGGCCGACATTCTGCGTCAACAAATGGCGCGCGATCTGGTCGCCATCGCCATGCACCGACTCACGAGCTTGAAGTAACGCGGGCGTGCGGCGCGGTGCTTCTGGTCAACGGCATTGATCGACTCTCTTTGCAAGTACTCCTGGATCGCTATGGCCTGGTACTGCAGCTGGTGGCACCGGACGAGGTTATCCCCGGCTCCTATTGGGGTGAACGCGAGGCGGGGCTGATGGGATCGAAGATTTTCGCGCGTCTCGACACGCCGCTGCATTCGGTGCTGCACGAAAGCGCGCACTTCATCTGTATGACGCCGGAGCGGCGCGCAGGTCTGCATACCGACGCGGGCGGCGATCATGCCGAAGAAAATGCCGTTTGTTATTTGCAGATCATCTTGGCCGATTCGCTGCCCAACGTAGGCCGGCAGCGCATGTGCCGCGACATGGATGCGTGGGGCTACACCTTCCGACTGGGCAGCGCGGCGGCGTGGTTTGAGCGCGACGCTGACGATGCGCGCGACTGGCTGATCAAGCACGGTGTGCTCGATGCCGCGAGCAACCCCACTTATGCCTGCCGATAGCGGGAATCGTGTGTCGCGCCGAACTGTGCTCGCGGGGGTTACCGCTCTCTTTCTGGCCGGATGCGAGCGCCTGGGATTTTTTGCCGCCAATGCGCCGGCGGCGTTTGGGTCGTACACGCGGCATGCAAATATCGCGTATGGACCGGATCCGCGGCAGCGTCTGGATGTGTACGTGCCTGAGAGCGGCGCGGCGCAACAAGGCAATGCGCCGGCGCGGCCGGTGGTGGTTTTCTGGCACGGCGGACGTTGGCGCGAAGGCGACAAGGCAGACTACCGGTTTGTCGGTGCGGCGCTCGCGGAGTCGGGCTACGTGACCTTGGTGGCGAATTATCGCCACTACCCCCAAGTCAAAATGCCGGGATTCATGCAGGACGCGGCATTGGCGACGCTGTGGGCCGCCGCGCACGCGAACGACTATGGCGGTACGGCGCAGCGCCTGTATTTGATGGGGCACTCGGCGGGCGCGCACCTGGCCGCGTTGGTGACGCTGGACCCGCGCTATTTCGCCGGCGCCGGGCAACGCGCACCGCACATCGCCGGTGTGATCGGCTTGTCCGGACCGTACGATTTCTTGCCGTTGCTCGAGCCGGATGTTCAGGACATGTTCGGTCCCCCGCCGCTTTATCCGGAGTCCCAGCCCATCAATTTCGCGTGCGCGGACGCGCCGCCCATGCTGCTGGTGCATGGCCTGAACGATGAGACGGTGAAGCCGAAGAACTCGCGCAATCTGGCGGCGGCGCTGCAGGCGATGGGCGTGCCGGTAACGTTGAAGCTCTATCCCAAGCGGTCGCATGCCGACACAGTGGCGGCACTGACCGCGCTGTTGCGCGGCAGGGCGCCCACGCTGGCCGACATCAGAGCATTCGTCGGTCAGGGTTCGCCGTGAGCCTGATCCCTCAAGCCGCGTGCGCGGCGGCCGACGCCGGCAGGGCGTAAACCTTGCCGAAGCGATTTGCGAGGAAGGCCTTCAGGCCGATCTCTTCCTGACGAATCAATCCGGATTGCGGAATCTCACCGGCGCTCAGCATGTCGAGCACGGCGCAAATGCCGCCTGCCGTGGTGATCTGAATGGCGCTGCGTACTCTGCCGCCCATCGGGGCCGCATAGATCTTGTTGGCGTAGGTCTCCTGCATGAGTTGACCTCCGCGCATGCCGCTCACGGTGACGAATACAATGACGACGTCCTGAAGCGTAATGGGCACGGCATTCTCGAGAATGTCCTTGAGCAGCTCGCGCCGATCGCGCAGCCGCAGATCGTTCAGCAGGGCCTTCATGATGGCGGCGTGACCCGGATAGCGGATGGTGCGGTAATTCAGATTGCGCACCTTGCCGGCCAGCGTCTCGCACAACGTGCCGAGGCCGCCTGAGGTGTTGAATGCCTCGTACAAGATTCCGTCGAGCGAGAATTCTTCCAGCTCCTCCAGCGGCTGCGTTTCGCGCAGCTGGCCGTTGACGATGGCCTCGCAGGGCTCGCAATATTCGTTGATCACCCCGTCCGTGCTCCAGGTCAGATTGTAGTTGAGCGCATTGGAGGGGAATTCGGGCAATGCGCCGACCCGCATGCGCACATCGTTGAGCTCGTCGAATCGGGAGGCCAGGTCAGCGGCCACAATGGTGATAAATCCCGGCGCGAGACCGCACTGTGGAATGAAGGCAGTGCGCGCACCGACGCTAAGCTGCTTGACCGCGCGCGTGCTGGCGACATCCTCGGTCAGGTCCAGGTAATGAGCGCCGCCGCTCTTGGCCGCCTCGGCGATGAGCCGGGTCGCGTGATAGGGCGCCGCGGACAGGGCCGCAAATTTACCCGACAGCAGTGTGCGCAAGGCGTC
>Ga0210393_10003284_pt1 | contig 13016 bp, 5 predicted proteins | sample IncBWC27OmetaG_FD_160068 | JGI IMG/M metagenome (GOLD analysis project Ga0210393, IMG submission 160068) | Forest soil microbial communities from Barre Woods Harvard Forest LTER site, Petersham, Massachusetts, United States - Inc-BW-C-27-O ... | reverse complement strand
TGATGGGAGACTGGAAGATTCCATACGTCTGGATTGGCGACGGCGCGAAATACGCCGGCCCCGCCAGCTCGCAACTCTTCTTTCGCTGCGTCGTGTTGAGCCCGACCCAGTTGCAAGTCGGCATCAAGTTCGACGCGTCGCACGGCTGGAACATGCGCACGATCGATTGTTCGGAGTTCGGCAAGATCACCGGCATCTGGGAGATCGGCCCGATCATCTCCGCCGACCGCTGGATCCCCGACGTCCTGTGCCGCAACCTGCCGCAGCTCAAAGGCCCGCATCCGATCGCCCTCGGACAGCAAAATCGCGACGGCGTCGGCAGCCACCTGATGCCTGTCACCGCCCCCAAACCGGAGCCCCCCAATCCGAAGTATGAGTACTACGTCGACTACTGCGTTTTCTTCGGCTCGAGCCCGCGGCCGTTCGAGCAGTTCTCCGATGACTTCAACATCGTCGGCTATCTCGGCCAGTGGCAGGTCCAGGAACAGTGCACACTTTTGGACACGCATTCGCATCCCGGCTACCTGATGTTGAAACTGCTCGGCCCGGGCCTGGGAACAGGCTTCGGCGCGGCCGGCGGATCATCGCTCAGCCTCAAGGACTATCCGCCGCCTTGGGAAATCGAAACGAGCTTCATCGCGCCGGACGATTCTGTCCCCTGGAACTATTGGATGAACTTCATCGCGCTCGACTCGAAGGACCGCCAACTGGGCGGCTGGACCCCCGGGGTGCTCAACGATCCGCAGGCCAAGCGCCACCGGCCGTTTCCCGGTTCGAGTTTCAACCTGCGCTTCGATAAGGAGATCCCCGAGTCGATCCTGGCCCACAAGCCCCTTCAAATGCTCATCCAATGCCTCGATCGCTCTCATGTCCGACTGGGCTTCCGCGCCAAATCCACCGACCCCTGGTTCCTCTCGCAGATTTACGATGTGAAGCGTGAACTTGGCAGCGAGATCGGAGCGTTCGGCATGCACTGCTGGAGCACAACCACCGGTCGCATGTACGGAGCCCCCGCCGGCGGCCCGATGTATCAGACGTTCCTGATCGACTACGTCCACTACCGCTACGGCTTAACCGCGCGATAGTCGGGGATTAACCGAGGTCGATCGAATTCCGATCCGCGCGCGTCAGCAAGCGGGCTATAGCGCGCGATGCAGCCAAAAAACCACCGCCGATTCACTCGGGTCTGTACTAGCTCGCACAGGTATTCCGCTAGCTTGCGCCCGTCATAGCCCGCTCCCTCACGGTCGCGGCTCCAAGAACGCGCGCTGACGCGAGATCCCCGGGAAAACACACGCTGACTCCCGCGGGGGCTCGAATTTCTCGGGAGGCGGGAATTTCGCGTTATATGTCGGCCTCGGGTTACGCCCTGGGAATAGAATCGCCGACCGGCGTGTCTTCTCATCTGGGGCGCTCGCGTTCCTGGTGCCGGAGAACATTGTCTCCGGAGGCGATTTCTATGCAGCGTTTGGAGGCCGTGGGACATTTAAACTAGGTCGGGCGCGCGGATGGAAATCCTTTGCGGGCTGGTCGGGTTCGCGTTCGTCCTGGTTTGTGTGGCCGTCATCGGGCACATGCTGTGGCTGGTCGGGGCGGCCGTCTTCGGCTCGGCTCCGCCGCCGTTGAGACCCGCGTATTGCCCGGCCTGCGCAGCACAGTTAGCGCCAGGGCAATCGCGCTGCCCCGCGTGCGGGACATCGATCAACACCGCGACGTCGTTGCGAGGAACGCTCGACGACGAGCTGGACGTCACGCGGCGGCAACTTCGTCGGCTGATGCTGGCGCACAAGATCCCAGACGCGACCTGGGAGCAGGTCGTTGAAGCCATTCGCACAGACGTGCGCGAACGGGCTCTCGGAATCCCGCAGTCCGAGCCTCCGCTGGAAATTGTCGACATCGAGGAACCTGCCGAGGCCGCGCCGGCAGCCAAGTCCGACGAAACGCCTGTGCTGTCGCCAATTGCTGCGACCTCCGCTGTTGAGGCATCCGCGCTCGAGTCGGACAAATCGACTTACAACCTGGTGATCCCTGAGCCGGTCGCCGCGTCGCTGCCCGCCGCATTGCCGCCCGTCGCCGCACCCTACCCGCCCCTCGAGCGCCCCACATCGGAGTCCAACTGGCGCAATTCACTGGCCGGCTTTCTCCAGGCGTTCATGGAAGAGAAAAACATCCGCTGGGGCGAGTTGATCAGCGGCCTGTTGATTGTCGGCAGTTCGGTCGGGCTCGTGATCAGTCTGTGGGCGACGCTCAAAGAAGCGATCCCCTACTTCCCCGTGGCCGTCTTTCTGACGGTGACGTGCGCGATGCACGGCGCGGGACTCTATACGCTGCGTCGCTGGCGCTTGAAATCGACGAGCCGCGGCCTGCTCCTGGTCTCGACGTTGCTGATCCCGCTCAACGTTTTGGCGGCGATGGTGCTGAACGAAACCAAGGCGGCCTACGACACGATCGACTACACGGCCTTCGCCATCGGCCTGTCGGTGTTGGCCTCGCTGGCATTATCGGCCGCGCGGGTCTTGAATCGTCGCAATCCGTGGCCGATGGTCGTCGCGGTGATGGGGACGGCCGTCGGTATGTCGACGATCGGCCGCCTCGCGCGACCCGGCGACGAATTGGGACGGACGCTCGGCCTATTCGCCCTGCCCTTCTTGTCGTTCCTGCTCGGAACAATCGCTCACATCGTCCGGCTGTCGCAAGGGCGGCGGTTGACAGTGCGTCGCGTCGCTCAGTCGTTTCGCTTTTTGGGAATCGCCACGTTCGGCCTGATCCTGGCTGGCGGACTGCTGGCGTCCAAAACAGGCGAGATCCGCGAGACGATGACGTTCCTTTCCCCGATGCTCGCCATAGCGGGGGCGGCGCTCGCGGGAGTCGGACTGGTCGTACATCAACGGATCGCCGACCCCGATCAGGCCGGCTTTCGAATCGCGGGAACGTCGATCGCACTGGGCGGCGGGATTTTGGCGGTGGTCGCGCTGGGGCTCGCCGGTCCGCGACCCGACCTGCTATTAGCCGTCGGCCTGCTCGACGCGATCACGTTCACACTTTTGGCCTGGTTCGCCGTTTTCCCGGCCTTGCACATTTTCGCCACGGCCTCGTTCTCGGTCGCCTGCTGGGTCGGACTGGAATGGGTCTGGGGCGAAATCACCGTGATGCGTGCCACGTCTGAGCTGTGGCTCTCCTTGTTGTTCACGGCTCGGTCGGGCCTGATCCTGGCGATTGTGTCGCTGGCGGTCGATGGTGTTGCGTGCGCGCTGGCGCGGTTCAAACGCGGGCCGCAGGCTAAGGCTTACTTCACCAGCGCTATCGTCCATGAGGCAGTCGCTCTCGCAATCACCGGATTGGCCTTTTGGCGCGACGTCCCCGATCAGGACCTCGCGACGGCCGTCTTGGCGATCATCGCGGTTCGCTGGCTGATCGCAGCCTGGTGGACGCAGCGAAGCTACGCAGGATGGATTGCCGCGTCGCTCCTCTTCGCCGCGCTGGGGCACGGCCTGGTGATGAACGACGCTTTGGCCGAAACGCTGACGGCCCACGGACTGTATCCTACCGGCCCTCGCAAGATGTTCCTGTTGCTGCACGCGACGATCTGCTTAGGTTGCGCGGCCCTCGCGCGGCGGGGCGGCGGGGAACTCGTTTCCTTGACGGACGATCGGAGACGGCCCCTGGTCTTGCCGTTCGTCGGCGCGGCCGTCATCACGTCGACGCTCGCGCTGCCGATGGTGCTCGACGTGCGCCACGGTCATTTGGCGATGCATGGAGTATACGCGTTTTGGATGTCGCTCCTTTGGTTCGGCATCGCGGTGCTGGAAGTGAGTCCGGCGTTTGCGATCGCCGCCCAGGTATTGGCAACGGTCGGCGTCGGCCTGGCAGTGACCGGCTATTGCCGCCGACAAATCTGGTGGACGGGCTATTTGGCGGATCCCCTGTACCTGAACTGGGAGTTGGGGGCGTTTGCCTGCTGGAGCGTCCTCTTGATGGCGGGCCGACGCATCGGTCTGCGCGTGGCCGCCGTCGCTCGCGTCCTGACAACCGGGCGGATCACCGTCGATCGCATCGTGCTGGCGTCCGTGGTACGGAGCCTCGTCGGCACCTGCTTCGTCGCAACGTTGCCAGGAGTGATGGACGAATTGGCGGCCGCCGTGTCGCTCCCCGCCGCCGCTCGTCCGCTGGTGGCCTTGGTGCTGCTCCCGTTTGCGATTGGAACAATCCTCTGCGCGTCGCGAGTTCTCTTTTCCAAGTTGTGGTGGGCCGGCGCCGCGGTGACCCTTAGCGTTTTGCTGGTGTGCGTCGGAGTGTTCTTCTCCCCGTGGAGCACCGTGAATTGGCCCTGGCCCGGAACGCCAAATCCCTACAGCCAGGGGTGGGCTGCGGGAGCCTGGGTGGCGTTGGCGCTGGCGGTGGTCGGCGTGCTGGCTGCTCATTGGGAACGGCCGGGCAGAACGACGCTGACCGGACTCACGCTCCTCTTGAGCGTCGTGGCGCTGCTCGTTGCCTGCCGCTGGGATGCGGAGTTGGGCACCGCGTCGGCCCTCCGCTGGGCTTCGACGCTGGTGGCACTCGCCACCGCCAGCGGATTCGCTCTACCCGGATTATTCGCGCGGATCGTGAGCCTACAAGCCAGCGAGATTCTGAGAGACTACACCAAGCACGCGATCCACGCGCGCAATGCGCTCGTCGGCGCCGCAACACTCGTCGTGCTGATTCTGACCTCGCAACAGGCGATCGCACTCGTTGGATTAGGCGGCTTGCCGGGGGCGCCGATTGCCGGCTCGCTCTTCGCCCAGATGGGAATCGTGGCTTCGCTCGGCGCGCCGCTCCTGCTTCTGGCTTTGTCCTTCGTCCTCTGCGCGACTGCCGATCGGAGCCCGCAATGGGGGTTGGCCGCCACTTTTCTGGTCCAGCTCGCGCTGGGCCTGATGCTGGCGCTGTCGCTGACTTTGAGTCCGCAATCGCCGAGCGTTTCTGAACTCGTCCGTTTTCTGCAAGAGATCGGCTTGTCGGCCGTATTTGCTGTCCTGCTCTGGCAGGGACTTCAACGCTTGATGCGACCGCCTGCGGAATTCGAGCTGGGTGGCTCGCCACTCGAACGTCCGATCGCTGTGCAGCTTGGATTCGTGACTGTGTTTGCGGCGATCTTGGCGGTTGGGGCAACGGCCGGACTTTGGTTGTCGCCCGAGCCACTGTTTAGCTCGGTGCGAGAGTCAAGCGCGCCGCTCGGTTGGCTGTTCCTCGCGTCGGCGGCCGGCGTTTGGGCCTGGTCTCGCCGTGGCAGCTGGCCGCTCTCGGCGATTCAGATCGGACTGTTGTTTCTCTCAGTCGCGGCCGTGTTGGGGGCCGGCTCGCTGGGTCCTTGGAACACGGCCGGCAATTGGCTCTCGTTCCATGTCGCGATGGCCGGTTGGTGCGCCGTGCTGGCTCTGACTGCCGGAACAACACTCGTCACCCGCTCGAGCGAGGGCCGCAGCGGCGCGATTGCGATCGCCGACCGAGCTTTGCTTCTCGTCCCTGTCCTCCTGGCATTCGCCCTCAAGGCTGAGTTGCTCGATCCGCAGCGCCCGTGGTGGGCGGCGGGAACAATGACGTTCGTTTCCGCGTGCGTGGTGGCGATCGCCGTCGCTGCCCAGAGCCGACTGCGATCGTACTTGTCACTCACCCTCGCGGTCTTGGCGTCAGTCTGCATCGGCGTACGACCGTGGCTGGAATCGGGGCATGTTGTCGGAGGGCAGCCGATCATCGACTTAGTTCACATCATCGTGCTGGGCATCGGAGTGCATGGAATCGTTTGGTTGATGATCGAACTGCTGCGCAAGCGATCGAGTGACGAGTCACCCACAGCAATGTGGACCACGCCGCTCGAAAACTCGTTGATCGCGCCGCCCGTCCATCATGCCATTGCCGCGATTGGCACTCTCGCACTCGCCTTCATCACGGTTGCGGTGCTCTGCAATCCGTCGTTCATTGACCACATCTCGAGTGCGACTTGGCTAGGTTGGGGAGCATTGGCGGCGATGGTTGTGTTGGCCGCCGGCGCGCTGTGGGAACGGCGCGCCGAACACGCGTTCCCGATTCTCTACTCATTAGGGCTCGTGGCCATTGCGACGGTTCTCGATTGGCGGCAACTCGGCGGACGCAGTTTGATCTACGCGGCCGCCGCCGCGGGAGCGGGATACGTCGTGCTCACGGGCGTCGTCTGGACGATTCACCGGTCACTGAAGAGTTTTGGCCTACGTCTCGGAATGAGTCCATTCTCGATCGATGGCCAGCGCATCGCCCCGTGGCTGGGGTCGACCAGCATTGCGACTGGGGCGCTCGTCATCGGAGTCGAATTCTGGGTCGTGTTGACCTTTGAGGACGCCTCCTTGCGAGTCGGCGGGGCGCTGGCCACGCTAGCGCTCGCCGGCGGACTTGCGCTATTGGCGACGACACGAGCCCGCGACCTCATGCGCGTCCATGCCCTCGCAGTCGGTGCGATTGCCTTCGTGGATTTCGGCTGGAGCCTGATGGATCCGCTCGGCAGCGCGGCCCATGAAGAACTGCGGCGGCCGATTCGCATGATGGCCATGCTGGGCGCCACGACGTTTGTTTATGGCTTGCCTCTCGTGCGGCTTGTGCGGCCGGAAAGTCCTTGGTTTACTTCCATCCGCCGAGCGGCCATCGGTGTGGCAGCGACGACGATTGCGACGCTGGCCCTGGTGCTGCTCTTTGAGATCAGCGCGTTCGACCCGGCCGCCGGTGCGCCGGTCAGCGTGGGCGAAAGCTTGCTCGTTGCGTCGACGCTCATGCTGCTAGCGGCCGGTTTGGTTTCGCTCGCCGTGCTGCCCGGTCGCGATCCGTTTCTACAGGCGGATCAGCAACGGTCCCTCTACGTTTACGCCAGCGAAGCCGTTTGCGGTCTGCTATTCGCCCACTTGTACCTGACGAATCCGCAGTTCTTCCGACTGGGCCTGCAACCGTATTGGCCGCTCATCGTGATGGGAATCGCGTTCGGCGGCACGGCCGTCTCCGAACTGTTCCGACGAATGAAGATCAACGTGCTGGCTGAGCCCCTGGAATACAGCGCGGCCTTCCTGCCCCTGCTGCCGGTCGTAGGGTTTTGGCTGATCGGTTCGCGCCTGAGCTACTCGACGACGATGGTGGCCGTGGGGCTGTTGTACCTGTTCCTTAGCCTGCGGCGCGGTTCGTTCGTCTACACGGCGGCCGCAGCTGTCGCCGGCAACGTGACGTTGTGCAGCCTGTTCTACGAGCAAGGCGTTTCGCTGCTCTTGCATCCCCAGATGTTCGTGATCCCGCCCTGCCTCACAATCCTGGCTGCGGCCCAAATTAATCGCGATCGGCTCGATGACAAAGTGCTCGCTTCGGTGCGATATTTCGCCATCACGCTGATCTACGTCAGCTCGACGGGCGAAATGTTCCAACACGGCATCGGCAAGACGCTCTGGCTGCCAATGGTGCTCGCCGGCTTGTCGGTGCTCGGCGTGCTGGCGGGGATCGTGCTTCGCGTGCGGGCGTTTCTGTACCTCGGCACGTCGTTCTTGCTGCTTTCGATTGTGAGCATGGTCTGGCACGCGTCGCGCAGCATCGGCCACGTCTGGCCCTGGTGGGTCTTTTTGTTCACCCTGGGCGTGGGCCTGCTCACCCTCTTCGGCGTCTTCGAAAAGAAACGCCCCGAAGTGCTGGCCCTCGTCGGCAGCCTGCGCGAGTGGGAAAGTTGACTCGCGCAGTCCCAACCGTGATAGCCCACTCCTCACCAACATTTTGCATCTCGGGCGCAAGTTGTTGAGAAAGCGCCGGATGAACGAGTCAACGAGGGAGTTGTTAAACGAGACACACTTTTCCCAAGCCGACGGCTTTGCCGTCGTCTAGCGTGCTCTCAATCAAGACGACGGCAAGCCGTCGGCTTGGGACGCTGAACCCGGCTATGATTCCATCACTGACGGGTGCAACCGCAGCCGCTTCGCTACGTGGAGTTCGACGCTCCCTCTCAGCGGAGCGATGAGGACTATGGCTCGCGGAAAGTGGCTCCGTCGAGTTGAATAGAGGCGACGACAACAATTTCTTTCGAGGGACCTGTCCATGCCTCGCCTCGAGGTCAGCATCACGACGCGCGACGGAGTTTGTCCGGCCTCTGTCTTTACTCCCGAGGGCAGCGCGGGACGCTGGCCTGCCGTGATCTTCTTCATGGACGGTCTCGGAATTCGGCCGGTGATGTGGGAAATGGGACAGCGGCTGGCGGATCACGGCTATCTCGTGCTGCTGTCCGATCTTTATTACCGCATGGGAAGTTATCCGCCGAAGGTTCCCGCCCAGGTGTTTGCCGACCCCCAGCTCCGCCAAGAGTTGTCGAAACAGGTAGGCACTCTGAATCGCGACCGAAAGATTTCGGACGCTTCCGCCTTCATCGACTTCCTGTCATCTCGGCCCGACGTCAAAGGCAATCGCTTGGGCGCGGTCGGGTACTGCATGGGCGGCAACGCCGCGCTCATGGCGGCCGGCGCGTTCCTAGGCCGATTTGCGGCGGCGGCCTCGTTTCATGGCGGCAACCTCGCCGTCGATCAGCCCGAGAGCCCGCATCACTTCGTGAAAAAAATGAGCGGCCGGGTCTATGTGGCCGGCGCAATCGAGGACGCGTCATTCCCCGACGAACAAAAGCAGCGTCTGGAAAAGGCGTTGACGGATGCCGGGGTAAACCATTTGATCGAAACCTATCTTGCGCGGCACGGTTTCGCAGTTCCCGATCTGCCCGTGTTCGACCTGATTGCGGCCGAGCGGCACTGGGAGGCTTTGTTCAAACTGTTTGATGAAACCGTGGGGCGTTGACGAAACGTTGGGAGTCGGCCGTCCGTGGCAAAAACGTGTGTGAATGGAATTGATCTTTATTACGAGACCCAAGGCACGGGCGAGGCGCTGTTGCTGATTGCCGGCTTTGCCTGCGATCACACGATTTGGGCGTTGATGATCCCTGCCCTTGCGGCGCGCTATCGCGTGATCAGCTTCGACAACCGGGGCCTCGGACAATCATCCGGCTCAGAGAATGTCACCAGCATTCGCCAAATGGCAGATGACGCGGCAGGGCTCTTGGACGCACTTGGGATTGGCTCCGCGCATGTCACCGGACACTCGATGGGCGGGCTCATCGCGCAGGAACTGGCCGTAACTCATCCCCAGCGCGTTCAATCCTTGCTGCTGCTTTCCACGTGCGCGCAGGTCGACGAGCGCGGGAAGGCCATCACGGACGTGTGGGCCGAGCTACCCCGAGTCGTCGATGCGGCAACCATGAATCGGCTGCTGTTGCCTTGGATGTACACGAGCGCGTTCTACGCGAAGCCGGGCGCCATCGAGCGACTGACCGAGAGAATCCTGGCCTATCCATTTCCGCCGAGCACCGAGGTGATCGCCCGCCAATGTCGGGCCATCGCTGCGTTTCAGTCCTCAAGTGAGTTAGCCCAACTAGCCTGTCCGACCGGGGTGTTTGTGGGGCGCGAAGACATCTTGATTCCTGTCGCACTCTCAGAACAACTCGTCCGCCGCATCCCGAACGCCGAGTTGGAGGTCTTGGAAGAGACGGGGCACGGGATGCTGATCGAGTCGCCAAAGCAGGTGAGCGATGCCTTGCTGGCGTTTCTTGCCCGCCACTGATTCGATGGCGCAGCCTCGACCCTCAAGTGCGAGATTGACCTGCCGTTGCGAATCGTTACCCCGTGCGGCCGATCAGCGCGGCGATCGCCGCCGACAGCTCGGACGCGTCGACCGGTTTCACGAGATGGAGCTGGAAGCCGGCCAGCAGGGCTTTCTGGCGGTCTTCCGTGCGGGCGAACGCCGTGAGGGCGATCGCCGGCAGACGTTGAAACGAGTAGCCGCGGGCGCGGACTTCGCGAATCAGATGAAAGCCGTCGAGCGTCGGCATGCCGAGATCGCTCACCAGCACGTGCGGATTGAATTCGTCCAAGGCGGAGAGTGCTTCGGAAACTCCGTCGGCCACATGCGGCTCGGCCCCAAAATCGCTGAGCACACGCTTCGTCAGGCGGCGGGCGTCGGCGTCGTCGTCGACGATCAAGACGCGCACTCCATTGAGACGAGCATGCGTGTTTTCGAGGCTGACTCTCGAACCGCGAGCCGGCCAGACAACCGAGGAGCGTTCGGCCTGCGATTTCGCCGACGCCAAGGGGAGAAAGACTCGAAACGTCGCCCCCTTCCCTTTGCCCGCGCTCTCGACGTCGATCGTGCCGCCGTGCAATTCGACAATTTGTTTGGAAATCGCCAAACCGAGACCCAGGCCTCCTTCATTGCGCGTCGTCGAGGCATCGCCCTGGCTGAAGCGGTCGAAGATCGTGGGGAGCAAATCGGCCGGGATTCCCTGACCATTATCGCTAACTGACAGCGCGATGTGGGATTCGCTCCGCTCCAGAGCGATCTCGATGGAGCCGCCGCGGGGGGTGAATTTCACCGCGTTGCTGACGAGGTTCCAGACGACCTGTTGCAAACGGCCCGGGTCGCCGCTCACGGGCGTCGCCTGGGAATCGATGGCCTTGGTCAGACGAATGTCCTTGGCTTCGATGGCCGGCATCACCGCTTCCAAAGCCGCTTCGACGACCGCGGTCGGATCGACCGGCTGCACGTCGAGTCGGATCTTTCCCGAGCTGATCCGCGCAACGTCGAGCAAGTCGGCAATCATTTGGGCCTGCGCCTTCGCGTTACGATCAATGGCTTCCACTGCGTTTTGCGACTCGGTGGAATCGAGTTGACCCAATTTGAGCAGCTGGGCCCAACCGACAATCGCGTTGAGCGGCGTCCGCAGCTCGTGCGACAGCGTGGCCAGAAAATCGTCTTTCAGACGATTGGCGCGTTCGGCCTCGGTCCGCGCGGCCCGCTCGCTGATCAACAATTCCTCGCGCTCGCGCTCGATCGCCAGCCGGGCCGAAATGTCACTGACGACAGCCAGCCAGCGGTCGGGGGCCGAGTGCCGGGAAAGGTTCCAATCGAGAAACACCGTAGCGCCGCTGGCTGCGCGCAGCGGAAAGATGCCGCGCCACGTTCCGTCACTTTCGAGGCGTTTAAAAATTTCGACTGCCTCCTCGCGGCGATCCGTCAGAGCAAAGTCCATCAATGATCGCGAGACGATGGCTTCGCGCGGCGCCTGGAGAATGTCGCACATAGCAGGATTCACGTCGACGAACGACAACTCGCGGCTGACGAGTGCGATGCCATTGAGGGCCCGCTCGAAAATCGCCTTGAATTCGAGTTCCCGCTGCCGCCGCCACCGCTCCGATTCCTGCGCGCGCAAGAACGCGTTCACCGTCGCGATCAGGACGGGGGGTTCGACCGGATGGGTCAAATAACCGTCGGCCCCCCCCTCGAGCCCTTGGACCTTGTCCGTATCTTTGACGAAGGTGGCCGAGAGGTGAATCACCGGGGTGCGCGAGAGGCGCTCATGGGCGCGCAGTCGTCGGCAAACTTCGAACCCATCGATATCGGGGAGATTGATGTCGAGGACGACCAGGTCGACGGTCTCTTTTTCCGCCACTGCGAGCGCGACTTCTCCCGCGCCGGCTTCTACGACACGAAAGCCGGCCCCTTTGAGGACACGCGTCGTCGCATACAACGTGGCCGGATTGTCGTCTACTACGAGAATGGTCGCCGGGCTATTCGGCATGGATCTGGCCTTCAGCCTGCGGTGGGCTCTGCCGCATCGGGGCGGCGTCGGGAGGCGGCTCTCGGAATCGGATCGGAATCGTGACCGAAAAGGTCGAGCCGACGCCCGGTATACTCGTCATCGACACGCTTCCCCCCAACAGTTCTGCAATCTTTTTGCTCAAAGAGAGACCGAGCCCCGTACCGCGCCATTTTCGTTGCAGTGGAGAGTCGATCTGCACAAAGTCCTGAAAGATGGAGGCGTGGAATTCTTCCGCAATCCCGATGCCGGTATCCGTCACGCTGAATGTTACCGCATCGTCACCCTCGGGCCGCGCCCGCACGCGAACTTCTCCCTCCAGCGTGAATTTGATGGCGTTGGAAATAAAATTGCGCAGGATTTGCGACAATCGCTTGTCGTCGGTGTAAATCCGCGGCATTTCGCGCGGCTCTTCGAACGCCAGATTGAGCGTCGACATCATCAATAACGGCTTGAACATCCCCCGCAACGCGGAAAACAAGTCGACCATCTCGAACCAGGCCGGCGAGACGCTGATTCGCCCGGCCTCGATCTTGGCCAGGTCGAGCAGGTCGTCGACCATCTCGCTCAGTTCGATGGCCGAACGCTGCATCAGCAGCACCTGCTTTTCCTGCTCGTCGGAAAGCGGGCCGTCCATTCGGTCTAGAAGTAACCGCGCCAGGCTGCGGATCGCTCCCAGCGGCGTGCGAAACTCGTGGCTCATGTAGGACAGAAAACGGCTCTTGAGGTCCGACGCTTCGCGCAGCGCCTGGGCCTTATCGTCCAATTCGGCGTAGAGGGCGACCACCCCTTTATTGGTTTCAGCCAGTTCGCCGTTGAGTTCCGCAATTTCGCGTTCGCGATCCAGGAGCAACTGAAGCAGTTTGTGATTCTCCTGCGCCAGGCGTTCGCTTGCCGGCTTTTCGACTAGCGGATAGCCGTCTTGAACCTGGTCCGTCACGCGCTCATTCCTGCCAAGGAAAGCCGGACGACCGCGACCGTGACATCGTCGCGGCCGCGTGTGAAGTCGCGATACAAAATGCCCGCAATGACCGCCGGGTGCCGCGCGACGAGACCGGCATAGGGCTTGAAACTCCAACGGCCCTGCAATCCGTCCGAATGCATCACCAACAGGCCATCCTCGGGACAGTCGTAAGAGAATTCCTGAATCTTGCGGACCTCGCCCCCGACGATGCCGTTGTGCGAGACCAATCCGCGGCCTCCCTCGTCGCCTCGCGCCCGCAAGTGGGCGGCGATATTTCCGACGCCGACGAATTTTGCCACGCGGCTTCGCCCATCGACTCGAACGACGGCCATCGCCCCGCCGCGCGTCTTCTGTAAGCGAATACCTGCATTTTGCAGCATTGTG
>Ga0210393_10003283_pt1 | contig 13016 bp, 7 predicted proteins | sample IncBWC27OmetaG_FD_160068 | JGI IMG/M metagenome (GOLD analysis project Ga0210393, IMG submission 160068) | Forest soil microbial communities from Barre Woods Harvard Forest LTER site, Petersham, Massachusetts, United States - Inc-BW-C-27-O ... | reverse complement strand
GACAACCCCGCCTACACCCGCCCGTGATGCCCTTGAAGTTTGACGTGTCATGTTGTAGCGTCGCGGAGAATGCAACAGGACGAACCGACTACGCGATTCATCGCCAGCTTCCAAAGGTTCGACGAGATGACGTCGTATCCGGTTCTTCTTCATCGGCTCGCGTCTTTGCTCTGCGCTTCTTTCGGGCCCCGCCTCGCGGCGAGTGTTATTTCACCCTTGCGCTTCGCTAACCCTTCGTCTCCATCAGACTGGGTAGAGGACTTTCACCTCCAAGCTGTCGAGCTGCTCGGCACACAAGAGAAAGGGCGTGCCGTTTAGCACGCCCCATCTCGCCTCTGACCTTCACTTCGTTTACAACAACCCACAAACATCACCGCGCCGGGTGCCCCATTTCTCGCGTGCTTTGAGAGAAGTGGGGTACTTTGCCGGCACCACCACAACTCTATCGGTGCCCACCCCCACCAGAATGTCCACCACCCCCGCCCGACGCATGCCCGCCGCCACCGGAGCTCGGCGCACTGTGGGAACCACCTCCGTAACTCGGCGCACGATATCCGCCCGAAGACCGCGGCTGCACCACCGGCTGCCGCATGTTCAATTGCGGACGAGACGATCCTCGTCCATACGCATCCGCGTAGCCACGGCTCTGCGATCCCGCGGAATCAGCCGAGGTACGGCCCCAATAGCTGCCGCTCCCACCGCCGCTCCGCCCCCCAGCTTCCGCCGACTCGCTGTGCGAAGGCGGCGTGAACGGACGGAACCCGCCGCGATCACCGCTTCCCGCCGCGCTCGCGCTGCGCTGTGTTTCCCCGCCCGCCTCCGACGAACGTGAAGTCTCGCCGGCACTCCGGGTCGCCTCGCTATTCTCTCGTCCACTCGCAGCCGAACTCGCGCCCGCTCGTGCCGTCGCCCCGGCGCCGCCGAAGCCAGACCCACTCGTCCCGCGTCCGGCCTGCACCGACGACACGTGGTTCTGCTGCATCGATTGCCGTAGTTGTGCCGTCTGCCGCTGGAACGATTCTGTCCGCGCCGTGCTCTGCGTCCCGTAGAAGCTCTGCGTTCCACCGCGAATGGTTGAAGGCGCCGCAGCCCGTCCACTCGCCGACAAGCTCGTCCGCGACGGCACCACCGGAAGATTCCCCGCCATCATGCGCGCGCCACTGAGTTGCTCGTGCGTAGCGGCCGATGCAGTCACCCGGCCCGCCCCGAAGCGTCCCGCATTCACCGCCGACATAGCTCCGCCAACGCGCGCATCGTTGATGTGTCCCACAGTCGAGAAGCCCGAAGCGCGCAGCGGAGCGAATCCCCCGTAGCGGCCGAATTCGCCGCGCCCAAACCCACCGCGTCCCACTAACCCAAAGCGTCCGCCATACCCGCCCCACCACGGATGGAACCAGTCACCTGGACCAATCGGCAGCCAGCCAAATCCACCCCAGCCGCCCCATCCAAAGCCAAATCCAAAGCCCCAACCCCATCCATAGAACGACACATAAGCCGGCGCCCAGAACGGACGGTAAAACCCACCGCCCCACACCGGTCCCGGCCACCATGCCCATCCGCCGCCATAAACCATCCAGCGCCCGTAGTGGTAAGGCGCCCAGCCCCACGGCTCGTAACCCACCCAAGTCCATCCGTAGGAAGGTTCCCAAACCCAGTTTCCATCGCGATAAGGAACCCAGCCCTCGGGCTCGTTCGGAACCCAAACCTCACCATAATCCGCAGAGCTCTGCCAGGTTCCATTGGCGTCCAGATCTTCCGACCCCGTGTAGTAGTGGTTCGTGTGCTTCCACGCTTGCGCGTTCCGGATCATGTGGTCGCGATCGCTGTTCCACCGATCCCAGTTATCCGCATCCGGCGCGGCAGAGATTTTGTATTGCGCGTCATCCACCGTGCCGCGCACGGTCGCCATTTCTCCCTGATGAACTTCCGCAATCCCCTTCGGCGTGGAAATCTGCGCCTCACCCTTGCGCACGATCACCAGCGTGTCACCATCCGGCCGCACCTCGATCCGGAAAACGCCATCGTTATGCGCGGGATGCACCGCCACATTCGGCGTATCAATCTCCGGTTCCGTCTCGCTCTCCTTGAACGCCGAAAAATTAGCGATGCCCTGCCCAACCTGAATCTGAATTTTATCCTTGGTCAGGTTCGCGATGTTGGCCTTGGAATTCGACCCCAAACGAAGAATGTTGGCGAAGTCGAGCTGCAATTCCGCGCGCCCGCCATCGCCCGTCGAAACCTTGTCACCACCCACCACCGGCTGATTCAATATCGCCGCCGACCAGTCGCCCGAATCCCCGCGCTGCGTCGACACTGCTCCGTGAATCATGCTGATGCGCGCCACCCCCTGCTCATTCGACGCCGGACCCTCGCCCGAGGGCCCTCCCGGCTCCGCATCACCCATCGGCCCAGCCTGCCCCGGACCACCCTGCGGCGGCCCACCTTGTGGCGGTGGCGGACCAGCCTGCGGTGCCCCCGGAGGCGGCGCACCAGGTTGCGGTGGCGGACCCGCCTGTGGATTCTGCGGTGCCTGCTGACCGATTTCCATCGGCGCGCTCGGCTGCTCCGTTGGCCCCTTCCCCTCGTCAGTGGTCTGCGCCTGAGCGCCGATGCACAGAACTCCCGCAAATATCAAAGCTAAGATTGCAAAACTCGCCAAAAATCTGTTCTTCATATCCCAATCTCCCGCCGAGCCAACCAACAGGCCCGGCCCAAACCAAATCGCCTGATGCCCGGATTCTGCTATAGGACGAAAAGCAACTGCCATGCCAAAGCATGATCTTCAACAAGATGCTAAGTGTCCTTTTTTCAAGGCAATAGACGGTGAGAAAATCGGGTGTCGCTGCCACATTCGACAAACTCTGGCCGACCTAAGCCAACACTGGTGGTTTTCAACCAATCCAGCCAAAAACCAACCCGAGGCGCGCCGACGCGCCCAGACTCGATTCAGTAAGGAAACCCCGGGTGCCCCATTTCTCGCGCCTTTTGCGAAAAGTGGGGACTTTTCTTCAGTCATCGATCACAAGCGACCACCCCAAGAAACACGAAAGCCCCGGTAGTCAGTCGTCGCTCCTTCACGCCACTCGTCGTGCCTACCCGTCCTTCTCCCCCTCATCCGCAATCCCAATCTTCGACAGCCGATACCGCAGCGCGTTCCGCGACAGCCCCAGCAGCCGCGCCGCCTGGCTCTTGTTCCCGTGCGCCCGTCGCAGCGCTTCCTGAATCATTTCGTCTTCCCACTGCTCCAGCGTCATACCCGCCGGCAGAAAATGATTTCCCGCATCCGCGCCTTTCGCAGGATGCGAATCCAGATGAATATCCGTCACTTCAATCGTCGTTCCCTTCGCCAGCGCGCACGCCCGCTCAATAATGTTCTGCAACTCGCGCACATTCCCCGGCCAGTGATAATTCACCAGAAACTTCATCGCCTCCGGCGAAATCCCTTCCACCGGCTTCCCCGAATCTCCCGCAAAGCGCGACACAAATAAATTCACCAGCTCCGGAATATCTTCCTTGCGCTCGCGCAGCGGCGCAATATCAATGGGCACAACATTCAACCGGTAATAGAGATCTTCTCGAAAAGTTCCCTGCTCCAGCGCCGCGCGCAGATTGCGATTCGTCGCCGCTACCAGCCGAACATCTACCTTGATCGTCTTCGTCCCGCCCAGCCGCTCAAACTCGCGCTCCTGCAGCACCCGCAACAATTTCACCTGCGTCGCCGGAGGCACATCGCCAATCTCGTCCAAAAACAAAGTCCCCTTGTCCGCAAGTTCAAATTTACCCGGCTTGCTCGCCGCCGCCCCGGTGAACGCTCCCTTTTCGTAGCCGAACAATTCGCTCTCCAGCAAATTCTCCGGAATCGCCGTGCTGTTGATCTTGACGAACGGCCCCGCCGCCCGCCGCGACTTCTCATGAATGGCGCGCGCGATCAAATCCTTGCCCACGCCGCTTTCCCCCCCCAACAGCACGGTAGCGTTGGTCGGCGCCACCCGCTCCACGGTCGCCAGCGTCTCCTGCATCTTGGCGCTTCTCGCCACAATATTCGGATGCGCATACCGTTTCCCCAGCGCCTCGCGCAGCGACCGGTTTTCCTCGCGCAGGTTGCGGACGTCCAATTCCTTATGCACCACCATCCGCATTTCCGCCAGCGAAAACGGTTTCAACACATAATCGCTGGCCCCGGCCTTCATCGCCTCCACTGCCGTCTCCACGGTCCCAAACGCCGTCATCACCACCACCGGCAACGACGCGTTCTGCCGCTTGACGGCCTGCAAAAACTCCAGCCCATTCATCCCCGGCAACTTCAAATCAGTCAGCACCAAATCGACAGGATTCTCCCGCAACAACTTCAGCCCAGCCTCGGCATCCCCGGCAGAAAACGTAGTGAACCCGTCCTCGCCAAGATTCAGCTCGAGCAGTCGCCGCATCTTCGCCTCATCTTCAACAATCAAAATCGCCGGCATCCTTACCTCTTGATCCCTCTAAAATGCTCTGTCAATCAAACGAAGCGAGCAACCCCTAACCGTCGCACTCCCAGCGGCCTAGCAGGGATTTCTCACCACGGCGTCGGTCTTGCGAAGCCGCGCCACAATCAATCCGCGCTCTCGCCAATAACCCGCAACCTCCTCACGAAACCACCATCTGTGCCGCGTCCCTCCCCGCAACCTCCTCCACATCGACTGGAAAGAACAAGACAAAGCAAGCCCCGCCCGCCCCACTCTCAATCCGAATCGACCCTCGATGTCCATCCATAATCTTCGACACAATCGAAAGCCCCAGCCCCACACCAGTTTTCTTCGTGGTCACAAACGGATTAAAAATTTGCTCCCGCAGCGCAGCCGGAATCCCCGGCCCGCTATCCTCGATCCTCACCTCTATTCCCTCGCGACCGCCGCCCTGCGATTTTCGAGCGCTCGCGCGCAACACGCCCCCAGCGCCGCCTCCACTCCCGCCCATCGCGTCATACGCGTTCTGCACAATGTTCAAAAACGCCTGCTCCGCCAGATTCTCATCGAGCGGCAACTCCGGAAGATTCGCTTCATACTCGCGCTCCACTCGCACCGCCGCGCCTTTCCACAAAATCGCCACGTCATTCAGCGCGCGGTCCAGCACGGTCGTGATGCGCTGTCGCGTCAACTCCGCATGCAGCGGCCGCGCAAAATCCAGAAAGCGTGTGACCAGCGCGCTCAGCCGATTCGTCTCACTCGAAATATATCCCGCCAACTCCGTCGCTAGAGGATTCGATTGCCCCAGCTTCTGCGTCAGCATTTCCGCGGATCCTTTGATCACTCCGAGAGGATTGCGAATCTCATGCGCCAGCCCGGCGGAGAGCTGTCCCAAAGCCGCCAGCCGCTCCGAGCGCCGCGCCTCTTCCTGCGCCAGTTCGAGCCGGCGATTGGTCTCAGCCAGAGTCTCAGCCAATTCCTGATAACGCCGCGTCTGCCGCCGGTTCTCCACCACAAACCGGTTCACCACCATCGCCGCCAAAAAGAAAAACAGAATGCGGATCGCCAGCAGCCCATAACTCTCCGCCGTGATCTCATATTCCTCAAGCGCCGGATAAAGATACGAGCAGTAAGCCGCCGCCGCCAGCGCCGTCCACAACAGCGTGGCCAGCGGCCCAAAATATTCCGCCGCCGTAACCACCGGCAAAAAATAGATGGGCCAGTAACTGCTGTTGATGCTCGGCTCACCCGTGAGCGCGATCGTATGATCGATCAGCAGCGTCGCCAGACCAATCTTGAGCAGAACAATGTAAGCTCCGCCCCGCCGCGGCACTCGCGAAAGAAACCATCCTTCGCCCAGCTGCACCACTCCGAATGCCAGCAGGATCAGCTGCTTGTGAATCTCCCCCACGGGCGGCAGCGCGGCGAGCACGGCGAGAAGCGCCAGCCACAGCACATCCATCCAGTTGATCGTGGGTCGCTTGCTTTCGTTCATCTTTCGTTGATCGGCTTGAGTCTAGTTCTCAGCTTGGAAGATGCTCATGTCGGGAAAAGCCGCTCTCGGCCGGGTGCCCCATTTCTCGCGTCTTTTGCGAGAAGTGGGGACTTCGCCTCCAGCCTCAACAACCAGCAATCCGAAAAATGCTGATGTGGCAGCGCTTCAGTTTGAGAGATGCCCATGTGGGGACAGCCTTCCCCGAGAGCCTGCCTTGAGCGAAGCCGAGGGGTCCGGTCGAGCGAAACTCAACGGCCTCTCCCCTGCTGCCGCGAAACTGAGACACTACCTGCCCCTCTCCCTTAAATCAAAGCCGCACCACTACTTCTTCGCCGGTTTCTCCTCTTTCGGCGTGGGTGCTGCCGAAGGCCGGGAACTCTCCCTCGGTTGCGCCGCAGCCGGCCTCTGCTGCTGCCACGTGCTGAACTTCTGCGCCTGTTGTTGCTCCTGCTGCGGACTGCGCTCCTGCACCGGAGGCGCTGGCCTCACCAGCGGATGCGCCTGCACTGGCGCCGCTTGATTCTGCTGCGCGCGGTAGCCCGGCTCATTCCGGGGCGCGGGCTGCGCAGCACGGGTCTGCGGCTCGTTCTGTTTTTCCGCCGGCGGAGTTCCCTGCTGCTCATACACTCGTGGAGCAGGCTGCGTCTGCTTCACCTGAGGCTGCCCGGGCTGTGTCGGCTGGTAAGCCCGCGTCGCCGGCTCCTGCCGCACCAGCGGTTGCTGGTTCAAGTGTCCACCCGCCTGCACCTGTCGCTGCTCGATCGGCCGCGGAGGCGGAGGCGGCGTCCTCTGCGCCACCACCGGCCTGCTCATCACCACCGCCGGTGGACGAACCGCAGCCAGACGTCCCGCTCCAATCACGCTCTGCCGCACCGGTTCCACGGCAACCACATGCGTGACCGGCGCCACCGCCAGCTCCCTCGGTTCCACCCGCAGAATGTTCTGCGCCACCGGCCGCGCATTCACAAACGCATCGTGCGATACCACCGTGACTCCGCCGCTCACACGCTGGTTCGCATAAACTTCGTTCACCACCGTCTTGTTGATCACCACCGTGTTGTACACATTGGTCACGCGAGTGATGTTCACCGAAGTATTCGTGATGTTGACGTTGTTCACGTAATTGCGGCTCACCCGGTAGCCCGGCAGAAAAACTTCTCCCGGGCCCAGCGGAAACCATCCCACGCCAACGCCCGTGGAAAATCGAAAGCCCGCCCCGCCGCCCACAAACGCCACCAGCGCCGGCGCCCACACCGGCCGCACCACCACCGGTCCCGGAACCCAGAACCATCCTCCGTTCACGTTTGCCCAGCGTCCGTAGTGGAACGGAGCAAATCCCCACGGCTCATTTTCCACCCACGTCCAGCCCCATGGTCCCACCCAAACCCAGTGTCCGAAGCGATACGGAGCCCATCCCACCGCCACCGCCCGCGGCGCCCAGCACTCGCCATAACCGGCCACGTAGCTCCAGTCGCCGGACGCGTCGAGATCTTCATAGCCCGTCATCTCGCGCGAAACGTAGTTCGCAGAATCCGCATCGTCTTCGCGTGCATCCCGCTGAAACGCCCACTGATCGAAATCGTCCTGATCGGGAACCTGACCCAGTTCATAGTCGAGCGTGTCGGACCCGGTGAACGTCGCCAACTGTCCCGCGAGCACGTTATAGGAATACCCTCCGCCCGTAACCCGTCCGCGTCCGTGAAAAACCGTAGCGACGATTTGATTGCCGTCGGCGTTCACATCGATGCGATAGGTGCCCGCCTGCAGCAGATTTAACGCCAGGTTCGGCGTGTCGATCTCGTAGCTGTCGTCGTCATCCACATGCCGGACCCGCACCAGCAGCGAACCCTGCGCCAGCCGAATCTGCGTGGCGTTGTCGGTGATGTCGAGAAACGTGATTCCAGTTTGCGCGCCCAAGCGCAGCGCCGCCGAGCCAATGTGAACTTCCGCCCGCGAATCTACATCCGCCCACAGGTTGTCGCCCGTCACCATGGGACGATTCAGCACTGCCGTAACCCAGTCGCCTTCCCCCGCCGGCTGAAACGAAACCGATCCCTGCGCAAAATTCAGCCGCGCCACCCGCCCCGGAGGATCCTGATCGTCCTGCTGATCTTGTTGTTGGCCCTGCTGATCTTGCTGATCGTCCTGTGCTCTCGCCGCAACCGGCGACTGCACGCAAAATGCGAAACCTGATAAGAGAAGTATCCAAGCCCACCGCTGCCGTTGTGTTTTCATCAAACTTCCGCCCCCCCAAGCAACAACAAATTGTCTGGATGCCTCAATCTTAACCACATTCCTCTAAACCCGATAGAGACGCTTTAGTTTCCAGACGGTGACTTCCAGGTTACTTTTTCGTCCAGCCGCAAAGACAAAACTGGCCCGCCGCAAACTCATGTTTCCAAATGCCTTCGCCGCTATTGAATCCGGGGACGGTGGGAAGCGCGGGCAGGTCGTCAAGGTTTGTGCCGATCCCGCTTGCCGTACTCACCACCCCAACCCGCCTTCTCTCCGCAGCAAGTCGAGCGGGAGCGCGACGAGGAACGGAAGCGCATCGAAAAGGAGAAGCTGGCGATTACCACTCGCCCTCGGACCTTGGCCACGATCCTCCAGCGCGTATCGGCTCCGCTAAAGAAGGCGGACTCGCTGGCGGTCGCCCACTACCTGATCGGCCATCTCTCCTATAGCCAAGTTCCGACTCTGGCGAAGCGGCACATGGTAGAGGCGAAGAAGAACTCTGCCACCGCGCCGGAGCTTTTGGCCAAGCAAGTAGGCACCTACGACGAGGCCTAGGTTTGCAAACTGCTTCTGGAAATCAGTCTGCTGGATTCGGCTTATCAACGTTCCATCGCCAGCCACGACGACGTTCTCATGGACGCCGCCAAACGATATCGAGTGGATGCGGAGAAGCTCCAGAAAGCAGTTGCCAAGGAATTCGCCGCGAAACGAGACAAGAAAACAGTCAAGGCGAAGACTCGCAAGACGGCGGCCTGAGTCTACCCATTCTTGGATTTGTGGCGGAGTGCGAGTTCGAACTCCGCCATTTCTTCGATTGGGGACCGACGACGCACCGGTGTCAATGGTTTACGACCCGAACCGGCCGAAGCTTTCTCTTTGGGGGCGCAAATAAGTCAAAGGATGGCGCTTATGGCAGCACTACAAACCCTTGGTCTACGAGATTGATTACACGTCGTTATTGCTTGCGAGTCACTTATTCCTTACCCGCCCTTGTTGCTTACCAGTCCTTGTATTTCGTCCCGTCCAGCGCTTCGTCCTGCGACTTGCTGTAGACATCAAACACGGCCTGGCCGCCCCAGGAATCGGAATCGGGATCGTCCTCCATCGAGCGCAGGCCCCACTCCGTACTCTTCGTCATCGGATCAATCGGAATGCGGCGCAAAAACTTCAACTTCTTCCCGCCTACGTCCTCACCTTTTACCAGCGTCTCCAAATCCGGCGGATAGTTTCCTGCATCCAGCTTGCTCCGAAATGCCCCCCGTTCCGCGGCATCTTTATAGCGGTCGATGGCGTCGCGCATGTCCCACAAGTCATGGCGCAACTCGCGTTCTCTTTCGCGCTTGATGGAGAGCTGCGCCAGCGGAATCGCCATCACGGCGAGCACCGTCAGGATGGTGACGGACGCGATCAGCTCGATCATCGTGAATCCCAGATCGAGCCTGCCGCCCGGCCGCCGCTGGAATCTGGTGCGCATCATCGTGGTTGCCTTCGTTCTCGTCCATCTTTGCCTCGCGTGGCGCGCGGTGGATTGGCCACGACGGTGCCGCAGTGGTTGCTTCGAGTAAAGTTTCCCGCCACTCGATGATGAAACCAAGGAATCTAAGGAAGTCTCACAGCTACCCTCCCAGAGAGTTCGTGAACACCGAAAAGGCAAACCTAAACTCGGAGGACCGAACAACGCGCAGGGTAAGCGCTAACTGTAACGGCGGATTGTTACAGCACCATAAACGGAAGGTTAATTTCATGTAACAGTTCAAGCGTTTAGCGGTAATCGTGCTTACACGCTTATACCTATGAGCATGTGTCGCAACAGTCATGGCGTCGAGAGTTACGGTAGGGGAGATTTCTGCACTGCGCCTGGCCTCAGAAGCTTTTCGCAGTCGGCCGACTGACCAGCCGCTGCTCTGGAAAACTCGACCGCTCAGCACGAAACGAGCAATGCCAGTGCGTTAGCCAATTTCAAGGAGCAAGTCAAGCCTGCTATTCCCGTTGGGCCGGGAGGAACTCTTCGCCACCAACCTGAAAAAGCTTAGAGTAGCCGTCAAGAGCTCGTGCTGAATGCGTTGCACCAGGAACAGACTCCAGTTCTTTCTTGATCCACTCCAGGTTCTTACCGTCTTGGAATGCAGCCTTAAACTCGTCCATATCCTTGTAGAGCCGCACAGTCGCGCCCGCGGGCGCCACGCTTCTCAATTTTTCCATGATTGCCCTTGGAGTTGCTGTGTCGAAGAGTTCGTCATCCAGACGAAATTTCTTCGCCTGGATTTTTGGCAGCACATCGACGGGCTCCATCGCCGCAACTTTTTTCAGGAACTCAGGTTTCAAATATTCCTGCCGCTCCTCCTCCGGCACTAACGGGGAGCTGCGCATCCAAGTTGGCCAATCGCCCCACGGGTCCAGTGCTTCCAGTACCTTAATGCGCGGATCGACTCCTGAAGCCAGAATCGCGATGCTTGCACCAGACCCTTGGGTGAACATCCCCACCCGGTTCATGTCCAAATCGCCGCGGCTAGCCAGATAATTCAGCACCATTTGGACGTCGTGCGCCGACGTTGCAAGTGACTCCTGGAGCTCACTGATAAACCACTGCTTCATTGGGCGATCGTGATAGCGTTGTCCGGTGAGAGCGGAAACGAAGCCCACAGCAGCGACGCCGTTGCGAGTCACGAGTTCTTGGTATTCGGTACGTTTGAAAACGTCCGTGTCGGTGGGATAACCATAAAGATAAATGATAACGGGCGGTTTCTTCACCCCTTTGGGCTTCAGTACGTAAAGGTCAATGGGATCGACCGCTCGCCACTGTACCCGCAGCAATTCCACCGTGTAATGCGGATAATCATTGAAAAAAACGAGCGGTTGCGCCGGCTTGAGATTGCTGCTGGTCAGTGCGGGTGTGGTGAAGTCTTCGTGTACGTCCTCGATCGATGCACCGACTCGCTCCTTCACAGGCGGTGGAACTTCCGCAGACTGGGCAGTCGAGATTGAAAAGAAGAGCATCAGAAAAATGTTTAAGAATACGAGCGCGCCGATGTAACTAAGAAGGGAAATATCGCCTGACCTCAATGTCGTTTTCTCCAGAAGCTTCAATGTTCACGTCGCAGGACAGGATACGCTGCCGATGTTAAAACTATGTAACTGCGTGTCGCCGGCGCGGTCTCGGAAACAGCGAGAAAAAAGGGCGAGCCGTGAACTGGCTCGCCCCCGTATTTGTTTGCCTGACTCTCTTCGACTACCGGGCCTGTTGGCCCTGAGCGCTTTGGAGTAGGTCCGTGGTGGTCTTGCAGGTGGTTGCCGTCGGGCAGGTCAGGATCTGACCCCCGCCGTCGCCACCTTTCTCGGTAGCACCACCAATTTCGCCGTTCACCGGGGCCGCGCCGATCAAAGTCCCGGCTCCATCCAACTGCTGCAGGTGCGAACGAAGGATGGTGAGGCCAGGATCGGTCGTGCTTTTTCCGACTGTTTTAACGGCCGGAACAAAATCCGGTACGTCGTCAACCACCGAAACCTGTGCACCCTTAATAAGAGCCTTCAGGTCAGCAAGCTGTGCGGCATAGGCCACGCCGCGGATGATCGACCACGATTTATAGCTGCCATTGCGGACGTTTGGGAAGGACAGCCCACCAGCCCAAATCGCCTTTTCCGAGCAGGGGAACGCACCGCCGCAGGACGCGGGAAGCGTGGCAGCGCCCGGCATTGTGCCTGCCGTAAGGGGTTGACCAGGATCCAACGGAGTTCCGGTTAAGACCTGATTCCCGTAGCTTTGGAAAATCGGGTCCACACCACCCACTGTGGCGTAACCGTAGGCGGGGTTGTTGGCGAATTTGCTGACGTTGCCAAAGCTATAGAATTGGTAGCCGATCCCATCGACACCCAGGGTCGATCCCGACTTCAGGACCCAGTTGTCGATGTCCCCAGCGCCCACCCCACGATACCGCGCTCCGGTTCCGGCCAAGCAGGTACCGGCTTGACCATTCAGCGGGTTGTTGGTACCGCCGTTGACATTAGCCTCCTGGCTGACACCAATCGTCCCGCCGCCGCCAGCACCGTTATAGGCGGTTTGCCCACGGAACGTGGTGAGTTCGGTCGCGATCATCGTCCCGGACAAAGGCTCGCGCAGGAAGATCCCAATTTTGCCGGCAGCCAGACCGAAGGCGCTCGCATCGCAGTTCGTGCCGGAGAACGCCTCCTGAAGTTGCAGAACGCTTACGTCTTTGAGATCGTTAAGTTGACCCTCGTTACGCTCGAAGAAGAACATTACCGCATCCGCTCCCAATTCCACCACGGTGCTCGTGGGGATGGTAGTTCCGGAGATGGGATCAACTCCGCTGATGTTGAACGACAAAACATTAGCTACGGATGTGCTGCCGGGCAGAGCGGTCTGGATTGGCGTTCCAACGTAGTGCGCTTGAGTTAAGCCCGTGGTGGGGCAAACGCCCGACGCATTGTTGGTGTTGTATCCGAGACCGTCCAGGCCGTCGCCCGCACCGTCGGCGTAAGTTCCGCCACCCAGAGCAGAGTTGACGCGGCAAGCTTCAAAAGCGGCGTCCTCAGGACGCACGTCAGTGAGCAGCTCATTTACCTTAGTTCCGGCTTCGAAAATAGCCTGCACCGTAGCCGGCAGCGCTGTATCAGCTCCCCAAATGGAGGATGAAATTTGACCCGCGCCGCTGCCCGCAAGGTTAGCCGCGGTCGCATTCACGTTGCATTGCGGTTGCGCAAAGAAGCAGCGATTGCCGACGACCGTGTCGACCTTATCGTCAGACCACAGTTTGCTGACGGCGCCCGTAGCTATCGTCGTTTCCCAAACAACCCAGAGGGTACCGGGGTCGTTGTTAACAGGA
>Ga0210393_10003282_pt1 | contig 13018 bp, 13 predicted proteins | sample IncBWC27OmetaG_FD_160068 | JGI IMG/M metagenome (GOLD analysis project Ga0210393, IMG submission 160068) | Forest soil microbial communities from Barre Woods Harvard Forest LTER site, Petersham, Massachusetts, United States - Inc-BW-C-27-O ... | reverse complement strand
CGATGCCACCGGGAGCACGTAAGGCCCAGCGGGATAAGCCGGCAGAGAAAGGCTATGGACCGCCCATCCCCGGCACCATCATGCGGCGACCTCCGTCAGGCGGATGAGACGAAGGCCCACCACGCCGGGTTTGTCATCGGCGCAAGCATAAGTGCGTATGGCCCGGATCAGGCACCGCCCCGCTCGGTCAACGTCCGCACCACCGCCAGCCGGCCGCGACGACTCTGCGCCTAAGCATGTCCTGCATGACGAGAACGATTGGATGCCGCCGATTACGCTCGCAATTGTCGCCGCGCCTGGGCATCAGCGAGTCGTCAGTGACATCGATTGCATGGTGATGGAGGGCACCGACACCGCGCACATCGGACAGCTTGGCACGGTCGTGGATGCTGCGCTCGCCTGGGTCAATCAGGAGATGGACGATCAGGCCGAGGTGATTCGGGCCGACCTGCTGGCACGCGACTACGCCGACCTGATCGCCCTGCCGCCGCCCATGGGCAACACGCCGCATACGGGCAGCATCCGCAGACGTCGTCGCTAAGGTCGCCGTATGACCCCGCAGCACATCTGGACAGGGCCGGTCATCCTGACCCTGTGCATTTCCCTTCTGGCGCTCGCAGTCGCGGGTGCATCGCTGACATGGCAGATCATTTCGTGGCGGCGCGGCAGCCCACGGGTGAGCGTGAAAACCGTTTCGGGGATCGGCGGCAGGCCTGGCGTGTGGTTCGTCGGCGTCGAGGCGACCAACTCAGGACGCCTCGGAATAGAGATTGAGCAGTTCGGTTTTCAGCTACCCAATGGACGCCACATACAGGCCATCCACGATTATCTCGGCCAGCCGGTTGAACTGCCGATGCCCCTCGCGCCGGAGCGCACAGCGACCATGCGTTACGCCGCCCGGCACATATGGGAGATCCTTCGCCAGGAGGGTGTCTCGGGGGAGAATGTCCGACCCTACGTCGTCGCTAACTGGAGGCCGGTCAGCACGGAACACGGGCGCTTTGAGGGAGACGCGATCCATCTCGGCCAGCGGATCGCGAACCTTCATTGACAGAACGCCGCTGGGCCTGCACTTGAGGAGTGTTTCATGACCCGCTGGACCGAAGCCCGCACTGCTCCGGACGTACTGCGGCTCTTGCGCTCTTAAGCCGCTTAGGTGGTGCGGGGGAATCGGGCACTCAGTGCCTTGAGCATTCTTTCGACTTCGTCAACGCGCTCGCGGACTACTACGAGACGCTCTGGTGGATCCACGCACCCCTCGGACTCGCAACGGCGTTGCCATTTGATCTCCGCTCGAGCGACCTATCTGCTCATCGCGGTGACCTCGCGGCGCAGGATCTCTGCGAAGAGTTCGGCCTGGACACGTTCGGACGGTTGTGTCAGCGGCACAACCCTGGCGATGGCGTCGGAGTGCGACGACCGAGCACGGTGGTCGGAGCGGGCATTCATCGCTCCGTTAGTCCGAAAATCCGAGGGCCTCACTTACAGGCCAGCCAACCTCGGCCAATCGTCGCTTGACACGCTCGGTGTCCTCCGGCGACGGCATTTCATCAGTGAGCTTGGTGATTGCTACGCGGACGTCCGTGCCGTCGATTGGCGTGTCTCTGCTGAAGATCAACTGGGTGGCGACGGCAATGACATCGTCATCGGAAAGGCGGTGGCGAAGCAGCGCCAGGAGAGGAATGTAATCATGCGCAGGAACACCTTCGGGATAGCCCGCCCGAAGGAAGCCGACCACGCGCATCAGCACATCAGATAGCGCCATGATCTCCCCGCCTTAAAACTCCTTAAATAACAACCCTGGCCTGTCCCACCACTGGGAGGAACCTCTTTCACCTTTCAGAAATCCTCTCTTAATGATGCGTCCACCGACGCCGTTGCGCTCGGACTACGCCCTTCTAGGGTTACGGCATGCGCACCGCGTTCCATGAGCAGCTCGATTCGCTCACCGAGACCGTGAGCCAGATGTGTGGCCTGGCAGGTTTGGCGATGGAACGGGCTACTCACGCGCTGCTGCAAGCAGACTTAACTATTGCCGAAAAGTGATTGGCGATCACGAACACCTTGCACGCATGCAAACCGGCGCGGAGGAAGCCGCCTTTGTCCTGCTGGCGTTGCAGGCACCCGTCGCGGCTGACCTGCGAACAGTCTTTGGTTCCATGCAAAACGTCGCCGACGCCGAGAGGATGGGCGGCTTGGCGCTGCACGTTGGCAAGATCGCTCGCCGTCGACATCCCGCGAGCGCCCTGCCCGAGGAGGTGAAAGGCTATTTCGCCGAGATGGGGAGGATCGCGGTGGACCTCGGAACAATGCCAAAGATGTTGTGCTCTCGCGTGATCCCGAACGTGCCGCGCAGATCAGTCGCGACGACGTTGAGATGGACCAGCTTCACCAACAGTTGTTCACCCTTCTCATGGAGAAGGAATGGGCGCACGGCGTTGCAGCCGCCGTCGATGTCACTCTGCTGGGCCGATTTTATGAACGCTTCGCCGACCACGCCGTCGAGATTGGGCATCGCGTCATATTCCAGGCGACCGGAGAAACTCCCGATGTGTGAGTTCGTCAGTCGGCCTCCGACCTGCGAGTACCAGATAGCCATTGGATAGCCAGCAGTTCTCAGCGCCCTTCAAAAATAATCTCTGACCAGGTATTTCGCTTGTGCCCCCGGCAGTGTGTGGACCTGCGACACCGGCTTTTGCAGCCGATCGTTCGCGGTGGTTGCCGATAGATATCTTTAATCCTTGCGCCGCAATGGATTACGCTACTCAGGAGTCATCAAACATTGCCGCTGATTCTCGGTGATTCTCGATCATTAAACGACGAATAACCGTCAACTTGCCCGCTGGAACCGCACGACAGAACCGCACGTCCAAGACGGTATGGACGATCAAGAAGCCCACGCCCTGCGGCTATGGGATTCGACCCAGATGATCCCGCCGTCGTCGCGGCGATAAGCCTCGTTCGATGGGAACTCTCGCTCGTACTTGAGTCACCGCACCCCGGCCTGGCCCGGCGAGGACACGGCAGGTCAACTGCATGACTTGCAAAGGCGATCATGCTGGGCGCGGGCGTCGCATTGAATCACGTTTGCCGAAACGTTGGCCGCACCTCTTTGTACGCTGAGCTATGAAGCCAGGATCATCCAAGTATTGCTGAGAGGGCCAACGTTGCCGCCTACACCCGACGCCCGCACCAAGCTGAACACGACTGCGACCGCATCCTGTACTCCGACGAACTGCGCCGTCTCGGAGGTGTCACCCAGGCGAGTGGGTAATGGGGTCAGGTCGCCGGGATCAGATAGGCGTCGCCGAACTCGTTCGGTACCTCGGGCGGAGTAATGGCTGAAATGTAATGCTGGGGCCCGTGGTCGCCTAGTGAGAATTGGAACGGCAGGCCACGCAGCAGCCGGAACTGGCGCGCAACGAATGCCAGCGGGGCCTCGATGAGTGGAATGAGGTTGCCAATCTGCCTAATTGGGTCATCGGAGGTGTCCTTCCACGGGTAGCTGCCTTCGTAGCGGTACTCCCGTCCGAAGTGCTGGAAGTAGTCGGAATCCCTTGGTGGGAGGTGCGGCACTGGGTCGCGCTTGTAGACATAGCGCACTACGTTCCGGTTAAGGAAACGGTGCGTGGCGCAGGCCTTGGCGAAGTCCGGCGAGCCCACCATCGGTGCACCGTAGGTGTAGGCGCCCTTGAAGACGGGCGCAAAACGCTCGACGTAGTCCTCGTCCACCGACAGCATCACGGCCATGAGCGCGGCCATCGCTCCGCCGAGACTGTGACCGGTCAAGTAGAGCGTTGTCATCGGGCCCGCCATCGGCGGCATCGGTGACGCTCCCGTGTCGTCGTCGAGCACGGAGCGCCCTTCAAGTGCCCGCTTCAGCGCCGCGATCACCTCGAAGCGGGTCGCCCGAACGTTGCGGTAGAACCCACCATGGACGGCATAAAGCTCGGGGGCATCCGCAAACCGCAACGCGATCTTGTCGGGGTGGACGTCGGCATCAGTGAGCCAGTTGACCAAGTTCATCGGTTCGGTTCCGCGGTAGGCGACGATCACCACACTGCCGTCGCTGCTCTGGACTACGTGGGCAGTGGACTCGATGAACATCGCGTCCACGGACATGGCCACCCGCAGACAATGGTTGTCGGCAAGGCCCATGCGCGCGAGCATCATCGCGACCGTCTCGGCGTCCGAGTAGGCATAGCCGGCCGCCACCGCGAGGGTATGGGCAACGGTCGGGTCGGGCTGCTGCCTGACCCGGGCGAGCGTCGCGCCGAGATCGCCGTACACAGGGAAGGTAGACGACGCAATCGGCTTGGTCGGCCGAAGGGTGGAGTACGACGGTGCAATCGCCCTGTCAATCAGCATGAAACGACGCTACCCAACTCCCATGCGAGGGTCACGAACGAAAACGTTCCCGCTCCCGAGGGGGCATTCAGCCGGGGTGTTCGAGTTCTGTTCGAGCGGTCGGTGAAGTAGATCAGCAGGATGAGCCCCACCGCGCGACGCCACTGTGACGCCATCCCTGATGCTGCGCCACCATCAATCATGCATCCACAGCACAACGTGAAAAATGCTGGGCAACGTCGCGCTCATTCGGTGGGGGGTAGGCAAATCTCGCGAGGGAGGGTGCTACTCGGTGTCGAGGGCCCCGCGCGGATTTGGGCCAACGAGTTTTCAGCGACACATGTTTCATGCCCGCAGTCGGCTAGCCGTTTTTAAGCAAATTGGGGCCCGTCAGCCCCTCAGGGGTGAAGCTCCACTCGTCAGTCGTGTTGTCGAACCGTGGGCGTAGCCGTGTGCCCGGCGGGTACTCGGCGGCAATCTCCGCGGCATAGGTAGCCATGTAGGCGGCGAACTCCCCGTCCCCGTCGACCCAGCCCATCCGCTCCAGATAGGCAGCGGCGGCTGCTGTGACGTCATCCAAACCGATGTCGTGGTCGGCGACGGTGACCAGCTCGGTCGGGCGCCCAGAGCATGCGCTGGCTAGATCGCCGTGGGCGCAATTGGCGCAGATCCCTCCGAAGGGCATGCACAATTCGCCGCGGCGGGTCATGAGGACGTGCATTGGTTCATCATCACACGGATCGCCCTGTTCAACCCGTCGTTTGTGCTGGTCATGCACCGCCCTTCTTGGTCATCGACTTGACCACCGCCAAGTTGCCGCGGCGCCCCTGCGCTGACCCCTTATGCAACGTGTCCAGCACGCTGACCAGCACTTTCGCAGCAGCCGGCTGAGCCGACACCGCCCTCGAGCTGTCCAAGGTGCGGGACATCGCGAGGGCGATCGCAACCAGGCCAGGCCGCGTCTGCGCGGTCAACCCGTTGATCTCCTGCTGGGTGGCGGCCTCGACGGGGCCAGGCCCGCACGGCTGTAGCTCCGCGGGCGGTAGCTGAGGCGACCGGCGAGCTGCTGCTTGGCAATTCACGCGCAAAGCGTGCGCGAAAAGCGTTGCCCGATGTGCTGCGCAAGCATCTCGGCGCGGCGCCGTACCAGAACAGCAGACCCGACCAGCCCGACCGCGGACATTACCCCTTCGCGACACCGCCAGATTGGGTACTGGGCAACGGCAAGGGAGCCCTCGGTAAGGGGTGGGGCGAGATCCGCGGCCTCAACGGAATCATCGTCGTGGCCCCCGCACCCGACGGCCGCTGCTGGAAGCGAACAGGGCCGCTCCGGCCGCTGCCCGACGAGATCGCCGAGAAGCTACCCACCGGGTCACCCGGCGAGGACGCCGCCACTGATGAGCAGGTGAAGAAGTTCCTCACCGAGCACACCACGGCCACGCGACCCGAGATGGTCAAGGGCTGGACCACGATCCTCACCAGGCACATCGAAGCCGACGAATCATGCCACACCAGCACCGTGTCAGTCATGGCCGGCGCGATGAAGGAAGCCCGCGCCGGATACTTCAGCGCCGCGGACGCGGCCGCTGCCATCAAGCCGGTATTCATCAACACCGCTGCACTCGGCGGTTCCAGCGGCACGGTCCGCACCGGCGACGTTGCCCAATCGGAATGGGACGGCATCCTCGCCTGGGCAGTCGGGCAAGCGCTGGCGGCCGACCTCGACGAGGTACGCAAGCGCACCGAGGAAAAAATGCCAAACAAAGTTGAGTGGGTCGACCAGATCGGCACCACTAAAGCCGCCGCCGCCGCGGCCGTCGCGGCGCTCTCGCTGGCCGAGGCCCACACCGTATTCCGGCGCTGGCTCGGCAGCGACTACGACACCGACGCGCTTGACGCGATGCTCGCCACAGCCGCCGTGGAACGATTCGGCGACGGCAGCGACACCGTGTGGCTGCTGCTCATCTCCGGACCCGGCAACGCGAAAACCGAAACCGTGCAGGCGCTCGACGGCATCGGCGCCATCGTCACCAGTTGCATCTCCTCGGAGGCCGCGCTGCTCTCGGCCACTCCCAAACGGGAACGCGCCAAAAGCGCCACCGGGGGCCTGCTGCGAAAGCTCGGCACCCACGGCGTCCTGGTCATCAAAGACGTCACCTCGATCCTGTCGATGAACCGCGACCTGCGCGCCCGCGTCCTGGCCGCGCTCCGCGAAATCTACGACGGGCGTTGGTACCGCGAGGTAGGCACCGATGGCGGCCAGACAATCCCATGGCAAGGCCGGATCGCCGTGATCGGCGCCGTCACAACCGCGTGGGACACCGCGCACGGCGTGATCTCCACCATGGGTGACCGGTTCCTGCTAGTGCGCCTCGACTCCACCAAAGGACGCCAGCGCGCCGGCAGGCAGGCCATCGGCAACACCGGCGAAGAGCCGATCATGCGCGCCGAGCTCGCCGCCGCCGTCGCCGGCGTGCTCGGCGGGATGGACACCGAGCCGGTGACGATCACCGACACCGAAACCGACGTGCTGCTCGCCGCTGCGGATCTGGTCACCCTGGCCCGCACCGGTGTCGAATACGACTACCGCGGCGACGTGATCGACGCCCACGCGCCGGAGATGCCGACCCGGTTCGCCAAGCAACTCGCCCAGATCGTGCGCGGCGCCGTTGCCCTTGGGATGGATCGCGGCGACGCGCTGCAATTGGCGATCCGCTGCGCGCGTGATTCCATGCCGCCGCTGCGTCTGGCGATCATCGACGACCTGGCCGACCATCCGCACAGTTCCACCAGCGAGGTGCGTAGGCGGATCGATAAGCCGCGCAACACCGTGGATCGCCAACTGCAGGCGCTGCACATCCTCGGCGTGGTCGCGGTGGATGAACAGGAGCACTCAGACAACGGTCGACCCAAGTGGTTCTATTCACTCGCCGAAGGTGTTGAACCGGACGTACTGAAGCCAAAAAGCTTCCCAGATTTGTCAGTACATACCCCTAGCCCCTCTGAAGAGAAGCTAGGCGAGACAGAAGGCTCCTATATAGGTACTGACATTTCTGGGAAAGGTCCCGACCTCTTCGGAGCCCCCGGACCCAACGGCGAGACCCCTCGCTGCGACTGTGGCAACCGGCTCGTCACCCCGGTAGCTATCTGGACCCGCAAATGCACGACCTGCCGCGACGAAGAAAGCGCGGCATGACCGAGCAATGGCGCCCCATCGCCGGCTACGAGGGCTTCTACGAGGTGTCAGACCGCGGCCGTGTCCGCAGCCTGGACCGGGTCATCATCCGTTCGGATGGCAGGCCGTACCGCGCTAAGGGCCGCATACTGCGTCCGCAACGGCACCCGCCGAGCTGGGTGGTGACCGTGACCCTGGCACGCCGCGGCGAACGCGAGCAGCGGTGCGTGCACAAGTTGGCTCAGGAAGCATTCGGCGAAAAGGAGAAAGCAGCATGACCGACCACCAACCCCGAAATGGAGAACATCAATGAATGACCTGGAACGCCACAATTGCGACCTGTTCGTGCGCAGCCTGAGCCTGCTACACGTCAACGACGACGGCCTGACCGGCGCCACCAGTTTCGACGACGTCAAAGCCATCGCCCAGGTATGCCCCGAAATCAGGGACATCACCGCGGCCGGCGACGTGGCCAAAAAATCTCCTGACCAGGGGGTATGCAAATCGCAGCAAACGACCATCCGGAGACTCTTAGGAGTCTCCGAAATATTTCGCCAACGGAAACCAAAGTGGTACTACCACAACGCTTTTCGCGCGTAGCTGATCATGAATTACGTTGAAACACAACAACTCTGAGAGCAACTATGGCTGCAACACACGGAACTCAGCGGAGCTATGTAGCAGGCTGCCGCTGCAAAGACTGCAAGGAAGCGCATCGCGTCGCTGCACGCGATTACCGGGAGCGTCGGGCCAATGGACCGACGCCGGCTTCGGTGGTGACCATTCCATCAGCGGTGGTATCCGAGCCATCTGGTCCCGGCCCTGTCGAGTCAGGTGTCCAGGCCGAGATCAGCGGTTTGGCGGCGGCTGAGTTGCGGCCTGGCGTGGTTGCGGCGGCGCTGGCCTTAGCCCGGGTTCTGGATAATCCGCGGGTGGCGAGTGTGCATCCGCCGGCGGTGAAGGTGCTGGTCATGGTGCTGGACACGCTGCGTAAGGGGTCGCAGCGTCGTCGGGGCGGTTTGGAGTTGGTGCGGCAGATGACTGATAAAGGCGGCGGCGCCTAAGATAGCGAAATGACCACGCCGGTAGCGCTTAGCCGCTGCCCGGCATGCGGGTATCTACTCGCAGCGGTAGGGCTTACCCGTTGCCCGTCATGCGGGTATCTACTCGGCAAGCTGATACAGAACACGCGCAAAGCTGTATGACGCGTTAACGCGTTTACCGTGCTGCGCGGCGTCGGGTGGCGGCCACGCTCGGCCGGCCGCACTTCAGTGGATGCCGCGGTAGCCGCTCCCGGCGGCTGGGGTGCAGGCCCTGGACGCGCAGTAATTTAGCGAAACGCTACTTCAACGGACCGTATCAAGTGCCGTAGTCCAATCGGCGGCGATGGCCTCCTGCGCCGCAGCGAGTGGCACTCTGCCCTCGCAGACAAGCTCATGCAGCCTAGATTCGACGCCGTCTTTCGGGTTTGGGGATGCACCGGGTTCGATCCACAGGTTGCGGGGATCGTTCGGGTCCCCGCCAAGTTCAAGTGGCACGAGATGGTCATACTCAGTGCCCGACAAGGGTCCGCTGTAGCCGTATGCTGCTGCGTTGGCGCGCTTTTCGGCTGCGGTGATGGAAGCCGGCGGGCGGATCGACTTGGTGTAGCCGGTCCTGCAGATCGTGGTATCGAGCGTGTCTGGGGTGACCTTCGGGCTGATCGTGCCGGGGGGTGCAGTTCGGGTCGGGCAGGGTTTCCCCGTTGGCGGCGGTGCGGTAGTGGCATGTTCCTGGCGGTGGCTGCGCCTGCTCGGTGTAGTTGGTGGGACCTGGTCCGATTGGTATGTCAGCCATCGCAACGCCGACATCACCGAAGAGCAGCATTAGGCCGGTCATCGCGAGGGCGGTCGGGATGGACACAGTTTTCAACTTGGCGGCAGACTCGCGCAAGTCGCCGACAAACTGAAGGGGAACGGCCACTACCTTTTTCGCCTTCCGAAAGTAGATCATCGAATGCCCTGCGTCCGCGCCGGAGGTGCTCGTTAGACCGGGTGATCAATGCCGCCGTGGCGGGAGCACGCACCTTTGGAGGTTTTGCTGAAGGAGTAGGTGCCATCGACACATTGGTAAGTGGCTCCCTGAGGCGGCGTCGATGCCCGTGTCGGGACCGGTATGCACGCGCCACTAGTCTTACTCCATTCGTAGCCATCCCCACATTGATCATCGGCGGAGATAACTGGGGATGTCGGCGCAGTGACGGTCGCTGCGATGGGCGTTTGCGCGTTAGCCGGTGATGCCCAACCGACCGTAGCCGTGGCCATGGCTGCCGCGATGAGAGTGGCACGGAAGGACATGCCGCCAAACCTCCGTGTTTGGTGACCTTCGTGTTTGGGTGACGTTGCCCGATTCGTCGAACAGGAGCGTATGCGCTTGCTCCGTTAGCTACATCGGGATTTGTGAAAATTCCCGCTGGCGGGTTGTAGCCCGCTGGGTCAGCTCGTGGCGCTCGTCCAGCACGAAGGGCGCCAGGCGGGATGTCAGCCCCATGATCAGCGTGACCTCAGCAACCTCGGGTGCTCGCGTGAGGAAGAATTTTCATCATCTCCTGACTTGGGACGGCCGAGACGGGATCGTCGGGTGCAGCTAAGTTATGTTGCTCGCCACGCGTTCCCAGTTCTTGGTCTCAGAGAACATCTCTCCGGTTGGGTTGACGAAGGCGCCATGCGCGTAACTGTCGCCCTGAAGTTGAAACATGAACCATGCTGTCGGATAGCCCAGGTATCCGTAGACGCCGTTGACACAGCCAATAGGTACCGAGCTGCAGTCGGGCTGGCCTTGGACGTCGTTGTGGTTGGGGCCCTTGAGGGATCCCTTAAGTTTCACGATGTTGTTCGGCGCCGCGTTGTAGTAGCCCTCAACGGACTGCTGGCCTGAGACCCAGGGAGGCTGCGTTTCGGGAGAGATGATCCCATCGGCGCTTCCATCGATGAGAAAGATGGATCCGGAGGTCATCTTGCTCGTGTCAGCGCAGTTGGCGCGGCTGCTGCACCATATTTGCGCGGGAATTTCTATGGCGATTACGGTCTTGATGAGGCCCGCCGATTTGATGAGAGCATTCAGCGCCGCTCCGGTTCCCTGCGAATGCCCAAACGACCCGATCTCGTTCACGTTGAGCTTCTGGTAGAACGGGCTGTGGGGGTCGCTGTTGGCATTCTTCAGAAATATCGCGCCATCCAGGACGGTTTGTCCCGGACCCGTATTCATGTCCTGCGTAGCGATCACGACGAATCCCCACGAAGCCATGTGTTTGAGAAAGTAGGTGTAAAGCTTCGAGGTGGCATTCGTTCCATTGCCCCAGGTCAGAATGGGGTGCTTGAATCCGTTCGCGCCAAGTTGGGTCGGGTAATACAGATCGAACTTGTTTCCGGCCGAGTCGCAGCATGCGCCGCCAAGGCTTACAGTGACAGCCCAGGGACCTGTGGCGTAGTACTTCTGTTCGATCGCGCCGGTTGGGTAGTTGGGCGGGTTTGACGAACCGCAGCTCAACAGTGCACCGGCGACCGCTACTCCCGCCGCCAATACCCAACAACGTTTCAAAATTCGGTTCACGGATCCCCTCCTGAAAGGTGGGACGACTGGGACTAGGTCTGAAATGCGCCATAGATGTTGGTATTTCGGTGGCGTCTTCGCCCTGCTTGCAAGACCGAGATATGAGACTCCCATATCTCGTCTTTACCTTTCTTGCAGGGGTTCGTTGCCGCTGGCCTTAGGCTTCGAGCTACCCAGGGGCAGCGGGTATGGCTTTTATGTCGTTGCCGGCTGTGATGGCCAAAATAGATTGGCCGCCCGCTGTCCCGCGACGACTCGACCGCTGATACGAAAATCGTGGTGAGTTGCGTTGTCTGCCAACCACTCATGTGACCGCCAGTGGGTTGAGGTTCACTTGATAGCCGAGGTGGTTCAGCTGTCCGATGAGGCGGCGGGTGGCACGCGCCTTCCCGGCGCGTTCGAGGAAGTAGTTCTCGCCGAGGTCGCGGTAGGTCAGGTCGTTCGTGAACATGTGCCAGGTGGCGATGAGGATGGAATGCTGTAATGCGACGAGTGCTCGCTTTCGTCCGCGACGTGCCATCAGGCGTCGATAACGTGCACCGAGGTAGGTGTTCTTACCGCGCGCGGCTGATATCGCAGCTTGACCGAGCACACCCTTGAGCCACGGGTCACCCGGTCGGGTCGTTCCCGAGGAGTGCTTGCCGGCAGATTCGTTGTTACCCGGGCAGACGCCTGCCCACGACGCGAGATGTCCAGCGGTCGGGAAACGTGCGATATCGGTGCCGATCTCGGCGAGGATCGTTTGCGCGGTGTGTTCGCTGACACCGGGGATGGTGGCCAACAACTCGATCCGCCGTCGGTACGGCTGAATCTCTCGATCGATGCGAGTGTTGAGCCGGGTCTGCATCGCAGTCGCGGTGTCGATGCGGTCGAGCATGGCGCGAGCGAGAAACGCGTGATGATCCGTGAAGTTCCCGGTGAGCGCCTCGATCAACGTAGAACATTTGCCGCGCAATCGACCCAACGCCAACTCCGCCAGGGCCTGCGGATCGCGTTGCCCGGTGATCAGCGCCTCCAGCATCGCCCGCCCGGACTTACCCAGCACATCGGAGACCACCGAGGTGAGCTTGATGCCGGCGTCTTCGAGCAGGTTGTGCAAGCGCTGGGCCTCGCGGGTCCGCTCGCGCACAACCTCGGTGCGGTAGCGAGTCAGATCCCGCAACCGCCGGATGGGTTGGGGTGGAACGAAACTCGGTCGCACAAGACCGTGCTCGACCAGCTTCGCGATCCACTCGGCGTCCTTGACGTCGGTCTTGCGGCCGGGCACCGTCTTCATGTGCCGGGCGTTGAGCAGCCAACACTCCACCTGCGACTCCAACAGGTAGAAGATCGGCTTCCAATACGCACCGGTGGCCTCCATTCCCACCAACGTCACCTGCTCCGACAGCAGCCAGTCGCGCATCGCCAGCAGATCGCGCGTCATTGACGTAAACGTCCGCACCTCTGTGCGTCGTCGGGTCCCGTGCCCAGGCACACGGATACAAACCTTGACGTCAGCCTTGCTGATATCGATGCCCGCGCACCGCTGATGAATCACATCCATCGTCAACCACACCTTCCACCTCTCGGATCGGCACAGGCGTGGCCGCCTCGGCGGGGATGGGCAGGCGAAAGAGTCTGATACTCGTGCTCGAAGCACCACTTCCGGGTGCCTGTCGAAGAATCCCCGCATCCTGCTAATTGCCGGGCTCGAACGCGCCAAGCGGTCACGACGTCGGCCAAGGCGACCACCAGTCGATTTTCCCGCCCTCCGGGTGGAGCCGACAGGCCCCAGCGATGCTAATTGAGAGATGCGATTTGGATCGCTGTGTAAGGACACGACGGCGCGGTCGTCTGCTGGGTTGTTGATCGGAACGACAGCGAGCAGGGAGGTGGTTGTGGGCCAACCGTTGTGGGCTGGTGTTG
>Ga0210393_10003281_pt1 | contig 13020 bp, 10 predicted proteins | sample IncBWC27OmetaG_FD_160068 | JGI IMG/M metagenome (GOLD analysis project Ga0210393, IMG submission 160068) | Forest soil microbial communities from Barre Woods Harvard Forest LTER site, Petersham, Massachusetts, United States - Inc-BW-C-27-O ... | reverse complement strand
GCAGAGCATAGATCGGAATAGACATCGTCCTCAAAAATCCAAAAATCATATTTCTTCGCCAATTCCAAGAGGCGTTTTGCGATGTCGAGCCCCAAGGGCAAGCCGGTGGGATTCTGACCGATCGAACTCAAGATGAGCAGACGCGGACGTTCCCGCATGACCACGCGTTCAATCGCGAGCATATCCAGTCCCGTGGAGCGATAAGGCGCGCTGACGATTCGCGCACCGTGCTGGCTGAGCATGCCCAGAGCGCCGAACCAACTGGGTTCCGAGGTGAGGACCGTGTCTCCGGGCCGCACCAGTGCTCGAAGTACCAGGTCCAGTGCATGCGTAATGCCGGTCGTCAGAACGATTTGCTCGCTGCCGGCGAGAATATCCAGATCTGCGAGGCGACGTTGAATGAGACCCCGTAACGGCTCGAATCCACTGGGCTGCCCACTGTCCAGCCATCGCCCCTGACGTCCGAGCGAGCGCAGCGCGGCTCCGATTTCAATACCATCCAGCCATTCAGACGGAAGAACTCCCAAGCCGGGTCCGCGGGCGCCGCTACCGGAAAGCATGTGATGCAAGAGCCAGGAGAGATCTATTCTTCCAGAGCGCCCCGCCGCCGAATCCGCTCGCTTAAGGGCGGGCCGCGCGAAATATCCGGAGCCTTGCCGAGCTTCTAAAATGCCGACCGCAACCAGACGGCCGTACGCCTCCGAGATCGTGAATGGTGAAACGCCTCGTTGACGCGACAGGGCCCGGATCGAGGGAAGCCGAGTTCCTGCACTAAAGATCTGCCGTTGAATGCGATGCATGACCCACTCGATGCTCTCGTCAACGAGAGTCTTGTGCGGCGGCTTCTTGATTTGCGGACGGCTTTTCATTGCCTCAAGTACCCGCGAATTGTACTGGTCTTCATCTCCCCAACTGTACAGGGACCGGGCAAACGGCCGGGTTTATCCTCGTCCCCATGATACCCAACTCCCGAATTTTGTTGGCCGCCGGTCCCTACGAATTTGCCGGCACGCTGGAGCTCACCGCAGCTCCCGTCGCCGTCGCCTGGTTGGTCAAGCAGTTCCCACTCGAGGGAACCGTGCAGCATGCCTGTTGGAGTGGCGAAGCGGCATGGCTGCCGCTTAACGGCACGCCGCAACTCGCGCCGGAAAATGCCACGGCCCACCCACGGCCGGGACAGATTCTTCTTTATGCGGGAATGCTGAGCCATGCCGAATTGTTGCTTCCGTATGGCGCCTGCGCATTTTCGAGCAAAGCGGGCAGTCTGGCCGGCAACCCGGTCATCGCGCTGGACGGCCCCCTGGAAGATCTGCGCGCGCTAGGCAGTCTACTGGTTGCAAAAGGCGTGCAGCCCTTGAAACTGAATTGGTTACAGGAGCAGAGGCAATGAAAATCGCGCCGGCGCTAAGGGTCGCTTTGTTGGCACTCGCACCAGGCCTGTCGTGGGCAGCCATCTTGAGTCCCGGCCTCTATCGCAACGAGATCGGTCATTCCGTCTATGTCGGCATTCAAAGCCAGCCACCCGATCCGTCCGTCAATGATTATTTCGATCCGAATACCCAACATACCGGCGATCTTCCCGAACACTCACACCTGAAAGCGCTGAGGCTCATTCGCCAGCAAGCACGCACCATCGATGCGCCGGGCGGCGCCCTCGGCATCTCTCTTTACTTTACGGGCACCGCCAAGCAGGCGACCGTCATTCTGATTCACGGCAATGATGCGGAAAGCCGCGAAATGGGGTTTTTGATTCCCTACTTCGTCCTCAACGGTGTCAACGTCATCAGCTACGATCAGCGCGGAACCGGAAAATCGAGCGGCAACTGGCAAACGAACGGTCCTGGGCAACGCGCCACGGACGTGGAGGCGGTGTATGACGCCTATGCGACGAATCCGCACGTCGATGCCACTCACATGGGTGTGTGGGGCTTCAGCAATGGCGGATGGACTGCCCCGATTGTTGCGACCACCCGCCCCCTCGCGTTCATGATCCTCAAGAGTGGGCCGGCCGAAAGCATCGAAACCAATATTTGTTACACAGTGGAGCAAAAATTGCGCCACAGTCACTACGATGCGGAGGCGATCGCGTCGGCCACCAATACGTGGCGTGCGCTGATCGCGGCTTTGGCAGGCACGGGGACCTGGGATGCCGCGCGCCAGCTGTATTCCGCGGCGAGCGCCAAGCCTTGGTTTGCGGAAGCCTACCTCCCCATGTTTGTTCCAGCGGATTCGCCGATGCCTCCGACCCCGGAAACGGCGGAGGCCCTGCGGCGATTCATCCTCTTCGATCCAACCGCGACGCTGTCCAAGGTTCGCACGCCGACGCTCGCCCTATTCGGAGCGCTGGACCGCAACGTCGATGTTGCCCACGACCCGGCTCTGTTTCGATCGGCTTTCGCTCGCGCGGGAATGGATGACTTCACGGTGCAGGTCTATACCGATGCGGGTCATACGCTGAAGGTATCCGCCACCGGGTTCAACGGCGAAGCCAGCGCACCGGAACGCCTGACGGCAGGCTATCCACAGATCATGATTCAGTGGCTGCGCCAACGCGGCTTGGTCGCCGGCGAGGGAGGCGTTCGCCGTTGAGCGAACGCCTCTCGCGGTTCAAAAATTAAATCACTCGATCAAGCAACAACCTTACGGGTTGCTCGGTGTCTGCGGCACACCCGCTGCCGGATACTTCTCCAGACCAAACAGCTTGCGGACGTCCGGACTGCCTTGGCCGTAGATGTAGTCGTAGTTATAGCTCGGTTTGCCGCCATTGTAGGCGCCATCGAAGCCCGGAATGTTCCGATGGTAGAACTGCAGAGCCTCCGGAGCGTTGACGCCGCCGAACAGCGACTGCAGCGCACCCATCGTATACAGGTAGTAATTCACGTTCCCCTGCCGATGATGCTTGCCGAGTTGCTGCTCGTACAGCGCGAGGGCGCCGAGAAACTCCGGTGAGGACACCGACGTGCCGATCACGCCGTAAAAGCCTCCGCCATAGTTGACGCCATACGCAACGACCGCCGCGCTGTCGTCTGCACCGCAAGTCAATGAAATACCCCCGGGGCAGCCGCCGACTTGCATGCCGATATCCGGCAACGTGCGCTGAGTGGCCGATCCGGTGTTGGCCAGGTATTGATACAAAGGCTTCTTATAGATTTGGCTGACACCGCCGCCCGCGCCCCAGACACCGCCGCTCACGTTCTGTCCAAACCCATAAACATCGTACGCAATATCCGTGTCAGCGAAAGCGCTCTCTCTGACATAGGCGGAGTTGAGACTTCCCGTCTTGAAGGTGGTGATCAAATTGCCGCCGCCAACGGCGGTCACATTTGGATCATCCGCCGGCGTGCTAACACCGATTCCGAAGGTGATGTTGCCGTCGTTGGGGAAGATACCGTAATCCGGACTGGGGCACATGATGCCGCCTTGGTCTCCCGAACTGACGGCGAAAGTGATGCCCTGCGCAACGCCCTGTTGGTAGAGCTCGTTGTACTCCTGAAGAATATAGGTGAAATCCGTTCCACTGTTATACGCAGCGGTGTATTCGAGCTCGCACTCGCCGAAGGAGGAGTTGACGAGATCGAAGGTATTTTGATCGATGATGTACGAGTAACCGTCGAGAATGTGATCATCCGACAGGTCTGGAACGCTGACCAACGTCACATTCGTTCCCGGAGCGCCGCCCAGTATCTGCTGAACGTCGAGACTCGCCTCGAAGGTGTCCGGACCGCCGATCGCGCCGCCGCCATCGATCAACACCGTCGTTACGCTGGGCACCGGAAGTCCGGTGAGCGGGGTGAACATTTCGTGATTGAAGGCCGCATCGACATCGCCGGGAAACAACAGGTCCCCCATCAACACGGCGGCCGTGACGCCGGTGCCGTCGGTTTTTTTGCTGTAGGCCGGATAGTCATACGCTTGCTTCAGGTCGTCGAACCAATACGGTCCAGTCGTGGCGTAGCGATTGTCCGGCGTGTTCATGACTGCGCCGGTCACCTGTGAATGCACCTGATGTTCGGGAAGACCCTCGAGTCCAACGACCCGAATATTGAGCGCCGCCAGCTCGCCCGGCATTTGCAGACCTCGGGCCATGAACCGTGTATGGGCATTCTGAGTGCGGCGTTGGACAGGCGCCGCGAACGCCTTGGATACAGCGCTCGCCGGACCCTGCACGCGCATGCCATGTGCGTTTTCATTGATTATGGTAAAGCCATGGGCCGTCAGCGACTGTTTGACGCTGGCCAGGTCAGCGGCACTTGGGCCGAAGCGACTTAAGAATTCAGAGGGTTCCAGCCAATGCTGATAATTGGCTGACTTCGAATCGTGAAGGTCGGCGAGCAAAGCGTCGAGCTCCTGCCGGTGCCGCAATGGCAGAAAAACGCTGAATTGGACCGTGTCGGTCGGCGAAGCGGCTTGTACTACCGCCGGTGCTTGCACTCCGGTGCGCGGCGCCGTCATCGCGGGCGGTGCGCCCAAAACCAGGGCGAGCGATATGCTGACGCCCATAAAACCTATAATTCTCATTATTCACCCCTTTTAATGATCCCTAAATTGCAACGACAAACCTTATGAATCTGGAAAAGACGCCGAATGCTTGCAGCGTGAGCACGAATGGCGAACGTTCGCAGGGCGTGCTGCCGAGCGAATTAAGTTAAGCGCAGTTTCCTGCCGCCCTCTCGTGACGTGAAATAGCTGTTCAGGCTGAATTTGACGATACGTCTGTGTTTTCGTTTTTGTGGATCGAACGTAACGCGACTTGCCATCGCGGTCAATACATTTGGATCGCGCGGTGCGAAAAAATGGCCTCGTGGGCGCGCGCACTGAAAACGCGCATGATCCGCGCGAGCGATCGAGTCAAATCGCTAGTCCGAAGACCGAACGCCCGGCCGACGTTTTTCCTGCTCCTTTCTCGCTTGCTTTCGCAGCGCCGCCAGTGCCGCCAGGCTCCAGGCATATTTGGCTTCGAGATTGGCGGCAGCTTTCATCGCCTTGCTGCGCCATTTGTCTTCTATCGCGTGTAACTTGATATCCTCGCGCGCCAACGCATCCGCGGACCAATGCTTTCGCTCGCGGCCGACCGGCAATTCAATCAGTTCGTCCCTCAAGCGTCTAAACAGGTCAAAATCCCGCTCAGATTCGGCACGTGTCCAGGACGCCAAGGGACCCAGTGCCACCGACGCTTCAGCCAGGCTGATCTTCCCCTCGCGCAGCTCCTTCGCACGAGCATGAATCTGGCAGCAATGCCGGATCCATTTCCGCTCATCCGTTATACCTTTGGGCGGTTTCATGTGGGCATTGTAGCCATGCGAGCCGGTGCGACGGAAATTCCCTCGATGCTCGGGCCGCCAGACGGCAACGATGTTCGATGACGCGACGCGTCATCAAACGCCGGACACCTTCGGGTTATGATCACCGCGGCGCCAAATTTGGCACAGTCTGTGAGAAGAGAAATGAATAAGACGCAGCCGCTGCGCGCCCAGGGTTCGGCCCGCGATCGAGAGATCGTCGCGGCGCGCATCATCGTCACCTGCCCCGGCAGAAATTTCGTCACGCTCAAAGTTGAAACCCGATCGGGGGTGTACGGACTCGGCGATGCGACTTTAAATGGCCGCGAGCTGGCCGTCGCGGCCTATCTTCAGGAGCACGTGGCGCCAAACTTGATCGGTCGCGATGCCGGACGCATCGAGGACACCTGGCAATTTCTCTATCGAGGCGCTTATTGGCGTCGCGGACCCGTGACCATGACGGCGATCGCCGCGGTCGATGTCGCGCTGTGGGATATTCTCGCCAAGCTCGCCAATTTGCCGTTGTACCAGATGCTCGGCGGCCGCTCGCGCGATGGGGCGCTCGTGTACGGCCATGCCAACGGCGAAAGCCTGGCGGAGACCAGCGATGAGGTGGGTCGCTACATTGAAATGGGCTATCGAGCCGTGCGTGCGCAATCCGGCGTGCCCGGCCTGCATAAGACCTATGGCGTCTCGAGCGAAAAGCATGGATATGAACCGGCTGAAAGCGCACGGCCCCTGGAGACTGTTTGGTCGACGCCGCAATACCTGCGCACGGTGCCCGAACTGTTCGCACGACTGCGCTCCGATCATGGCCCACAGATCGAATTGTTGCACGACGTGCATCACCGGTTGACGCCCATCGAAGCGGCACGTTTGGCGCGCGACCTGGAGCCGTCTCGATTGTTCTGGCTGGAGGACGCGACACCCGCCGAAAACCAGGCCAGCTTTGAAATGATCCGCCGCCATTCGGTGACGCCACTCGCGGTCGGCGAGGTTTTCAATTCCCTCTGGGATTGCAAGCACCTCATCGAGGCGCAGTTGATCGATTTCATTCGCACGACGATCGTGCATGCCGGCGGCATCACTCATGTGCGTCGCATCGCGGACTTTTCAGCCCTGTATGGCGTTCGAACCGGATTCCACGGTGCAACCGATCTTTCGCCGGTGTGCATGGGCGCGGCGCTTCACTTCGACGCCTGGGTGCCGAATTTCGGCATCCAAGAATATATGCATCATTCCGCGGAAACGCTGGCGGTATTTCCGCACGACTATGTGTTTCGTGACGGGCGATTGTTTTGCGGCGAGAGTCCCGGGCACGGCGTGAGCATCGACGAGTCGCTGGCAGCGCGCTATCCGTACTCGCCCAAGCAACTGCCGGTCGCTCGACTCGAGGACGGTGCGATGTGGGATTGGTAGCGGCCGGCGGTTCTCGCCGTGCCGACACCTAGGCCGATCAGTGCACAGGCCCGGGACTATTTGCGCGGACGCGCCGCCGCACGCTTTTTCCGCCGCTCTTGCGGTAAGCCGGTGGCCGCCAGCATCTCGCCGATCGCGCGCAAGTGGGTATTGGGATCGTCTTGACGGCGTGCGAGGTACAACGTGGAGTAAGCGCTGATGTCGGTCAGACGTTTATAAATCGCGCCCTTCAACTGAATACATTGAATTCCATCGGGAACAATTGCGACGCCGACGCCCGCGGCGACCAGTCCAATGATGGTCGAGGGCTCCAGCACTTCCCTGGCGACACGCGGCCGGAAGCCCGCGTGCGCGCAGATGTCCAGGATCTGCCAGTAAAGGCCGGTACCGGCCTCGCGCGGATATGTGACGAACGGCTCGGCCTTGAGCTGACTCAGTGACAGTGACGGTCGGCGCGCCAGGGGATGATCTTGTTGAATGGCGACCACGAGTGGCGCGCGATACCACTCACTGATTTCAATTCCGGCGGGAATCCGCACCTCGGGCTTGCGTAAAATCCCCAGATCCAGCGTCCGCTCCAACAGGCCATGGAGTTGCTCGAGCGACGGAACATCATGCAGCGTGAGCACGACGTGGGGAAATTGCTGTCGAAACTGCCGGATCGCCGCCGGCAGAACATCGGAAAACATCGCCGACGCGCTATAGCCCACATTGAGCGCGCCCAATTCGCCGGCCTCGGCGCAACGCGCCTCGATTTTCGCGGTTTCGGCGAGCGACAGAATCGAACGCGCGTGCTGCTGAAATCGCTTGCCGGCCTGCGTCAGGAAAACGTGGCGCTTGTCGCGCTCGAACAATCGCGCGCCAACCTCCTCTTCGAGCGTCCTGATCTGAACACTCAACGAAGGCTGCGCGACGTGAAGACGCTGAGCTGCGCGGTTGAAGCCGCCTTCGTCCGCAACCATAACAAAATATTCGAGCTGGCGGAGCTTCACGATAGGCAGATTCTATAAGCAAATGCGCGCAAAAGACACGCAGATCACGCAGCGACCGCGTGCTCGAGAGCAGGCTTGATCACCCGACGGCGTGGTCGCGCGGCTCACGCTTCGGATACGACACCTTCGAGAATCCGGGTATCACCACGAGCTCGGGTTGATTGTTGTGTTCGCACAGCTGATCGATGACAAAGTGGGCCACCGAATTCGACAGCAGCTGAGTGGGGTCTTCCATCACGAGACGAAGACGGGTGATGGCCGTGAAGCGATCGTCCGGCGAACGCAGGCGCGGCATTGCATGCAACGACTTCGACGTCGGCTCGATGACGGGGGACTCCTCGATGTATTTCGCAAATGCGGGATAACCCTCAAACATCAGCCCTGCCAGGTCGGTGTTGGCGCGCAATTGCAGGAATACCTCCCGAACCTGTGCCTCGATCTCCGCAACCCGAGCCGGGTCGCGCAGGTCGGACAGGGTGAGGCTCGGGCCGTGCGGGGTGATCTGCACATTCTCGGCGGATATCCGCTCCTCCGAGGCGCGCCACAGCAGATGGCAATTATTGTTCGTCTGCCACGTCAGTCCCGCACTCGGCCGGCCTGATTTGCCGCTGAGCAGAACCATGAGCGTGCGCCAGTTGAAGTTCTGCGAACGTAGCCATCGAATCATGCGGTGCGCGATGTCGAGGAAGGTGAGCGTGAAGGTTGCCACCATGACATCATTCAGAGGCACCGGAACGGCCGCACTATCGATGGGATCCAGGAAGTTTTGCCGCAAGTACTCGAAGTTCATCAGGCCTTCATCCGCAAGGCAGGTTTTCATGAACCGCGAGCTGACCCGGCAGGCGTAATCCACCATGTCCGCAATCTTTGATTCGTAGCCGCGATAAGCCTCGACGGCGACCGTCTTTTCCCAATAGTGGGTGTCGTTGACCGAGCGCACCCGGTCGGATCTGTCGATTATCCGTTTTGCGTCGTCGCGCCAATTGGCGTAGCCGAGCTCGCGCAGGCGGAAAGCCCAGGCGATGCTGGGGGCGAGATGCGACACCGCCGTGAGTTCGACAAACCCGCGCGTCGAATGGCGGAAGCTCTCAACGATCGGTGCGCGGCCGCCTCCCGGGAAAATGACGAAGTCGGCTCCGGTGACGACGAGCAGCGGATCGCCCTCGGTCAGGCGAACCATGTGTTTGGTCAAATGCTGCGCGGTACTGCCCGGACCGGTGTAGGCGTCGTACAGACTGCGAAAATCGTCGTGCGGCGCGTAAGCCATGATCATCATCCATTAAAGCGGTAAATGATTGTATCGGTTCGGAACCGGACATCGACGGTGAGGCTGTTGGAGACCGCCACGAACAGGTTGCCGTCGGCAGAGAATACCGCGGCGTCGGTCCCACCGGCGGTCGGGAATTCTTCGACCAGCTGCAGCCGTCCTTCGGTCCATTTAAAGACACGCGACAGGAGATTGGTGCGCGGAGCGGAAGGCTCGCCCTGAATGAAATTGATGTGCAGCAGATAGAGGTTCGAGGCGCTGCGGACGACGCAGAACTCTCGGCCGCCCGGCCCGCCCAGTTTCTGGCAGGGCGCAAAGTCCCTGCCACTCCAGCGATACAGGGTTGAGTCGCCCTGGATATTGGCAAACGCGAGGTAATGCTCACTGCCCGCCGTGAAATACCGAAAGCAACGACCGCCCTTCGCGGCGAAGGATTGCAACCGCGCAAAGGATGCGCCATCCCAGGCCAGGAGAATTGATTCTCCGACGTGATCAGCGTAGGCCAGGAAGATCTGCCCCGCTATGTCGAACGATTCCCAGTTATAGCCCCACCGGCCGTCGAGAGTTTGAAAATTCTCAAATTGCCGGCCGTTCCATTCATAGATTCGCGAGGTCCCGGGATTCGTCGCCTCGATATGATCAAGCGTGACGCCTTGCGCCAAGGCCAGAAACGCTCGATGGCCGACCTGAAAAAAATGCCACTGCTTCGCGGCGAAGGCCGCGAACGTCTGCAAGGGTGCCCACGAGCCACCTACCCACTTGTAGAGCACCTGGTCGATATTGTAGCGATAGGGATTGTGTCCCGATCGAACCCCTGCCGTCACCAGGTAGGATTCTTCTCCGAGGTTGAAGAACTCGGCGTCCTCCCCGCCGCTGAGCGGCAGCAGTCCGTCCTCAACCAAGCGACCGTGTTGCCAGCGATAAATCGGGGCGCGGATGTCGCTATCGCCGCCGTTCATATGCGCAGGCGTCCCCGGAACATCCATCGCGAGCTGCGGCACGATCAGATACTGCGCGCCCGCAAGGGCGAACGGCAGGACAGCCCGCGCGCCGCAGGTCGGTAGGCGTTGATGTTCAATGAGCAGCATGAGGGGTTCCGTATCAGATCAAAACACGAATCATCCGCGCATCGATCGTGCTCACGACGTGACCTCTTTAGGTCGTAGCAGGCCGACGACCGCGTACGAGACGGCGGACAGCAGTGTCGGAATGGCTATCAGCACGAACAACAGTTGGACGGAAACGTTCGCCGCCAGGAGGCGCCCGCCGATGATGGGTCCCAATATTGATCCGAACCGGCCCGCGGCAAACTGCCAGCCGACGCCGGTGCTGCGCATGCGCTGCGGATAGAGTTGCGCGGAGATCGCCGGAGCGTTCTGTTGACCCCCAATCACCAGGAGGCCGATGACTGCGAGACCTGAATACAGTGCGCCAACGGAACCGTATAAGTAACCCAGCAAAGCAACGGCGAGCGAGCCGCCGGCAATCATCCACGTCACCACCTTGAAAACTCCGAACCTCGTCACGAGCAGGGTCGAGGTCAGTGCACCGACGACGCCGCCCAGATTCAGCAGCACCCCGCACCAAGCAGCCGTCTGCGGGCTGAAACCCGATCGAGCCGCGATCAATGGCGTCCAGCTGTTTAACAGGTAAGTCACCAATAGCAGGCAAAAGATCGCGCATGAGGCGGTGACCGTGGTCCAGAGGCGGCCCTCGGTAAACAAGACCATGAAAGATCCCTTCCGGGGCGGCCGATGAGGGTCGCCGATCGACGCGTCTGAGGCGGACAGCGTCTCTCGCAGAAGTAGCCCGATCGGCACGAGAAGCAGCGTCACGACGCCCGCACCGAGAAACAGATTTCGCCACCCCTGGGCGATCAACAGCGCAGTGATCGCTCCGCCGACCACCGCCCCGAGGGGATAGCCGATGAACATCGCAGTCACCGCCGCGCTACGCCGCTGCGGAGGGAAATGCTCTGCCACCAGAGGGACAATCGCGGCGAGAAGTCCCCCCAGAGCGAAACCCGTCAGCAAGCGCAGCGCGACGAAAGCGCCGAGTGAATGGGCCTGCGAGCACAGCAGTGTCGCGACTCCCGCCGCGGCAAGCGAAACGAGCAGGGTGGGCCGACGGCCGACGCGGTCCGCGATGTGACCCAGAAGCAGGCCCCCCGCCATCGAGCCTGCCAGGCCGGCGGCGAACACGGTGCCGATACTCACAAAGTTCAAATGAAGATCTTTGGCGATCAGCGGCGCAACAAACGAAACGATGAACAGGTCGTACCCGTCGATCATCACCAGGGCAAACGAGACGCCAAGCAACGCCCAGGATCTTTCCATCAGGGCAGGCCAAACAGGCGCTTCGGATTCTCGACCAGGATCTTTCGGCGTGCGCTCTCCGTCGGTGCCCAGCGCCCGAGCAAATTCACCAACTCGCCCGTGTCGCGGTCAGAGTACGAAATATGTGGCCAGTCAGAACCCCATACCGCGCGGTCGGGCGCGCGCTCGACGATGGCTTTCGCGACAGGCTCTACGAATTCATAACCCCGGTGTTTGGCGATGCGATAGGCTCCGCTTAGCTTGAGATAGCAGTGACCGCATCCGAGCAGATCGAGCAAGGCGGAAAAATCTTCGGAACGCAGGCCGTCTTCTTCCAGCATGTAACCCATGTGATCGATCACAAAATCGATTTGCAGGGTTCGGAAAAAAGGGATCAAGTCGCGCACCACGTAGCCAGGGGCGTAAAATTGCAGATGCCAACCCAAGGGACGGACCCGCGCGGCCGTTTCCGCGATGTAACCCTTGATCGCCGCCAGGGGCTCACGAGCGCGCTTGAACAGATCGAGCCTAACGGCTCCGACACCGCACCGATGGAAGCGATTGAGTTCGGCGTCGCCCACCTCAGGATCCATCATGACGACCCCGCGAGCCTGATCGCCAACCTCGAGGAGCGTGTCGAGAAGACAGGCGTTATCGGTGCCGTAGTAGCTGGGCTGAACCAGCACAAACCGCTCGACGCCAATCTGCGGCATGAGACGGCGATACTGTGCCAGCGTTCCATCCGGTAGCGTGTAGTGCGGCTTCGCAACGTGCGCGTATCGGTCGGCCGGCCCAAATACGTGCACGTGCATGTCCCAGGCGCCGGCCGGCATCAAAAAATGTGGCCGGGAGACCGTCTCGAGGGCGCGCAACGGTAACGAGAGCAATGGCTCGTCGCTCATCAAGACCCCCCATGGCTTCGGATGGGACCTTGAGTCTGGCGCCACGCCTGGAGGCGCGGACCCCAGTCCGTCGCTCGTTGGGTCAATCCTGCCGCCAGCACGTCTGTATCAATTGCAGCGAATACGACCGGCGCGGCGCCGGCGTTCAGCAGCTCCACGAACAGAGCGGCGTCCGACGAGCCCCCGACGACCGCTAATTTTCCGCGGTCCTGCGCCGCGGCGATGACGCGCTTACAAGCGTCGAGCATATCCGGATGGCGCAGCTGATCGACGTGTCCGAGATCCACCGACAAATCGTTCATTCCGACATGTAAGACGTCGACACCGTCGATGGCGGCAATGGCATCGGCGTTACGGACACCTTCCGCCGACTCGATCAAAATATGAACGGTCGTTGCGAGATCGGCGCAGCGCATGAGTTCTGCCGCAGGCAGGCGCCGGTACTTCGTTTGCGGTAGAAGGGCGGTCTGGGAACGCTGGCCGCGCGGCGGAAATCGCGCCGCGTTGACGACTGTCTGCGCCTCCTCCGCCGTCTCGACACGCGGCGCGATGATCCCGGTCGCACCGCCGTCCAACAGTCGGCCAATGACACCGTAGTCGCGTTCCGGAACTCGGACCCACGCTTCCAGCCCTAAATCGCCGGCCGATGCAATGATCTGCGCGGCGCAATCGATGGATATGCTGCTGTGCTCCAGATCGACCCACACCAAGCCAAAGCCGGCGGTCTTTGCGATCCGCACGATCTCGGCCGTGCGGGCATTGCGAATGCCGAGACTGAGCAAGGGTTCGCCCTGCGCCAGCCTTTGCAGCACGGCATTTTTTCGAGGCGGCGCATCGGCCTGCTTA
>Ga0210393_10003280_pt1 | contig 13020 bp, 13 predicted proteins | sample IncBWC27OmetaG_FD_160068 | JGI IMG/M metagenome (GOLD analysis project Ga0210393, IMG submission 160068) | Forest soil microbial communities from Barre Woods Harvard Forest LTER site, Petersham, Massachusetts, United States - Inc-BW-C-27-O ... | reverse complement strand
ATTCTCCGGCGGCTGGCAAATGCGCCTCGCGCTCGCCAAGCTTCTGCTGCAGAAGCCGAACCTGCTGCTGCTCGATGAGCCCACCAACCATCTTGATCTCGAAGCGCGCAACTGGCTGGAAGAGTATTTGCACGACTATCCGCATTCTTTCGTGCTGATTTCGCACGACCGCTATTTTCTCGACGTGACGGTGAACAAGATCGCCGAAATCTGGAATAAGCGCTTCTGGTTCTATACCGGCAACTACGACAAATTCCTCGCGCAGAAAACCCAGCGCAACGAACAGTTGCAGGCCGCTTACCGCAACCAGCGCGAGCGCATCGAGCAACTCGAAGTCTTCATCAACCGCTTCCGCTACCAGGCTACTAAGGCTAAGCAGGTGCAGAGCCGCATCAAGGAGCTGGAGAAAATTGAGCGCATCGAAGTTCCGCCCGAAGAAAAGACGATTCACTTTTCCTTCACCCAGCCCAAGCAGAGCGGGCGGATCGTGGCTGAATTCGTTGGCGTGGCCAAGAGCTATGCAGGCAAAGATGGCACCGAGAAGAACGTTTTCCGCGACGTCAGTTTCATGATCGAGCGCGGCGACCGCATCGCGCTGGTGGGCGTCAACGGCGCCGGAAAATCCACGCTGATCAAGTTACTCGCTGGCAGCGAGCCGCTCACTAGCGGCGAATTCCGCCTCGGCCACAACGTGGACCCCGACTACTTCGCGCAGGATCAGTACAAGGAACTCAACCCCGACGCGCGGATTCTCGACGATCTCGGCGATCTTTCGCCGAGCTCCACGCAGACGGAACTTCGCGGCCTGCTCGGCTGCTTCCTCTTCTCCGAAGACGACGTCTTCAAGAAGCTCGGTGTGCTTTCCGGCGGCGAACGCGGTCGCTACGCGTTGTTGCGCCTGTTGCTGCATCCTGCGAATTTCCTGCTGCTCGACGAGCCCACCAACCACCTCGACCTGCGCGCCAAAGACGTCCTGCTGGGCGCGCTCATGGAATACACCGGAACCGTCGTGTTTGTCTCCCACGACCGCTATTTCATCGATAACCTGGCCACGCGCGTGTTCGAAATCGGCGACGGCAAAGTCGAAATCTATCCCGGCAACTACGAAGACTATCTCTGGCGCAAGCAGGGCGGGGACAAGAAAGCGCCGACGCTCGAGGACGTGCCCCGAGCCAGTGCGCCGCGAAACCGAAACACGTCCGCCCCGAGCGCCGCGAAGCCCGCAACAACTGCGCCGAGCAACGGAAATTCTGCCGCGGAGCCCGCAAAGACCCTGGAAGAATCCAAAGCGAAGCGCGTCAATCCCATCAAGCGCAAACAAATCGAAGATCGCGTCCACGAACTGGAAGAAGCGATCGCCCGCGCCGAAGCTGCCATTGCCGCCTGCGAAACCTCATTGCAGAATTTTGTGAGCGCCGAAGAAAGCCAGCGCCAATCCCAGACGCTTGATCAGCACAAAACCCGCCACGCCGCTTTGATTGAAGAATGGGAGGGTCTGTCCCGCGCCCTGCAGGAATCCGACTGACTTGGGGAACGGCCGCGCCTGCGCGCTGGCTTTTTGGTGGCGCCGGGCAAGAGTTGCTCCCCACGAACGGCTCCACGCGACTGCTCCACCCGTCCCCCAGTGGACACGTTCTTCCGTAATCTCGGTAATCTGCTTACCTGTGTGCGATAGTCAGATTGGCCGAACGGGCAGCAACTCCCGCCAGCCACAAATTTCAGACCAACCGCATGGAGCGGGCCAGCCAGCGAGGCGCCGCGCGGGAACCCAAGGAAGGTCGCAATGCTTCAGTCGTCGGAGAATTCTTTCCTGAAGTCGAACACACCGGCTTCCAACCCCAACTCGTTCAACCCAATCAAAACCGTCACCGCCCCCGTAGACCAGGCCACCATCGGCCGCACTCTGGTCATCAAGGGCGAGATTACCGGCTCGGAAGCGCTCTACATCGATGGCCGTATCGAAGGCAAAATCACCATGCCGGAGAGCCGCGTCACCATCGGGCGCAACGGCAAGGTCGATGCCAGCATCTCTGCCCGCGAAGTGGTTGTGATGGGCAAGGTGAACGGCAACATCGAATGCAGTGACCGCGTCGATATTCGCAGCGAAGGTTCCGTCACCGGCGACGTTTCCACCACGCGCATCAGCGTGGAAGATGGCGCAGTGCTCAAGGGCGGCATCCAGGTGCGCAGCTCCGACACCAAGAACCAGCAGTCGAAGGCCGCGGATTCGGCGAAGGCTCCGGAAATGCCGAAGGCTTTATCGGCGACCGCCAACGCGTAGTTGTTTGAGGATTTACCGCAGCACGAAACAAGGGCACGCTCGCGCGTGCCCTTGTTTGTTTTCCTTGGCCTGATCCTCGCGCTCGCGGCCGCTCTCCGCATCCTCCGCGATTTAAGCCTTCGCGATTTAAGCCTTGCTGTTCTCCGGCTTGAAATCCAGCGCGGCCGAATTCATGCAATAGCGCAGCCCGGTAGGCGCCGGACCGTCCTCGAACACGTGCCCCAGGTGCGCGTCGCAAGTGGCGCAACGGACCTCAGTCCGCACCATGCCATAGGCGCTATCTTTATGCTCGACCACGCCACTGCCCTCGGCCGGCTGGTAAAAGCTGGGCCAGCCGGTGCCGGAATCAAACTTCGTCTTCGAATCAAACAGCGGAGATCCGCAGCACACGCAGTGGTACACCCCCGGCTCCTTCGTCTTCCAGTACGCGCCGGTAAAGGCGCACTCCGTCCCCGCCTCGCGGGTCACGTGATACTGTTCCGGCGTGAGCTTCTGCTTCCACTCCGCCTCGGGCTTTACAACTTTGTCGGCAATTTTCTCAGCCATGAATAGCTCCATTCTTATGATCCATCTCGATAGCCATTAGATGTTCCAGCACGCCGAAAGTGGCACAGGCCCAAAAGCGGTCAAACCTCATTGCACAGGCCCAGAGTCTGGCATGGATTTCAATACCTTGGCGACGACCAAAGCCAATGCTTCGCAGAACGCTAGCGCCCCGAACATCATAACCGTGGCCGCGAAAACAGTGACGATCGTACGATGTGGGGCGACGAAATACAGGTCGAACCGATGCGCCTGGTGGGCCAGGAATGCCTCTCGGCCACGTTGCCCCCACTTCACAGAGTCGAAATCGCATGTAACTGCCCAGCCCGGCACCCCCAAGGCCAGGGCCGCCAAGAATCTGCCCCATACGTTGTTGTTCAAAGCCAAGCCACTCCGTCCGGTGAGCTGCCGTTTCCCGAGGTTCGGCGGGATATCTGCTAACCGATTTCTTTCCCGGCTTCCCAGTACCTTCCCCGAAAGAACAGCAGCGGCTCGCCTGACCGCACCACCACGTCCTCGACTTCCGCAATGAATATGGTGTGGTCGCCAGCCTCCTGCGACGAATGCAGACGGCACTCCAGATACGCCAGCGCACCGTGCAGCATCGGAGTGCCGTGCGCAGTGCGCTCAAACCGCGCCCCGGCTTCGGTTTCGGCGTGCTCATGGGTGCGGTCCGGGCGTGCGTAGTATTCCGAAATGGCCCGCTGATCTGCGCGCAGCACATTGATGCCGAATCGCTTCTTAGCGTGCAGATGCGCGTGGGTGCGGGTGTTGTGGTCCACACAAACCAGCACCAGCACCGGGTCGAGGGACACCGAGGCGAACGCGTTGGCGGTCATGCCATGGACTTCGCCGTCCAGGTCGACGGTGATGATGGTAACCCCCGTGGCGAAGGATCCCATCGCTTGTCGGAATGCGGAAGAATTCAGGCTCATTCTCGTCTTCGCGACTGTAGGAAAACTATCGTAGAGACGTTGCTGGCAACGTCTCGCTAACCACCATTTCTGTTTCTCTGGCGACCATTCGCGACGGCGCCGGGGGAGACGTAGCAAGCCACGTCCCTACGGTCGATTCCACGCGCAACCGCATACATTACCACGGCTGGCGATTGATGTATGATTCGGTTCATCCGAACACCGTGTCGCTGACCGCAATCACGCCTGTCGCACCCATTTCAGGGGGCACCGCTCTGCGCCTCATCGGCTGCCCCGACGGCGAGCTTCCCGAACTTTTAGCCGCCGCTCGCGCCGCCAAAGAACGCTTCAAACCCGGCATCGTCACTTACTCGCGTAAGGTCTTCCTCCCGCTGACCAATCTCTGCCGCGATTACTGCGGATATTGCACCTTCCGCCGCGATTCCGGAGACCCCGGCGCGCACACCATGACCCCCGACGAGGTTCTCGCCGTCGCCCGCGCCGGCGAGAAACTCGGCTGCACCGAAGCTCTGTTCAGCCTGGGCGACAAACCGGAATTGCTTTTCCCCGAGATGCGCGAGACTCTACGCCACCTCGGCTACAGATCCACGCTGCATTATCTCGAGGCCATGTGCGCACTTGTGCTGCGCGAGACCGCATTACTTCCGCATCCCAACCCTGGCCTGCTCAGTGCGGAATGGATCGCGCGTCTGGCCGCCGTTTCCCCCAGCATGGGCCTGATGCTCGAAACCACCAACGCAAGCCTGCTCGCTCCCGGTGCGGCCCACGACAACGCTCCCGACAAAGCTCCCGCCAAGCGGTTGCGCACCATCGAGGAGGCTGGCCGGCTCAACGTTCCCTTCACCACCGGCTTGCTGATCGGCATCGGCGAATCCGCCGCGGATCGCGTCGATACCCTGCTCGCCATCCGCGATTTGCACCAGCGTTATGGTCACATCCAGGAAGTGATCGTGCAGAATTTCCGCGTGAAGCCCACCATCCCCATGGCCGACTGGCCCGAGCCCAGCCTCGGCGAAATGTTGCGCACCGTGGCGGTAGCTCGCTTGTTACTCCCAGGCGTGAATATTCAGGCGCCGCCGAATCTCTCCGCACCTTACTATGACTATGAGGAGTTGCTGGACGCCGGCATCAACGACTGGGGAGGAATCTCGCCTTTGACCCCCGACTACATCAACCCGGAAAAGCCCTGGCCGCATCTGGAGCAGCTTCGTTTGCGCACCCAGGCTAAGGGGTTCGAGTTGCGCCAGCGTCTGCCGGTGTATCCCGAATTCCTTCCCGCGGTGATGGCCAAGCCGGGACTTCTTTCGAAAAAGCTGGGAGCCGCCATCGATCCCTCAGGTTTCGCCCGGAGGGCGGCATGATCTGTGTTCTCACCGGCGGCACCGGTGGCGCCAAGTTTGTCGACGGCCTGCGCCAGGTGATGCCCGCAGAAGAGATCACGCTCATCGTTAACACCGGCGACGACCTTCTCTGGTGGGGGCTCTACGTTTCGCCCGATATCGATTCGATCACCTATGTGTTGTCCGGAATGCTGAGCCGCGAACGCGGATGGGGAGTGAAAGGTGACACTTTCCTCTGCCTGCAGGCCATGGGACAGCTCGGCGAGCCCACGTGGTTCCACACCGGCGACCGCGATCTGGCTATGCACTTGCTGCGCTCGCGTCATATGGCCGAAGGCAAGACTCTGTCCCAAGCCACCGCCATTGTCTCGGACAAACTTGGCGTCAAGGCTCGCATCCTGCCCATGAGCGACTCGCGAGTGGAAACCCGAATCGACACGCCCGTGGGCGAATTGAACTTCGAAGAATATTTCGTACAGCGCTGGTATCAGGATCCGGTGAATTCTGTGCGCTTCGCCGGAGCTTCCGACGCCGAGCCCGCTCCCGGTGTGATTGAAGCTATCGAAGCCGCCGACGCTATTCTGATCGCGCCCAGCAATCCCGTCACCAGCATTGGTCCCATCCTTGCCGTGCCCGGCATTCGCGAAGCCCTGTGCCGCGCCAAGGGCAAAATTGGCGCCGTCAGCCCCATCATCAGCGGGGCACCGGTGAACGGACCTGCGGGAATTCTCATGGTCGCGCAGGGTCTGCCCAGTTCCATTGCCGGCGTGGCGCAGGCCTACGAAGATTTTCTTGACGTTCTGATCTGCGACACGCGCGACGCCCGGCCCGCGGAAGTTTTGCGTAAGACTGGTGTCCGCGTGCAGTGCGCGCAAACCATCATGCGTTCTCCTGAAGATAAGGCTGAGCTTGCCCGCAAGGCGCTGGCGCTGGTCTCCGCCTCGCCGGTTTCTGAGCAGGGCGCTGCCGGGCAAACGTCTTCCGATCAGACGTCTTCGGATCAAGCTTCTTCCGGCCCGTCTTCCTCCGACAAACCTGCCTCCGACAAACCTGCCTCCGACAACGCTTCCTCCGACAAAACTCCCGTTGGCCGGCCTTTCACCCGCTTCCACCCGGTGGACGATCCGTCGTGATCCTGGTTCCGGTCAAGAATCTTTCCGGCGCGAAACAGCGCCTGGCCTCGCTGCTCGATCAGAAATTGCGCACCGAATTGGCCCAGGCCATGCTTCACGATGTGCTTTCCACGCTCGGCTCGTGGACAAATCGCCCCGACGTCGCGGTTGTGAGCAGCGATCCATTCGCTGTGGAATTGGCCCGCGTATATGACTTCGAAGTCATTCCCGACCCTGCCAACCCCGGCGAGACCGGCGCCATCGCGATGGCCACGCAAGTCTGCCTAGAACGTGGCCTCGCGAGCACGTTGGTGATCCCCGCCGATATCCCGCTGATGCAATCGTGGGAACTCGCAGAAATTCTCAAACAGGCTCCCGCGGAAGGCAGCGTTCTTGTCCCCGCCGCCGACGGGCGCGGCACCAACGCCGCGTACCGCAGTCCCGCGGCGCTGTTTCCGTTGCGCTTCGGCAACGACAGCTTCAAGCCTCATCACGCCGCCGCCCAGGCCACCAATAAACCTTGCGTGGTGCTGCATCTCCCCGGCATCGCAGTCGATGTCGACAGCCCGCACGAGCTCCAGCATCTTCTGTCGCTCCCCGGCGAAACCCGCGCCCAGAAACTCGGTCGCAAGTGGAGCATCTCGGCGGGCGTGGGTACGGGCGCCCCGCCCGTCCAGCCGCGCAGCGGCGAATTATGAAAGCCGGCGCGAGCACCGAAATCCGGCTCATTCCCATCCCAGTCTCGGGAGAAATCGAGCCGCATGATTCGATCCCGGAAAAACTTCTGGACTCCCTTCGTCGCCAACGCCGGTCACTCTGCCCCGGCGACATCCTCGTCATCAAACACAAAATCGTCTCCAAAGCGGAAGGACGCCTGGTGGACCTCGCCACCATAAAACCCTCGGCCAGCTCCATCGCCTGGGCTAAAAAATATCAGCTCGACGCCCGTTTAATCGAACAAGCTTTAGGCGAAAGCCGCGAGATAATCCGCCGCAAGAACGGGGTGCTCATCACCGAGACCCATCACGGCTTCCTGTGTGCCAACAGCGGGATCGACGTTTCCAACGTCGACGGCGGACGCCACGCCCTACTGCTCCCTAAAGATCCCGACCGCTCCGCTCGCAACCTTCATCGCGACCTCAAGAAACGGACGGGCCTCGCCATTCCGGTCATCATCACCGACAGTTTTGGACGTCCCTGGCGCGAAGGTCTGGCGGATCACTGCATCGGCATTGCGGGCATGAAGCCCTTGCGCGACGATCGTGGCCGCCGTGACCCCCACGGCTACCAGCTGCACGCCAGCATCGAAGCTGTCGCCGACGAACTGGCTGCGGCTGCGGGCCTGGTCTGCGGCAAGCTAAACCGAACGCCCGCTTGCATCGTGCGCGGATTCCCCTACGCACCCGGCCGCGGCAGAACTCGCGACCTGCTTCGTCCTGCAAAGACCGACCTGTTCCGGTAGACTTCCCCTGTAGAGACGTTGCTTGCAACGTCTTGCCGCCCGCGGCAGGCCTGCGTATGGCGAGAGGAGACGTAGCCAGCTACGTCTTTACGGAGAGTCTCATGCCCCGCGAACTCACGGTTTCCGAACTCGAAACTTTCCCCACGCTTGACTGGCTCGAAATCGCGCCACGCCTCACATCAGCCACGCGCGCTTCGCTCGAGAAAATTCTCGAAACGCAAAACGGCGCCGCGCTTTCTCTGGAAGAATCCTTCGCGCTCGCTCATTGCACTGGCGACGATCTCGTCGGCCTGCTGGTCGCCGCGAATCTTCTCCGCTCCGAACTCGCGGGCAATCTTGTCACTTACGTGGTCAACCGCAACATCAATTTCACCAACATTTGCTTCGTGGGATGCAAGTTCTGCGCTTTCAGCCGCGGCCCGCGCGAGCCTGATACCTACTTCCTCGACCCGGGCCAGGTCGCGCAGAAAGCCCTGGAAGCCTGGCACCTCGGCGCCACCGAAGTCTGCATTCAGGGCGGCCTGCCCCACGGCCTGCCTCCGTTTTACTACCGCGATATTCTCCGCGCCGTGAAGAGCGCTATCCCGGGCATGCACATACACGCGTTCTCGCCGATGGAAATCGTCTACGGCGTCGAGCTCACCGGCATGCCCCTCGCCGATTATCTCGCCATGCTTCGCGACCACGGCCTGGGCACGCTCCCCGGCACCGCCGCCGAAATACTCGACGACGAGATTCGCCACGTCCTGTCCGCCAACAAACTTTCCACCGCGCAATGGATCGAGGTCATTCGCACCGCGCACCGGACCGGCATCCGTACCACATCCACGATGATGTATGGCCACAGCGAAACTCCGGACCACTGGGTGCGCCAGATGCTCCTTCTGCGCGAGATCCAGAGCGAGACCGGCGGCTTCACCGAATTCGTCCCGCTGGGCTTTGTCCACCAGAACACACTGCTGTTTCATCAAGGGCTCGCGCGCAGCGGTCCCACGCTGGCCGAGCACCTCAAAGTTCACGCCTTGTCGCGCATCCTGCTCGCGGGCTCGATCAACAACATTCAAGTTTCGTGGGTAAAGTTGAACCGCCGCCTGTCGCAGCTTTGCCTGCACGCGGGCGCCAACGATTACGGCGGCACGCTGATGGAAGAAAATATTTCGCGCGAAGCCGGAGCCACCGCCGGCCAGTACACCAGCCCGGAAGATTTTCAAGCGCTGATTCTGGAGATGGGCCGCATTCCCGCCGAGCGCAACACCACGTACTCGCGCATTCAGATCAAGATGCCGCTGAATGAAGCCGAATTCACCGCGGAACAGGCGCTGCTGGCGGAGTTCGCATGAGCGTTGACCCTGCACCGGCAGCTCCCGCGCGTCCCATCGCCATTCTCGGCGGCACCGGCCCCGCCGGCACGGGACTGGCCCTGCGCTGGGCCCGCGCCCAGGAGAGCATTATTATCGGTTCGCGCGACGCGCAGCGCGCCCGCGACGTCGCCGCCATGATTCGGGGCAAGGTTGGATTCGGAGCGCTCGTCTCCGGGATGGAAAACAGCGCCGCTTGCTCGGCCGCCGACATTCTGATGCTCACCGTCCCCTTCGACGGTCAGGCTGCGCTGCTCAAGCAACTCAAGCCCCTGCTCACTCCCGGCAGCATTCTGATTGACGCCACCGTCCCGCTCGCGGCCGCAGTTGGCGGACGAGCCTCGCGCACTCTCGGCGTCTGGCAAGGCTCCGCCGCGCAGCAGGCCGCCGAACTGGTGCCTAAGGGCGTGAGCGTGGTCGCAGCCTTCCACAACATTTCCGCCGAGTTGTTGAATGGAGACGCTCCGCTCGATTGCGACGTCATCGTCTGCAGCGACGATCCTGACGCCGCTCAACTCTCCCGCGGGTTAGCCGCGAAAATTCCCGGCGTCCGCGCCATCGACGGCGGGAAGCTGGAAAACGCGCGCACCGTCGAGCAGATCACCGCATTGCTGATCGGCCTCAACATCCGCCACAAAGGCCACGCCGGAATCCGCATCACCGGCTTGCCGCCAGAAGCGTATCGCTAGCGTCCCGAGCCGGCCACACCAAGCTGGAATGCCGTCTCGTCTGTGTCCAGTCCGGAACACCACATTGCCGCAGGAGTATCCCCGCTGAAATCGCTGGGCGCACAGAGTGGCGGGCGGGGCGCTGGCGACGGGGCGGATGGTTCTGCAGAATTCTGCAGAATTCAACGAATTGAAACGTTCCTGGTCTCGACCTCACTATCGACCGAGTAGTTTCCGCGTCCAAGTTGCAGGATTGTTTTGCTCGACGTCCCTCGATTGCAGACGTTACGATGTGGAGAAATTTGAAGGGCCGGACACCGGCCTGGTTGGCCGGTTCTTGAGCCAGAGCCGTCGGGCGCGTCACTCCAGGGAGGTCGTCATGATTCTGGTCGCACCTAACGAGCGCGGTCCGCGGGTCGCGCTGATCCAAATCCTGCTGAATCGTGCAGGCAACACACTCCAGGTGGATGGCATCTTCGGCCCGAAGACGCGCGCCGCCGTCGTTGATTTCCAGCGCAGCCAGGGCGTTTCTCCGGACGCCGTCGTGCGACCGGATACCTGGTGGAAGTTCCCGCTGGGAGACAACACAAACGTGGTGGACGTTGTGGATATTGCAGATCCTGGCGTAGGTGGCGGCGCGGTCGCACAACAAAGAAAAGCTGGGGGCGATCCGATCCAGCTAGGCCTGCTGTGCAATGGCGTCGAACAGATGGTCGGCGACGTGGTTCGGGCCAGCACTTCCGGGGAAATAGCGCTGCTGCGGATTACCGGGCACGGCAACCTGGGGCGCTGGTTCACCGTTTCCGTCGGCGACGTCGTCGATTTGAAACCCGCGGACTATAAGGTGTGGGCCGCCGAGTACCACAGTTACATCGATTGGGGCCACATCGACGAATTGGCGGACATCCTGGCCCCGTTGGCCGACTGCTTTGCGCCGTACGGCATGATGGAGCACGGCGGCTGCTCTCTCGGAGGCAGGCTGGAAACAAGGAAACTGATGCACCGTCTGGCCGACCTGTGGCGCGTGCCCGTCTCCGCCGGCGTGGGCATTCAGCGCAGCATCCTTCGTTTCGATGGACAGGTCTTTACCGCGTACCCCGCCCACGGGACCCTCGAGACCTGGTCGAAAAAATTCCGGGAGGCGAGCTACTGACGGACAGAAATTGCCGTAGTGATCTGGCGATCTAAGATTCCTCCGCTACCGGCGCCGTCATTTCCTCGGCCGGTTCGCCGCCGGCCATGGCTTGGGCTACGATGAGCCGTCTCGCTTCCACGCGGATTTTGGGCAACTGCACACCGAACCACCACGCTCCCGCCACCGCCGCCAAGCCGCCCATCGCCACGGTCACCGGCGCGCCCAGCCGGTCTGAAATTGCGCCGCCCAGCAGTGCGCCGATCGGAGCCATCCCCATGAACATCATGGAATAGACGGCCATCACCCGTCCGCGCAGCGCATCCGGCACCATGGCTTGAATCAGCGTGTTCGATGCCGCCATTTGGAGCATGATGAAATATCCCACCGGCATAAGCAGCGCCACCGACAACCAGAACAATTTCGAAGCTGCGAACAGCATCAGGCTTACACCAAATCCGGCGCAGCACACCGTAACCCATCGTCCCAGACCTTTCACTCCCGAACGCATTGCGAGAGTCAGCGCACCCAGCAGTGCGCCCACCCCGGCCGCGCCCATCAAAATGCCCAGCCTCACGGCTCCAAGATCGTGCGCCCCGATTAGGGACGCGAACTCCTGCCCGCCGCCGTGCAAAACGCGATCGGCAAAAATCGGCATCAGCACCACGTAGGGCATGCCCGTCACGCTGACCACACCCAGAAGGAGTAGCAGGGTCCGAATCGGCGCCGTGTGTTCCACGAACCGGAATCCTTCCACGATATGTTCGTAGGGCGAAGCCTTGGTCGGTACTCTTGCTGCTGCCCGTACCTTCATCAGCAGCAGTCCAACGATCACTGCGATATAGCTCACGCCATTCGCGAAAAAACACCAGCCTTCGCCCAACCTAGCCACCAGCACGCCGGCCACGGCCGGGCCAATCACGCGTGCTCCGTTGAACATGGAGGAGTTCAGCGCGATCGCGTTCATCAGATCTTCCTTGCCGACCATATCCACGAGGAACGATTGCCGTCCGGGTATGTCGAACGCATTGACCACGCCCAGCAACGCAGCCAGCACAAACACGTGCCACACCTGGATTTTCCCACTGAGCGTGAGCGCGGCCAGTACCAACGCCAGCAGCATTGAGAAGGTCTGCGTGGCAATCACGATCCGCTGCCGGTTCACCCGGTCGGCCGTGATTCCGCCGATCGGCGCGATGAGAAATACTGGAATCTGGCTGGCAAACCCCACTGCACCCAGCAGCAGACCCGACCCGGTCAGCTTGTAGACCAGCCACGACTGGGCCACGGTCTGCATCCAGGTGCCGATTAGAGAAATCAATTGTCCGCCAAAGAACAACTGGAAGTTGCGATGGCGCAGGGCGCGTCCCGCCGCCTGCCAGCGCAAACCGGGCTCGAGAGCCGTTTGGGCCGGAGTTCTCCGCTCATTTTCTGAAATGGAGGTTTTCGATTCAGCCACGTTCACTTCTTTGGATGTCGCCGACCCGATCCAGGCATCACTATATCGTGAAGGTCTTTTGGAAATTCAGCCCTCGGCATTTCGGCGGTCGGCAACCCATAACTGATTTAATAACTGATTTAATAACTGTTCAACGGGCCGCACATGCGATACAGTTCTTTTGCCCCTTACGCTCCCCCCCGGCGAGGCGACAGGAAGGAAGTCTGCCACATGAATCCTCCTCCAGTCCGAGTCGAACGCCGCGCCGGACAGCGCTTTCCGTTCCTTCTTCCCGTTTTCGTTCGTGACGTTTCCAGCGGGTTCGAGGCTCGGGGCTTTACCCAGGACATCAGTTCGCGCGGCGTGTTTTTCTTCACCGACGCAGCCTTCGCCGAGGGAGCGGCGATCGAGCTTACCCTCAACATGCCTTCCGAGATCACCCTGGGCGACGACATGCGAGTCCGTTGTCGCGGCTCGGTTCTGCGCGTCGCCCTCCCTCCGAATCTGTCGCAGCACGACCCATCGCAGCCGGCTGCGACCCTAGCCAACCCCCGCGCCGAAACCAAGATCGGGGTTGCGGTCCGTCTCCACGGCTACGAGTATCTTCCCGAGAGCGCAGATTCTTCCTCTTCGTCGTCCTTTCAGCGCGTTTCCGCTCTCCACGAACGCCGCCATGAACCCGAAGAGGACCAGCCTGCAGTGGCTGCTGCAGGCCTGATCTTGCGCTAGACCGGACGCTGAACGGCTACAG
>Ga0210393_10003279_pt1 | contig 13022 bp, 13 predicted proteins | sample IncBWC27OmetaG_FD_160068 | JGI IMG/M metagenome (GOLD analysis project Ga0210393, IMG submission 160068) | Forest soil microbial communities from Barre Woods Harvard Forest LTER site, Petersham, Massachusetts, United States - Inc-BW-C-27-O ... | reverse complement strand
TCACCTTCACAGACCATGGCCACGGAGCCATTGTCCCAGAGGTGCACTTTGATGGTGTCGGTCTCATCACTCCAGGGCTGTTCGAGCGTCATCAGAACCACTTCTTCCGAGCCATCCAACGGGCGCAGGTCGAGCAGCGCACTGGCATCTCAGTAAAGGAACAAGCGGATGTTTCCTAACGACATCTACACCCCTCGCTTCACGACAAGGGAAATGCTGGCCTCCAGTGGCGATGGCGCTGGCGGTGGGGGTCCCGCAGGCCCAGGCTCAAGTAATGGTTCCGCGACCAATACTGGCCCGGCCCAGGGGGCCAGCAGCCCTAATGGCGGCCAAGGCACCGGGGGAGGCCCAGACTGGGGCGCCTACATCTCCTCCCTCGATGGCCTCGGTGAGAAGATCACCTCAGCCCTTGGGCCGAAGCTCGACCAGCTCAATGGCACCGTCAACGGGATGGCCCAGCCCCAGCCGGAGCCAGAGCCTCAGATTGACTATGACGCGCTAACCCCTGGCCAGCTCCATGACCTCGTCATCTCGAAGGTGGACAACATCGTCTCCACCGCCATCGAGAACGCCCTCAAGCCCTACCAGGATGAACAGGTCCGCCTCCGCACTGACTTCGTCACCAAGAGCGCCACGGACGAGGTCAACACCCTCCGCTCGGCCAACAAGGACTACATGGACTGGGGTCCAGAGATGATCGAACTCTCCAAGGCCAACCCCTCCATGTCCCTCCCCGACCTTTACATCTTTGCCAAGGCGAAGAACCCGGACAAGGCCAAGGAGCTGGAGGCGAAGTACAACCCTCCCCCAGCTCCGCCGCGCCGCCCATTCGCAGTTGGTAACAGTAGTGTCACCAGTGATGGCCAAGCTCCCCCCAAGCCCATGTCCAGCCGCGAGGCGGTGATGAGTGCCGCACGTTCCGTTGACCAGAAGCATGGAGGCGCACTGAGCGCCTTGATGCAGACCTTCCCATCCAGTTAAAGGGGGACCTTAAATGCCGCCATCAGTTACCGAAGTCCTGGACGACCTTTACACCACCACCTGGCAGAACCGCCGCCCGGGGCTGGAGGACAACATCTTCACGGCCACCCCCTTCTGGTGGTACATGAAGGAGAAGGGCAAGCTCAAGGGCATCCGTGGCGGCAAGTGGATCGAGGAAGCCCTCGCCTACGCCATGAACACCACGGTCCAGTGGATCGTGAAGGGCGGCACCGTCCAGATGAACGACTTCAAGTTCATGACGGATGCGATCTTCAATTGGCGGTACCTCACGGCCAACGTCCTCCGCTATGGCGTGGACGAGCAGCAGAACTCAGGCTCTCCCAAGATCCTGGACTGGGTCCAGCAGAAGCTCGACAACACCGAGATGTCGCTGGTCAACACCCTGGAGACCGCCCTCGCCGGCGGTGCTGGGGCCGCGACCAACCAGATCGATGGGCTCCAGTTCATCGTCCCGGACTCGGCCAACGTCGCCTCGGCCACCTACAACCTCGGTGGCATCGACCCCTCGATCTACACCTGGTGGCAGAACCAAGCCATCACCATGTCAGGCTTGTCGTTCTCGGTCTACGGCATCGCCAACATGCGGCACTTGCTCAACCTCTGCATGAACAACCAGCGCATGGATGCCCCTGACATCATTGTCAGTGACATGACCTCGTACGAATACTACGAGGACACTGCGCTTCCCCAGCTCCGGTTCGAGGACCGCGCCTTCGCCGACATGGGCTTCCAGTCCCAGACCTACAAGAAGATCCCCATGATCTGGACCCCGGCCATCACGGCCCGGATGTACATGTTGAACACTCGGTTCCTGAACTTCTACTACGACACCGAGTATTTCTTCGACATGACGAACTGGAAGGACATCCCCAACCAGGTCAACGACCGTGCGGCCCAGATCATCACGGCCTGCGCATTCACCACCAACAGGCGCCGCGTCATGGGCGTCCTCGACACGATCAACACCCAGTAAGCAGAAGCCGAAGGCATTCCTGCCAGGACAACGTAAAGAGGAGCCGACCATATGGGTTCGATGGTACAACTACACGTGTCGGCACTCACCGACGTAGACGTGTCAGCACGCGATCCGATTGGGTCCATCCGCTACGACCAGAACCTTGTGTTCAAATACGTCCAGTTCGGGGCCTCCTCAACAGGCCAAGTCACAGCAGCTCTCGCCTCGGGAGACATCGCCTGCTACGTCGTGGGCACAGCTGGTCCTGGCTCCCTCCTCGACAACATGCAGCTGGTCGATAGCGCCAACAGCGCCGTGGGCGCGGGCGTGGTCCAGGCCACCATCTCAGCTAGTGGTGGTCCTTACTTTGGCTGGATCCAGATCAAGGGTGTGGCCAACCTGGACCAGACCGTAGGTGGCTCTCCCAGTGCCGGCAACGGCCTCACCACCACTAGCGCCTCGGCCAAGGGCTTGACCAAAATGGCCGCTGTGACCAATCAGTACGTCGGCGTCTTGGTGGACAACTCCACGGCCAGCGCACCGGTTGTCAACGTTGACTTCCCGTTCTAAGGGAGGCCACCCATGGCAGACACCATCACGGTCACCACTGACCAGAAGAAGCCCCAGCGTGTGGGCGCCTATGGAGCTGTAGGGCTCCTAAGCGGCACCGCTAACCTCTCCTCGTACTCGTCCTCGAAGACGGCACTCACCGCAATCAGTGGCCTGTTCTTGCGAGCCCTCCGAGTGCTGGTCTACGACCGCTCCTCCAACGGCTACATCGTCGAGTGGGACGACTCGGCTAAGGCGTTCCGTGCCTACTCGCCGGGTGCGGTGAGTAACAGTTACAATGCCCCTGGTGCCGCGACCCAGGTCATGAGCGGTGGCACCTCTGCCAGCCCGCTCTCTTACACGGTCCCGGCCTCTGGCCCTGGAGGGACACTCATCGTTAGTGGAGGCACCCTCACAGGTGTCACCGTCACCCGGATCAACGGTACCAGCACCTATACCACTCCTAGCCTGGGTACCACCTCGCCGTTGCAGATCAGGGCACAGCCCACGGACGAACTCATCGTGAGCGGGTCCAACGTCAGTGCCACGACCACGGAGTTCCTACCCGACAGCACCCTGAGCGGCACCAATGCCGTCCTCGCGGAAGTGTCCAACGCCGTGAACGTTGGCACCTTCGACTGGGTTGCTGTGGGCCAGTTGGGATAGCCTGATGTGGGTGTCCTAACACAGGCTGACTTCTACACGGAGATACTGGCCGGTCTGGGTAATCGCCAGGATGTCACCAATCAACGGTTGACCCTGGCGCTTAACCTTGCCCAATCACGCATCTCAAGAGCCTACGATTTTAGTGAGATGGCAACTGTGGCATTTGCCCAGATGTCCTTCACCTCCAACCCTGCCATCGACAAGTACATGATACCGCCGCCCTTGACGAAGACCATCCACTCCTTCGTCTGCCTCGACACCTCGGCTGGCTTGTCCAGCATGGGCCAGTCCAGGAAGGTGGTGGAAAAGAGCTGGCGCTGGTTCGACCAGCGCTTCCCGGCCCCGGAGTGGCTCCCTCCAAACTGGCCAGTCCTATACAAGAGGTGGGGTAATGTCATCGTCATGGCCCCTGCGCCTTATCTTCAATTCACAGCACAACTATCGTTTACCACATTCCCTGCGCCGTTCGTTACGGGTGCGGGGCAGCAAACCAGTGAGTTCACCAATAAGGACGACCTCCTCATCTCCTACTGCCTCGGGTACTTCTCCAAGCTCTACGGCCGGATCGATAAAGCCACCTACTTCGAGGGCCTAGCAAAGGAACAGCTCGATGAGGCGATCGACAAGGATGATACTCGTCCTGACCTTGAGACTTCTCGCGATGTGCCGGCGCTTGGTGGCATCGCTGAAGGCCCGTATTGGGCCAACCCCTGGGTCAGGACCTCGGTAGGATGACCTGCTAGATGAGTGACCTTCCCTCCCCTCTGGTTGATGTCGTCCAGCCCCTCACATGGTTCGACCTACAAGAAGGACCAGCCAACGTGCAGAAGACTATCACGACGATCACGTTGGCCGGGTCTACGACGCTCCCGTTGTCCACGACGACGCTTAATGATGTCTATGTCAATGCGCCAGGACTGGTCACGATAGTGATGCCCCTAGAGGTGAACCTCGCCGTAGGTCAGCAGTGGGTCTTCAAGGACATTTCAGGCCAGGCCTCCACCAACGTCATCACGATCCAGCCTAATAGTGGCGAGAACGACATCGACAACCAGACCTCGTTCCAGATTAACTTCAACTACGGTGCGCTAACCATCACATGGAACGGCACCTCCTTTAGCATCCTCACCTAGGAGTAGGAAGATGGCAGTCCTAACACGAGTTCCGAAGCCCAAAGCGCATATCCCTGGCGCACACATGGGAAAGGGTGTGAAGCGCCCTGGTGTGCCGAAGATCGGTGTCAAGAGTGGTGGAGGTAAGCCCGGCCACGGCGGGGCGGCTAACTTCTCCACCATGCCGATGCACCAGATCCTGTCGAAGGTCCTAAAGGGCTAGCTCAATGAGCTTTACCGAAGTCTGGAATTCCGCCTACGAGAACATCCCGGCTGATAACAACAACATCAGCCTGGGTGCAGGCGTCATTCGCGACTTCAAGGAGAACGTCCGAGAGCGCGCGAACATCGACCACTCGTGGGGGGATGCCAACGACTCAGGCAAGCACCTCCAATCTACCTACCAGGCTTCGGCAGGTACTCCCGGTACGCCCTCCGGAAGTGACGGTTGTGTGTGGGCGGAGCAAGTCAGCGGCAATACTGAGCTGTTCTATCGCGACAGCAACGGGAACGTGATCCAGCTCACCAAGCTCGGCAACGTCAACGTCACGGTGTTCCCCACCGGCACCCAGATGCTGTTCTGCAACGTCTCGCCGCCCCCAGGCTGGACCGTGGCGAATGTCAACGACTTCATGGTTAGGATCGTCAATAGCGTTGGCGGAGGCACTGGCGGCTCATGGTCCATCACCGGCACGTCGGTCGCCACCAGTGTTAGCACCAACACCTCAGTGGCGGCACCAAGCATCAGCGGGACCGTGTCTACCAGCGTAAGTGATGGTGGGTCCAGTGTCAGTGGCACAGTTGCCAACCACACACTAACCGTGGGTGAGCTGCCTGCCCACACTCATGGGCTCACTGATCTCCCGGGCCAGACTACCATTGCCGCTACCAATAGCGGCCCGCAGCAGGTCAACATCGCCGGGACGCATTCGGCGACGACAGACAACGGCACTGGTGGGGGCGGAGCACACAACCACGGCTGGTCAGGCTCCCTTAGCCTTGTGCTGAATGCTTCATCCACACCATCGCTCGTTGCCTCAGCTCCAGGGGCGTCCAGCGCCTCCAGCGCTTCTTCCAGTTTCTCCAACGACGGCTCGTGGCGGCCCCAGTTCTTGAACCACATCTTGGCGGCTAAGAACTAATGTCCGGCAAGTGCGCCATAGCAGGGATGGCCTGCCCACAGACGAACGACGCCGGGAAGCGCTATTTCTGTCCAGCTTGGTGGGAGACTACGTGGACCAACGACACCGGGGAGGTCCACATCGCCAAGGGGTGTGCCTGGAGCCAGTTGCCGGACTATTTGAACCAGATGGTCAAGAACACTGTAGGGGCGGCCAAGTCCTCTCAAGAGGCCCGTGATGCGGCCCTTTCCTACGAGGGCGAGATGCGCAACGGGATGCGCACCCTGGCCCTGACCATTCATGCAAGGAACCTCCAAGGTGGCCAAGCTCCCAGTCTCAATCCCGCTGAAGCCAGACCCGCCCTCCCTACAGGCCCTAACGGTCGAGCTGCTACAGATGTATCAGCTAATCTCGAAGACCTTTAACAACCCCGACGCAGGGGCCACGTCCACCCGGCCGAATGCAGGACTAGTGATTGGCCAGACCTTCTTCGACACCACTCTAGACCGGCCCATCTGGTGGAACGGCACGGCTTGGATCAACGCTAGTGGTACGCCAGTCTAATGGCCCAGGGGCAATCCAAACAGGTCAACCAGGACGCTCAGGCGCTCATCCGAGAAGGTGGGCCGCAGACCACGACCTATCAGAAAGAGCGCATTGCAATCCTCGATGGGGGGTTCAGGACTGACAAGGCGTCAATGGACCTCGCCAACAACGAGGCCGTGAGCATCACCAACTTGATCTTGTTGTCGAACCAACTGAAGGTTGACACTGGGTACATCCCCTTCGGCTCCATCATCGGGGGCTCGTTCCTCGGCACTCCACAACTGTATTACCAAGTCTTCAATCCTAACGGGACCTCGCTGGACATCCTTGTCACGACGAAGACCGTCTACACTCGCTCCACGCTGTGGAACCAGTGGCAGATCTTGCCCTGGGGCTCCTTCTACACCAACACCGGGCAGGTCCAGGCCGGCAACATGTCAGTGTTGCTCACCTCGGTTTCTGGCCTCTCAGTCGGGAGCGTCCTAGGACTGCCCCTCGATGATGCCGAGCAGATCGTGGTAACGGTGACTGGCATCTCGAGCGATGTGGTCACCTTCACCCCGGCCATTCCTATGGGGCGCTTCGTCCCCAACGCGAGCGAGGTATGTCTCGCAGCAGCTCTTAATGGCAACATCGACAATCAGGTGGTCGCGACCTCCTTCCCGCCCAAGGGCTGGATCATCTTCACCAACGCTATCGATCCGATCTTCTACTTTGATGGGTCTAAACTGGCGTCACTCGTTGCGGCTAGTGACCTTCCTAGCGGCACGACCTGCGTCTACATGCTCATGTTCCATGAGTCCTTGTTCCTCTTCGCGACCTTGGAGAGCGGCACCAATCTGCCTCAGCGCATCAGGATGAGCGATCTGGGTGATCCCACTGCTTGGACCCCTGGAGGTAAGAGTGGGGCCTCCATCGCCGCCATCTACGATCAGCTCGACACTGAGGACTTCATCCTAGCTGCGTCCATCGTCGGCCCGTACCTGATAGTATTCCGCGAAACTACGTTTATGAGGGGCACCTACTATGGCCTGCTCGATGAGACCATGTTCTGGGAGTATACCATCTATAGTGAAGGCGTCATTAGTCCTGGTGCCATCGCCGACATCGGCTCCCTCCAAGAGGTGATCGGCAACGGCGGCATCTACCAATACGCTGGAGACTACAATCTAGCGAGTGAAGGCGATGCGGTCTATCAACAGTTCTTCTCTGCCGTAGGTAGCATCTTCGCCCCCGCCAAGAACACGGTGTTTGCCCAGTACTGTCAGGACTACGACGAGGTCTGGGTCTTCTTCCCCACAGGGTCCTCCCTGGTCCCCAACACCATGCTCAGGCACAGCCTCGAAAAGGGTGGCTGGTACCAGCGCAACTTCGCCAACACGTTCATCTCCTGCAACCCGTACCTGCCGGTTGACACCGTTACGTGGGAGAGTGCCGTCGGGACGTGGGCACAGCAGGTCTCTCAGTGGGACTCAAAGGCACTGCTCTCACTAGTTGCTAATCTCGTGCTGTGCAGTGCCGACACCAATCAGGTCTACATCTACGATTACAAGAACCAGTCCGACAACGGAACAGCGATCAACTGGAACTTCGTTACCAAGGACATCGGCCCTGGCGATGCCATGTACAGGTTTGACACCCTGCGCTTCTATGGCCAGGGCAACGGCATCACTGTCCAGTTCTCCACCAATGGTGGCAAGACCTGGTCCACCATGGCCAGCGAGCTGAACTTCGGCAGTGGCCCCTCACTTCAGATATTGACATTTGAGACCGTTGGGCCGTATATTCGCTTTATGGTGAGCGGCAGTGACCCCACCTTTCTGTTCAACTGGATGGAAGTCTGGTACATGTGGGAGAGCGACTGGTGACGATGCAGCAGGGCTTCTACCCCAAGGACACCTTCGATGTGGACGAGATGGCCTCCTTCATGCGCCGTCCTGATATCTACATGCCGTCGAGCGATGTCTTGGCGCCGCCGGCCGAGGTGATGGGCTTCGAGGCTCATCTCCTAAACCCTCATACGTGGACCGTGGGGTGCTTCTACGGTCCCCACATCATTGGCTTCGTCCAGTTCATCCAGAAGACCTCCATCGGTGGGGAGATCCATTGTGGCTTCCACCCCCAGGCGAGGGGCCGCATCGCCAAGGCGTTTGGCCAATACGCCATCGACATGGCCTTCGCCGAGAAGGGCTTCCTCAAGCTCTGGGGCATCATCCCCAGCGATAACAAGCAGATGCTGTGGCTAGCCCGTCACATGGGGTTCACCGAAGAGGGCCGCATCCACGCCGCGATCGCCAGGGGCGAGAGCAGCTACAATGTAAACAAGCCCGGTTATAGGTTCTACCCGGCGGGCCTACGCGATCTGGTCATCATGGGACTGAAGAAGCCACAAATGAGGGACTCCTAATGCCTAGTGCACTCTTTGGCTCCTCCCCATCGGTCCAAACGACCGATCAGCCCACGATCTCAAGTGGCCAGAGCGGCATCACGGACCTCCTGGCTACGCTCCTCGCCACTGGGGCGCAACCGGCTGGGGTGCAGTCCTATACAGGGCAGTTCGCCGCCCCACTAACGCCAGGACAGACCAACACCATCAATGCGGCGACTAACCTACCAACTGGGGTCAATCCAGCGGCGCAGTCCACAGTCAACGCGGCCCTGCCCGCCATCACTAGCGCCATGGGATATCAGGCCCCGCAAGTCGCCGCCCCTCAAACCTATGGGGCGCAACCGAATGCGGCCCCCACCATTAGTGCACCTGCACCCGTTACCGCCAACCAGATTGGCACCCAGCAGGCATTCCAACAAGGCGTGGTGGACCCGATCACAGCGAACTTCCTCCAGACCATCGTCCCGGCCATTAGTGGCGGCGCTGGGCGCTCGGCGGGAGGTGCGTACAGCTCCGACACCCAGAAGGCCCAGGGTCTAGCCGCATCTAATCTAAACACCACCCTAGCCGGCACTGGCGCCCAGTACCTCCTGGGCGGGGAGGAGGCCAACCAACAGGCGGACCTTACGGCGGCCCTCGCCAATGCACAGAACCAGCTCTCCACCTCCACGGCCAACCTTGGGAGTGCGCTGACCACCAACACCGGGAACCAGAATACCAGCCAAAGCACTGACCTAGCTGATCTCTCGGCGATACTCGGCACTAATAGTCTCAATGTTGGGTCCGCCCTCGGCGGTCAGGGCCTGGACCTTAGTGCGATCACAGGCGCTCCAGGAGTAGCCGCCGGGGCAAGCGCACCCGCCACGGCCACCGCCCAGTTGTTGAGCCAAATCCTTGGCATCCAGACACCGGCACAGACAACCGCGCAGACCCAAGTCTCGGGAGAGTATCAGGACTACCTGCAATCCATCCAACAGGGGCAGGTCCTCCAGGCCCTCATGGCGTCGTTCGGCACCACACCAACGTCCAGTCCGCAGACGGTGGTGCAGCCGGGCCAGACCAGCATCTTGGCTTCGCTCCTCGGCGGCGCGGCTGGCAATGCCGGGCTGGGCAAAGCCGCCGGTACGGCACTGTTTGGAGCTGTGTAAATGAACAGGCCCTTGGCAGAAGGCTCGTCGGCACGCGTTGCTGGGGTGACCCGGTCCTGGGTACGGGCGCGAGGTGGTGAACAACTGCCCACTTCTCGTGAAAGCGAGAGACGCGTAACGCGGCACATGGTAGGTCCCTGGGGGCAACAGCACGCCCGACAGCGGCTTCGCTTCGCTAGCCGCATTTTAGTCAGTCCTTACAGGACACCCCCTACAGCGCACCTACCCGTTGTAGGGGGCATGACTAACCCTTTGAAGGCCCTATGAAGGAGACCTAGAGAATGGCCTCTGTTGTCTATGTACCGAAAGACACCCGCTGGGATGGACTTGGGGCCGGTCTCGGTGCCCTCATTGGCAACGCCGTGACTGGCTACCAGGAGGCCCAGGTCAATCAAGGCGTATCGCAGATACAGAGTGACAATTCCTTCCCAGACCAGGCGGCGAAGACCAACGCTATCATGAAGAAGTTCGGGGCGCAGGGGATCACTGCCCTCACTAATCAGCTCAAGACCGATGCCCTCCAGGCGCAGATCGGTGCCTATGGGGCCGAGACCGAGAGCAACAAGGCTAAGACCGCCAAGACCATCCTCGACACGGAGGTGGAGAAGACTAACGCACCGCAGACACTAGCCCGGCTCAAGGCCGAGACAGCGGAGACGCAGGCCAGGACTGGTCTCCTAGGGGCGCAGACCTCTGAGACCAGCGCGTTGACCGGGCCAAGGAAGGACCTCCTCATCAACCAAGGAGCGGAGGCCCTCACGCGGTCCAAGGAAGGCGAGCAGAGCATAGAGAAGACCTCCACAGAGACGGACATTCTCAAGGCTCAACTCGCCTCGGTGCAGAGGTTGAGCCAGCCAGGGGCCGTAGCGGCAGACCTAGCCGCCCAGGGCATCACCGACCCGAAGGAGATCGCCTTCGCCCAGAGCGAGCTAAGCAACAAGGGTCTCACTGGGTACAACACCGCCATCAAGGACATCCACGACCGGACGGCCAAAGCGACAGAGGGCAAGTTCCTTCCCAGCGACATTCGGAAGGAAGTGACAACCGCCGCTGGGCAGCTCCCGAACCTAGAGCCGTTCCTCCAGCCGCCTCCGCCAGGAACCCCTAGTGGCTTCGGGGCAGGCATTGCGGCCACATTGGCTAAACATGGGATTGGTGAGAGTGATCCGGAACTGCTACGGAGGGCCACCGCCGCAGAGCAAAGCGTCGGGCAGTTCGCCTCGGGAGGGAGCGGCTTTGGTGGCTCATGGCGCGTCAAGCTCGCCGAACAGGTAACCCCGCAGGTCCAACACAGCCCATTGTTCAACGTCATCTCGGTCGGACAGCTCGCCAAGATCACCTCTTCTGAACTCCAATCCCGGCTCGATGAGGCCAAGAACGTCAAGGGCGTGGACACCTCGGTGATCCAGGACACCCTGGACAAGTACAGGGCGCTGGAGAAGAAAGCTGACTCGATCTGGTGGACCTCGCCCACCGATGCCCAGGGGAAGCCCATTGGGGACGGGAAGATCCACTACTACTACGGGAATGATGAGGTGGACAAGAACCTCCAGACCATCCGCAAGGATGCCCTTCTCCCCGCAAAGCAGTCCTACACCTACAAGGGCGCGACCTACACTGGGGACCAGCTCAACTACCAAGCTCGCCAGCTTGGTGTTGACCCGCAGCTGTACATCCGGGCCAATGGCATCACGCCTAGTGGGGGCCAGTAATGGCGGGCACGCTAAGTGACCTCCCCACCACGATTGGAGGGCAGCAGCTCGATGTCCAGACTGCTCCTACAGCGGCGGCTGACCTTAATGTGGCGACTACGCCTGCTATGCGGACAATACCGGAGGGGACGAAGGCTCCTCCAGCTAGTGGGGGGCGGGACCAACTCCCCCAGATTGCCTATAGCGTGGAGGGAGTGGAGAGCAACCATCACCACATTGATCCGAAGACCGGCCAGATTTTGACCTCCAGTGCGGGAGCACTAGGGAAGATGCAACTCATGCCGGGGACGGCTAAGGATCTCGGTGTGGACGCGTATGATGAGAAGCAGAACGTGGAGGGCGGGAAGCGCCTCTTAGGCAGCCTCTACGACAAGTACGGCAATTGGTCAGATGCGCTCGCGGCGTATAATGCGGGCGATCACAAGGTTGACATGTGGATTAGTGCTGGTCGCCCCACTACCGGCCAAGGAGCCCTCCCAGAAGAGACCCAACGGTATGTGCCCATTGTGCTGGCCGGTGTTGGCCAGAGGCCCAGTGAAGGCTTCATGGCCTCCAAAGGAGCGGGCGATGTTGCGGACCTTCCAGACCACGTTGCACCAATCCCGGAGGAGAGGAAGACCGCCCAACAACAAACTGACTTGATAAAGCCCGAGGCGGATGAGGACCCCGTCAAGGATGCTCTCGTTGATCCCGAGAGCGGGACCATCATCGGCTACAGCCATGAGATGGGGGAGCAGCGCTCAGCCACCTTGGTGGGGGTGAGGAGGGGCCTCCAGAACATGATCCTGGGGCCGACCCAGGCCGTCTTGGAGAAGGTTGCCCCTGGCGCGGCCAAGGAGCTGACCGACAAGGTCAACGCGATGGAGGAACCCTACAATGATCTGGTCAGCCGCCATGGTGTTGCGGCTTTTGGTGGTGAGCTTGCTGGTACTACTGCTTCTCTGCTTGCTTCTGGAGGGCTTCTTGGGGCGGCTAAGGTTGGGGTTGTGCTGGATCGGGTCGTGCCTGCATTCATCCGAGGTCTTTCAGCTACTCAGAAAGCGGTGGCTGGAGGGGCTGCACTAGGGGCTACCTCATGGAATGAGAACCCGAAAGAGGCCAATAGGTTTGCAGAGGGCGTCTTTGGGGGAGTGTTTGGCCTGCTTGGCGCGAGCGCTGCGAAGCTCGTTGGTAGTGCTATGAAGGTAGCTCAGACTAACGAGACCCTCCGTGGCACCCTCGATTGGTTGAAGGACAACTACTCCTCCCTTGAGCCGTCCACGAGTGGCATAAAGGAGGCCATGCTGGCCCGGTACAACCAACTGGATGCCATCAAGACCAGGCTTTACGACGCGACGAAGGGCGCTGGCGGAGGCTACGCCACTGGGCTGGAAACTGGTGGCGGCATCAGCAAGGTCATCAATGACTCCATCAACGCCACTAAGCAGGCTGGTGTTGCGCCAACTCCTACGACACAGGCAGTGGCGAGGGAGGTGGAGCGGAACCTCGGTCTGGATGTGCAGAGGAGCGCGCAGCTCCAGGCCCGCATTGCTGAGGAACAACACCAGCAGGCCATCCTAGAGTGGAACCAACAGCCCGCCATCAGGGCACTGGACGGGTTGAACAAGCCCGGTACTCAGGAATTGTATCAGCAGAATTTGAGGAGGATGCAGGACCAGGGAGTGCTCAATGCTAGGCCCATACCTCCGGCTCCGTTCCAGAGTGAGCCCATTAAGCCAGAGCAGATGGCACAGGCGCGCCGCACGATCAATAGAGCGCTCCGGAGGAGCAATGAACCCGCGACGAGGACCCAGCTAGGGATCATCCGGAATGCGTTGAATGA
>Ga0210393_10003277_pt1 | contig 13024 bp, 13 predicted proteins | sample IncBWC27OmetaG_FD_160068 | JGI IMG/M metagenome (GOLD analysis project Ga0210393, IMG submission 160068) | Forest soil microbial communities from Barre Woods Harvard Forest LTER site, Petersham, Massachusetts, United States - Inc-BW-C-27-O ... | reverse complement strand
CCTATCCCTTCACGCCACGCTGCGGCCGCTTACCAGGTTGATAACCAGGACCACCAACGCGACAACCAACAGCAAGTGGATCAGACCGCCGGCCACGTGGAGACTGAAACCCAGAAGCCACAGAATCAGGATTACAACGAAAATCGTCCAAAGCATGATTATCTCCTCCGCTCATTTGTCGAATGGCTCAACCTTGCCTGGCATCTTTCCGACCCAGTTGAACCCCTCTAAACGACTTTCCACACTCCACACAGAACGGCTTGGATCGTGGAGTGATCAACCCGCAGAAGGGGCACATCCTCGGCGATCCGAGGTCCTTATGACGTGTTTTCTTCGCAGAGAGTTGCCTCAGCGTGGCAGCGACGAAGGCACGAAAGTTGCGAAAACAGACAAGAAAAGGATGCAAGACGGAGCCTGCTCTCTTATATTCGGCAGGCTCAAGATGACACATCAACGGCGGCGATTCTGTGCAAGATTGCTCAATTCATAGAGCCACGCGTCGGGCATGGCACAGTCGATCCAATCCTTGTTCCCTTGACCTGAAACAAAGTGAGCAATTCAGATCAGCTATTTCTTTTGGCCTGGGCGATCATAAGTGTCTAGAGACGAGTACATCTTTCGCCTCTTTCAGGTTCTCTGAACTAAGTTAGCCCATCAACCGGGAAGGCGGAAACGCATGCAGGTCAATCTACGAGGATCGCTTTGGTCACAAGTGGCCTGCCTGATTCTCTGGCCGGTGCTTTCCTTTACACAGTCGTCTGATCTCACCCAAAACCTGGCCGCCTGCAAGGCTGGCCGTGCGGCATGCGATCGCTCGAAGTTGACCGAGTCGCAAGCGACCGAAGTGGATGTTACCAACCGCGAGCGCAACGTTTCCAACTGCAGAAACGGCTACGATTCCTGTGATCATTCGAGACTTACGGAACCACAAGCCATTGCCTTGGCCGTAGCCAATCACCAGCGTAACGTCCTCGACTGCAAAGATGGCATAGCTTCCTGCGATCCCTCCCGATTGACTCCATCCGAGGCTCGTGAGTCTTCGGTCGCGGCGCATCAACGCAACATCACCGACTGCAAGGACAGAGTTGGCGACTGCGACCAGTCCAAACTGACTTCGTCGGAAGCCCTGGAAGTGAACCTGGCGCGGCGCGAACTTAACCTATCCGACTGCAAGAATGGCGCGGGGCGGTGCGACCATTCCAAGCTGACTGGTCCGGAAACAAGTGTGGTGGCAGCGGCAGAACACCAGCGCAACGCGCAGAATTGCGAGAATGGATGGGACGACTGCGACCACTCCACACTCACCACGTTGGAAGCCGGCCAAACCGCCGCCGCGGAACACCGGCGCAACATCTCCGAGTGCAGGAATGGCCAGGAGACTTGTGATTACTCAAAACTGACCGGGCCCGAAACTAAGACGTTGGCCGACGCCGAACAGCAGCGGAACTACACGGCGTGCAGGAAGGGTTACGGCTATTGCGATCGGTCTCGCCTAACGCCCTCAGAAGTTAGCGCTATCCAGAGCGAGCACAGGCCGCTGCCCTGATTAGGAGTCCGACAGGCACTTCGATCCATCCTGGAGATCTATGTTGAATTTTGTCCGGACACAAGGAGAATCCCGAAAATGACGATGCGCCGAATTGTACTCTTGCTGTTTGTAATCGCAGACTTCGTAGCCTTACCGCTGGTGGCGAGGGGGCAATCGCTGGTCGATTCGGGGGGCTCCTCCGGCACTGCCACGGTGTCAGCCAGTGCGGCGCCGCAACCAGATCTGACGTACATCCGTCCGACACAGAAAATGAAACTCCACAACTACGTCTTCGACGCGTTCGGTCCTTATCCAATCGTAGGCGCGGCGTTCGCAGCTGGCATCAACCAGGGGGAAAATGCCCCGCCGGAGTGGAAACAGGGAGCCGAGGGTTACGCCAAAAGATTCGGGTCCGACTTCGGCATTGCTGCGGTAAGCACGACCACCCGCTACGCGCTCGCAGAAGCCTTCAAAGAAGATACGTTGTACTACCGTTGCGAGTGCACAGGCGTGCTTCCGCGGCTGCGCCACGCCCTGATTTCTACCTTCACGGCACGTCGCGGGGAAGACGGCCACAGCGGCTTTTCGTTTTCTGATCTCGTCGCGCCGTACGCCGGAACTATGACTGCTGTCTATGGATGGTATCCGGGCCGCTATGGCGCCAAGGATGCGTTCCGGATGGGAAACTACAGCCTGTTGTGGTATGCAGGTGCCAACATCGGCCTTGAGTTTCTCTATGCCGGACCACACTCCTTGCTTTCGCGTATGCATCTCAACAATGGGCATGGAGCGCCGGATCCAAGTTCAACCAATTCAGGTTCAACTCCGTGATCGACCGGAAATTCAGCGCGGCTGCAGGTATGCACCTTCGGCACCCGGGACTGCAGAGCTTAGTCACGTCGCCTGTGGTGAATTCCTCCGGAGTCCTGGGAGAATTTCTCGAATGGTTCGGAGATCTGGGCGCATTTTCTTGGAAAGTTCTGCGGGCTGCAGCGACGCCTCCGTTTGAATTCCGCGAATTGTTTCGACAACTCGATGAGATCGGATCAAAGTCCCTGCCGCTCGTCGCTTTGGCCGGCGCCGCCACCGGGGTTGTCCTGTCTTTGGAAGCCCGTTACAGCCTGACTCGCTTTGGCGCTAAATCCCTGCTTCCCGCTGCCATCGTGTTCTCTGTCATTCACGAGACCGGTCCGATCATTACCGGTCTGGTAGTGAGTGGCCGTGTGGGCGCTGGCATTGGCGCGGAGTTGGCGTCGATGAAAGTCACTGAGCAGATCGATGCCATCGAGGCATCGGCGGTGAACCCATATCGGCTGTTGGCGGCGACACGCATCCTGGCATGCATCGTGATGCTGCCTCTCCTGACCCTCGCTGCCGATGCCTGTGGCTTCCTGATGGGCTGGGTTACTCAGGCTCTGACAGAGCCGGTCTCATTACACCAGTTCATCAATAGCGGCTTCAACGGGGCCGCTTTCAACGATTTTCTGCCGCCCACGTTCAAGACCGCTGTGTTCGGCCTGATCATTGGGCTGATCGCGTGTTTTCAGGGAATGCGTACACGAGGAGGTGCGGCGGGCGTCGGCCGTGCGGCCACGAGTTCGGTAGTGTTGTCCTCACTGTTCGTGATCCTGGCTGATGTCGTGCTGGTGAAACTAATTATCATATTTTTCCCGTGATCGTGTTTAACAAACCAGTATGGACACAATCGATCAAATTGCGATTAAGCAAGCGGACGCCGAAGAAGACGGCAGTGCGTCAGTCATCGCCGTCGATGGCCTGTATAAGGCGTTCGGAAGCCAGAGGGTTTTGAACGGGATTAGCCTGGCTGTGAGGCGAGGCGAGACCCTGGCGGTGCTGGGGCGAAGTGGTACCGGTAAAAGCGTATTGCTGAGGATCATCATCGGCCTGGAGAAGCCGGACTCGGGATCGGTTCGCATTCACGGCCAGGATATCGCTGGGCTGGCGCTCGACCAACTCGGCGAAGTTAGGAAGAAAATGGGTTTTCTGTTTCAGCACGCGGCGCTTTACGATTCGCTGACCGTCGGGCAGAACGTGGCTTTTCCGCTGCAGCACCATAAAAAGGAAATGTCGAGGTCTGAGCAGGGCGACCGGGTCAAGCAATTACTGGCGGAAGTGGGCATGGAAGGAGACCTTGAGAAGATGCCCTCGGATATCTCCGGCGGCATGCAGAAACGGGTAGGGCTGGCACGTGCGCTGGCCTTGGAGCCGGATGTTCTGCTGCTCGACGAGCCCACCGCCGGCCTCGATCCCATCAGTTCCGGGGAGATCGATGATTTGATCCTCAAGCTCCAGCAGGAACATCACATGGCATCCATCGTCGTGACGCACGATCTGCACAGCGCGAAGACAATTGCGGGCCGCCTGGCTCTGCTCAACGAAGGAAACGTGGTGATTGAAGGTAGCTTCGAAGAACTTCAAAAGAGTGGCGACGAGTTTGTCACAGAATTTCTAAAGTATTCGTAGGAGGATGTATGTCGAGAGCGGCACGGTTGGGAGCTTTCATGGTTGCGACACTGGCAATTCTCGTGGCCGGTGTCTTTATCATCGGGGGCAAGCAGTATCTTTTCAGTTCGACGTACCAGCTGAAGGCACAATTCGACAACGTCGTGGGCCTCGACGCAGGAGGCGATGTCCGGGTCGGTGGGGTTCACAGTGGAACGGTTCGCAACATTCTGTTGCCTCACAAGCCGGGCGAGAAGGTCACGGTGGTCATGGATCTCGGCAAGTCGACGCACGAGATCATCAAGCAAGACTCGGTGGCCACAATCGAAACCGAGGGGTTGTTAGGCAACCAGTATCTGGCGATCTCGTTTGGATCGGTTGGGACAGCGGACGTGCGCGATGGCGATGTCATTGCCAGCCAGCCGCCACTCGAAATGTCAGACCTGCTAAAAAAGACCAGTGGGATTCTGGATAGCAGCCAGCAAGCCATTCAGAACGCTACTCGGGCAGCGGCGAACCTAAACTCGATCAGCGCCAAAATCGACGGCGGTCAGGGCACCGCGGGAGCGTTGGTTAACGACAAGCAACTCTACAGCAATCTCGAACAGACGACGGGCGCCATGCGCGACACGGTAGTTGAGGCGCAAGCCGGAGTTACGGACTTCCAGGAGAATATGGAAGCCATGAAGCACAACTTTTTCTTGCGCGGGTATTTCAAGAAACGCGGCTACGAAGATTCAGCCGAGCTCACGAAAAACGAGATCGAGCGGCTGCCGCAAGGTCCGACGGTAAAGGAGTTTACCTACCCGGCAAAGCAACTTTTCGATAAGCGCGATTCGGCGAAGCTGAAGAATCAGCACTCACTCAACGCTGGCGGGGAGTTCCTGTCCAATAACCATTTCGGGTTTGCAGTGGTCGTGGCATCCGTGGGCATGGAAGGCGATACCCTGAAGGAGTTGGTACTAACGGAAGCTCGAGCAATGACCGTGCGGGAGTATTTGGTCGAGAACTTCGGGTTCGATGATAGTCAGCTGAAGACTCTGGGAATGGGCAAGCTGACGGATGCCAGTGCGGATGTCGGTTGGGGTACGGTGCAGATTCTTATCTACCCGGCCGGAACCGACATTCCGCCAGACAAGCAAACGCAAGCCGGTGTCTCATCCAAAACAACCTCAGACCAATCGGTTCAGGCTTCGGCGGTGGCAACACCAAAACCGTAGCAGGGCTGGCCCTGACTGGCGCCCGTACTTGAACGACCTATCTCTGGTTGGTGCGAGTGATTTGAAAGCCCCATTCGCCCATAAGGGCGGGCCGATACGATGATGAACAAACAAGAACATGCTGCGGCGCGAGTGGCGGTCGCATTTCTGTTGGCGATCTCTTGCGCCGCTGCCGCGCCAGCCCAGAGTGCCCCGCCGCTTGCTGCTGAACTTGTGAATGTGGTCGTGGCCAACGAACTGGCAGACCGTGTGGAGCGGCGGAAATGGATGTACGTAATCGAAAAGCGAGACGGAAAGCAGATTCTCACGGAAGAGCAGGTGGAGACCAAAGACGGCCCGCTCTTTCGGGTACTCGCAATTGACGGCAAGCCGCTTGATCCGGACCAGCGCCAACAGGACAACGAGCGTATCGATCGCCTCTTGCAAGACCCTGCCGAACAGCTGAAGATCAAGCGAGCGCACGACGAAGACGAGCAGAAGTTGGAAACGCTAATTCGCTTGATGCCGGATGCTTTTCTCTACGACTACGACGGCAACGTGGGAACTCTAATCAGGGTCAAGTTTCGCCCCAATCCGAACTACAATCCCTCAACTTACGAAGCACGAGTGGTACATAACCTCGCCGGAACCATTCTGATCGATCCACACCAGCAACGCCTGACCAAGCTCTCGGGGCAACTCATCAACCCGGTGGAATTTGGATGGGGCCTTCTGGGGCATATCGACAACGGCGGAGCAGTCGAGATTGGGCGCATCGAGGTCGGACCTTCGGAATGGAAGACGGCGCTGATCGACATTCAATTGTCCGGACGCATCGTATTATTCAAGACCATCAGCAAACAGGAATACGAAACCCGGTCACAGTTCCGTGCGGTTCCTGATGACCTCAGCCTCTCCCAGGCCAACCAGTTGACTGTTTCCCAAATCGTACCCATCTCGGCTCCTGAGATTCAGCACGCCGAACCTGAAGCCGTGCGCCCGCAGTCTCGACCCGAGTAGCTTGGAACTCTCTTATCTCCCGTTCGGTGCCCGTGGTGAAGATACGCCACTCCTCGTCACTGATCTTGGACTTTTGAGGAACTCCACCTCGGCCTCGCACGGTGAACGTCGACAGCAAGACGCTTCGGCGCGCAACAAGTGAATAGCTCCTTCACGACGACGCCTGTGTCGCGGCTGACGCTGCCGATCGCAAGTATATTGGCGGCTCTTGCCCTAATATAGCGTGCCTTCCGAGCAAGAACATTATCCATAGTGCGAAAGTTGTGGACCATTCTTGTCGAAGCAAGGAATTGAGAAAGTCCTAAAGGGTAGTCATGTATTGGTCGCCACAGGCCGCAATCCGAACACCGAAGGACTCGGCCTCGAACTGACCGGCGTTGAGCTCACCGACCGGGGCTACATCAAGGTCAATGAGCGGCTCCAGACCACCGCTCCCGGCGTCTCGGCGATCGGCGAAGTCGCCGGTAGCCCGCAGTTCACGCACAGCAATGTTTAAGAACTTCATGCAGGCGGAGGCTGTGCAGATCGTGCAAGTGGACTGCACGCGGGTTGCCGGAATTTCCGAGTTCCTCACCGTAAGCTTGCTGGCGCGAAAGTTCGGCTTGCGCGTCGTTCCTCACGTGGGAGATATGGGACAGATTCACCAGCATCTGGTGCTGTTCAATCACATCGCCATGGGACACGAGGCGCTGTTTCTTGAGTGCATTCCGCATCTCCAGCCGCACTTTGTGAATCCCGTGCGCATAGAAGACGGAGTTTTTTTGACCCCGCAGGCGCCCGGATCCTCTTCCGACTTGAAAGGCGTGATGCCGCGAGCGTAGCTGGCTTCACGCGCTGATTTCTTCCGGGCGGACGGCGCGCTTCTCCGCCATGGAGCGGTATTGGGCAAACACGACTTGCAAAGTACGGAGATTGTCACGTCCGCTAGTCTCCGGCTCAGAGTTGTTCTCGATAGAACGCATGAGCGACGCCATCGGACCGACAAACGCATCCGGAATCCACATGCTGTCTAGGCGAGTGGCGAACCAATAGTCGGGGTTACGCTTGGACATAAACTCCAAGGTGTCCGGCGGCCCTTGGGATAGTTGTACATCAAGCCAATCGTTCCTTTGATCACCCCTTCTGTGCCTTCGAATCGAAAGATGGCGTAGGAGTCGTCTTGCCAAGTGGTGGCAAACATCGATCAGCACTTGCAGGCCGGACGCGTACTCCCATGTGGTTAGGGTTTTCGTTTCAGCTTGCGTGGTCTCGCCCGGAGCTCGACTGCCGCTGGTGAAAACGTAATCTGGATCGCCCAGAAGATAACGAAGCGAATCGATGTAATGGATACTGTGAAACATGATCTCGACATGTTTGCCCTGATAAATCCAGGGCCAAAGGCTCCAATCCGTCTTGCAGTGAACCTGGATGGAGGCGTAGGTAGGCGTCCCGAGCCAGTTGTCGTCCATCAAGAGGCGAGCGCAGCGGATGCCCGCGTCCCAGCGCATTTGCTGGTTGACTGCGATCTTTACCTTCGCGCGTTCCGCGAGTTCGACACTGCGAACTGCTTTTGAATATTCATCAGCGAAAGGCTTCTGGCACAGCAGATGCTTGCCGGCCGCGGTGGCCTGCTCGACGATAGCGACCTGCTCTGCCGGATAGACAGCTATGTCGACGATCTCAACTTGCAGCTGACGCAGTAGCTCATCGACGCTGTCATAAACCTTTCCGATTCCGTGTTCTTTGGCTGTGCGCTCAGCCTGCTCACGATTTCGATCAGTGATACCTACCACTTTGAATCCAGCTTTCTTGTAGGCGGGCAGGTGCGCATAGTTGACGATCCCTCCGGCGCCGACAATGCCGATTCCGTGGTCCATGCGCTGTGGCAATTTGGGTTTGTAGTCGAGATGCGGGAAGACATCAGTTAATTCTGCGTCTTTTTTCATAACGAGTCTTGCGCGAATGCGCTTGCGCAATCGCAAACTCTAGCAGCAACCACGGGCGCAGGCCAAACTAATCTTTCGTGGGACATTTTCTTGAGCCGCTTTGCCCAGGGTCGATTAATTCTATCCTTTGAAACTCAAAACACATTTTCTCAAGCCTCAACATCTTGGATTTGCGAAGTTGAATCTGATGGTTTAGCATTGCGCATTTTCTTAGGGTCAACATAGTCGAACACGCTGGGTCAACACACTCGAATCGAGAATGGAATTAGTCCGATGAAGCTGATCCGAATTGGCGAGTCAGGCGGCGAGCGTCCAGGCGTCATCGCGGATGACGGCACGCGTCTGGATGTTTCCGCCTTCGTGGCGGACTATGATGAGATGTTTTTCGCGGATGACGGCCTCTCTCGATTCGAGCGATGGTTGAAGCAAAATACCGCTTCCGCGCCGCGAGTTGCGCAATCTGCGCGCCTGGGGTCACCGAGTTCCACCAGCGAGATGATTTTCGATGTCCCCTATCTCGTCAGCTATGTTAGTCAATTCATGACGTTGCTGTCCGGCGATATCATCAGTACCGGAACCCCCGCTGGAGTCGGATTGGGGATGAAGCCGCCACACTACCTGAAGGCGGGCGATGTCGTTGAGTTGGGCATCGACCAGTTCGGCGAGTCGCGACAGACGGTAGTTACATGGAATCCCTGAACAACTGACGCGATCAACTCGCAGCGGCGAGTGAGGCTCAGGGAAGAGTTGCGGTTTCTGCATTAAGATGTCAATGTGATTCCGCTCATACGAGTAAAGGGGCTCCGATCGGTTTTTCTTCTAGCGCTGCTTTTGCTGCTGGCAATCTGGCTGGCAGCCCAGGCCACGCAGCCCACCAAAACGGAAACAGCGAGAGTCAAGCCTGGCGAAGTTCACTTCGAAGACATTGCCGAGCAGGCGGGATTGAATGCGCTGAATGTCTACGGCGGCGACACTCACAAGGAGTTCATCATCGAAACCACCGGCAACGGCGCCGTCATTTTCGATTACGACAACGATGGCTGGCCTGACGTTTTTCTTCCCAATGGTTCGACCGTCGAAGGATTCCCCAAAGGCAAGTCTCCAACCGGACATCTGTATCACAACAATCACGACGGGACATTCACGGACGTGACTTCGCGTGCGGGATTGGACCGCTCAGGCTGGGGACAGGGCGGCTGCGTCGGCGATTACGACAACGACGGCTACCTCGACTTGTTCGTCACATATTGGGGACAGAGTGTCCTGTACCACAACAACGGCGACGGGACGTTTAGCGATGTGACTGCTAAAGCCGGACTCAGGACCTCGCGAGACGAATGGAGCACCGGCTGCAGTTTTGTGGATTACGACCGCGACGGCAAGGCGGACCTCTTTGTCGTGCGCTACGTGGATTTCAGCTACGATTCTGTTCCTCGGCCGGGGCAGGGACGGTCGTGCCAGTGGAAAGGGATTAACGTAATGTGTGGGCCACGGGGATTGAAGCCGGGAGTGAATGCGCTTTATCACAATAACGGCGATGGCACGTTCACCGATGTCTCGCAAAAATCCGGTGTCCTCAACACAACGGAATGTTACGGATTCACATCGCTCACGGCGGATTTCGATGGTGATGGCTGGCCCGACATTTATGTAGCCTGCGACTCAACCGCGAGCCTTCTTTATCACAATAACCACGACGGCGCGTTTACCGAGATCGGTAAAAAGGCAGGAGTAGCTTACAACGAGGACGGAACTGAGCAGGCGGGCATGGGCCTCTCCGCCGACGATTTTACTCACAGCGGCTATCAGGACATTGTCAAAACCAATTTCAGTGACGACACTCCCACTCTCTACCGTAACCGTGGCGACAACAACTTTGATGACGTTACCTACAGCGTTGGGCTTGGCAAGATCAAGACGTGGCTCGGGTGGGGCGTGCAATTCTACGACTTTGACAACAGCGGGTGGCCGGGAATCCTGATCGCCAACGGTCACGTGTATCCGGAAGTGGAAGGCAAAGCATTAGGCACCAGGTATCGCGAGCCGAAGATTGCGTACTACAACCTGCGCGACGGGACATTCTCGAACATCACTGCGGAAGCGGGTTCGGTTCTGAGTCAGCCGCACTCTGGTCGCGGCATGGCACTCGGCGACTTGTTCAACGATGGCCATCAAGAAGCTCTGGTGAACAACATGAACGAGAGGCCATCGCTTTACTACGACACCGCTCCGATTGGGAACTGGATAAGCTTGCAACTGGTTGGTGTGAAATCAAATCGCGCCGCTTTGGGCGCCGTCGTGACTCTGGAACGGGGCAGCGATAAACACGAGAAGGAAGTGCGCAGCGGAGACGGCTACATTTCGCAGAGCGATCTGCGGCTGCATTTCGGCCTCGGGCGTTTCTCCAACGCGGAGAAGATCGTGATTCGTTGGCCCAGCGGCTTAGTCGAGACGCTCTCTGATCTGCCCGCGAATCAGTACTACGTTGTGCGGGAAGGCAGCGGCATCGACAAAAGCAAGACTCATGGGGTGGGCCAGGCGCGAATTCAAGTTTCAGCCACTAGTGTTAAGTAGCTCGCTCAACCAGCATTCCCAACGGAGATAACTGCGATCGCCAGCAGCAGAAGCCCGACTCCGACCCAGTTGTAGACCAAGGCCCGACGGCTCGCACCCCTCCATTCGCCCGACATAGCTCCCCAGAACAGAGCCGCAATGATGTCGATCGTCATAAAAATGGGCCATCCCACGATATTGCCCAAGGAACCTAGGAAAGCTGCGCCCATTCCGTAAAACACGATTCCGCCGAACCACAGCAGTCCGGTCGAGATCCCAAGCGCACAATAGCTGGCAGGATTTCCTTCACGGAACACAGCCCATGTCCGGTTCTTGTTCAGCAGATACACACAATAGACGAAGTTCGCGACAAAGCCGCCGCTCACCGTGAGCGCCCAAATTGGATTCGCTGCCATCGCGTTGCTCGCTCCGGACTCAAAAGCGCGCAGCCTCAGTTCATCGCCGAAAACGAAACTGAAGTTCAGCATCGAGGAGAAAATACCGGAAAAGATACAGATCACCAATCCCACCGTGAACCCGGAACGCACACCGTTGCCAGTTCGAAGATCGCGCTCGCGAGCGCGTCCGGCGACGGCCAAAAAGATGAGCCCCACGACCATGACCGCAGTGCCGGCGATTAAAGCGAGCCCGTGTTTTGCCGCGAGCTGTTCAGGATGCGTCGCCAGTTTTGTAATCCGGTTTGCACAATACAGCATGCCGGGCATACCTGAAAAACATGCCGCGAACTATTTGAAGTTGCACCTGCTGGGATTTATGATTGGCAGATTCGCCGGCTCCGCAATCATGAAGCATATCGCGGCTTCCCGCCTGCTCTCGCTGTTCGGAATGTCGTCTTTGATTTGCCTCACCATCGTGCTGCTCGGAACCGGAGTGGCGCCCATGTGGGCGCTGGTTCTGCTCGGATTCTTTCATTCGATCATGTTCCCAACCATCTTTGCACTGAGCCTCAAGCATCTTGGCCCACACACCAAGCTCGGCTCTTCCTTAATAGTGATGTCCATCATTGGCGGCGCCGTTTTCCCCGCGATCATGGGGTACATCTCGGATATGAGCAGCATCCGCTATGCGTTCTTGGTTCCCTTCTTGTGCCATCTGTATGTACTCTATTTCGCGGCGCGAGGCTACCGTCCGGCTCTTGATCTCTCCAAGGAAACAGTGCTGCGGAGCATTCCCGTCGAGAACTAAAGACCCAGTATCGAGGACCATTTATGGGGACCAAGAGAGTGCTGGCTCGATGTGTTGCTGTGACACTCCTCGCGTGTGGTGCGACTAGGTTAGTCGGGCAGTCCGAGCCACCTTCAACGCCTTCTGCGGCTCCGAAGACTACGGAGCAGGTCTACAAGAACATTCAGGTGCTCAAGGGAGTTCCAGCCGACAAACTCATTCCCGCCATGCAATTCGTTGCAGCATCCCTGGGAGTGCAATGCGATTTTTGCCACCTGGAAAATGCGTTTGAAAAGGATGACAAGGAAACTAAGCAGACGGCGCGCAAGATGATGCGAATGATGTTCGCTATCAATAAAGACAACTTTGATGGTCGTCAGGAAGTAACCTGCTACGCATGTCACCGCGGTGCGCACAAACCGGTGATAACACCAATCATCAGCCAGGAAGAGAGCCCAGTTGTTGCTGAGGAAAAGATCTCCCACGAAGAGCCCAGTACCGCCGGCCTGCCGAGCGGGGATCAGATTGTCGGCAACTATCTCCAGGCAGTCGGCGGCGCTGAGGCCGCGGGCAGAGTTTCAACTCGCATCCAGAAGGGCACATTAACGGTCGGCTCGGAACATTTTCCTGTGGAAGTCCTGGCCAAAGCGCCGGCTAAGCGGGTGACCACAGTACGCTTTCCGGGCGGTGACAGCGTCACAGCCGTTAACGGCGATGATGGCTGGCTGAGCACGCCCAGCCGCGCGGTTCACGATATGAGCCCCTCAGAGGTGGATGCTGCCAGAACCGACGCGGAGCTCTTTTTCCCAAACAGAATTAACCTGATTTTCAAAGAATTGCGTGTGCAGCACACAGAACAAATTGATGGCCATCAGACTTACATTGTCCTGGGAATGCGGGATGGCAGGCCGCCCGCGCAACTTTATTTTGACCAGGAGTCAGGGCGACTGGTGCGCGTCCTGCGTTTTGTGGAAACGCCTCTCGGCAACAATCCCACACAAATCGACTATGCGGACTATCGCGACGAGGGCGGTGTAAAAACGCCATTTCGCTGGACCGTTGCCCGTCCTGGCGGCCGTTTCACAATTCAGATCGAACATATGCAACAGAACGTTCCAATCGAGGATGACAAATTTGCCAAACCAGCAGCC
>Ga0210393_10003275_pt1 | contig 13026 bp, 5 predicted proteins | sample IncBWC27OmetaG_FD_160068 | JGI IMG/M metagenome (GOLD analysis project Ga0210393, IMG submission 160068) | Forest soil microbial communities from Barre Woods Harvard Forest LTER site, Petersham, Massachusetts, United States - Inc-BW-C-27-O ... | reverse complement strand
ATCACTCCGTGATGCATCGCCTCCGCCATCAGCACCGGATCCTGCGCGTTCGCGATGCCCGTGTTCATCAGCACCGCATCCGCCCCAAGTTCCATGGCCAGCGCCGCATCGGAAGCCGTCCCCACGCCCGCATCCACAATCAGCGGCACGCCAGTAATGATCTCGCGCAGAATGCGAATGTGCGCCTGATTCTGAATTCCCATGCCACTGCCGATCGGCGCTCCCAGCGGCATCACCGTAGCCGCGCCGGCTTCAATCAAGCGCTTGGCAAACACAATGTCATCGGAAGTATAAGGAAGAACCGTGAACCCTTCCTTCACCAGCACCCGCGTGGCTTCCAGCGTGGCCTGCACGTCCGGATAAAGCGTAGCCGGGTCGCCAATCACTTCCAGCTTCACCCAATCCGAGAGCCCCACCTCGCGCCCCAGCCGCGCCGCGCGGATGGCTTCGTCCGCCGTGTAGCATCCGGCGGTGTTCGGCAGCAAAAAATATTTCTTGGCGTCGATGTAGTCGAGCAGCGATTCCTTGCTGCGATCAAGATTCACGCGCCGCACCGCGACCGTAACCATCTCCGCGCCGCTGGCTTCGAGCGCGCGCGCCGTTTCCTGAAACGACTTATATTTCCCCGTGCCCACAATCAGGCGCGAGCGAAAGGACCGTCCAGCGATAACCAGTGCGTCCGACATGGATACATTGTAATGAAAATCAGGAAGGGAATGTGCTTGTGTGTGGATGAGCAGTGTGGACAGCATTGTGTGGGAACGGGCACTCCTGCCCATCGGTGAGCGCAGCTCGCCTTCTTAGCCGGCAGCTCCACGGCACTCGCAGAAAACCGCCGAGCCTCCCTGGCCGACGGGCAAGAGTGCCCGTCCTCCACAATCATTTGGTGCCGGCTACGGGGCAGCCGCCGCCTCGGCCTGGGCGTAAAGCTCATCAATCTTTTCGCGGTAGCGATCTTCGATCACGCGGCGGCGCAGCTTCAGTGTCGGCGTAAGCGCGCCGTTGTCAGCCGTGAATTCGTCAGCGACCAGCAGCACCCGTTTCAATTTTTCAAAACGTGCCAGATTCCGATTCGTGCCGTCGATGATCTGCTCGTAAAGCGCCTGCACCTTCGGATCGGCGACAAGCTCGGCGCGCGCCGAAAACGCAACTCCGTTCGTGTGGGCCCAGTCTTCCAGCAGCGCGAAGTTGGGCGAGATGATGACCGCGGCGAACTTGCGTTTGTCGCCAACGATCGCGGCGGTTCCAATCAGCGCGTTGAGCTTGAGGGAATTCTCGATGGGCTGGGGCGCGATGAACTTTCCGCCGGAAGTCTTGATCAGATCTTTCTTGCGGTCGGTGACGGAAAGAAATCCACCGGCGTCGATGTTCCCGATGTCGCCGGTTTTGAACCAGCCGTCCGCTATTTGGCCATCCACAAAAGCGTTCTGCGTTTCTTCTGGCCGATTCCAATAGCCCTTGAAAATCGACGGTCCACGCACCAGAATTTCTCCGTCTGCCGCGATGCGGACGTCGAGATTCGGAAGAATCTTGCCCACCGTGCCGATGCGATGATGAATCGGCGAGTTTACCGCGATCACCGGCGAAGTTTCAGTAAGCCCGTACCCTTCGTGAATGCGAATGCCCACCGTGGCGTACCACTCGGCCAGTTCGCGTCCCAGGGGCGCGCCACCGGAAATAAATGTTTTTACGTGTCCGCCCATGCCTTCGCGAATTTTAGAGAAGACGAGCTTGTTGGCCAGCCTCCAGGCACTCGACGTGGGAGTGCGCCCCGCCAAGATATCAGGCTTGTTCTCGACGCCAACGGAAAGCGCCCAATCGAAGATGGCTCGCCGGGCAAACCTGCCGGCCTTGCGTTCGGCCTGCGCGTAGATTTTTTCGTAAACGCGCGGCACCGCGACAAACGTAGTCGGACGCACCTCCAGCAAGCCCGTTGCCAGTTGCTCCATGAACGGAACATAGGCCAGCGTCACACCGTGGTAAAGCATGGAAAGATCAACGTGGCGCGCCGTGATGTGGCAAAGCGGCAGAAACGAAATGCTGATCTGCCCCGGCTCAATGTCGAACCCGAGCAGCGAGCAGGAAATGTTGGAAGCGATGTTGCCGTGCGTGAGCATCGCCCCCTTGGACGCTCCCGTCGTGCCCGAGGTGTAGACGATCGTAGCCAGATCATCGGGGCCGATGGCGCGGGCCTGCGCTTCAAGCTTGTTTTCGAACTCGGCCTCGAGCTTTGCTTGGGATCGTGTTCCGGTCGCTGTTCCAAGCTGCGCAGCGGAATTGGACGCGCCTCCCCGCACCAGCGCGTCCATGATGACAACGCTCGCCGTCGAACCGGATGCGCGGCCCGCGAGCTCGACGTTGTCCATTTCTACGCGATCCAGTTCTAAGCGGTCCATGACCACGACTTTCTCAAGCTTCGTCTGCGAAATGATGGAAAGAACCTTGCGGAGATGAATGTCCGACGAAACAAAAATCGCGCGACAGCCGGAGTCATTCAGAGCAAACGCGGTCTGCTCCGCCGTGAGTGTGGTGTAGAGCGGGACAGTGACCGCGCCGAGCAGCAAGGTAGCCATGTCCGCGATCGGCCACTCGGGCCGGTTCTCGCTGAGGATGGCGACGCGATCGCCTTTGCCGATGCCCCACTCCTCTAAGGCTCGAGCCGTGCGGATGGCAGATCGGCCAAACTCCTGAGAAGACACAGGCAGCCATTCGCCGCCTTGGCGATAAAGCATGGCCCGTTCGAGCTTGCGCTCGACCGCGGCGAAAAAAATATCGTTAAGAGTGGCAAGGCTCATAACCATGTGAAAACCATTCCATCATTGTCGTGCCTGAACCGGTCGCGCATCCGTCGCGCTTGAATTCGTTGCGTCCGAATCGCGGCTGGCCGTGGAAATTGGTTCCGATCAGAATGTACTGGTTTACGCCCATGTTCGGCAACGTGAAACGTCTTGAGGTGTGGAGCACCGGGGAAGAGCGGCGCTTCCAGCGCCGCGTAAAGCATCCACGGAGCGCGCGGACTGCAGGTAGTCGGTGCAAAATCCGGTGCAGGTCTTTGCGGTACAAAAAGAGACGATCTGCGTCAACTAAGTGAAAGAATCGGGGCCAAGGCGAGCAAAACGTAGCCATCCTGGTCGTGTCGCGAGAAATGCGGTCGTGGTTTCGGCAATGACTAATGACATCGAAAACTGAATAATCGTAACTGATCAGCCAGAGCTTCCTTGGTGTATTGCTCAAATCCGCCGCTGTTCATAAACCGCTCCGGTCTAACATTCGAGTTCTGAATTGCGTGCCCCGGCGAAACGTGGCGATTGGCGGCCCGCGGAGCATAATTTCATCTGCGCTTAATATTGTCGACATCTCCCCGTAACATCCCTGACGTAACGTGTCTCGACAATTCCGTCACGGGGAAGTCTGTGCCCTGCGCCGGGCAAATCTCAAGAAACGGAGAATTCAGCATGATTAAAGAGAAGCCATGTCTTCCAAATTTGAGGCGGGCACTCGCATTGTTGCTGGCACTGACCGTTACTCTAGGTCCGACCGTGGTTCCCGCTTTCGCCGCTTCCTCTAAACCAGAGACAATCCGAAAAGCCGCAACAACGACAACACCGATTCAGTATTTGGTGGTGATCTTCCAGGAGAACGTCTCGTTCGATCATTACTTCGGAACCTATCCTGTCGCGAAGAATCCCAACGGAGAGAACAGGTTCAGGGCGCTTTCCACAACTCCGATAGTCAACGGGTTGACGAGCACACTTCTCACCAACAACCCAAATTTGAACCCTGCGAATGGCGCCGGCGCCTCCAATCCGTTTCGCCTCGACGTCACGCAGGCCGCCACGGCCGATCAGGATCATGACTATACGCCCGAGCAGCAGGCGTTCGACTCAGGTTTGATGGATCTGTTTCCCTTGAATACCGGAACCGCCGGTCCTCCGCCCAAAGGCATCACCAACGCCTCGTTAGTCATGGGGTATTTCGACGGAAACACGGTTACAGGGTTCTGGAACTATGCGCAGAATTTCGCCATGAGCGACAACTCGTATGGAACAACCTTCGGTCCCTCCTCCGTCGGAGTTATGAATCTTGTCTCAGGCCAAACGAATGGCATCATCAACAACAATGCCGTCTCCGGTGTCGGATACGAAGTGAACGGCGGTGTGGATGGTTCTATGACAGTAATCGGCGATCCCGACCCACTCAACGATGTTTGTTCGAGCTCGACCAGGTTTCAAGTACAGATGGGAAATACAACCATCGGCGATCTGCTGGAAGCGGCGGGGGTGACCTGGGGAGGGTTCATGGGCGGGTTCAATTTGACCGCCACGAATCCGAACGGGACTACTGGTTGCGCGCGCAGCACACAATCGAACATTACCGGTGTAACCGAGACTGATTACATCCCGCACCACTCGTTTTTCGCCTACTGGGCCAATACGGCCAACCCGAATCACACCCGGCCTGCCTCGGTATCGGAAATTGGAACTGATGGCCCAGCCAACCACCAGTACGACATCAATGATTTCTTTGCTGCCGTTCAGAATGGCAATCAGCCGGCAGTAAGTTTCCTGAAGGCTCCAGGCTATCAAGACGGGCACGCTGGATACTCCGATCCCACCGACGAACAGACGTTCGTCGTCAATACGATCAATTTCCTGCAGAATCCAGCCAATAATCCGAATTGGAACAGCACCGCCGTCGTTATCATGTACGACGACTCCGACGGATGGTACGACCATCAGATGAGCCCGATCGTCAATACCTCGACTGGTCCCTCGGATGCTCTGACCGGAGCGGGGGCGTGCGGCACTGGAGCGACTGCGCTTCCTGGTTACGCAGGCGCTGCGGTAAATCCGAATGCTCTCGGCCGTTGCGGCTACGGCCCGAGACTGCCGTTGTTGGTGATTTCGCCCTGGGCAAGAGAGAACTTTGTGGATCACTCGGTGACTGATCAGTCGTCGATCATCCACTTTATCGAAGACAACTGGCTCTCCGGACAACGCATCGGAAACGGTTCGTTCGATGGTATCGCCAACTCCATCGTGCAGATGTTCAACTTCACGAAAGTCAGAACGAATGGAACTCTGTGCTTGAGTCCGTCGACGGGAGAGAGGGAAAATCGGCTGTTATGTGGTCTGTAAAGTAGCAAAGTCTTCTAACCTTCGACGGGCATGCAAAAACCATTTGCATGCCCGCCGTTTTTTTGGGGTCAGCTGTCAGCGTTGTAAACTCAAGAGAGAGAGAGAGAGAGAGAGAGACTTTGGAGATCACACGTCGTGCATTTGTGGCACAAAGTGGAATGGCCATGGCGCTGGTGGTGGGCCAAGGGGTGTCCCGCAGCACCTCGAAGCCGGGTTTGACCGGTCCTCGCCTTCAACTCAATACATTTTCGCTCGCCCAATTCGTAGACCCCTTGCCCAGGTTGGAGATCGCCCAACCGATTGGGCATCGGCCCAGCCCCGATGATCCGAAGGTGCAACTTCCCTACTATCGAGTAGCGATGGTGCAGCTCGAAGAAAAAGTACACCGCGATTTGAAGCCTACGCGCTTCTGGGGTTATGCGTCGACTTCACCCGGACCGAGTTTCGAGACGCGCAGCGGCCAGGGTTTGCTGGTCGAGTGGGTCAATGAACTCCCAGACACGCATTTTCTGCCCATCGACCACAGCATTCACGGGGCTGAGCCAGATAAGCCCGCGGTGCGGGCGGTGGTCCACCTGCATGGTGGCAAGACTCCCGCGAAGAGCGACGGCTACCCTGAGAATTGGATCGTGCCCGGAAAGTCAGCTTTATACCACTATCCTAATGGCCAGGACGCGGCCATGCTTTGGTACCACGACCACGCGTTGGGGATTAACCGGCTTAATGTGTTTGCCGGGCTTATGGGGTTATTTTTTGTGCGGGATGAATTTGAAGATGCCCTTAACCTGCCGCGGGGAAAATACGAGGTTCCGCTGGTCCTCTACGATCGAATCTTCGATCGTGATGCGCAACTCTTTTATCCGGTGTCTGACGATCCGAAGTCACCATGGCTTGCGGAGGTTTTTGGCGATGCCACTCTGGTAAACGGTAAGATTTTTCCTTATTTGGAAGTGGAACCTCGCAAGTATCGCCTGCGAGCACTCAACGCGGCGAATGGGCGAAATTTTCTTTTGAGTCTATCTAGCGGACATCCGGCTAATGAGACTTTGCATCAGATTGGCACCGATCAGGGCCTGCTCGCAGCGCCAGTTCCGTTGCAGCGTGTGCCCCTTGCACCTGGTGAGCGGACTGACCTGATCGTTGATTTTTCAGGAATGGCGGGCGCTAGCCCGATTCTCAAGAACGACAACCGGAACCTCATGCAGTTTCGCGTCTCGCAAACTGGGACGCGCGATACGAGTTCGATTCCGCAGATACTCAGGCCAGTTCCAAAGATTGCCGAATCTTCCGCCGTGAAGACTCGGTGGCTGACTTTGGTGGAGATTGATGATCTCGTTCAGCGACCGGTCAAAATGCTGCTGAATAACACCGAGTGGCACAAGCCAGTAACGGAGAGTCCGGTTCTCGACTCGGTTGAGATTTGGAATCTCGTCAATTTGATTGATGATCCTCATCCAATTCACCTGCACTTGGTTAGATTCCAGGTTCTGGACCGTCGAGCCTTCAACGTCAATGCCTACTGGGCCACGGGTGAGGTTAAATACACGGGGCCAGTCGTGCCTCCGGAGCCGGGTGAGGCTGGCTGGAAGGATACGGTGCGCGCCGATGGCCGAATGGTGACGCGAATCATTATTCGATTCGAGGGTTTCACCGGAAGGTATGTCTGGCACTGCCACATCCTGGAACATGAGGATAACGAGATGATGCGACCGTTCGAGGTCGTAGCGCCTTAATAACGCGACTGCTATGCACCCCAAACTCTGACGGAAAGCGCGACCAACACTTCACCCACGCGGCACGAGTAGCCTAGTTCTTACTGGCAGCTCGAGCAAACGGGCGAACGCACTTCGTAATAGCCAATCGAGACCTGGCCGGGTTGCTCTGGCGTTGCTCCGTTTACCAGATCTGTTTCGATGAAGAATCCCTGGGTCGGATCAACGAAGTAATAATTGACGGCAATTTGCGGCACGAAGGCGACACTCGTTATAAGAGTGGTATTTGCCCCTACCAGGACTCCCGAGAAAGGACCGCTTGCGCTCGGCGTCGCAAACGTGCCGGCGAACGGTTGATCCTGATTGGCACCAAATCCAATATTGATATCTGTAATACCAGACAAGGAGGGCGGCATGGCTGTTGGGTTTGCATTAAAAGGTCCGGCGCCGTCGTTTTCGCTAGACCCCGACAGTTCCTGTGTGAAGATAATCCCGTAATCACCGCTGAATGCTGGAGTTCCTGTTGATTGTGGATAGGCGATCCCGGTTCCAATAGACGGATAATGAGTATCTCCTCCCTCGAGTACCAGAGCCGGCCCACCGTTGCCGGTAAGATAGAAGAAAAATGTTGGCAGATAGTTATCCTTGGGCTCGGGATTGAAAGTGATCCCCGTTGAACTGGCACGACCAGTGCCGGTCGAATCGACCGAGTACGTCCCCGTGAAAGGGGCACTGATCTGGGCACCAGTTTGCGGAGTCAGCAGGGTCCCCTGAATCGTGTTTAAGGCTAAAAAAGTGTCCGTGAAGCCGTTGTTAAGATTGCCCGCGCCATCAGCCGTAAACAGGCCAGCGGAAGTGAGTGTGCCAGGTGTGGAGATGAAACCGAACAAGCCACTGAATTCGCTGAGGTCAGTTCCAGGGATGCCGAATACGTAGGTCCCCGACAACGAAGCGTTAGTCGTAAACGTGCCAGTTGCATTGCCCTGGCCAACGGCGAAACCGGCAGTCAGTCCGAAAGGAGAGGAGCTACCGGAGGCAGTATCAGTCTCGATCAAGTCTATGTGGGTCGCGTCAACGATGTAGCCAGCGAACTGCAACGGGATAACTTTATTCGCTGCACCAAAGGGGGCACTTAAGCTCAGAGTGAATGAGCCCAGGGCGTCTGGAGCCGCGAGGGTTCCCGATAGGCTAAGTGCGGTGGCGTTTATCTTCTTTCCCAATATCTCATCGACCACGCTGCCATTTCCTGAAATGGCGTTCGGTGAATCAATGTTGAGGACTCCTCCAAAAGCGACCGGTGAGGTTTTCGGCACGTCAGTACCGCCAAGCACAAAGCTATACCCACCTGTGGGAGCCACCGTAGAGGTTTGCAGTTCCATGGTCCCCGTGGCCGAGACTCCTGTAGCTGCGCTTACAGCGGGTAAATCCATCTGTGCAAGGAGAGCTCGCGAGCTTGAAAGATAGACGAAGGTAAAGCTTTCCAACCCGTTCCCGCCAATGCTGACGTCGTTCGTATTGAGGGTGATCGTTCCCCGTCCATCATTACCAATAAAATAGCTTCCAGTGAGATTCTGATCTGCGAGTGACCCAGACGTCGCATAGTTGGCGGTTTGCTCTCCGCCGGTGATATTCCCGTTACCATCCAGAACGATCGCGGCAGCAAACTGGTACGGGTTCAAACTGGAATCAACCCCATGTGCTTGCAGAACGTAAGTGCCCGCAGCGAAGCTGCTGTCAAAAGTGGAGACCGTGATCGGAGCCACCACGTTCTTGGTGTGATCCGCAGTCGCGTAAGCCACAATTTCAACAACCAATGTGTTGGCGGCAAGAGCTGAAGGCGCGGTGTATGTGATGGGCGCGCCGCTCGCGGTATGCGTAACACTATTTCCATTCACGGTGAGGGCGCCGCAGTTGGACGGAGTTCCGCAGGTCAAGGACCAATCTACTCCGTAATTGTTGGGATCGTTGTTCACACTTGCCGTCAAGTTTTCCGAAAAACTGATATTGAGTGCGGGCGCGGGCTCGGACTGAAACGTAATCGTAATGGTGGACGGTGGCGGCGGAGGAGGATTGTGCACGTTCGCCGTGCTTCCTCCTCCACATCCGGCGAGAATCACAAGAGCGGCTGCCGGTAGAAGAGTAAGAATCCATCGATGAGTTGCCACTGCCCGCCTCCTCAAATATGAATGCATCATCTTGCGCCTCAAGCTGTGGATCCCAACTTCCTACCAGATGCTGAACCAAACCCATTTGCCAGCAGGTTATTGTCCGGTCCCACGCAGCCGGACTAGTTGTGGAACGCTGGTCGGCTCCGGCGTGTAATTGATCGTGAGAGTCCCCGGGATAAATCCGGCGGTGCCAGGTTTGAAAGCTATGTTCAGAGTGCAACTGCTGCCGGGAGCGAGGGAAGCCGGACAATCGTCGGATTCTGAATAGTTGCCGCTGGCCAGAATCCGGCCGACGAACGTTACCGTTTGGGGGTTCGCCAGATTCGGATCATTCGTAAGTTGAATGGTCAGAGCAGAGCTCTTCGTATTCACTGCCTGAGTTCCAAAATCCAAGCCTGCGCTGGGGGACATTCGCAAAGGGCTTGCAGGATTCGACCTCAACTCCACGGGAAAGCGGCCACTATCGATTTCGCAGGGATTCGATTCTGACGGAAGCGTGTCCGCAGGCCAGCACTGCAGCGTATTCAGTTCCAGAAAATAATCGGCTCCCCCCGTTACAGCGGTGTTTGGCTGCGGGATATAAGTGAGCTGCAGGCTGCAACCTTGTTGAGGAGCAAGCAGGGCCGCTGTGCAGGTGTCCGATGAAATCTGAAAGTTCGGCTGTGATGTGCCCGGATCGCTATCGCAGTTGTAGCTGACGGTCGGAGCGTTCGCGCCGAAGTAGGGGACAATCCCATTGTTCACGCCGGGTTGTGTGCCCACTACCAGCAGCCCGGCAACCGGGCTTGTTTGTCTCGGAGCCGGCAGCACAAGCGGCCCCTTTTTGGGGTTCAGGCAGGGCGCAGCCCCGAGCACTTGCACCGGAATTGTGCTCGTGTTCGTAAATGATAGGGTTTGTGGGAGACTTGACTCCGGAGGATTGAACTGTTCCTCCGCACTGAAGTCGAGTTCAGTCGTGGAGGGCTGAATAGCGCTTTGTCCGATCCCCGTCACCGGCACAACGAAAGTGTCGTCATTATCGGCGCTTGCCGGACTAGTCACCGCCAGCTGCCAACCCTGAAATGGCAACGGACACCACTCTGGCGGAGCTCCGCTGGTGGACGGCGGAGTCCCGAATGGCAACCACGGGCACCCTTCCTGGGGAGAAAACGTTACCGTGATGGAACAGGATTGACTGGCATTCAGGTTGAAGGCTTGTCCGGCTGAAGGTGTTCCAGCGGACCCACAATTATCAGTTTCCGCGAAACTGGGCAGGCCGTTAAAGTCGCTCGCACCGCCGAATGAATAAGTGTTGTTGTCATTGAGTAACACTGTCAGCCCGGTAAGCGCAGCCGCGCTGTTGTTGGTGAGCGTGACGGTTTGCTGCGTTGCTGCTGATCCCAGCAGTTGCTGTGGAAAAGTCAGAAGTGCAGGGGACAAGGAGATCGGTTGCTGGCAGGCGCTGGAACCGTTCAACGCGAGACAAACGAAGCCCTGGTCTTCAAAATTGCCGCTGGCGCTGTTGGGGCAGGATTTCGTGTTTACGACGTACGCCTGTCCAGCCGAGTGAAGAACGTACCCGTTAGTGGTGGAGTCGAAGGTTACGACGTTGAGACCGCCGCCGGAAGTGACTTGGCTCAGTGGGATACCGATCTGGCCATCAGTCGAGCCGTTGACATCGACGAGCTGCAGAATCACTGTGTTGCCGCTGATCTGGCCATTTACGGAAACAGTGCCAAGAGGAAGGCAGGGATAGTCGCTTAATCCTGTCGATGGATCGATGAAGCTCAATGTCCCCGTAACGGTTGCGTTGCTTCCGCCGATGTTGGCACCTTGAACAAGGGAGCCGGTAAGCGGAAAATCCTGATTTAGCAAGCCCGAGTTATCCGCAATGCCGCCGCTATGAAAGGTACCGCTGATCGATCCGGTAAGGGGCGGCACCATCACCGCACTCCAGGGCAATCCCGATACGGCGTATCCGCAGACAGATCCGTTTGAGGTAGTGCCGGCTGTCGCATTATAAGTTCCCATCATCGACGAGCCGTTAGAACTGAGAGTTCCGGTCAGTGTGAAGGTTTGAGCCCCAGCAACTTCCGTGACAGTGACGTTCTGGCCATTCAACACTGCACTCACCGGAGCCGAGCCGCCATTGCACGCCCCCGTGAGTGGAGTGGCCGTCGATGATGTGACTGAGTAGACCATCTGTCCCGTGATTGAGCCGTTGCTTTCGATCAGAAACCCGCCGAGCAGTCCTCCACTGAAGGTTGGATCGTTAGGATTTCCGTCGGTTTGCGGGGCCATAGTGAACTGCCAATTGCCCTGGAGCTGAGCGCCGGGTGGGGGAGTGCCGGAAGAACTCTTCCCGCTACATGCTGAGAGCAGTATGGTTGCCGCCAATGTGGCCACGACCAATAAAACATGCGCAGCGCTCAGATGGCATGCACGATGTCGCGACGATTCAGGATTCGGATTGTGTAGACTTCGATCTTCAGTCAGTCTCGGCATCACGTTTCACATCCGCAAGCTTCGTATCTGCAAGCTTTACATCTGCAAAGATCAACGGCCTGGCCATAAATTGGCAGCATGGAAGTCCGCAATGGTTCGGAAAAAATTAGGAATTGACCGCTCGCCTCCGATACGTTCCTCACGGGGAAATCAAATGGTGAAGTTGAGGCTGCTTGCGCACTCGCCGTACCCATGATTGGGACGGTAATGATTGCGTTGCCACTGGGAACGCCGATCATGAGTGTGGCTGTAAGCGACGATGTTTCCACCGGAGCAAACGTCACTTTCACACTGCAAGTCTGTCCGGGATTGAATGTGAAAGGTTCCCCTTGGGAAGGCACGCCGCCAAGGCCGCAAGTATCCGTTTCAGTAAAATTTGTCGCCCCACCCTCATTCTTCAAAGTCAGCGTCAGGCCCGACAGAATGGTGGCGGAATTATTGGCCAACGTTATCGTTTGCGAAGACACAGGACCGCCAACGAATTGCGAAGAGAAGATCAGACCCGATGGAGTCGCGGCGATTGGCTGTTGGCAAGCCGTGGTGTTGTTGAAGGCGAGGCAAACAGTTCCATAGTCTCCTGAGGCGGCCACGTTTCCGAGAGCGCCGGGGCAACCGGGGGTTGCAACCATGTAGGAAGCGCCGCCGGCTTGCAGGTCATACCCCTGGCCAGTGGAGTTGAGGGTAAGCGTGTTCAGGCCTGTGCCCCCAAGGGAGCCGACCGGCTCACCGATCAGGCCCAATTGAGTTCCATCGCTTCCAACGATCTGCAGGGAAACCCAAGTTCCACTAATTTGGCCGTACACCGAAGCGGTCTGAAAACAAGGATAGGGGCTTGTGTTTGTGTAAGGATTAAGGAAGCTCAAACTGCCGCTGACGGCTGAACTGCTGCTGCCGGTGTTCGCCTGCTGCGTGAGGGTACCCGAAACAGCGAACTCTTGCCCGGTTAATCCTGCCGCACCGCCGCCACTTAGAAAACTTCCCTGAACCGAACCAGTGAGCAGGGGAATCAGGGTCGCGCTCCATTCCAGGCCCGATTGTGCAGCTCCGCAGGGAGAGCCATCGCCGGCTGTTCCGGCAGTGGCATCGTAAGTACCCGTGATTGTCGAGCCGGTCAAACTCATCGTGCCGGTAAACGTAAAGGTCTGTGCACCCGCTACCGCAGTGAGCTGTACCGTCTGGCCGCTAACCGTCCCGGTTATCGTTGCCGATCCCGTATTGCACGGAATCGAAAAACTGGTTAGCGAAACTGAGTAAGTGGCAGCCCCGTTCAGTGAACCGTTGTTTTGCGATAAGTACGCACCTTCTAGACCGCCCACAAAAGAACCATCCGTGGGTGGTGACATCGTGAATTGCCAGTTGCCCGTAAGAGTAAGATTCGGTGGGACCAGTGGGACAATGCTAGGGTTGCCGCTGCATCCCGGGAGCGCCATTGTGCCAGCCAGCAGCAAGAACAATAAAAAGCTGGCGTGCGCGGCCGAAGTTCGAGATGAAGGCGATTTGCATTTCACCGAGCGCAATCCGTAT
>Ga0210393_10003273_pt1 | contig 13032 bp, 9 predicted proteins | sample IncBWC27OmetaG_FD_160068 | JGI IMG/M metagenome (GOLD analysis project Ga0210393, IMG submission 160068) | Forest soil microbial communities from Barre Woods Harvard Forest LTER site, Petersham, Massachusetts, United States - Inc-BW-C-27-O ... | reverse complement strand
ACTTCATTGGCGCATCGGCAGAGGGCCTGCGCAAGACCGGGCAATTCGAGGAAGCGCTTTTTGCGATCAATGGAGCCATTGCGCGCGCGACGAATAACGGAGCGGAATTTTACTTGCCCGAACTGCTTCGGGTCAAGTCGCAGATTCTCGTGGCGCGACATGACCGTGAATCAGCCAAGAACTGCCTGACCGAAGCTCTCACCGTCGCCCGCGCGCAATCTGCGCTCGCCTGGGAGCTGAGGTCGACGATGGCCTTGGCCCGCTTGCTCTGCGAAGACGGGCAGCGAGATCAGGCCCGGCATACGCTGGCTCTCGTCTACGACCGCTTCACGGAAGGGCTCCAAACCGCGGATCTCAAGTTGGCGCGCGCGCTGCTTGGGGATTTGCGTTAGCCATTTTAACCGTTCCACGGCCAAGCCGAGGCTTTGCTAGCTGCTGACCTGGCTGAGCGGGCCCTCCGCCATTCCGCACCTGATTTTTCATTTTTTCACAGAATACAACGCCTCAAGCCTTGCACCCTCATGCATGTTAGCTGCGTGCGACGCTGCGACTAACTCGATCGGAGCCAACCGACCTTGGTTAATGCCGGTAAGAGGACCTTGGAGCAACGATGGATGGGAGCGGCGAGCCCATAACCTGCGCCGATCGGCAACCCTCCGCCCCGGGCCCGATCGCTCGTTTCATTCACAGTCAGAACGGAAGGTGCAAGATCGGCTTTTGGCCTGCGATGCAAAACAAAGCGGGATGGTTTGCTCGCTAAGAAAGCCACCATTCGCCGCTGCGAAGCGGCAAACTGTTGGGAACAGAATATGGGCATTGTTCGGTTTGCATTGAGGTTTCCGCACACGTTCTACGTGGTTGCCGCGCTCATCCTGTTTCTGGGCGTCGTCACGATCCGGTCGATGCCGACTGACATCTTTCCGGAGATCAATATTCCAGTCGTTTCGGTGATCTGGCAGTACACCGGTCTAACCACGCCGGAGATGGAGCAGCGCGTCACCACCTATAGCCAATATTCGATCAGCTCCAACGTCACTGGTATCAAGAACATGGAGGCGCAGACACTCAATGGTCTGTCGGTCCAGAAGATTTACTTCCAGCCGGACGTCAACGTCGATCTAGCCATCGCTCAAATCGTCTCGGCGACCAACTCTATTCGTGCCCTCATGCCGCCCGGCATTCAGCCGCCGGTCATCGTTCAATTCAACGCCTCAAGCGTTCCTGTTCTGCAACTCAGCCTCAACTCTGACAATCTGAATGAACAGCAGCTTTACGACTACGGCATCTACCGCATTCGCCAGCAATTGGCGCCCGTTCCCGGCGTCACCCTGCCGACACCAGCGGGAGGCAAGTATCGCCAGATCATGGTGGACATCGACCCGGACAAGTTGCTGGCCCGGGGACTGACGCCGCTGGATATCGTGAATGCGGTCAATGCGCAGAACCTGACGCTGCCGTCGGGTACGGCGAAGATCGGAGACATCCAGTATACGGTGCGAACCAACGCGACCCCAGCGACGATCGACGACCTCAACAATATGCCGGTGAAGTTCGCCAACGGCGCCACCATCTTCGTGAAGGATGTGGCCCAGGTCCGTGACGGAGCGCTGGTGCAGCAGAACATCGTGCGCGAGGACGGTCACCGTTCGGTACTGCTCAGTGTGATCAAGAACGGCAATGCTTCCACGCTGGCGGTTGTCAATGGGGTCAAGAAGGCGCTCGATGTCGCGCGCGCCGCCGCTCCGGCGGGCCTCAAGATCAGCGAACTTTTCGACCAGTCGGTATTTGTTAAAAACTCAGTCATCGGCGTGCTGCGCGAGGGCGCTATCGCCGCGGGCCTCACCGCGTTGATGATCCTGGTCTTCCTCGGCTCATGGCGGTCGACGCTGGTGGTGATGATTTCGATTCCGTTGGCGATCCTGTCGTCGCTGATCGTGTTGTATTTTCTCGGCGAAACTTTGAATACCATGACTCTCGGCGGACTTGCGCTGGCGGTCGGCATCCTGGTCGACGATTCGACCGTCACCATCGAAAACAGCCACCGCCTTTGGACCGAAGAGGGCAAGCCGCTTTCCTATGCGACGCTGCACGGTGCGGCTGAAATCGCCGTTCCGACACTAGTCTCAACACTGGCCATCAGTTGCGTGTTTACATCCGTGGTGTTCCTTGACGGACCGGCCAAGTACCTGTTCACGCCGCTCGGACTTGCAGTGGTATTTGCGATGTTGGCTTCCTACGGATTGTCGCGGACCCTGACGCCGATCACGATCGGCCTGCTGCTCAAAGGTGAGCGCCGTCATTCGGACACCGACGCTCCCACGGGTGTCTTCTCGCGGGTCTCCGCCGCATTCGACCGCGGCTTCGAGCGCTTGCGCGAGGGATACTCGAAATTCCTCGCGCTGCTGCTTCGCCAGCGGCTCATCGTACCCATCGCCGCCGTCTTGATCGTCGGTCTCGGTGCGGTGATGTTCGAGTTCGTCGGCCGAGATTTTTTCCCGCTGATCGACGCTGGCCAGATCCAACTTCACGTTCGTGCTCCCCCCGCTACCCGCATCGAATCCACGGAACGGATCTTCCAGGCGGTCGAAGACAAGATACGCGAAGTCATTCCAGAAACGGATCGCGAGCTTATCATTGACAATATCGGACTACCGGCGCGCGTTTATAATTGGGCCTTTGCCGACGGCTCGACCATCGGAATCAATGATGGCGTGATCCTGGTGTCGCTCAAGGATGGCCACAAGCCGACCGCCGCGTACATCAGGAAATTGCGTCAGGTGCTGCCGGCCGCATTCCCCGAGGAAATATTCTATTTCCAGGCGGCTGATATTGTAACGCAAATTCTGAACTTCGGACTACCGGCTCAGATTGATGTCCGCACGGTGGGCCGTGGCCTGAATAATCTCTCGATCGCAAACGAACTTCGTCGACGGCTTGCCGTCATTCCCGGCATCGTCGATGCCCATCTTCAGCAAGAAGTCGATGCTCCCGCCTTCATGGCGGATATCGACCGGGCTCGGGCCGCGCAACTTGGCCTCAATGCCAGCACGGTTGCTACCAACCTCAATGTCAGCCTCAGTTCATCAGAGCAGGTGTCGCCTAACTTCTGGACCGATCCGGCATCAGGCATCCCGTATTACTTTGCTGTGCAAACCCCGGAACCGAAAGTCAACTCGATGAATGCGCTCTTGAACACACCGGTGTCCAGCTCGTTGGCAAGGGGCAGTCAGCCGGTCCCGGGCATGCTCAGCAACGTCGCGACGATCAAGCGAGACAAGATCGCAACCAATTCCAACCAGACCAACATCCAGACCGTTTTTGACGTCTATGCAAGCGTGCAGGGCCGGGATCTTGGCAGCGTCGCGGCAGATATTCGTAAGGTCACGACGGAGCTTCAGAAGGACTTGAAGCCCGGCAATACCATTGAGGTCGTCGGCCAGATCCAGAGTATGAACGACTCATTCCGGGATCTCGGCATCGGCCTGCTGTTCGCAGCGGTCCTGGTCTATCTGTTGATGGTGGTGAACTACCAGAATTTTGGCGATCCGTTCGTGGTGATCCTGGCGCTGCCAGCCACGCTCTGCGGGATCGTCACCATGCTGTTCATCACCGGCACAACGCTGAGCGTGCCGTCGCTGATGGGAGCGATTATGTCGATAGGCGTCGCTTCGGCGAACTCGATTCTGCTCGTGACTTTCGCGCGCGAACAACAGTTGAAAGGGCACCCAGCCCTCGAGGCAGCGCTGAGCGCCGGCCACACCCGAATTCGGCCCGTGCTGATGACAGCTGCCGCAATGATCGTCGGCATGATCCCAATGGCGATCGGCGGCGCCGGTGAGGAGCAGAACGCTGCGCTTGCACGTGCCGTCATCGGCGGCCTGTTGTTTGCCACACCGACAACCCTGCTGATCGTGCCTTACCTGTTTGCCATGCTGCGCAAAGGTAACGATGGAATACCTCACCATGGCGTGTTCGAGGATATCTAGAATGAGCGAGATTCATGTGCGGCCGAAAATAGATGGGGTTGAGGACCGGCGTGATCCCGAAACCGAGCGCGTCGTTAAGCTACCACCTAATGTGGCGCGCGAGCCGCGACGCTATGGCGGCGTGCTGCTCGGCACAGGCGTTCTGCTGCTGCTCGCCGGCGGTCTTGGGATAGGTGGCTGGCGCCACTACCAGGCCGATCTCGACGCTGCGGCTACTGCCCAAGAGGCACGAACCTTTGTTCCCAAAGTTCGCGTCGCCGCAGTCCGCGCCAGCGGCAGCAAAATGACTGTCAGCCTGCCGGCGACCACGACGGCCTTCGAGGCTGCGAATATTTTCGCACGCACAAGCGGCTACATCGAAAAGCGCTATGTCGACATCGGCGATCGAGTCAAAGCTGGAGACCTGCTGGCGGAAATTACTGCCCCAGAACTCGACCACCAGATTGCGCAAGCCAAGGCGACATTGGAACAAAACAAAGCGAATTTGCAGCAGACGCAGGCTAGCCGTGAACTAGCGGACGTTACCAATGCGCGCGACAGCAAGCTGGTCACGCAGGGATGGCTCACGCGCCAGCAAGGCGACAACGATCGTCTGACCCTGCAGGCGCAGCAAGCCGCTGTCGGCGTAGCTGCGTCGAATATCGCCGCCCAGGAAGCCCAAATTCGAATACTCGGGCAGGAGAAAGCCTACCAGCGCGTGGTGGCGCCGTTCGACGGCGTCATCACCCAGCGCAATATCGACAACGGCAGCCTGGTGCAATCCCAATCGACCTTCATGTACGCGCTCATGCATTCTGACGTGATCCGAACCCAAATGTACGTCCCGCAGGACGCGGCTTTCGGAGTTGCGCCCGGCGTGGATGCGGTGGTCCGGGTGCCTGAGATTCCGGATCGGGCGTTTCCCGGCAAGGTCACGCGGATCGCAACCGCATTGCAGCCCGGCAGCCGCACGCTGCTGACCGAGGTCGACGTCCCTAATCCAGACGGCGCACTGAGCCCCGGAATCTATTGCACCGTCGAGCTGTTGATCCCGCGGAAAACCCCGTCGATGATCATCCCTGCCGATGCGGTTGTATTCGATGAAAATGGCCAGCATGTCGCGGTCGTCGAGAATGGCATCGTCCATCTGCAGAAGATCAGTGTCGTGCGTGATTTCGGCACTGAAGTCGAAGTGCAGCAGGGCGTCAAGCCAGGCGATCAGGTCATCCTCAATCCGATGGTGAACCTGTCGGAAGGCAGCAAGGTCGCGGTGCGCGACAAGGTGTAGTTCAGCTAGATCGGCTCGAAGGAAGAATGATGATGCGGCGCTCGCTACCGACAGTGGCTATCCTGCTGGTAATTTGCAATGCCAGCCTTGCACAGGTCTCGACAATGGGCACCACAGCCATGGGAATTCCATCGATGCCGGGGGCGATCGTCTCGTCCCCGCTCAATGGCGCGAGTCCGTTTTCAGCGGCAACCCAGCCGGGCGCTCCTGACACGACGCTGGCGCCGTTGCCGCTAGCTTCCAACCCCACGACGCCGGGAACGGTCGTGACCTGTCTCCCACCGACAGCGTCGACTTTGTCGGCCTCTGCGGCACTGGGAACCATTGCCGCACCCATGGGCAGCACGACCGGGACCGTTTCGCCAGCGTCTCCGCTCGGCAGTACGTTTACCACTGCATGCAGTTCGACGCCGGGAGGTCCGCCGACGAATGGTGCCTCGTTGCCGCTCTCGACGCCCGAGATAGCGAACGGCCCTCCACTTGGAACAATTCAACCCGCGGTCGTGGGGCTTGCCAGTACCAGCATCGATCCGGACCTTACCGTCGTGCCGACACCGAATTCAGCCGCGTGTAGAGAAGGCGTAACGATGAACCTTTCAAATTCCGGCACGATGGCGCCGGCTAGTGCGAGCCGTGCCACAGCAACGCCCGGCGTCTCGCCGCCGTCAGGATGCTGATGCGAAAAGGCCAATGCCGTGCTCGGATTGCTGGAAAAGCGTGTGATCAGGACCGCACAGATCGGTCAGCTATGAAAGCAGTACCTTCATGAAAATCATCAAGACCCAGGGAGTGAGCATCCCCCGTCTCGGCTTCGGGACATTCCGGATGCCGGGCGCAGAGTCGCAGCCCGTGGTGGAAAGCGCCATTGCGCTCGGCTTTCGCCATATCGATACGGCCGCCATGTACGAGAACGAAACCGCCGTCGGCGCTGCGCTCGCGGCATCCGGCGTTAAGCGCGACGAACTATTCGTCACGACAAAGGTCTGGCACGACCAGCTCTCGCCCGATGCGTTGCGCCGCGCATTCGACCTCAGCCTCGGCAAGCTCAGGCTCGATTATGTGGACCTCTACATGATCCACTGGCCGAACCGGGATATCGACATTGCGGCTAGTCTAGAAGCCTTGATGGAGTTGCGCCAGCATGGCCTGACGCTGGCGATCGGCGTGTGCAACTTCAACCTGCCGATGATCCGTCGCGCTGTCGAAGAGATCGGCGCGCCGATCGCCGCCCATCAAGTCGAATACCATGCGTTCCTGTCGCAGACGCCAATGCTTGCCTATTTGCGCAGCAAGGCGATTCCGTTGACCGCGTACGCGCCTCTCGCGCAGGGCCGGGCGGCGAACGATCCAACGCTGGCCGCCATTGGTCGCAAGCACGGCGCGACGGCCGCTCAAGTTGCGATCGCCTGGCTGCTTGATCAGCACGGAGTGATCGCGATACCGAAGGCGGGCCGTCCGGAAAGTCAGAAGGCCAATCTCGACGCGCTCGGTGTCCGCCTCGACGACGAGGATCGCGCTGCAATTGCTACTCTTCCAAAGGACCAGCGCTTCGTCCGGCCGCCCTTTGCGCCGGAATGGGACGCCGCCGTATGAGTGGTGGTCCAGTCGGAACGACTATACCTCGGAATCTAAGCTATGGACGGCTCGATTAAGCAAACAATTTCGAATTCGAGGGGGTGACGAAGATATGTCAGACATTTCCAGAAATGCGGGACCATCGTCAATGGTCGCCAACGCTGCCCAACAGCCCAGCTTCGAAAATCGCATGGACCGAAGGCAGCTCTTGCGGAAAGGGGCTCCGTGGATCGGCGGCGTTTTGGGGACTGGTCTATTGGGCCTCGACGTGCCTCGAGCTGTGGCTGAAACCGTAGCACGCGGCGACTCATCTTTACCCATCGGCCATCCCGCGACCAAACGGTGGATTGAACAGCGTTGGGTGCTCGATAACATTATCCAGGCAAACGGCATCGATTGGGACCAGCCGCGCTCACAGTATTGGAACGCAGTATGTGGCATTCAGGCGGCGGCCGATTTCGTGCGAATCCGCCAGCGTGTGAAGAAGTACGCCGATATCTCCATTGAGTTTGAAGATATAGCGCGGCGGCGAGAGAAGCGCGCTCGGGAAGCCGAAGCCGCCGGCGAGATCGTCTCGGCGCGGGAGAACTATTTTATAGCTGCGATCCATTGGGGCGCTGCGCAATGGCCAATCGATGAGGCGAACGAGCTGAATCGCCAGTACAACCAGAGTAAGCGTGATTGTTTTGGTCGCTACGCGAAACTGGCTGATCATCACGTCGAGGAGGTCTGGATTCCATTCGGCGGCAAGGCGCTTCCTGCTTGGTTCCATCTGCCGGTGGGCTACGAAGGTGGACGAATTCCCATCGTTGTGACGATTCCCGGAATGGACAGCTTCAAAGAAGCCAACGTCGCAATGTATGGGGATTCTCTGCTTAATCGCGGCTTTGGCGTCCTTGCGGTGGATGGCCCTGGACAGTACGAATCTCCCTTGCTGGGGATCTATATGACCGTTGAGAACTGGGAGGCAACCGGCCGGGCCTGTATGGAGTGGTTACTGCGCCGACCGGAGGTCGACCCTCAACGTGTCGCGATAAGCGGCCGCAGTTTCGGTTCCTTTGCGACGACACTCGCGGCATCAAACGAACCGCGCTTTCGCGCCGTCGCCGTGAGCGCTACTTGTTTCGAGCCCGGGTTTCACACGATCTTCGAGGAGGCATCTCCTACTTTCAAGATGCGGTTCATGTTTATGGCGAACATTAGCGACGAAACCGCATTCGACGAATTCGCGAAGACGCTGACATGGGAGGGGCGCGCGGAGAAGATTCACATGCCATTTCTGTGTATCGCTGGGGGATCTGACGAACTCAGCCCGATAGAGAATACAATGCGTCTGTTCGGCCTTCTACCAGGCCCAAGAAAAGTCGTCATCTATGAAGAATCGAGGCATTCGGTCGGCGGCGGCGTTTCGTCTGCGATGCTGGGACCGGACATCACCGCGCTAGCCGCGAATTGGCTCGCCGCGCGTTTCACTGGTCAGGCTTTTCAGTCGGAACGATGGTTCGTCAATAACGAGGGTAACGTCACGAAATCCCCGATCTGACTCGGTGCGGTCGCTCGCCAGAGATGACGCCCACGGAACCGCGCATCCCCGGGGTCGGCCTGCTTAGAGTGGGCATTCACTGATTCGAATGCAGGGGCCAATCATGTTCGAACACAGTGCCTTTAACCGCCGTTGTGCTCCGGCGTGGCGATCAGTAGCCGCCGGGTGGTCGGCGAGGAGCGCCCACGCCCGGCTGATCGCCTCATAACATTTGATACTGCGGGGTATGAGCCGTGGATCTGATTGCTGCATTTCGTACTTTCCTTCGGGTAGCCGAGATCGGGTCGTTCTCCGCCGTCGCGGAGGAGCGCGGCGTCACGCAGCCTGCGGTCTCACGGCAAGTCAGTGCGCTTGAAGAGCATTTCGGCACTCGACTGGTTCAACGGAGCACACACGCGGTTACGCTGACTCACGAGGGGCAGGATCTGTTGCTCGCGGCCCAGCAACTCGTCGATTCGGCTGATGCCCTGCGGGAATCGCTGGGCCGGCGCCGGGGCAAACCCGTCGGCCGCGTACGCTTGGGTGTTCCAGTTGCGCTCGGGCTTTATCTCAGCAGTCAGCTTGGGGGCTTGCTGAACGAGCATGAAGAGTTGTCGATCGATCTCGTCTTGCGGGATGATATCGCCGACATGATCGAAGAGGGACTCGATCTCCAGGTCCTTGTCGGCGCAGCTAATGATTCCGCGTTGATTTCGCGCCGGGTTGGCGCGACGACGGCCTTTCTGGTTGCTGCGCCACAATACCTGAAGGAACGGTCTCTACCTGAACAACCCAGTGATCTGCGGGATCACGACTGCATTGTCTATCGTCGCTGGGGGCGGCGGGACGACGTGTGGTGGTTCTCGTCTGCCGAGGGCAATGTGTCAGTTCCGGTGCGTGGCCGATTTCGAGCCAACAACGCCGAGGCCGTGCACCGTGCAACACTCGATGGCCGAGGCATCACGCTATTGTCGCACCTTCTGGTGGCGGACGACATACGCTCCGGCCGCCTTCGCTCTCTGATGCCCGCTTTTCGGCCACTTCGCTTTCCACTCACCGTCGTTTATCCGTCGCGGCGCAACCTGCCTCCCCGCGTACGCACCGTGATCGAGTTTCTGACGGAACTGCTTCACGCTGATCCTGAGATGACTGGTGATGGTGAGGTGCCAATCGAGTCGAACGCCTCGGCTCGCGAGCCGCGGTGACGGAACGCTCTGATCGAGCTGGTATTCATACCAATCGTAACAACCGCCATGAGCATGGTCGAAGTTCCATGCATGCAGCCTTTCACGCGAAAGAGTTCGAATCTTCCCGCCTGTCCATGCAGGGTCACTCGAAAGCAGGCTACACCGACATGAACCAAACGTTGTGAGATCCGCGATGGATCGGCCGCAGTAGATCTCCGATGATGTTTGCGTATTCGACTTGGCCTGTTAACACTTCGCCGCCTGCGATCAGCGATGAGCTACATCTGCAAAGACTACCGGGTCGGTGGAGACCAGTACGAAGATGCACGCGTCAGGCCGCTCAATGTCGTCGGTACCTTACTTACGTACGAAGCTGCGGGTCCAGGCAGGGGCCTATGTCCGTCGAAGGCAGGGGCGACGGCGATGAACCAGCCTAGATAAGAATTTCGATCGAAGGTTTGTTGGTGCATTTTGGAGGGCGTCACGGAGACGGTCGGAGAAAGGCGCTACGCTTCACGCCCGCGGATGTTTCGAAAAACTCGCTGACAACAAATTGCCCCACTCTTAAGGTGGGGCAACTTTGCCGTTTCAAGCCCGTCAGTAGTTTAGTTCCCGGCGGGCAAATACTTTGCGGCGTCTCTCCAATTGCTGCCCGTGCTCCAGCTGTTCCCCGTTGCTAGTGCTTCGTATGCCGGATCGTTCAATTGGTTATACGTTCCGCGAAAATTATGGTTCGCCCTGTGTGCATGACGCTCGGACGCATTGCTCATTTGGACCGTCGAGAAGGTAATCAGCAACGCGCCGAAAACGGTGAGAAGGGTATTTCGCATTTTCAATCTCCTTTGATTGGGACGCTATGTCGAGACACCACGCCTCGCTTTGTGCGTCTGGAGAGCAAAATACGGACGGCAGCGCTCGCGCGAAGCCATGACCGCCTCATAATGCTTGATACTGGACGTATGAGTCAGCGTGATTGGATGTGCTTTGATTCGCCCGCACTCGCTCATCCCGGCTGTACGACTCGATATCAGCACGGCGCAATTCGAGCCTCAGCGACCCCTGATTAAGCTCTCCTCACTACACAGTGTCGCGCGTACGACAGGACAGGGGGAGAACGATAGTCAACGGTTGCCGGACATTGCCCCGCAATCGCCGGTGAGAGCACCGGCAGCGACGGAGTCAGGACCGTCAACCTCGACGATCGAGTCACCTTCAGGCAACAGCTAGGGCGTAACGCCGGCCCTGTGGTGTTGATGGTACGTTTCTCATCATTCCCGATCAGGTCGATAATTTCTGGGCTTCAAGAAGCAGTTCGTAACCATGCGAAGGCAGCCCGGCTTGATGTCAGCGCAACTTCATCGCGGGATCGCTAGAACTGTCGATGACTTCAAGCGCGACTACTAGCTTCCGGAATTCCATGGCTCAGTTGATGCAGTATCCCCGAAACTTGTGACGGCTCCGCGGGAACTGAAGATTCACTTACTTCGGTTACTTCCGCAGCGACGATGGCAAACCCTCGCCCGGCTTCGCCTGCCCTCGCAGCCTCGATCGCGGCGTTCAGGGCCAGAAGGTTTGTTTGGGCTGCGGTCGTGACGCCAATCTGCCGACCCAAGAGGACACCGAACGGTCTGCGGGCGCCTGCTCCGCTCGAGGAAGTGGTCCAATCCGCTCGATCGGAAAGCCTCATAAGGAATCGGCAATCGGAGCAAGCTTGCCAAATTAGACCAAATGGTTTAATAAGCGGCATGAGAAGCAAAGAGTTTGATCCTGACGATGTTCTGCGGGAGGCGCTGAAGACATTCTGGCAGCAGGGCTTTGAAGGGACCAACATGCCTGAATTGCTCGATTCGATGGGTGTCGGACGCGCCAGTTTTTACAACGCGTTCGGCTCCAAACGAGAGGTGTTTCTGCAAGTCCTCGATTTGTATTTTGAGACGGTGCGCGTTCATCTCGAAAGCTTAATCTCGGACGCGAGAGATTCCCAATATGCCGTCGCATTGCTAATCGACGGAATTCTCGACGTCGCGAAAAGCCCACAAGCAAATGCGACGGGGTGGCGCGGCTGTTTGATCGGAAATACCGCGCTGGAACTCGGCTCCAGTGACGAGGAGATAGTCGCCAGATTGAAAATCGGTGTCGAGATCCTTCGCACATTGTTCAGGAAGGCGGTCTCCCTGCCGTCGAACGCCGGCGTGAGACGCTCGAAGCGCGAGATCGATCAGATTGCCCTGCAACTCGTCGCCAATGTTCAGGGCTTGCTGGTTCTGGCGAAGTCCGGTCTATCGGATGCCGATATCAAGAGCGCACGATCCGCGATGCTCGCAACGATCAGGTGAAGCAACACTCGCGACCCGTGCTGCTGGGCCCAAACAGTTCTTCAAAGGGAGGAGAAAACATGAAAGTCATTTCCGATACGGCGCATGGACTACTAGACTATTTAACTGTCGCGATCTTTGCCCTGGCGCCTACCATTCTCGGCCTTAGTGGCGTTGCTGCACTTGTCTCATATGCGCTCGCCGCCATTCATCTTGTGATGACCGTTCTTACGGACATGCCGCTTGGCGTTTTGAAGATTATTCCAATACGGCTCCACGCGCTGGTGGAAATGCTTGTAGGACCTATTCTTGTGGTGGCAGCGCTGGTGTTGCCGACGCTCCTCGGAGATAAGCGAGAATTCTTTTTGGTTATGGGACTAGTGATCCTGGTGGTCTGGATGCTGTCAAGCTACGGTCGTCCGGCTGGTGCTCCTCAGACGCCTACGAGCTGACCACGGCGATTCGAAAGTAGCTCCAAGAGCTTCGCTGACTTTGCTCGCTGGTTGATGCTCCGGAACATAGGCGGGATGCCCATAACCTAGCGACGTGCCCTGCCTGCTCCCAGATGCATTTCATCCGCAACTCCACGGGCAAGCTGCTTGGCGAGAAGGAAGCCGGTTTGTCTGCCTCCGCGGAAACCTATGCGGAACGTCACCACAAGAATATTTTTTGAAAATATTCCATAACGTGTAAATTTCTCAGGGGCTAATTCGAATCTATGGGATGACGCCCGATACTCACCCCAGATGCGGACGACGCCTTGGAATCTTCTGGTTCTGGGGGGAGGGACTCGCGACCAGCTGGCATGAAAGAGAATGATATTCGTGCGTTTTGGCTGTCTTGTCGTTACGAACTTGAAAATGAGATCACTTTTTGAGGAAACGAGAGAAAAATGTCTGATCAGCAGATCCGAGATAAGAGCAATAAGCTAATGGCAACAATCAAAACAGCGTCTAGTGGGAAGCAGGAAATACGAGATCCTTCGAATCGTCTACTAGGCACATTTGACCCCAAGTCGAACGAGACAAGAGACCCGAATAATCGTCTCGTTGCGAAAGGCAACGTCTTGGCCTCTCTCATTCGTGCATTCTAAAATTTTTGCTGCCCGTCAATCGGCATATGACCGTTGGTGAATGAGTAACCACGTGAGTTGTCAGCCTGCTAACGAATCTTAGTCCGG
>Ga0210393_10003272_pt1 | contig 13034 bp, 13 predicted proteins | sample IncBWC27OmetaG_FD_160068 | JGI IMG/M metagenome (GOLD analysis project Ga0210393, IMG submission 160068) | Forest soil microbial communities from Barre Woods Harvard Forest LTER site, Petersham, Massachusetts, United States - Inc-BW-C-27-O ... | reverse complement strand
GCATCTCGTGGGGGCGCTATGGTGGGCCTTCCCGCCACTGGAGATGACGTCCCGATATTTTCCTTCCACGATTTCAGCGGAAGTCCTTGTTGCAGTGGCGGCCGATTGTCCTTATTGGCTGCAGCGCGCCTCGCAGCGGCGATCGCTCTGCGACGTCTCTCTTTCCCACCTGTGGGTGGACGCCTTTCCGGGGGTCGAGTGGGCACGCACCGTCGGTGAACTGGTTGAGTACACGGCGAGCCGCTTGCGGCCGAGTGCCGCGCACTTAGCGTTGCGCGAGCAATCGGTAAGGAGCGAGGCCTGGGCACATCAAGACCCGTGGGCGCGGTTGTCTCAGGGGCGGCGCATATGGCGCTGGGTGACGTCGCGGCCGACCCGTCCGGCGACCATGCACGCAGTGCGCGCGGCGCTGGCGCAGGCGCCATGAGGAGTCCGGCTTCCATTCTCTCCGCGAGATCCGCGGGCTTACTCGGGGATTCTGTGTCGCGAGATTACTCGCGCAAGCTGGTTCACTTCAATGCGTTCGCTGAGCCCGAACTTCGCGGCCTGATCGCGGGTGCGGGCTTGAAGCCCGGAATGCGGATACTGGATGCCGGATGCGGGACGGGGGAAGCGCTTCCGTGGCTGCTTGATGAGGTCAGGCCTTCGGGAAGCGTAATCGGTCTCGACCTGTCCACGGCCCACGTGCAGGCGGCGCGCCGCTACACGAGCACGCACATCGAGGTTCTGCAGGGGGACCTGCTCGCGGCGCCCGTTGCGGCCGAAAGCATCGACTTCATATGGTGCGTCAATGCGATCAACCACCTGCGCGATCCCGCTCATGGGGCCGAGCAACTCGCGGCTTTATTGCGGCCGGGTGGCCGAATCGCGCTGGGGCAAAGCTCGCTTTTGCCGGACATGGTCTTCGCCTGGGATTCGAGACTCGAGCGGGTCACGAACGAGGCAGTGCGCCGATACTACCGCGATCGCTATTCTCTGAACGAGCGCGATCTGAAGTCGGTGAGGGCGCTTCTCGGTATCCTGCGCGCAGCCAACCTGCAAAACGTTACGGTGCGCACGATCATGATAGAACGCGTCTCTCCGGTGAACCAAGCCACGGAGAGCTATCTGCGGGAAACGACATTCAGGGACACGTGGGGTGAACGGCTGCGGCCCTATCTGTCCGCCGAAGACTATGCGGAGCTGGTTCGCCTGTGTGATCCGGAACATGAGCAATTCGCACTGCGGCGTCCGGATTTCCATTTCCTGCAGAGTTTCACGCTGGTGATGGGCGGGGTGTAGAGGACGCGATGGCTGATCGTCGCCGTCAGGCCGCAAAATGGCCGAAGATCCTGCCACCGATGACGCGCGAGCAGGAACAGATAAGTGACGCCTTCATGAAGCTCTGGCTCGAGCAGCTTCCGCGGCGCTTTGGACTCATAGAGACGTTCAACCACAGCTTTCCGGTCAAGCATTCGCGTCCGGGGTTCAAGACGACGATCGAGATCGGAGCCGGTCTCGGCGAGCACCTCCGCTACGAGAAGCTCACGCCGGAGCAGGAGGGCCATTACTATGCCGTCGAGCTGCGCGAGAGCATGGCGTCCGAAATACGCAATCGCTTTCCAAAACTGAACGTCATCAGCGGCGACTGCCAGACACGCCTGGATTTTGAGGAGGGCTTTTTCGATCGCTACATCGCCGTCCACGTCTTGGAACACCTGCCCGATCTTCCATCATGCATTCGCGAAGCCTACCGGCTATTGAGCAAGGATTCGGGCCAGATGCTGGTGGTGATACCCTGCGAGGGGGGGGCGGCTTATTCGTTTGCGCGCAAGATCTCCTCGGAACGGATGTACAACCGGCATTTCAAGGGCGGCTATGGCTGGTTCATTTCACGGGAGCACATCAACCTCCCGCGAGAGATACTGGCCGAACTCCACCCGTATTTTACGGTGAAGAAGAGGGTGTTGTTTCCGCTCCCGTTCCTACCCTTTATCTTCAACAATCTCTGCATTGGCCTCGCCCTCAAGCCGCGACCGACCCCGCTCTGAGGCTGATTCCATCACTGGGCCCGAGACTCGAGGAGTGCCCTTAGGGTCTCGGCTGCCTCTACAGGGTGATTTCCCCTGCGCAACTCGAACGCATCGAGCCCCGACAGGCTCCTGCTGAAGGCAGCCCAATTCGGCTGGTTTGCGGCGTACGCTTGAGCGGCCGTCAATTTCGTAAGCAGGTCCGATTTCGACAGCGATTTGAGGAGCGGGCGATTGCCGGCGCTTTGCGGCGAAAGGAATACGACGGCGGTAATCTTCAAAGGGGAGGCGGCGAGCCGATAATTGCCTCGCCGCAGGTCCACCTCAAACTTCCTGACGCCGCTTCGTCGCCGGATGACCGGAGATTTGCGGATCGCCGCGGCGTCCCGGGTCCTGCCAAGCCAACGCACCGAATCGGAGCGAACGTGCAGGAAATTTGCGACACCCGTGGCAAGCATTGTATCCGGCGCCACAAATACGCTGTCCTCCGACAGAAAATCCAAGCCCTGCAGTACGCAATGCAAGGTAACGGTCGACTTTCCCGAACCACTGGGTCCCATCAAGAGAATCCCGCGGCCACTTTGGCCGACGCAGGCGGCGTGCAGAGACACCAGTCCCTGACAGCGCGACGCAAGCATGAACACCGCAAATTCGATGAACTCATATCGGGTGTGGTAGGGAAACTGGAGCATCTGTCGCGATAGCACTACGAGAGCCGTTCGCTCCGATGGAGACAAAACGACGAAGCTTGACGATTCGGTAGCGCCGCCCAAATATCCAGTTCCGGAGAGCATTGACAACGGTGGCGGCTCCGCACGTCTGCGGGAGCGCGGCTGCGCACCGGGACTCAGCAACAATCTGACTCTCAGGCGCGGCGCGATGGTCGACAGCCGGTGTCGCGGCAAGCCCAAGTAAGCCCAATCGACCAGACGGAGCAGCTGCGGACTGTTACTCTCGAACCGGAACCGTCCACCCAGCAATTGAAAGGGTTCACGCACGAATATCCGCGATCGTTCCTCGAACGGATCAGCAAAGAGATCGGGCACCATGGTGTCAGGCCTGCGGATCATGCTGCGCTAGCATATCGGGGACTGTTCCCCAATGCAGCGGGAAATAGTTCCCGCCTGGGGCAACTTATGCGGACGAAAGAGGAACTTAATTAAGAGATATCTGCGCTGCGTTTACCGAGACCCATGAAAGTATCCATCATCATCGCCGTATATAACGAAGCGAACACCGTCGCGACCCTTCTCGATCGTGTCTGGGCGCAGCCACTTCCCGACGCCTTCAAAGAGATCATCGTCGTAGAGAGTAACTCGACCGACGGCTCCCGCGAAATCGTCGCGGAGTTTCTCGCATCGCATGCGGCCGAGCCTACGCGGCGAATTCAGGTTATCCATCAGCCCGGGCCCAGGGGCAAGGGTCATGCGATAAGGCAGGGATTCGCGGCCGCAACAGGACAGATATTGCTGATTCAGGACGCGGACTTGGAATATGACGTTACTGACTATCCGGATCTGCTGAAGCCGATCATCGAAGGGCGTACCGCCTTTGTGCTTGGAAGCCGCCACATGGGGCCGGACCGTTGGAAAATTCGCAAATTCGCACGTGGCGGCCTGCAAGCTGTCTTCATGAATTTCGGCGGATTGCTATTTCATTCGCTTTTCAACGCGGTATTCTCCACGCGTCTTACAGACCCGACGTCGATGTATAAAGTGTTTCGGGTGGATTGTCTCGATGGCTTGAATTTTACCAGCAATCGGTTCGATTTCGATTTCGAGCTATTGGGCAAATTGATTCGAGCAGGATATCGCCCCTTGGAAATCCCGGTGAGCTATCAGTCCCGGGGGTTTGACGAAGGAAAGAAAATTCGAGTGTTTCGAGATCCCCTAACCTGGGTCTTCACGATCCTCAAATGTCGATTCACGACCCTTGGCGTCGCCGAAAGGGACGCTCAACGACGTCCCGAGCATCAACGTGGGTGCACGGACGGTATTGCCGGCGTGACGTCGACAACGAGGAAGTAGCACCAAGTCTCATTCCGCAGACGCAGCGCGGGAGCCGCATTGCGGAGCCTCGTCAGGGTCGCGCGCTGCTATAGGGAAAAGCCCGCCCTCCGCGCATCGTCATAGAACATCTTCACAGTGTCGAGCGAATATTCCGTCAGGTCATAGCCGATAAGAGATAGTTTGTTTAGGATGTCGTTGGTTACCGTGATGACTTGGCAGCCGATAGAGTCGGCTTGAAAGATATTGAATATCTCGCGAGAGCTGGCCCACACGAGCTCTGCCTTGCCGAATGCCTTGAGCATTTCTACGGCCTTCTGCATCAACGGTAAAGGATCGATACCGGTATCCGCGATCCGGCCGGCAAAAACCGACAGGTAGCTGGCAGTGGCCGGGTTTAGCACCACGATGACTTCTTGCAGTTGTGCCAAAGTCATGATCGCGGTTACGTTGAGCTTGACCTGTCCATCGGCCAATCGCTTCACCAACGGGCGGCTGGTCTCACGCTTGGTATTCATTACCGGAATCTTCACGTAAACGTTGTCCGCCCAGCCGGCCATTTCCAGGGCTTGGCGCTCCATTTCCGCGAAGTCGTCGGCAAGCACCTCGAAGCACACCGGCTTGTCGTTGATCTGGGAAAGGATATCCTTCGCGAAAGCACGGTAGTTCGCAATTCCCGCTTTGCGCATCAGCGTCGGATTGGTGGTCAGGCCTTTGATGTACGGCCTGGCGCACATGTCGAGCATGCCCGCCTTATCGGCGCCATCGGCAAAAATCTTCACTGTGAGCCGGTCAAGTGAAATCATAGAGAGCCGCTTGCGCGAGGATAATTCTCGACGCCTCAATGAGGGATCCGGCGCGGAAGTCGCAAGAACTTGGCGGCTCTTCGTCGTAGCCGCAATCGACAAATAACGTTCTGCAGCCCGCGCGCCTGCCTGCTTCTACGTCGCTCCAGCGATCTCCCACCATGAAGCTCGATGCCAAATCAATATCGAAGTCGCGCGCCGCCTGTAATAGAAGGCCCGGCTTCGGTTTTCTGCACTCGCATGCATCGGCGTTGTCATGGAAGCAAGTAAGGATGGCATCGACATCGAGCTTGCTCTTGAGCCGTTCGTGAATGCGGTCGACCAGCTCCCGGGATGAAGTGCCTCTGGCAACATCGGGTTGATTTGTCACCACGACCAGAGAGTATCCTTGCGCCTTCATGGCGCTCAATGCCTCGGGAACGTGCGGCAATATTTCGAGATCCTGGACCGAAGCCGGGGGATATGGTTTTCCATTGCGAACGACGGCGCGGTTTATGACTCCGTCGCGATCCAGGAATACAGCCGAGCGCATTATTGTTTCACCGATTCCCATTTTGCGTCGCCGGCCTTGAGTAACGGATGAGAAACCAAAAGATGCCAGATCACGGCTTGAAAAGCCTCGGCGTGCGGCGTTACGGTTTCCGGGTTCACTGTCGGTACAATCACACACGCGTCCGCGACTCGCGCCGTATGACCGCCGTCGCGGCCCAGTATCCCGATAACTTTCGCTCCCATCGCTTTGGCGTGGTTGGCTGCGGCGACCAAATTCGGGCTGATATTTGCTTCGACGCTGCCGCCGCCCACCGATAAAATGAATACCGCGTCCTTGTCATCAAGCCGGCTCACCTTGAGCCATTCGACAAATATGCTTTCCCAACCGTCGTCGTTGATGCGGGCGGTGAGTTCAGAAACATTGTCCGTGGGTGCATAACATTCGATTCCGGCAAGTTTCCGAAAGTCATTGGCCGCGTGCGAACAATTGCCGGCACTTCCGCCCAAACCTAGAAAAAATACCCGGCCCGCAGCTGCCTTCACCTCCGCCAACAATGCTGCGATCTTCTCTATCGCAGCAACATCCAATATGCTCAGGATGGCCGCGGTCTCCTGCAAATGCTTCTGGGTGTAGTTCATGCGTCGACCATTCGACGGGAGAGATACTCTTCCGTATCTTTCAAGCCCCGCGGCGAACCCACCTCGTAGAAGCGTTCTGAGACCTCGAACGCTGCCAGCTGTCGAGTCTTGGACAGCTGATGACAAACGTCCGCGAGATCAATGACCCGTGATTCACCGTATGTCAAAAACACTTCGCTGGAGAAAACGTACAAACCGAAGTCGATATGTGACATACCAAGGCGCGGCGATTTCTTGTCGTATTCGATCAATTCGCCGTTTCTGAAAAGGACGTTGCTCTTGTCCCAGCGATTGTCATTACGAAGTACCGTCATCAAAGCCGGGCGTTGCGCCGCGTCGTAAGCGGACTGAATCGGAGCGAACGAGCATGGCAGATAGGAATCGCCGTTCAAAGCAAAGAACCGATCACCCAGCAATGGCAATGCCTGTTTGAGAGCCCCGCCCGTACCCAACAATTCAGCGCCGTCGAACGAGTAATTGATCGCCAGACCGAGACTCCGCCCATCGCCCACTGCCGCTCTTATCTGGTCGCCGAAGTGTCCGACGCAGAGCACTACCCGCTTGACACCTTGGCTCTTCAGCAAGTCGAGCTGGTGGAATATGAAGGGTCGACCGGCAATATTTAGGAGAGACTTCGGAATGCGATCCGTCATAGGACGAAGCCGGGTAGCCAAACCGCCGGAAAGTATGGCAACGGGCCACATCGTCAGGAGAGAACGACCTTGGTACCTTCAAAATCAAAGCGAAAGCGCACTTCCTCCAACCCCGCCTCGGCCATCGCTTGCCGCAACCGGCTTCGGTCTGTGGCATAGAACATCAGGAAGCCGCCACCCCCTGCGCCCACCAATTTGCCGCCAATAGCGCCATTTCTCATACCCAGTGAGTACCACTTATCGATCTGAGAGTTGCTGATGCCGCCGGAGCGGCGTTTCTTGTGTTCCCAGTGCTCGTGCATCAACGCGCCGAATCGCTGGAGATCGCCGGATTCCAGGGCTTCCTTGCTGCGGTATCCCAGAGCCTTCACATAATCGAGGTTGCCCACCATCTCGGTGTCCCGTGCCTGTGAGCGGACCTGCTGGTCCATCAAAACGCTGCCGGCAGTGCGGTTTAGACCGGTGAAGAAGAGCAGCAGATTGTCTTCAAGGCTGAAAATCGTTTCCGTCGACACGCGCAGGGGTTGGATCGTGACCCGATGATCCTTGTGGAACGTCAGGCACGTGATGCCGCCAAATGCCGCGATGAATTGATCCTGCTTCCCAACTGGTTCGCGCAAGCGGTTGATTTCGATCTCGCACGCCAGTTCCGCCAACTCCTGAGCATGAGCGACAATCCGTTGGTGGGTATAGAGAGCTTTCAACAGTGCGGTGGTAAAGCTGCCGGAGGACCCGAGGCCGGTTCCAGCCGGGATATCCGCAAGCGTCGTGATTTCTATTTGCGGCGTCTCTAAATGCTGCAGCGCCAATGCTTCGCGAATGATGGGATGCTTCACATCCTCGACCCTGTCCACGTGCTCCAAGGCGGAATATTTCAGATAGATGCCTTGGCGGAAAGGCCGCATGACTGTGACGTAGACATACTTATCGATCGCGGCTGCAATCGAGAATCCCTCTTGCTCGCCGTAGTACGAGGCGAGGTCGGTGCCGCCGCCGCCCAACGTGATGCGCAGCGGGCTACGTGCGATGATCATATGCAGATTCCGCGTAGATTTTTGCCACTACGGCCAATGCCGCAATTGCATCACGCAACCCCGCCGCGGGCTCGCGCTCGCTGCGGATGTCCTCGATGAACTCGGCCATTTCCGTTTCCCACGAATTGTCTGCCATCGGATATTCCCAGATCGTGGTTTCCGGCGGGCCCATGTCGGGCAGATTCTTGTACCAGGTCAATCTTTCCACGCCATAACTGCCGCCCAATCCATCGACCTGCAGCTTGCCGTCGCGGCCGTAGAGCTCCCAGGAGAACGTGTTTTTCCATTCGGTGCAACTGACGTGCAGAAAGGCCACTTGTTTTGTGCTGGTCTTGAGCAGCATGAAGCCGTTGTCGTCGACCGGCATGTCCCAGAAATACGTATGTGCGAAGCCGTTCACTTCAACGAATTCGCCGAGAAACCAGCGTGCCAGGTCGATGAGATGAACGCCCTGGTCAATCAACTCTCCGCCTCCCGAGCGTTGCGGCTGAGCGCGCCATTCGCTTGCGTAGCCGGGCCGGCCGCCGTGTCCGTAGCGGGCCCGCACGTACAGCAAGGGACCCACTATTCCCGAGTCGACGAGGCGTCTGGCGCGCTGAAAAGCTCGGTGATACCGATGATTGAAGCCCACACGGACGCGGACGTTGCGCGTGGCGGCGAGCTGCGGCAGGTCGAGCAACTCATCTGCGTGCCGTGCCGCCGGTTTCTCGACGAGCACGTGGACTCCGGCATCGATTGCGGCACGCGCAATCTCGACCTGTGAGTCCTGTGGCGTTGCAATAATGACCGCGTCAACGGCCGCGCGATCCATCAGTTGGCGCCAGTCGGTGCCGGCAATACAGCCTTGGCTGAGAGATGCCATTTGCTGCGCGCGCGACAAATCCGTATCGATGCAATGAGTCATGCGAGCACCCGCCAAATGCTGAGCCCGCTTTCGGCCGACTGCGCCGCACCCGATAATACCGATGTTCAATCGCAGTCCCCCCAGGTGATACCTCGATCCTTGGGAACGATGCGGCGCAAGGTGTAGATATCTGTGCCGTTCAAATCGTCAAGATGATTCGGCAACGTCTTCCAGGGGTCCCAGACCGCACTGATCAATTTACCCGTGATACCGTCACTCAAGGACGAACCCAGGAACACAGCGAGATCGGCACCCTTGCGGAGCGGCACGCCGCCATCGTTCCTTTGCAGCAGCGCTCGCTCGTGGAACGCAGCTCCAATAGTTTCAGGACCGGCGGCGAGAAATTCATCCAGCATCCGCGTGTTGAGGGCGCCGGGTGCTATCGCATTGACGTCAATGCCGTGCTGGCGCGTTTCCTCGGCGAGAGTCTCTACGAAACGGATAACGGCGGCTTTGGACGCCGAGTAGGCGCTCAGCATGGGCAGGGGATTTGTGGCACCGCCGCCCGAGAGCTGAATGATTTTTCCATGCTTCGCCTGCTTGAAGTGCGGTAAGACCGAACGGCACAACAAGACCGAACCCAGAAGGTTGACTTCAATCGTCCGTACCCATTCTTTCCAGTCGACATTTTCAATCCCGCCGCTGGGACCGGCGATTCCAGCGTTGTTGACCAGGATGTCCAGGCGGCCGAAAGCCCTGAGCGCTCCATCGACCAGCGCCGCGACATCCGTCGGTTTGGAAACATCGGCAGGAAGAGCAACCACGGACTGGGCGGTTCCCGCGAGGTTTTTCAGTTTCAGCGCTGCCTCATCCAATAACATTTCGCCGCGCGCGCAGATCATCAGGTTCGCACCTGCTTCGAGATATTGCTTGGCGATTTCGAATCCCAGGCCCTGGCTGGCGCCAGTTACGATCGCACAGCGGTTCTCGAGTAGTTTGACCATCGTGTTCACGGCTCCGTGGAGGGCATGCCAACGGCAAAATAGCTCAGACGTCCTTCCGTAGGTGCCAAGTTAATCAAAAAGCGATTCGCATCCAGCACTAACAGATGACTGGAGCCCTGCAGCAGTTGCTCGGCGGAAATGCCGCGATATACCGGCCATTCAGTCGCCACGACCAATGCATCAGCCCCTTGAACTGCCGCAACCGGGTCGTCGTACCGCTCTACTGCATCGCACCAATCTGCCGGCAGCTTCTTAACCATTGGATCGTGCACATGGACCTTTGCACCTTCGCGAATCATCCAATCGCAGAGCTCGACCGACATGGAGCGCCTAAGCGTATCGGTGCCGGGCTTGTATGTGAGGCCCCACACGGCAACCGTTGCCTGTGAAAGATCCGCAAAGTGCGCCCTAAGCTTTCGCCGTACCCAGAGCTTGTGCGCGTCGTTGCTCGGTAGAACGGACGACAATAGCGGGGTCAGCATGCCATGCACGCGCGCCGTTCGGTCGAGCAAGGCGACGTCGCGCGCGAGAGTCCCTCCGGCGAATGCTGCGCCGGGCGATAGATAGGCTCGCGGCCCGATCCGGCTTTCGGTCTTCAGGCCCCGTTCCACTTCCTTGGCGTCCGCTCCCACCGACTCGCAAATCGAGGCGATTTCATTGGCGAACGCGATTGACGTCGCGAAAAAAGCATTGATTGCGTGCTTGGTCATTTCAGCGGATTCGACCGACATCCATTCGAGGGATTCGGTGATCGAGCTCAATAGTCCGTGCAGCAACTCCTTGTCTTGATTCGACCTGACACCTACGACGATCCGGCTCGGGTGCAGAAAATCGTTCACGGCGTTGCCCAATCGGAGATTCTCCGGGCAATACGCAACCCTCAGTTGCCGCACCCCGCAATTCAAAGCGGCAATCTGTTCCAAGCGGCGAACCGATCCAACCGGCAGCTGCGAAGAAACCAGCACCAAGGTTTCCGTACGCATCTGGGGAAGTACTTGTCCGATCCGCGCCATGACGAAATCCGCATCTGCGTTGTCATCATCGTCGACCGGTGTGTCGTAGGTAACCCATAGCACGTCAAGGTCTTTCGCGTCACTAGCCGCCGAAGAGAAACGCAAATTACCTGAATACAAGCCTCGGCTGATCAACTCTTCGAGGCCGGGCTCAAAGATGGGCGCGATTCCCTCTCTCAGATTGGCGACTCTTGCTTCGTCGAAATCAAGCCCAACTACCCGATGCCCCTGCGCAGCCAGGCAGGCTGCTGTTACCGAGCCAAGATGCCACAGACCTAGAACACCAATGTTCATCGACGTGCATTGACGACAAGTGGATTGGTTCTAATGTACTCGAGAGTTTTGAGAACGCCTTGCCGAATCGTGAGCTTCGGCTTCCATCCCAATGCACGGATCTTCTTTGTGTCGAGATAAATGAATGGACTATCACCGATCCATCCCCGATCACCCCCGCTGTACTCAATCTTCGGCGTCATGCCCATTGCCTCACAGATCCAGCCGATCGAGTCATTCACCTCGCAATAAGAGTCGGTGCCCAAGTTGAAAATATTCACCCCGGCGCTCGATCGCTCTATCGACATCAGCATCGCATCAATGCAGTCGTGAACATAGAGATAGGATTTGCGTTGTCGACCGTTCCCAAGCACACGAAGCGTGTCGGAATCGTTCTTCAATTGCTTGTAGAAATCCAAGATATGTCCATGTGTATAACGTTCGCCCACTATTGAGACGAGCCGAAAAATGTACGATTGGAACCCAAATCCTGCGCAATAAGCAGCGATCAAACCTTCGCCGGCCGCCTTTGATGCCCCATACAATGACGTCTGAACGGGAAATGGGGCATCTTCCGGCGTAGGGATTGCCGATGATTCACCGTACACCGAACCGGAGGATGTAAAGGCGATCTTATCGATGCCATTCTTGCGCATCGCTTCGAGCACGCTATGAGTTGCGATCACGTTCTGCTCGAGGTCCCTGCCGGGATGCTCAGTCCCAAAACGGACGTCGGCATTTGCAGCCAGATGAAACACAAATTCCGATCCGTTCATGCTTTCCGTGAGAGTCTCGGAATCCAGAACATCTCCTCGGACCAGCCGGAAATTTGCGGTGCCGCGCGCTGTGAGCAGGAAACTCTCTTGTCCAGTGGCAAAATTGTCGTAGCCAACCACTACGTGGCCGTCCGACAGAAGCCGTTCTGTCAGAGTACTGCCGATGAACCCGGCACAGCCGGTAACGAGGTATCTCAACTGGGTTTCCTACAAGGGTTAGAATCGCATGTTCGAAGGCTTAGAATAGGGCAGGTTGCAATGGAATTGTTCTTTAAACGGCCCGTGGCGATTCTGCTGTTCATCGCTCTGATGTGGGTTCTCGTCGCGCGTGGAATCGTGCCGGCATTTTCCAAAATGGATACGGATTTTCCGAACTACCTTACTGCCGCCAAAATCGTGGCGGACGGGGGAGATACAGATCGACTATACGACAATTTGTGGTTCCAAGATCAAATGCGCCGCTACCAGATAGGGAAGGCGTCAGAAGGGGCATTTAAACCCTTTCCACCCCCTACAGCATTGCTGCTGATTCCCTTGACGCGATTCGAGCCGCTCAATGCGCTGCGGATAATGACCGGCGTGAGTGTCCTGTGTCTTATATGTTCGATCGCGCTGTTGGCAAGGATTCTTTCATGGAGTTTCGCCGATTCGGGAGCTTTTATCCTACTGTCCGGCTACGCCGTCCTCGGCGCGCTGCGTCTTGGACAGCCATATATTCTAGTGTCGTTGTCCTGCATTCTCGGATACTACGCACACCTCAAGGGAAGGCCGCTGCTGGCGGGGATGTGTTTCGGTCTTTTTACGCCGGTTAAATATTTTCCCATCGTCATTCTCGCCTACTTCGCATTCCGGAAGGAGTGGAAGATTGTGCTTGGCGGAGCGATCGCGATTGCAATCGTTTCAGCGGTAAGCATCGGCGTATTGGGCTGGAAAATCCACGAGGATTACCTATCTTCGGTTCTTGGAAATCATCTCATCGCCAAGCTCGACATGCAGGACCCTTTCACCGCGAGCTACCAGTCGTTCGATTCACTCTTTCGCCGTTTATTCATATTCGACGCAACGCTAAATCCACGGCCGCTATGGGCGTTCCCTCGTCTCGCTAGTGTCGGCCTAATAATTACGAAGGTATCCATTTTACTCGCGGCGATTGCAACGCTCGTCAAACTTGCTCGAAGCGGCGCGGCAAGCACAACTGGGCTGTCGATCGGAATACTGGGTATTTGCACGTTGCTGCTTGCCCCAGCGACGGCAAGCTACCACTTCGTCCTGCTCTGGTTACCCGTTGGATTGCTTGTTAATGGGTTTTGCCGCGAATCCGCCTCCCTCTATGCGTACTTCATTCTAGGCGCGTACTCGCTTATCGGATTCTTTCCATATGGGCATGCCTTTCGATTCGAAGGACGTGGTGGGCTTACAGCGCTGGCCTATCCCAGACTCTTTCTGCTTTTGGCGATTTTCATGGCATGCGTCCATTTCATTTGG
>Ga0210393_10003270_pt1 | contig 13034 bp, 13 predicted proteins | sample IncBWC27OmetaG_FD_160068 | JGI IMG/M metagenome (GOLD analysis project Ga0210393, IMG submission 160068) | Forest soil microbial communities from Barre Woods Harvard Forest LTER site, Petersham, Massachusetts, United States - Inc-BW-C-27-O ... | reverse complement strand
ATAGCAGTCGCGACCATGCCGCCCACCATGACACCAGTATGACCGCCGCCTTTGACATCCTTGACCGCTCGCAGCGCGGCTCTCTCCCCACTAACCAGCTTCACGTAGTCGATGTTCATGTCGAGCTTTCCACCACGAGCCATCCTCCTCTTGGCTTGAGCTTCAGTAACCGTCGCGAAGGCCAGTCCTCCTTTTGGAATGACGAGGGTTCCGTTCACGGTTATGTCATCCAAGGTCTCGAAATCCACAGTGTCGCCCAGGTGCGCGTCAGCGGAAGATATGGTTCGATTCAGTCGTAGCCTTACGGGCGTCTCGTCCTCGAGCACAAATCCTTTCTTCGAAGTGAAGTCCGTCCTCGTCATTTGCTCCTGGACGGCCGGCGGCGCGGGCTGTTGAGCCGTGGAAGCGGCTGGACCCTGGGGCGCTGCGGTCTGCGCGGCCGAGGAACAGCATAGAGACAGCATCGCAAGCCATAAAGGCAGAGACTTTTTCACGGCGGTCCTCCGGCCACAGGAATCTTCAAATGTTAGGGGGAAAACCCGGGAGCGCGAACATCGGTATTATCCGCCTCAGGGAGCAAATGTCAACCGCTTCAAGTCTGGGGGTACGCCGCGAGCGCATGCGTGCAGAGCGACTAGGCGAGAGGAGAATCTATTTCTTGCCGCCTCGGGCAGGCCAAGGCGTGGCGAGAGAGACGTGGCAACGTCTCTACAGAGTCTGCGTGTGAACTGCTTTTCAGTACTTCGGCACTTTTGGATCGACTCGCTCCGACCACGCCGTGATCCCGCCGGCCAGGTTGTGAACCTTAGTGAACCCGGATTGCTGCAGGAAGGCTACGGCCTTGGCGCTGCGTCCGCCCATTTTGCAGTGGACTACGATCTCGCGGCTGGAATCCAGTTCATTTACGCGGTTGGGCAGATCGTTCAGCGGGATCAGATGTCCGCCGATGTTGCAGATCTGATATTCGTGGGGCTCGCGCACATCGAGGACCAAGAGATCCTCTTTCGCATCCAGACGCCGCTTCAACTCTTCTACTTGAATTTCAGGAACTCCTGCTCCCACCGGTTTTTCCTCCCCGCGAATGCCGCAAAATTGGTTGTAGTCTATCAGCTTCGTTACCGTGGGGTGGGTGCCGCAGACCGGGCACTCGGGATTCTTGCGCAGCTTGAGTTCACGGAACTTCATGCCCAGCGCGTCAATCAACAGCAGACGGCCGATGAGAGGCTCGCCCACGCCGAGGATTAACTTGATGACTTCAGTCGCCTGCATCACACCGACCAGCCCGGGCAGAATGCCGAGCACTCCGCCTTCCGCGCAGGATGGAACCAGACCGGGCGGTGGCGGCTCGGGATAAAGGCAGCGGTAGCACGGGCCATCTTTCGTGGCGAACACGCTGGCCTGCCCTTCGAAGCGAAAAATCGACCCGTAGACGTTCGGTTTCCCCGTGAGCACGCAGGCGTCATTCACCAGATAACGCGTGGGGAAATTATCAGTGCCGTCAGCGATGATGTCGAAGTCGCGGAAGAGTTCGAGCGCGTTCTCGCTGCTCAGGCGCATGTCGAACTTCTGCAGATTCAGGAATGGATTGATGGCGGTCAACTTGTCGGCGGCGGAATCCAGTTTCTTGCGCCCCACATCGGCAGTCGAGTGAATGATCTGCCTCTGCAGGTTGGTGTAGTCGACCACATCGAAATCGACCAGGCCGAGCGTGCCCACCCCCGCGGCCGCCAGATACAGCGCCAGCGGCGAGCCCAGGCCTCCCGTGCCGATGCACAGCACGCGCGCCGCCTTCAGCTTCTGCTGACCTTCCATCCCGACCTCGGGCATGATCAGGTGGCGCGAGTAGCGCAGGATTTCGTCCTTGCTCAGGGTTACTGGAATCTCGGTGATGGTAGCCATAAAGTCCTCGGTGGAAATCTGAATTTGCGGGTTCCGGAATCGTCAGAATCTGGGAGCTAAGAACAGGCAGGACACAGACAACAGCGATTTGTGGTGGAAGGTTTCAACTCTCGATCCCTCGGATACGATCCCTGAATATGGCCTGCTAGTCCTGCGAAATCCGCACTCAGACGGTGCCTCCGGCGATGGAAGGCACAATCGAAATGTTATCACCTTCCTTCACCGCAGTCGCTTCCTTCTGCAGGTAGCGGATGTCTTCGTCGTTCAGGTAGAGGTTGACGAAGGCGCGCAGTTTACCCTCCTCGGTGTAAAGATGCCGGCGCAGGTCAGGATGCTTCTCTACCAAAGCGTTCATCGCCTCGGCCACAGTAGCGGCTGTAACCTCGACGGTCGATTGCTTGCCAACATATTGCCGCAAGGGCGTAGGAATGTGAATCTTGCTCATAGGTCTAAGGATAGAAGATGCGGCGGCAGAATGGGAAGATTCATGACTGCGCAGGTTTAGCCCAGCCAAGTCAAATGCGCCGATGGTCGACCTGCCGTAGAATGCTGAAGACAAGGGAGAAACTACGATGACGATTTTTGATCCAGCTCGGGGCAGAATTATTGACGGCGGTGGGGGCAGCGGCGGGCTCTTGCGGCTGATCGGACTCGGTATTGCCGCATTCTTACTGGTGATTTTACTGTTCAGTTCCGTAACTAAGGTGGGCACCGGCCGCGTCGGCGTGCTCACACTGTTCGGTAAGGTCCAGACCGGCGACACTCTGGGCGAGGGCATTCACCTGATCAATCCGCTGAAAACTAATAACGAACTTTCCATCCAGACGCAGACTTTGAAGGAATCTGCCAGCGTACCTTCGAGCGAAGGCCTCATGATGAGTCTGGATACCTCGCTCATTTACCATCTGAATCCGGACCACGCCTCCGACGTTTTCCAGAAGATTGGCGCCGACTACGAAAACGTCGTAGTCGAGCCCACGCTCCGCTCCGCCATCCGTGAAGCGACGGCATCGCATACCGCTAACGCCCTCTACACGGGAGAACGCGAGGAAGTGGCCAAGCAGATTTTCGACCAGGTCAGCAATCAACTGACTCCGCGCGGTCTGATCGTAGAGAAAGTTCTCTTGCGCGACATCCAACTACCGGCCACGCTGAAAGCCGCCATTGAAGCTAAACAGCAGGCTGAACAGGAATCGCTGGCGATGAGTTTCCGCTTACAGAAAGAAACCCAGGAGGCGCAGCGCAAGCGCATCGAAGCTGCCGGCGTGCGTGACTTCCAACAGATTGTGGCGCAGGGCATCACGCCGTCGCTGCTGGAGTGGAAGGGCATCGAAGCCACGGAGAATCTGGCCAAGAGCGCTAACTCCAAGGTCGTGGTCATCGGAAATAGCAAGAACGGACTGCCGTTGATTCTGGGGCAGTAGGTTCGGGAGGAATAAATGTTCATGTGGGGACAGCGGCCCGCGGCTGTCCCATCAGAGCAGGCGACGGTTTCGCGACGCTGCTAACATGACACCGTGCCTTCGCTGCTGGAAGTTAGCCACCTGAACATTGAGTTTGCCGCAGCCGCCGCCTTGCGGGCTGGCGGAGAGTCGGGAGCCTGCCCTGAGCCTGCTAGAGGGGCGGCCGTCCTCGCACGAGCTTTGCTTGCAGTCCGGGACGTCAGCTTCAGCATCGCATCCGGCGAAGTTCTCGGCCTGGTCGGCGAATCCGGTTCCGGCAAGTCCATTACTTCCCTGGCGATCATGCGCCTGCTGCCGCCCCAAGCGCGTGTTTCCGGCGACATCCTCTTTTCAGAGAACGGCACGACACGCAATCTTCCTTTCTTGCCCGACGACTCCATGCGCCAACTGCGCGGATCGCGGATCGCCATGATCTTCCAGGAGCCGATGACCGCCCTCAATCCCGTGATGCGGGTGGGTGACCAAATCACCGAAGCGGTGCGGGCTCACGGCACGCGATCGAAGAATGAAGCCGCCAAGCTCGCCGTTCAGGCCATGAATGATGTCGCCATCCCCGAACCTGATCGCCGGGCGCGCGACTATCCTCACCAGCTTTCCGGAGGCATGCGTCAGCGGGTGATGATTGCTATGGCTATCGTGAACCGCCCACAGTTGCTCATTGCCGACGAGCCCACCACGGCGCTCGACGTGACCATACAGGCGCAGATACTTGAGTTGCTCGCCGAACTGCGCGCCAAATTCGGCCTGGCCATGCTTTTCATCTCGCATGATCTCGCCGTGGTTTCGCAGGTTGCCGATCGCGTAGCTGTGATGTATGCCGGCAGCATGGTGGAGCTCGGAACGAAACATGAAATCTTTCAAGCTCCGGCGCATCCCTATACTCGCGGCCTGCTCCACGCTGTTCCTGACCTTAAGACAGAGCGAGGACGTCCACTGGGCACCATCGAAGGCACAGTCCCGCCGCTGCAAGCCATGCCGCCGGGCTGCGCCTTCGAACCGCGCTGCGGATTCCGCCTGCCTGCATGCGCTCGCGAGCTGCCGCCGTTGGTAGAGGTTGCCCGCGGGCACTGGGCCCGGTGTCCGGTGGTGAATGCCTAACGGAGGCGTTCGAGCTCATCACGATGGAGCCAGAAAATCAAGGATATCAATGCCAGCAGAACAAAATGTGCCCAGAAACCATAATGGAAGTATTTTCCCAACCATGGCTGAACGAAGTAGACGGCGCCGCCTTTGAATCGGACAAGGTACGAATGAGCGGCGTCTGAACGAATCGGCGACCACCGCGGAATACCATAAAAAGCTGCCATCTGCCCCAGGAAATTGATGCCGAGCAACGTGAACAAGACCTTGAAGGAGGCAGGAGCCTCCCCCTTGAATTGCCATCGTGCCATGCTTCACCTGAGGCGCCACGTTCTTGCCTAAAACCTTGGGAACATACTAATACCATCGTTAGTCTATAATCGCCATTTTGTCTGGTGCTCATTGCGGATACTGCTGCTTAGCGACATTCACGCCAACCTCGAAGCGCTGGAAGCCTGCATGGCGGCAGCTCCACCGTACGACTTCGTGGCCAATCTGGGCGACGTCGTGGGCTACGGAGGCTCTCCCAACGAAGTCATCGAGCGCTCCCGCGAGCTGGGACACGTTTTTGTTCGCGGCAATCACGACAAGGCCGCGACCGGCCTGCTCGAGTTGGATGATTTCAACCCCTTGGCCGCCATCGCCGCGATCTGGACCCGTGATCAGTTAACTGCAGAGCATCACGAATGGCTGCACGCTCTGCCGCAAGGCCCACTTTCGCTCGAAGGCTTTCCTCACGTGCAATTGGTTCACGGGTCACCGGGCGACGAAGATGCCTACATCGTTTCCATCGGTGATGCCCTGGTCCCGCTGCTGGCACTGACCACGCCACTGACTTTCTTCGGTCACACCCACCTGCAGGGTGGATTCTTCGCCAACGGCTCCAGTGCCGATGGTTTTCGTCCGGAATATCGCACCGTCGGGCAACCCGAGTCGGTCCCGTTGCAACTGAAAGCGAACACGCGTTACATGATCAATCCGGGGTCGGTCGGACAACCGCGCGATGGAGACTGGCGCGCCGCCTTCGCCCTGTTCGATACCGATGCCCAGGTCATCCACTTCCATCGCGCACCCTACAACCTGAAGGCTGCGCAGGAACGGATCCTGGCCGCGAATCTGCCTGCACGCCTTGCCACGCGACTAGCCGCCGGCCGCTAAAGCAAATGTGGTGTGGGCGCCCTCGCCCGCAACCCTCATCACCGTTGTAAACTCGATCGCATGCCTTCTTCCCGCAGCGCCGGAACTAAGTCTCTTTTCCCCCATCGTGAGGAGTCTCGTCGCGAAAATCCTCCTGAGCACTACCTCATCGCCCACAGCGACGGCGGCGCGCGCGGCAACCCTGGGCCTGCCGGTTATGGCGTAGTAATTCAGGATCAATCCGGGCAGAAGGTCGCCCATCTCAGCCAGTATCTCGGCCATCAGACCAACAATTTCGCCGAGTATCAGGGCCTGATCGCAGCCCTCGAATATGCCGTTCAGCATGGCCCTAAAGCCCTAAAGCTGATCAGCGACTCGGAACTGCTGGTCCGCCAGATCAAGGGCATCTACAAGGTGAAGAACGCGACGCTTAAGGATCTCCACGACCGCGCCAAGGAATTGATCGCTCAACTGGAATGGTTTTCGATCGGCCACGCTCTCCGCGAACACAATCAGGATGCCGACCGCCTGGCCAATGAAGCCATGGACAAAGGCATGGGACGAAGCTAGCAGCTCGAAAAACTCATTCCGCCGCCGAAGTGTGGTCGTGCACGATCTTCCACCCCTCGGGGAACTTGCGGAACACAAGCGTGAACAACCCGTGCGGCGTTGTGCCATTGGACATGGTCAATTTCCACGAACCACGCACAAAGGCTGCCTCCTGGCCCAGCACTTGAACGCGCAGGCCGGAGAATTCCAGCTTCCCCATCTCGTGGCCGGGACTGGAATAAGTAGCGAGATAACGATCCATCGTCGCCTCCCACCCATCCTTCTCCTTTCCTCCCGAGAAGAATGTCAGTTCCGGTGAATGCCAGTAGCCCACCATGAAGCCTTCCAGATCGTGGTGGTTCCACGCCTCCTGCTGCTTGTGCAGCACACGCTCGACGGCTCTTGCATAGTTTCCGTAGCTGCCCGAATCTTCCTGGGCACGGGCCTGATCGCTGATTGCAAGGATCACGATCGGCAAACAACAAGACAAGAAGAGGACAAACCGGCTGCGCATATAAACCTCCGGGTGGTTAAAGAGAGGGCACCAGTTTCGCACGACAGGAGGCAATTCCGGAGGATTTCGAGGGAGCGGCAGCGATCCTAGAGACTTACGCGCGGCCTTTCTTGACGGCGACGGCTTTGCCGGCAACTTCCCAGGGACGCTTCGGCCGATCGACCGGCGCTTTGTCATCGTCCTTGAGGCGATCGTAGTGGTAGGAATCGCTCACCGTACCCAGCGACTCGTTGTAGAGACTGGGCAGTCCGAGCGCTTCTTTCAACTCTTCCGCAAACGACTGCAGGGCCTTCAGGTGGTCGGCAGTCGCCGGGAGTTCCGTTTTCGAATTCTTCAGGAACTGCTGATAGCCGCGGTTGACCAGCTTTGAAATTTCGCTGCCGATCAAGTATCCGGGATAGGCGAAAATCTTCACGCCATCTTCGGCCGTCTTCTGAATCGCGGCTGAGACGTTGTACTTTCTGAGGAATACGCGCCCGTTGGTGCCCGGCGCTTCCAGCACATCGAAACCGTGCTCGCGCAGCCAGGCCAGCGCTTCCTCGTAAGTTCGTGCTTCCATTGCTTTCGACATTTTTCTACTTTTCCAATCTTTCTGTTAGATGCAGGCTCCGCGCAAACCGTGCGCCGCTTATTTAGCGCTGCATCGACTTGCAATCTGTTTCATCTAAAGACACCATACTACATAGCGTGTTTCGCTCTCTGCTGCATATTACGATAGTCACGAGAGAATAGTTCGATATGGGAGAGACTTCAGCCAAGGACGCGGAGACTTTGCCAGCGCGTGATGCACCGGAATCCGCCGTCCCGCGTCCAGGGCAGAGTCTGCTCGACCGCATCGGCAATACGCCGTTGTTGCGCTTTGATGCGCTCACCGCTCATCTGCCCGGCGTGACACTTTTGGGCAAGGCCGAATGGCACAACCCCGGGGGCTCGGTGAAGGACCGCGCCGCTGCCAATATCGTCACCGAAGGCCGCCGCACCGGGAAGTTGGTTGCCGGCAAGACTCTGCTCGACGCTACCAGCGGCAATACCGGCATTGCCTATGCCATGCTGGGCGCGGCTGAGGGATTCCCCGTCACCCTGTGCATGCCGCAGAATGTTTCCGCCGAGCGCAAGAGTATCCTCGGCGCCTATGGCGCCAACATTGTTTATACCGATCCCGGCGACGGCTCGGACGGCGCGATCCGCCTCGCTCGCGAGCTTGCCGCCAGGCATCCCGATTTATATTTCTACGCAGATCAATACTCGAACGACGCCAATTGGATGGCTCACTACCAGGGCACAGCCAACGAAATCTGGCAACAGACCGAGGGACGTATCACTCACTTTGTGGCCATGCTCGGCACCAGCGGCACGTTCATGGGGACGGCTCGCCGTCTGAAGGAACTGAATCCCTCGATCCGTTGCATCTCGCTCCAACCAGATTCCGCTTTTCACGGCATTGAAGGCGCTAAACACATGGCCAGTGCCATCGTTCCCAAAATCTACGATCCACGACTGGCGGATGAGAATCTTGAGATCGCGACCGAAGACGCCTACGCTATGTGCCGTCGCATCGGGCGCGAATGCGGACTGCTGCTGGGGATCTCGGCCGCAGCCGGCATCTTCGCCAGCCTGAGAATCTCCGAACAGCTTGAACTGGGGAAGGGGCAGCAGGCCGTGATCGTGACTGTTCTGTGCGACTCCGGCGAAAAATACTTGAGTGAGAGATTCTGGACGGAGGCATAGGTAATTTGCATCTGGCCTGAACAATTTCAAGGAGAGATCATGAAACAGCACCACTATGAGATTCAGGTTGCGTGGACCGGAAACCAAGGTCAAGGGACAAAGACCTACGCGACCTACAAGCGCGACTATACGATCACAGCTCCCGGAAAGCCCCCGGTATCAGGGTCTTCTGATCCGGCGTTTCGCGGTGACCCGGCGCGGTACAATCCTGAAGATCTCCTGGTGGCGAGTCTCTCGGCTTGTCACATGCTTTCCTACCTTCACCTTTGTGCCGTCAATAAAATAGTAGTCACCGAATATCAGGACGACGCCAGGGGCGTGATGAACGAACGCCCGGATGGAGCAGCAGCATTTTCTGAGGTGACTCTGCATCCCCATGTAACGATTTCAGAAGACTCTGACGAGGCCAAGGCACTAGCGCTTCACGAGCAAGCTCACCATCTTTGTTTCATTGCAAACTCGGTAAACTTTCCAGTGAAAAACGTCGCTCAAATCAGTGTTGCGGTCCCTCGTTGAGAGGTCAAATCTGATCCCGGCTTGAACTACATCCATCGATGCTCAAGATCGCACGTAAGGAACAGGAAGCTTTGCGCCGGCACGGCGAAGAAACTTATCCGCATGAGTGCTGCGGCGTGCTGCTGGGTCGCATGGACGATAATGGCGCCCGCATCGTGACCTCGACTGCCCGCTGCGGTAACACGCGCACGGACTCACCCCAGAATCGCTACAACATCGATCCGCGTGAACTGGTGCGCATTCAGCGCGAAGGGCGCGAGCGGGATGAAGATATTGTCGGGTTCTACCACTCCCATCCCGACCATCCGGCTCACTGGTCGCCGACCGATCTCGCCGAAGCCCACTGGTTCGGCTGCTCCTACATCATCACCAGCGTGGACAAGGGAAAAGCAGCCATTACAAATTCCTTCGAGCTCGCAGGAACGGAAGAAAGCGACAAACAATTCGTCGACGAGAAGATCGAAGTCAAGTGAGCCCGAGTAGAAATCGATCTCCCTAAGATTCGCTGTCCAGCAAGGGGTCTGCGCGATTTTCACACACCGCGAAGCCATAGGACGGACCTCTGGCGCTTCATAATCCCCAATGCTGAACTGTGAAAACCCTTGTCTGGCATGCGTTCTGGCGACCTCGCTCCGTCCCTTGCACCAATTCCGGTCACTCGCCTGTGGACGGCGTGCACTCGGCTGAAAATACGCGAGTTATAAACGCAAAGTTTTTATTGACTCTGAAAACAGAAAGAGTAAAACCATAATCGTTCTTTGACAGCTTCTAAAGTTTTTCCGGTTGGTGCGGCGTCCGGGACTCAAGTATCGTCACCCTCTTCATGAAAATGAGCAGGGAGGGCGAGCAAGGGTCTATAGCAAAGCGCTGGTCGAGGAGAACAAGAAGAAACGTCGAAGGCAGGATAGAGTTCCGAGGCGTTGGGTAGGTTTTTCCGGTTGGCGGTAAGCCCGGAGCCCGAGCGAAGATCGCGCGTGGCACCCCGCAAGGGAAGCTGCGATAGCAGGTCAAGCAAGGGTCTAAAAGCGAGCTACTGGCCGAGACGAATGGACCCAACACCACCTCGGAACTCTTATTTTTTGCCCACCTAAGCTGTAGCCTCCGAAGTTCCTTGCTGGTCAGTTCACAGCGGGATATTCCCGTGCTTCTTGGGCGGATTCTTGTCGCGCTTGTTCTCCAGCATGGCCAGGGCCTGAATCAGTTTCTTGCGCGTTTCGTGGGGTTGGATGATGGCGTCGATGAAGCCGCGATCGGCTGCGACGTAGGGGCTAGCGAAGCGGTCGCGGAATTCTTCGATCTTCTTCTCGCGCAGTTCCTGGCGATCTCGCGGATTTGCTGCTCCGTCGAGTTCGCGCTTGTACACGATATCCACCGCGCCTTCCGGGCCCATGACGGCGATCTCCGCCGTCGGCCACGCGTAATTCACATCGGTGCGGATGTGCTTGGAGGCCATCACGCAATAGGCGCCGCCGTAGGCTTTGCGCGTGATTACTGTGATCTTCGGCACCGTTGCCTCGGCGAAGGCATAGAGCAGCTTGGCGCCATGCTTGATGATGCCGCCATATTCCTGCGTGGTACCGGGCAGGAATCCAGGAACATCTTCGAAGGTGATCAGCGGAATGTTGAAGCAGTCGCAGAAGCGGACGAAGCGGGCACCCTTGATCGACGCGTTGATGTCGAGCGTTCCCGCCAGCATGGCCGGCTGGTTGGCGACGATTCCCACCGAACGGCCGTCGAGGCGCGCGAATCCGACGACGATGTTTTTCGCGTAGTGCTCCTGCACCTCGAAGAAGTAAGCGTCATCGACCACGGCGTGGATCACGTCCTTCATGTCATAAGGTAGATTCGACTGCGCGGGCACAACCTTGTCGAGCGCGGCATCAGCTCTGTCGATCGGATCGGTAGACGGCCTGCGGGGCGGATCTTCAAGATTATTCGAGGGCATGAAACTCAACAGCTCGCGCACCATGGACAGGCATTCGGCATCGTCGTGCGCCAGGAAGTGGGCCACGCCTGAAGTTTCGTTGTGGGTCATGGCGCCGCCGAGCTGCTCTTTGGTGACCTCTTCATGCGTCACCGTCTTGATGACGTCGGGTCCGGTGATGAACATGTAGGAAGTCTTGTCGACCATGAGGACGAAGTCGGTGATGGCAGGCGAATAGACCGCCCCTCCGGCGCAGGGACCCATGATCGCGGAAATCTGAGGCACCACTCCGCTGTAGAGGGTGTTGCGAAGAAAGATGTCGGCGTATCCGGCGAGCGATGCCACGCCTTCCTGAATGCGCGCGCCGCCAGAATCGTTCAAGCCAATCACGGGCGCACCCATCTTCGCGGCCAGATCCATGATCTTGACGATCTTTCCCGCGTTTGTCTCCGACAGCGATCCGCCGAACACGGTGAAATCCTGAGCGAAGACGTAGACCAGGCGGCCTTCGATGCGGCCGTAGCCAGTGACAAAGCCATCGCCGTAGGTCTTTTGCTCGGCCATGCCAAAGTCATTGCAGCGGTGTGTGACCAGCTTGTCGGTCTCTTCAAAGGTGCCGTCGTCGAGCAGGAACTCGATGCGCTCCCGCGCTGACATTTTGCCTTCCTTGTGCTGGCGCTCGCGCCGTTTCTCGCCTCCGCCTTCCTCCGCGAGCCGGTTGCGCTTCTTCAGTTCTGCGAGTTTTTCTTCAAGATTCATGGCGGGAAGGATTATAGCGGGTGGGTAAGGCAGGCAGGTGCGCGCGGGATCACTGGTTATTGAAAAGCAGATTGCTAAAGGCCGGACAGTCGACAGTCTGCCCTGAGTAAGGTCGAGGGGCGGTCGTCACACATGAATCTACTCCAGGTCCGCTCCGAGAACCTGATAGTGGTATTTCTTGCCATCCCAAAAGACCACCGAAGACGTTGCTTCGCCTTCTCCCTGTTCTTCCATATAGATGCCTAGGACGAGTCTCTTCTTCAACGCCAGCCTTTTCACCGTGACGGTTTTGAAGGGCAGGTTGATCAGGACGAACTTGGGTTTTGGCTTGTCGGAACGCCAGGCCTGGGGGCCCACGCCGTGAACGACCAGCAGACAGACACCTTTTCGCTCCGGAGAGTCCGAGGCGAAGGTCGAAGTGACCTTAACGTCGCCGAAGCCCAGGAAGCTGTCATAGGGATCGGTTACATGAAAGCCGTATTCGGCCTGGTCGGCCATGGGATTCTTGCAGCGGGCAGCGATGACAAGATCATCCACGCCGTCGCCATCGAGATCGCCAACAAACTGCGGAGGGCCGGCCAGCACCGAGCAGTTGTCGCCAAACTCTTTGTGCACGTACTCATCCGTGACGGCAGGCGAAGGCGTGGTGGGGTGGGCCGGCGGCGGAGGCGGCTGCTTCTTGTCCGCAGCGAACGAAGCAGACCCGGCAGCAAGCGCCAGCACGACAAGCAAAAGACAAAAGGAGACAACTCGGGAGGACGACATGCCCCTACTCTAGTACCGTTCTTCTCCGGAGGGTATAGACACTGATGGTGACAGGTCACCAAAGTAACCACTACTTGCGGAAGTGTTCCCAGCCTTGGGGGTGGAGTTCGAAGCCCACGCCGCTCTCATTCATCAGGAATATCTTTTTGAACCGGGTGACGTGCCCAATCATAGTGACCGGTACGCCGGCGATGTGGGAAGGAATTCGCTTGCTCCGGGGCGCGGTGAACAACAATTCGTAGTCTTCGCCGCCGTGTAGGGCAAATTGCAAATCGACCTCCCGCGAAGGCTTTCCCACGCTCGCTCGAGGGATGCTTTCAGCCTGCAGCTCAGCACCCACACCACTGATTTCGCAGATGTGGGCCAGATCGGTCGAGAGGCCGTCGCTAGTATCGATCATCGCGGAAGCCAAGCCTTTCTCACGCAGAATGCGCCCCAGTTCGATTCGCGGCTCTGGAAAGAAATGCCGCAGATGCTCCCGTGGATTCAGCTTCCGCTTGGGTTTCTTGCGCATCTGCCAGACCGCAGCCGCCGAACCGCCCAGTTCTCCGCTCACGTAAATGCGGTCGCCGGACCGTGCACCGGACCGCAACACGGCCGTCCCCTTTGGCGCAGTTCCCACGACAACAACATCCGCCAGAACTCCGTTAGGAGACTCAGCGGTATCGCCTCCGGCAAGGGTCACGCGGTATCGCTCCGC
>Ga0210393_10003269_pt1 | contig 13037 bp, 9 predicted proteins | sample IncBWC27OmetaG_FD_160068 | JGI IMG/M metagenome (GOLD analysis project Ga0210393, IMG submission 160068) | Forest soil microbial communities from Barre Woods Harvard Forest LTER site, Petersham, Massachusetts, United States - Inc-BW-C-27-O ... | reverse complement strand
CTTTCAGGTAAAAAGAAAGAAGTGTGTTCAAAAAGAGTTTGACAGGGCCGACATTGTTAGAGATGTACGGTAACGGCATTAACCGGGAGCTTGGTGGATTTCGCTATCTGTCCCAGTTCTAAAACAACAGTTGCCATGTTCACCGAGCTTGTGATGTTGCAGTTAGGCACAATTTAAGCACCATCCCGCACGTAGTCCCCTCCGATCCAGGGAGCCGTGTCATCATCGAAACAGCAGAATTGCCAACGTGACACCCTATCCGGCAGAGGCACGTCTGTATTAGTGCAGGGATGCACCGAGGGAGGCGCGGCGCATGGCCCCGATTCTTCTCTGGCTCATCATGGTGCTGTGTCTTTTGATCTCCGTCGTCAAATACTTGATGGGGGGCATCCTGAAGTTGTCCTCTCCCCGCGCAAAAGTCAAAAAGGATTACTCTTTTCAGCCGACCGTGAGCGTGCTGATGCCTTGTTTCAACGAGGGCAAAACGGTCTACGAGACCATCGAGAGCATCACGAAAAGCAACTATCCCAGCGACAAGTTCGAAATCATCGCCCAGGACGACTGCTCCGTCGACGACAGCTACGAATGGATGCTAAAAGCCCAGCGCGATTTCCCCAACACCCGCATCCGAACCGGCCGCAACGAAGTGAACAGTGGAAAGGCGCGCTCCGTTTGCAATGCCCTGCAACATTCCACCGCCGAAATCATCATTTCCATCGATTCCGACTGCATCTTTCATCCTGACGCAATTCGCGAGCTGACCGCCTGCTTCGCGGAGCCGAACATCGGATCGGTGGGCGGCCGAGTTGGCGTTCGCAACCCCAACGACAACATCATTACCGCCATTCAAACGATTATTTATTACTCAGCATTCCAGCTCTACAAAATTCCCGAGAATTACACGCGCAGCGTTTGCTGCGTCGCCGGGTGCCTTTTCGCCATCCGCCGCGAGTTGCTGCTGCAGATTGAGCCTCTCATCCGCGCGCGCAATTGGTTCGGCATTCCCGTCAATCAGGGCGAAGACCGATTCCTGACGCACCAAACCTTGCTCCACGGCTACGGCACTTACATCAACAATGATGCGCTCTGCTGGACCACCGTGCCCAACACGTTGTCCATGCTCTTCAAGCAGCAGCTTCGCTGGCGCCGCAGCATCGTGCGCGATTTTTTCTTCACCCTTAAGACGCTTCCTCGGCACGTTTGGACACTCCATCCCAACACGGTTTTCACCCTCGTACTGATTCCGCTCGGCGCACTTGTTGGGCTTCTCGTCGTGATTTCAGCTTTGGCTGCTGACCCCTTGTCTTGGGCGGGGCCCGTGCCACTGGTGACCGCAGTGGCAGTGGCCGCAATCTTGAGCTGGGTCATCAAGAAATACAGTCCGCGCGAAGTGCTGGCTCATCCGCTGGCCTTCGGCGCATACGTCGCGTGGTCCATGGTGAGCAGCCTGTTCCTCACGCCCCTGGCACTCTGCACCATGGATTCCGCAGATTGGGGCACACGCACCAAAGAACAGCAAGCCCCCCAACTACAGGTCAATGGGCAGAAGGACGATGAACAAAAGGAAGGAGAAGTCGCCCTTGGCAACACCAACCCTTGATACATCTTCTTCGAAAGGTGCAGCAGAGACCACGGCGGTTCCCCTCGCAAAGCGCGCCTCGACCGCGCAGGCGCTGCACTACCGAGTGGTTCTGACCTTGTACCGCGTCTTCGCTATCGCTGTTTTGTATCTAGTGCTGTTCGGCATCCTCACCTACGCCTTTGTGATGGGCTTCTATGCGGTGAGCAGTTCCTGGGCCGCGCCGGTCATCCTTTCTGCTTCCGACGAAAAGAGTCTCGATTTTCGCGAAAAGCTGGTGACCAGCCAGCAGACCATCGAAGACCTAAAGGTCGACACGCAGAAGCTTGACACCGGCCTCGTCGAAATGACCAAGCACCGCGTCGCTCTTCTCTCGTTGGAGCCTCAATTGCAGGCTGCCATTGCCCGCGAGCGCTCGCACAATCTCACGACCGGTCCCCAGCTCGCTACGCTCGACCAACAGAAGCAAGCCGACAACCAGAAAACACAAAAAGTTTTGTCGCAACTCAAGGAGGTTGAGTCCAACATCAACAAGGACTTGGCTGCGGGGTTGATCACCAAAGGCGATGCCGCAACGCAATTGTCGGCGCTGAATCAGGCCCAAGGAAATTACACCGACAGCAAAATTGCCGAAGTGCTCCTCACCGACAACGTTTTGGACAAGACCACGAACGGCACGAACTCCTTGGATGTGCTCGTCAAGCAAGCCGAGCTGCGGTCGGAAGTCGCGCAGCTTGACATCGCCATTAGCGTCGCGCAAAAGCAGCTCCACGAGGAATCCCAGCAAATTGACCGCTTGCGCCAAGCCATCACGACCGCTAAACAAAGCCCGTATTACCTGAACGCATCGGGCGGGCAAACTCTGTACTTTGCGTTCGTACCCTACAGCAACCAGGCCAGCGCTGTTGCCGGCAAGCCGATTTACGACTGCTACCTGAATATGCTTTTGTGCCGCAAAGTGGGAACAGTGAAGCAGGTATTCGTGGCCGAAGAGACCGCTACTCATCCGATCTTCAAGACTCAGATTCGCGGATTCTTGATCCAGATGGATCTAGATCATCCCGATTCCGCGAAATCGCAGACCGTATTCCTGGGCCACAAACCTCTCTTGCTCTAAGGAGAACACGAATGTTCCTGAACAATCCCAAACTGGTGTGGGCGTCTGCCTTGTTGCTGGTTATTCCGGCGTTTGCTGCGGGCCAGAGCCAAAGCCAAGCCGACGCGCAGGCTTACTGCGCCTACGTGACGGAGCAGGCGCAGGCGCAGCGTGACACCCTCCGCACGCCCTCGGCTTTAGCAGGCTTTACGCAGCCGGAGACTGGTCTCCCCACGCAAATTGTCGGCGGCGCCACGCTCGGTCTTTCCAACTTGCGAAAGGCCGGTTTGACCATCGACGCCGCTCGCAAAAATTGCGAGCTCTACAAATCGACGACCACTGCCGAGCAGAACATCCAATACGCTCTGCCTAGTCTGGAGAAAGATGCTCTAAGCAACCGCCTCATACTTATCGAACAAGCCAAGAAGTCGCTCGATGCTTTGATGGAAAAGACTTCCAAAATGGTAGAAGCGCAGAATGCTACGCGCCTCATGCTCTTTTCCCTCCAGACAACTAAAATCAAACTCGATGCCGACCGCGCCGATACGCAATCGAAGATCACAGTGCTGTATGCTCCTCCTTTGAGCGAAAAGCCCCTGAAACAACTGGTCGCGGAAAAGCAGAGCGGTGAAGCCGATGAGCAAAAAGCATTGGACAAGCTAAACCGCCAGAACAATTGGGATGTCGCGCTTTCCGTTGGCGTCCATCAGCAGGTCAATCCGGTGGCCTACAATGCGCAGCCCTATGGCGCGGTCACCGTCACGTACAATCTCGGCAGCCGCGCCATCAACAAGCATCTCGATCGCTCTGCCGAAGCCTACGACGAATGGAAAAAAGTGCAGGAGGGCGACGTCGTGCGCCTTATGGAAATTCTTCGCCAGCAGTTGGCCGATGGTATCTCTGTTCAGGAAGCCAAGCTCAGATCGCTTCAGGAAGAAAGCAACCAGATCAACAAATCGTTGCAGCTTGTCGCCAATCCAGACACCTCCGCGGCGCTGGACTTCCAGAACCAATTGATGACTGCGCAATTGGTTTTGCAAATCGAAATTGGCGACGCCACCTTCCGTATTGCCCTCCTTCGCGACTTCCTGGCCAGGAATTACTGATTGTCCGGGCCCCAGCCGGAATATTGGGTTTTTATTCCAACCCTCGGCTGCTGGAAGATCACAGGACATTACAAGGGCGAAGAACTGAGCTACGTGGTTTGGGTATCCAACTGACCTTTTATGGGCTAGTACCCACTTTTCCGGTAACCGCGTTTGCCAGGACCTGAGGTCGTTCCTGGGATCGTTGCTGTTTCCATACGGCTTTATTTAGTGGAACGCAAGAGTGCCATCGGACCAATAGGGCACTTGGATTGGGACGGTTCGCAGCGGCGGCAGCTCTTTGTTCAGTGGACTATCCGGTTTGTCAGGGTCCGGGAACCACATAGACGTGGAAGAAATAGGTGAGTTGGGATCATTGGCGTCCAATTCAGCAGGATCTTTCATCGGCAAGAAAAACATCACGTGGCATAAATTGTGTGAATGGCCCAAATGGGTAAGGTAGGCATCCTTGGACATCATATAGCTCATTGCCCCCGGCTCCACCGGCGGAATCTCCTGCTTCGCGTACGCCTCTTGAATACCTGCGATGCGCTCTTTTACAGAGGTCACTCCAGCCAGCGTCATTTGCGTCAGCTTGCGATAAATCGGCAGGATCGACCGCACAGCCGCTGGATTGAGACAAATCGCCCCTCTCTGCTTCGGACTCCAGACGTCATAAAAGTCAATGCTCGCCGTCCATGACGGCCCCGCCATGCACACAAAACCGTTCGTACCTTTGGCCGCTGTTTCCCAGCCTTTGGGCGTCAGTACCAAAACAGACGCATCCTTTGAAATGCCCTCCGGAGCGGCGCTTCGCGCCAGCGCGATTGCCGCATTCCGGTCCATTAAATACTGCGAAAGTGGCAGCATCTTCGGATAGGGCCTCTCTGCCTCCTGTGCCCGCGTGCTCGCAGTCATGCTCAGCAAACTCACGAGCGCAAGCGCTCCCACTGCAATTCTGGCTGCAATCTTTTCGATCTTTGCAAATCGCATCATGCTCCTTTCGCTTCCTTCCTGCCGAAGATGTGTCCGCAACTGGTCAAGGCTCGAAGCTTAGCTTGCTCATGGCTGGCAATCCCACTGTTCAGACCATGTGGACGCGCCGCTGCCGCTGGCGCGTGGTTCAGCACGTGGTGAAGTCAAAATACATCGCCCCGCAGACTCTACTGCTGCTGAGACGCACCGTGCAACCGAAGGTCCAAACTCAAAGCCTGTCATTTGCAGTGACTTAGGGCGGCGTTGATCTGCCGGAATTATGAGTTTCTGGATGACTCTTTGGAGAATAGTGTGTACACGCCAGTTTTTACATCTCTGGGTAATCGTCTGCCAACGACTTTCAGATTCGGCCCTGGTTCTGTACACCAGTCGTAGCCTTGCCGCCAAATGAAGAGCTTCTGCCTGAAGTTCGGGGCGTTCGGAGCATGCGACGGCACAGTAATGCCCGACCATGCGCCACTCAAACTCCGGCAAAGTCCTGGTTAGTCGCCAAACCGGACACTGAGGATCGGGCCGATTTCACTTCTCCGGTAACGGCGTTAATCAGGTACTTGCCCGTTCGTTGGTTAGAACCCCTATGGCGAGCTAGATGTTTTTCTCGGATCTGACTTTCCCGTGCGCCCTGCTACCATCAGGCGTCAGAAACTGAACCTCTCGACAAAGACCTCGCATGCCGTCGCTGCGTTTCCAGTGAAGCAGATGTTATCCCTTCCGTCGGGCCACGCCAGAAAGATGTCGCCCGACTGTAAACGCACGGATACCGTCGCTGGAGCTGGAGTGTAGAGGTAATATTGTTCCCCTTGATTGCCGGGGTCCGTCAGTAAGGGATAACCGTTCAACTGCCACAGCGGATTTCCGGATCCATCCACATTCTGCGCATAAACATCGGAATTGGCGTCACAAGAGTTCGCATCGGCATAGGCGCGACAATCTGTCCACATCACGAGTGCGCCGCCCGTCCCGTTTGGTTGCAGCGTCGGAGCAAGTTGCTGATTAGGCTGTTGCACGATATATATCTGACTCTGCCCCCAAGTCTTCTGACCGCTTCCATTCAGATGCTGCATCGCGATGTCGCAATTGGAGCCTATATTGGGGCAGTCCTGCCACGCCGAGAAAACCCCGCCAGATCCGTCGGCCAGCGCTGTGGGATTCAGGTCAGCGTTCGTCGACGCTGAAACAGGCGCGCCGGATTGCGACCACATGACATTTCCATTGGAGTCCAGCCGCTGCGCAAGTACCTGCGAAGTAGTCTCATTGGGAGGCGTCCACGACGCCACGAGGATGATTCCGCCTGCTCCGTCAGTGGCTATATCGAACGTCTGCGTTAACGCGCCGTTAGGGTCGGATGCACTGACCCCCGGCACTGCAATCGGTGCGGAACCCCACATTAATTGCCCGCTCTGGGAAATTCGCTGCGATCTCACGGAAATAGTTGCAGGTACAACGTACGAAGTGGAATACCACGCTCCGATCGCCCCGCCCGCCCCATCCGAGATCAGTTTTACGTGCGAAATAGTTGGCGGATCGTTTGCGTTCGGCTGTTGGCCGAAGAGTATTCCGTCGACAGGCCATACCGGATTTCCATTCGCATCGACCCGCTGGGCATACACGGTCACCCCTTCCGTCGCGCGGCTATCGGAAAAGGCAACAATCGCTCCTCCCGCACTATCACTGACCATCGCAAGCCCGTCAACGCCCTGGTTGTTTGCCGCTGTAGCCACAGGTTTACCGCTGAAACCCCACAGCAAGGCTCCTGTGGAGTCCAGCCTTTGACCATAAATGTCACACTCCCCCATAAACGATTCGTCGCAGAAACCCGCGCGCCCATCAAGCCAGACTACGATGATCCCGCCCGCGCCATCGCTGACCACTCGCGGCATCGCCTGGTATCCTGTCCACGGATTTGTCAGCAGAATGCCTCCCGCTGTCCAGGTCGGTTGGCCGCTTGCATTCAAGTGTTGGGCCAGAATTTCAACTGGGAACCTGTGCTCCCATACGACGTAGGCTCCGCCAGCGCCATCATCCGCCACTCCAATGCCCGGAGGTATCTCGCTATCGAAAACCTCCCCATCATCCCCGCCCGCGATGCTCAGGTTTGTTTCATTCCAGACGACTTTGGGCGTCAAGATCGCGCGAATTGTAGCTTGCGCATGAGCAAACTTGGTCGAGTCTGCCGTGGCGACCGCTTTGATGGTTATTTCCGCGGGGCTTGGCACTAGGGTGGGGGCTGTGTAGAGACCGGCCACAACTGTCCCGACGGCGTTATTGCCGGCAGCCACATCGTTCACAAACCACTGCACGGAAGAGTCGAAGTTTCCCGCCCCCGATACCGTGGCACTGAATTGCTGTTGTTGGGAAACTTGCAGGCTTACCGCGGTCGGCGAAATCGATACTGAGGTAATTGTTGGCCCTTGTGGTGGCGGCTGAATGCTCGAACCGCTGCCGCAACCAGCCAGTGTCAACCCGGCAAGGTAGATCCAGCTACCGATCAAGCGTGGATGGCTTTTCTTCAACATGGATTGCCTCACGTCCCGCAGAGTCAACCGTAGTTAGCTCTTTAGGCGCGTACGATGCAAGCGACAATAGAAGTCAAGCGCTGTATGTCGCGAGTTGTCGCCTGGTCAAGCCGATCCCGTTGGAGCAAAGAGGGATTTACACTAGCCGTTAGACTAACTCGCAGGCAAGTTGTGACTAGCGAGGTTACCGGACAGATTGACCCCCGCTGGGCGAAGTTGGTCATCGGCTGTGGGCGATTGCCGGGCCGATGACGGGCAAATCGGAAGTAATCGAACATGCCTGGTAAGTCGGGTGGTCTCAATGGGTCGACGCAACACTCAAGTCGCACCCAACCTCGCATTGAAAACAAAGGCTAAATCGCTCTCTAGGGTTAGATCATCCGAAACACTACCCTGGCTAGGTTTTAGGGGAGGACAGCCAAACAGTTCACTCCTGCTGGGGAAGCGTTGTCGAATCAACGCTCGCCTGAAGTTTACTCGCGGGAGTCTGGAAACCTAAAGTCTTTCCCGGTCGTTGGTTCAAGCGCAGCGCGACGTGGTCGGGCTGCGCTTCTCATCGGCAAATGGCACGATTAGTTGAGATGGCGCTGGATTTTATCATCCACAATTTGAGATGTCTTGTATGAGGTACGCTGCGTTTGGCGGTCTCTGTGTCTCTGCGGTCTTGTGAGTTTTTGCAAAACCAAGCTCCGTTATCGGACAAGTGCGGATCAAAGATTGCGCTTTAACGAGCACCTGGATGCTTGTGGGTCTGTTTGATTTAGCGCGGATTTGATGCGGCTTGCTGGGCAACTTGCTTAATCATGGCATCGTTCTCTTTGATGCTGCCCTTCACAAGGTCTGTCTTTACTTCCGATTTCTGTCCTGCCAGCAGGTCAATCTCCGTCTCGAACGTTCGGTAGCCCGGCAATTCAATCTTGATGCGATGCTTTCCCGGCGCGATCAGCAGGGAGTGAAGCTTCCCGCCAAATTCACCGACATGTCCAATGTAGCGGTCATCGAGAAATACAGCAGCTCGATTGGGTTGTACCGTAAGCTTTAATGTCGACGTTATCGATGGCGTCTCCCATCCCGCGCTTTTCTGCATCCCCACGCGCACCGTTTGCTTTTGCCCGGGTTCCACCACAATCTTGCGAACAAAGTCCTCAAGACCCGCCTGCCGGACGCTGATTTCGTGCTCCCCAGGCAGCAGCATCACTTTCTTGTCTCCTTTGAGCTCTTTCAGATAGCCAACATACTGTCCATCGATCCAGACACCCGAGTCCCTGTCCGCCTTTGTCACGCCTTCGAACTGCACCTCCCCCATGACCCGGTTGTCTGCGTAACTGCATGCTGCGAAGAGCAAGAGAAGTAATGCCGTTACAACTAGGACTGGCTTCCGGGGCCCAAAGCGCTTCCAGTCTCTAAAGGTGTCACTGTATCGATTGAGCATGCTTCCCCCTCACAAGTCCACCCATGGGCAGAGCATGGTGCATTTTTCAGGCCAACGGCTGCTTCCTAAGAACCTCCCCAAATCTAGGAAACAGTTAGGTTTGTAACGACCTTCCCATTCGTTGCCCGATCCACCCGCTAGTACTAGGCCGCAAAATATACTCGCCACTCGCCGTTCTCACCAACCATCACCACCAATCGCCTGCTCAGCGAGACTGCTTGCAAGGGATAACTCCACGCCCGTGACAACACCTGCTAGAACCTAGCTTATGCGGCGGCCTGATAGCCGCCTTAGAATCGTCGTTACCTGTCCTATTACTTCGGCGTCAATCCCATTCCTGAATTGCTGCGTGGCGAGCCGTCCAGCAGGATAGGCGCGGACGACAAGATTCCCTTGATGTAGAGCGCAGCAACCACACAAGTAAGTGCCGTCCCGTTTGAGAAGAAGACACAGGGGCGGTTCGCAGGCGGTCTTGGGTTGGACGGGATTCTTGACGCGGCGATTGACGACAACAAAGGTGGCGTTGATGAGGAGCGGATGGATAGGGGCCTCATCCCCTCCTACCCAAAATACATCCGAGAGAGAGAAATTCTTCAAGCCTGTAAGTTCGTTGAGTGAATGTCGCAGGAAAAACGGAACCTCCTCCCACTGCTTCGTGAGGAACCCCAAGAAGCCGCTGGATTCTTGGAGACTCTCCCTTTCGCGCGCAACGGGGAGACCTTGATTTCGGCCGGGCGCCTGCCGAGGGACTAGTTCGTCTGGAATCAGCTCGCGCCCAATCTGGTGGAGCGGGAGTCCAGAAGTGCGCAGAAATTCCTGGAAGTCGATGCAGTACAGAATGCACAGCGTGATGATCTTCTGGATGTGCCGCGGGGGAACCGATAGCGTTTCATAGTCGGAAAGGGTACTCGGCGCCGCGAAATAGAGCTGGTCCGAGAGCGTGCTCGCAAGCCACCGGCTCATGCCGGATGCCTCCCGGAAGGATGCTCCCACGCGCAGACGAGAGCTCCTGAGAAGGTCCTTGAGATTGGTTTGAATGTTCAGTGGTCGGGGCTTGGGCAGAACGGCCACACCGTGCAGCGTCCGGACATTGTGACTTTCCCCCATTGGGCGAATCTCAGCGTCGACCAGCCCGAGGATTCGGGCTTCCTTGCCCAGCCTCAGCTCCAGTTGCGCACACGGTCGTTCTGACGAATCCAGCATGATTCTGTCTTTTTCAAGCACCAGTACCTGCGAACAGGTGAATCCGGAGCCGTGCTCAACAAGGAAGATCCGCTGTCCGGAGTTATTCCTCCCTTCAGACGGCAATTCTCCGGAACGCCCTTCATCAATTCTGACGACACTGCCAGGCGCAAGGTGTGGAAACGCAAGCAGATCTCCTTCGCCAATTTTGGCATAAAGAAATCTTCTCTTATTTAGCGCGAACAATTCCGCTGCACGCCTTGGTGTTGCTGAAACCAGGAACTGTCCGACGGGAGCGATCGGAGGTACCGGTCCTCTGTTGGGCCTATCGGCAAACCAGGGAATCCAAGCGTGGATGTCGTAGACCGAGGAATCCAGGAGCGTTGTCCGCTGCCTGGGAATCAACAGCTGGAGCCGGGAAATTTGGTCCAGGTCGAAGCCGAACACTGCTAACCAGTCGTATAACCGATAGTTTGTGATGTGGCTGAGAGCGAGCATCTGATGAATGGTGGGGATCAAGGAAGGATCTGCAAAGTCGTAATACAGGTTGTGTGGAACAAAGAACCGGGAGGAGCGGCCGAAGATTTCGGCGGACTGCTGAGAAACGCGGTAGAGAGTCAGACCTCTAGTAGCAAGAATTTGCCGTACGTGTTCAGCCCGGTCCATGGGAGGGACACCAACCCTTGGCCGTATATCCAAGAGTTCGCCCACGTTGGAAACAATTGGCACAGTGGCCGCAATTGCGACCAGTCACGACATTTTCAGCAGTCCGCACTAAACCTGTGTATGGATAGATGAAGAGTCACGTAGCTGGACATAGATCAGCTACGCGCATAGGATTCCGTAGGTTTCCCCCATGGATACACGTAACCCGAGTCCGAGCGCCGGCGAGAGGCTGAAAGACCTGCGCGTGCGCCTAGGACTAACCACGCGTGACGTAGAAGCGAAGAGTCTGCAAATCGCGGACGAACAGCGCAGCCGCGAATATTATTTATCCCATGCTTGGGTGACGGACATTGAAAACGGCAAATTTACGCCGAGCATCTACAAGTTCCATACGTTTGGCGCAATCTACAACCGCAGAGTCACCGAGCTAATGTCTTACTTTGGATTGCCGCTAGGCGACCTGAGCCGTTATCGCATGTCCATCGGAGTGCCGAAAACGCATCTCTTGGAGGGCGGAGCCGACCTCGAGAGCGAAAAGGTGTCGCTCCCGGTACGGTTTAAACCAGAGTTCAGGCTGGAGAAGACAAACCTTCTTGCGCAAGTCGTGGAAAAATGGGATGAGATCCCCGTCGGTTTTTTGCAGCGCCTAGACCTGCGCAAATCCGTGTACGGCTACATCGGTCTGGAAGACTACACGCTCTTTCCGCTCATCCGTCCCGGTTCGCTTGTGGAGATTGACGCAAATCAAAGGAAGATCAGCGCTGAAAAATGGAAAACGGAATTCGACCGTCCCATCTACTTCGTAGAATTGCGAAACGGTTACGTCTGCAGCTGGTGTCAGCTGGACCGGGGTCAGCTGATCGTAATCCCCCACCCTCATTCCCATCAGGACGTTCGCCGATTTGACCATCCCTCTCAGGCAGAAATCATAGGCAGGGTGACTGGCGTAGCGATGAGAATTATCAGCGAAAAGGAGGCGGACGCGGGGGAGAACTCGACCAGTTCATCCCGTTGATGCCATACAAAGTCGGTAATCCAAGGTTGACTGGCTGACCTTGCTGGAAACCTAAATATGCCGTGAAAAAAAACTAACCTATAGCGATTGCCCTGAAGACAAAGCAGAAGAGTGTGACCTTCTCCCCAGGACCCGCGCAGAGGCGTGCATGAATATCGCATGATCCTGACGACCATAATGGGGCGGTAAATCGGAACTGGAACTGGCAACCCAAGAACGCTTGGCCGACCCCTACCGAAGGGCCATCTTCTGAGCCATGAGCAGAATAATCTTGCGATCTTGTTCGTTGACTTTGCCCAACAGTCGGCGAAACTTGCTGAATGTTCGAGCGTCCTTGCCCGAACTACCCCATGCGATTTCGCCGGACGAGTTCCGCTTGGGCAGGTTCGGCAGCTTGGGAGGCTCGTCACCTTCGTAGAAAAGCTGGTACATGGGGATTTCAAGAGCCCTGGCCATCTTCTCTAGAGTTTCAAGGGAGGGAACGGTGTGGCCGTTCTCGACGCGAGAAATGTAGCAGCGGAACAAGCCGGTACGCTTCTCGATGTCGCCCTGAGAGAGTTCCTTTTCTTCGCGGAGTCCGCGGAGTCGGTCGCCAATTATCATTGCGGGATTATTCCATTGGGGCGTCGGGAAGGCAACCGAGTACGGATCACAGAATCTAGGTGTCCAGCAGTCCGAAGTTCAGGGACTTGGCCGCGTGGTCAAACCATAATTTCCGAGCAGCCGACCATACACTCGGAATCGTGTGGCGGGTTGCAAAAGGCCCAGAACGAACGCTGCTAACGAATCCCGACCTGTCCGCGTACGCTATCAATCAATTTCTTGGAATCGTAGCCGATCCCGGCCTTGAACACCGTCTCGACGTTCTCGATCTCGTCAATGCTCTTTGAGGGGTCGCCCTTAATCACAACGAGGTCTGCCTGTTTGCCAGGGGAGATGCTTCCAATGCGATCTTGCTGGCCGAGATAGAAGGCGCCATTCTCTGTGGCGATCTGAATGGCTTCCACCGGGGTCAGCCCCGCTTCCACGAGCAGCTCTACTTCGCGCTGATCGCCGAATCCCGGAAGCACTCCGCCATTTCCGGTTGGATCTGGCCCCGCCAGGAGCAAGCCTCCGGCTTTGACGAATGCCACCTCAAAATCCATCTCTTTGCGCAGGAGCGCCGTCATTGGCGAGTCCAACGGCACGTTCGCCCGCGCAGTCAGGTAGCTTTGGGCCGACTCCGCGGACATCGCATTCAAGATGCGCGGCTGCAATTTCGGTCTTCCCGGGACGCTTGCCTCAAACACGGGAAGAGTCGAAGTCACCGCGACGTGGTGTGACACGAGATCGTGGATCAACTGCTGCACTTGCGCTCCATTCACCTCCTGTTTCGCCCAACTGCTGCCGCCTCCCGATGGGCACACGTCCGGCTTCTTGTCCGCCACAAATTCGGTGTCTGCAAAAACAGGCCCGTGCTCCAAATTATCG
>Ga0210393_10003268_pt1 | contig 13038 bp, 11 predicted proteins | sample IncBWC27OmetaG_FD_160068 | JGI IMG/M metagenome (GOLD analysis project Ga0210393, IMG submission 160068) | Forest soil microbial communities from Barre Woods Harvard Forest LTER site, Petersham, Massachusetts, United States - Inc-BW-C-27-O ... | reverse complement strand
GTCGCCAAGGGCTTTTATCAGAAGAAGGATTGGGTCCCGGCCGGCATGGAAGGCGTCTGCAACGCCTCGACCTGGACCGAGAAGGACCATCGCGGCAGCATGAAGGTCGATCTCTATCGCTCGAAGGTTTCGGGCGCGACCGATGGCGACATCAACGATTTGATGGCCAAGGGCACGATCAAGCTCGAGAAGGTCAAGACCGTCGATCTGCCGCGCAAGACCGATTGGTTCGGGTGGTGATCCAGATACCGGTCAATACCTCCCCCTTGCGGGGAGGGTCGGCCAAGCGAAGCGAAGGCCGAGGTGGGGGTCGTCAGATAAGATTCTATCTGCATTTCCCCCACCCGGCATGCCGCTCGCTTCGCTCTCGACATGCCACCCTCCCCGCAGGGAGGAGGGATAAGAAAGAGATCACTCGAAAGGTTTGCTCTTGCAGGTAACCGAATCCCAAATCGAGCGATCGACTACCCCCGCCCCCCTCCTCGCCGTGCGCAACATCGAGGTGGTCTATGACGACGTCATCCTGGTGCTGCGAGGCCTGAGCCTCGACGTCGCCAACGGATCGATCGTGGCGCTTTTGGGCGCCAACGGCGCCGGCAAGTCGACCACACTGAAATCGATTTCCGGCCTGCTCAAGACCGAAGACGGCGAAGTGACGCGCGGCGAAATCCTCTTTGATGGAGAGCGAATCGACGGCATCGATCCCGACAAGATCGTTCGTCGCGGCATCTTTCAGGTGATGGAAGGCCGCCGTATCATCGCCGACATGACTTCTCTGGAGAATTTGAAGCTTGGCGCCTTCACGCGCAGCGACAACGAGGTGGCCACCGACATCGACATGGTGTTTAAGTATTTCCCGCGCCTGAAGGAGCGCACGGGATTGGCCGGTTATCTCTCCGGCGGTGAACAGCAGATGCTTGCGATCGGACGCGCGCTGATGGCCCGGCCAAAAATGATCCTGATGGATGAACCCTCGATGGGCCTGTCGCCGCTCCTGGTCAAGGAAGTGTTCGCCATCATCCAGGAGATCAACCGCGACCTCGGCGTCACGATTTTGCTGGTCGAGCAGAACGCGCGCGCCGCGCTCTCGGTGGCTAGTCATGGTTATATCATGGAACAAGGCAAGGTGGTGCTCGATGGCACCGCGGACGAATTGCGCGATAATGAGGACGTGAAGGAATTTTACCTCGGCGGCGCCGGCGATCAGCGCAAGAGTTTTAAGAATCTGAAGAGCTTCAAGCGGCGGAAAAGATGGCTGTAAATGCACACGACCGGTACGACACACGCGAAACCCGTACGCCTTCGGTGCGTGAATCGGAATTGTTCTCCCGCCTGCCCGCGATCCTTCGCAAGGCGATGGAGATGCCCGGCTATGCCGAACAGCTGCGCGGTGTAGATCCCGAAGAAATCACAAGCCGCGCCGCGTTCGCGAAGCTGCTGCCCGTATTGCGCAAATCCGAGCTGCCCGCGCTTCACAAGGCGTTGCCGCCGTTCGGAGGGTTCGTGAGTGGCTCGCCCGGTGCCTTTGCGCGGCTCTATACTTCACCGGGACCGATCTTCGAGCCCGAGAGCCCGCATACCGATCCCTGGCGGGGAGCGCGGGCGCTGTTTGCAGCCGGCTTTCGCGAAGGCGACGTGGTGCTGAACACGTTCAGCTACCACCTCACACCCGGCGGCTTCATCTTCGACACCGCCGCGCGCGCGCTTGGCTGCGCTGTTATTCCGGCAGGCCCCGGCAATACCGAGGCTCAATTCGAACTGATCGAAACCTATCGTCCGACCGGCTATTGCGGCACGCCGGACTTTCTGAAGATTTTGATCGATGAAGCGATCGCCGCCGATCGCGACGTATCCTCGATCCGACGCGCGATCGTCTCCGGCGCGGCGTTTCCGCCGTCGCTTCAGAAGGAAATCAAATCGCACGGCATCGAGGCCTATCAGGCCTTCGGTACCGCCGATCTCGGCGTGATTGCGTATGAGACATCGGCGCGTGACGGCCTGGTCGTGAACGAGGACCTCATCCTCGAAATCGTCCGGCCAGGTACCGCCGAGCTTGCTGCCGAAGGCGACGTCGGCGAGATCGTCGTGACCACGCTCGACCCTGACCACCCCTGGATACGGCTCGCGATCGGCGACCTATCCGCCGTGCTCCCTGGCAGGAGCCCATGCGGCCGCACCAATATGCGGATCAAGGGATGGATGGGCCGTGCCGACCAGACTACCAAGGTCAAGGGCATGTTCGTTCGGCCCGAACAGATCGTCGAGATCGGCAAGCGCCATCCCGAACTCGGCCGGCTGCGCCTTGTCGTCCAGCGCGACAACGAACAGGATGTGATGGTGCTGAAGTGCGAAGCGGCTTCCCGTGACGAGGCGCTTCGCGACGCAATTGCCGGCACGTTGCGCTCGGTCACCAAGCTCAACGGCACGGTTGAACTAACCGCGCCCGGAAGTCTCCCGAATGACGGCAAGGCGATTGCGGACGAGCGCTAATTCTTACTTCACGGAATTGGGTTCGTTTTGCAAAAATTGCAGTCTTGAAATCCGACATCTTATGCTTGTAATTTTTCTTCCAGACAACTTAGGATATGTTCGGCATATAAGCTGCGTTGAGAACGAATCTCCCTACGAGTTCTCTCTGTTTGCAGGGAATTTCACCCCCTAATTATCAGGGATTTTTTTCCGAAGAACAGGGAATTCTGAGCGACTAACAGGGCGTTTTGGGGAATTGCAGAAATTCGAGGCTGCACTTACCCATCCATCAGGCAGCCGGTTCTGATTTTGACCCCGCGGTACTGTGATCACGGGCGGGGCGTGGCACTTCAGCCCACGACTGCCGCTAACGGCCCGTCGCGCCAAACAGGTTCATTCGTCAAAGTCGAACCGGGTCCTCCTTCGGGACCTGAATTCTCAAGATTTCTGCAGAGCGGCTTCAAAAACTTAGGGTCTTTATTCGCCGCCGCTACTCGGCTGAATGCTACGGTCTCTCAAGCTGGATTTCGTCATGGGACCGCGCCGCCTGTACGTCCGCTCTTGAGCGCATCACGGACTCAAGTCAAACATCGCACCACGTCTGAAAAGCCAAAACCGGATATCAAACGTCAAAGTCAAGCAGCACAACAGGGATGTCGCGCGAAGCCGTCTACCATAGTGACGGCTCGCCGAATGATGCCCACTGACCGCCAGTGAGAACGGCGACAACGATCTGGATCAGCCCAATCATTAGAAAAGCAGAGACGGCAGAGAAATCTTGTGGGAAGGCGTTGGCTGGTTTTGCGTAGGCAAGCTGGATAGAGGTCGGCATGAAATCCCCCTAATCTTCGTGGCACCGATCCCTTAGCCTTGAACGGAGCTACGCCGCCTCTCCCGATCGGGAGAGGAAGGTCCATTGGCGGGAATAAATGCGAAGTTGTGAGGTTTTTCACAGTGGTTTGACCAACCTTGTTTTACGTCTTTGTATTCGGAAAGAAGCCAGAGTCACCCGATGAACAAGGAAACCGTTCGGCTGCTGGATCTTGTTGGCTTGATCTATGATGCCGTTCTCAAGCCCGATTTGTGGAATGCCGTTCTCGAACGCACGGCTGGATTCGTGGGAGGCATGGGCGCCTCGATTTTCTGGCAAGATGCCATCCGAAAGGTGGGAAACGCGTACTACACCTGGGGCATGGATCTGGACTACGAGAAGCTCTATTTCAAGGAATATATCCACCTCAATCCGCTGCTCCCGGCGATGCTGACGGTTGATGTCGGGCGCATCTCCAGCAGTTCCGAACTGCTTCCGCCCGCGGAATTCTTTGAGACCCGATTCTACAAGGAGTGGGCCAAGCCTCAAGGATTGATCGACAACGTTTTTTGCATCCTTGAGAGATCGGCGACCCGTGGCGCGGGATGTGTCGTGTTCCGCAACGAAAGAGACGGCATGGCGGATGCTCGGGCATACGCGCTCCTCGGCTCCATTGTGCCCCATCTGCGTCGTGCGGTTCTGATCGGCAACGTGGTCGAGCACAAGACGACGGAAGCGCAGGGATTCTCCGATCTGCTGGACCGTATCAGAGCCGGCGTTTTCGTGGTCGATGCATCCGGCAACATCAGTTACTCGAACAGGGCGGGAAACGAGATCGTCAGGGCTGGCGACTATTTGCGCTCTGCAGGCGGAAAGCTGAGCGCTAGGCAGTCCGAAGCCAATCAGCTTTTGCAGGAGGCCCTTCGAGCTGCTGGCGATGGCGATGGCGATGCGGCGATCAGCAACAAGAGCGTCGCGATGCCGCTGCTGGCAGCAGATGGTACGCGTTACCTCGCCCATCTCCTTCCTCTGAAACGCCGGCGTGCTGCCGGGATCGACGCCAAGGCGACCGCGGCAGTATTCGTGCAGAAAGCCGAGATCGAGTTGCCTAACCAGCCCGAGGTCATCGCCAGCGCCTACAAGCTGACGAAGACCGAGCTGCAGGTCCTGCTTGCATTGGTGCAATTAGGCGGCGGCCCGGAAATCGCCGAAGCTCTCGGCGTCGGCAGCGGCACCGTAAAAACCCACTTACGCAGTCTTTTCCGGAAAACCGGGACGAAACACCAGACGGATCTGGTAAGACTCGTCGCCGGCTTCTCGCGTCCTGTGATTGATTGAGACGACCTTCAATCAATGTCCGCTAATGGGATGGACCGGCTGCTTCGCAGAGTCTTCAAAGACCGCGGCCCCCGGAGAAGCAGCCCATGGATACCATCACATCAGGTCGTTAGCCGACTTAAGACAACGCTCGCGGCGACCCGCTCCGTTCTCGCAGATGGGTATCTCCATAGTCGCTGCTCGGATCCGCGAAGGGCCAACAGCGGAAGCCGCCAAACAAACAAAAAGCCGCCCGAAAGCGGCTTCTCAATTCGAGCCGGATGATCGTAAATCAGGCACCCCTCAATTCTGGGCTCCAACTTCCACCGGTAAGACATGAAGCCAACAGCCGCAAAGCGGCACTGTTTGTCATGTTGCCGCGCGGAGCCTGGCCTCTCCCGATCGGGAGAGGAAATCCTTGTTTGCAGGGAATACGCTCGCATCATTTGGATCATACCGGGGAGGAGTTGAATGAGCCCATCCCGACACGAAGGTCGGTTTTTTTGTTTACTGAAGATAGAGGGAAAGCTGATGATTAAGATTCTCACCATCGCGTGCGTAACCGTGCCGGCTATCGTGGTATCTGCCATCGCACAGCAGCCTGCCATCAAGCGCACCGTCCTTCGCAGCATCGATTATCCGGCGGGCTATACCACCGTGACGGCCTTTATTGAGATCGCGCCGGGCGCTTGCGCGGGTCGCCACACCCATCCGGGGATTGACAGCGGTTACGTCATACAGGGTGACTTCGTGCTCAAGATCGAAGGGAAGCCCGAACAGACCCTCAAGGCGGGCGACTCCTACGAGACGTCGCCCCAGATGCCCCACGACGCTTGCTCGGTATCTGGCAACAAGCTGATCGACACCTTTGTCATAGAGAAAGGCAAGCCGCTGGCATCGCCGGCGCCCTGATCCGGCGCAAACGCTCGCAATGTCCGTTCTGGGGTCATTCGCGTCGTTCTGACCCTCGACCGGTTGAGCCGGCATCCGATTAACGGACATCGGCACACCGACCCGGCTGGTCCGTTTCGTGCCACATGAAGATATCCGCCTCACTCAGAAAATCCGATCAATCGTCAATCCGAGCGCCATAGCGCCGGCGAATTCCGCCTGTGGGCCGGATTGTAGCGGATGATAGCGCGCGGCCTGCATATCGCGGAACCGCCGTTCGAGACCGGCCGCCCGGTAGAAGCCGGCACTGCCGGCAAGCTCCATGGCTAGGTCCACAGTCGCCATCGCATGTCGGGTAACGAGTTGCTTGCCGATCATCACTTGATTGATAGTAGCGTCCGACGGAGCGTTGAGGCGAGCTGCCGCCAGCATCGAATCGTGCGCAAGACGAGCGCCTGTCAGCTCCGTGTCCATGCGGCCCGCAAGCTCCACAATGTGGTGCGTCGACTGCTTTCTTTTTGCGAGCGTGACAGCAATATCGCGCGCGCTCTCTGCGACCCCGAGATACACGGAATAGACGAGAGGGAAGGCAATTGTCGCAATAACTTGGAACAACGGGTGCCATTTGCCGGCCTCGCGGCGCACCGTGACAGCGGTTTCCGGTACGATGTAGCCGTCGATGAGCACGTCATGCGAGCCGGTCCCTCGCATACCCAGTGTGTGCCAAGTATCCATGATCTTGACATGTTGAGATTTCATCGGAATTTCGAAATGGAGAACCACGGGCGGTTCCCCCCGATCTTCGAAGACCGCACTGGTCATTAGGAGGTCCCCGAATGGAGCTCCCGATGAAAACGTCTTGCGCGCGGTGATGCGATACCCACCGTGCACCTTTTCGGCTTTGCCCGATCCTGCGATCCAGTCCGATCCTCCGCTTGTCAGAAGCAAGATGCGCTCCTTCGCGACGCGTTTTAGAAGTGGTTCGACGGCGACTGCCTTTTGATGCATCCACCGCCAGGCAGGAATCGCGACTTGATGGGTATGCATGGAGAAAGCGAGCGCAGTCGAGCCGCAGTGGTAGCCTAACGTCCGCAACATTGTGGCTAGCTCATCGATTTTGGCGCCGGCTCCGCCGAGTTCGTCGGGTACACCGGCTTCGACGAGGCCTGATGATCTCAATAGCTCAAAATTTTCGGTGACGAACTTGTCTTCATCCGTAGCTTCATTGGCGTGTCGTGCAAGAATTGGCCCGAGTTCGCGTGCGACATCAATCGCGGTGCATGTCTCGACGGCCCGCCCACCGATGGCAGCATTCGCACTCATGGTATTCGGGCCTCACCTCGATTTGGTTTTCGGACCGGCTTGCCATGCCGCTTCTCGTTGGTTGGCGCTGATGTCGCGAGCGGATTTGAGAGCCCATTCATGTTGATCGGGCTATAGAGGAACCACGCCCTCAACCGGTTGCGAAGCTGCCGCGCCCCGATGACTTCTATCCGTTCGGAGCTAATGGCCTTGTCGAGCGCAAGCTTGCCGACCCAGACGTGTACCATTGTCCGAATATCCGTCCTGATGTAGAGGTCGACGGGAAAGCCTGGGTCGGTAGGACAGAGATCGACGGTCCCTCGATTGTTGACGATCCACCAGCGGCGCTTTGCCTTCGGCACGTCGGTGAAGTCGAATTGAACCGTCACGCGCCGCGTTCCGAAGACATTCGGGTCGACGCGCCGCCGGATGTTCCACGTGAGGATGGTCACGTCGAGATCGCCGTCCTGGAGCGGGTCCTGGGCGTAACAGAGACCCCATTCGCCGAGGTGTTGAATGACCGGCGCAAGGGCGCGGCCGGACTGCGTGAGGTGCCATTCGGGTCGCCGCGGATTGATACCGCGGCGCTCGACGACGCCGACGCGCTCCAATTCCTTCAGGCGCTTGGAGAGCAGCGTCTGCGACATCAGCGGAACGCCACGCCGGATATCGCTGAAATGAGTGCTGCCAGCCAGCATCTCGGCCACCACGAGCGGGGTCCACCGCTCGGCGACGATCTCGGCGGCCTTGGCTATCGGGCAGAACTGGCCATAGCGCATCATCGGGCGATCATACTCCAAGTCCGCGGGCCTTGTTGCTCCAGTTTATGGACTAACAGGCTTGTCGTCGCCCGCTATATTGCCGCCGGTTGACGGGCGTGCCGTCCGCCAACCGCCAAGCGAGCGGAGGACGTGATGCTCAACCGGGCAGTTCTGCTGGCAATCGTGGCGTCGTGTGTATCAATTCAACGACTTCGGTCTCCGCCGACGTGCTCAGCGATTGGAAGAAAAAAGCTGTGGCAGCCCAGGTCCCTCGAGGAGCGCGCGAACGACGACTGGATTAATGCGGCGACTTTGATGGTGTTTTGCTCGATTGCGGTCTGACCCAGGAGGTTATCGATATGACACGCCAGAAAATTTCTGCGCTTTTCCTCACCGCCGCTCTTTTCACGTTACCAATACAGCCCGGAGCATGCGCGGATGCTGGTCCCGCGGTGGCGAACGCGCCGGGTGAAGTGAACTTCCAGATCTCCTGTGGGCCGGTCGTCCAAAAGACCTTCAAAGAGGCTGTGTGGACCCTGCATTCGTTCTGGTACCGCGAGGCCGTGAAAGGGTTTACCGCGGTCACCGAAGCCGAGCCTGGCTGCGCGATGGGATATTGGGGTGTCGCGATGAGCCATTGGTATCCACTGTGGTTCCCACCGAGCCCGGCGGCGTTGAAGACAGGCGCTGAGGCGGTAGAGAAGGCCCTTGCCGCGGGACCGAAGTCCGATCGTGAGAAGGATTACATAGTTGCGATCGCGGCCTTCTATCGCGACAGCGACAAGATTGATCATCAGACGCGGGCTGTCGCCTACGAGAAAGCGATGGAACAAGTTTACTTGCGCTACCCCGAGGATCGCGAAGCCGCGGTGTTCTACGGATTGGCTTTGAACGCATCGGCGCCCCCTACCGACACGACCTATGCCAATAAGCGCAAGGCGGCGGAAATCCTCAACAAGGTTTGGGCCGAGCAGCCAAATCACCCCGGCGTCGTCCACTATTTGATTCACAGTGACGATTCGCCCCAATTTGCAGCGGCCGGCCTGGACGCCGCGATCTGCTACTCGAAGATCGCGCCTGACGTGCCGCACGCGCTGCACATGCCCTCGCACATCTTCACTCGGCTCGGGATGTGGCAGCAATCGATCGACTCGAACCTCGCCGCTCATGCTGCGGCGTTGGCCTATGTCCGAAAGACACTCGGGCCGGAGAGCTTTGACACCGAAACCGTCCACACCATGGATTATCTCGAATACGCTTATCTGCAGACCGCTCAGGATCGTGAGGCAGAGGGGGTCCTCGACGAGCTGACCAGCTTTCGCCAGAGCGCCGCCCCGAACCTGCCGGCGGCCTACGCCGTAGCGGCGATCCCGGCGCGCTATGCGCTCGAGCGCCGCGACTGGCCGGCTGCCGCCGCGCTGAGCGAGCCGGCGATCGGCTTCCCGCTGGAGCGCTTTCCATGGGCAGAAGCGATGATCGCCCATGCCCGGGCACTGGGCGACGCACGGACCGGAAACATTGCCGGCGCCGAATCCGAGATCGGCCGGCTACAATCGCTCGAAGACAAGCTGAAGGGCAATGACACCTATTGGGCCAACCAAGTCGAGGTCGAGCGTTTGGCGGCCGCCGGTATTCTCGCCCGTGTCCAGGGCGACGACAGGAGGGCCGTCGCGTTGGTGCGGGCAGCGGCCGATCTGGACGCCACGATGGACAAGGACCCGGCTACCCCGTCGTCCGTGCTGCCGGCGCGCGAGCTATTGGCCGATCTGTTGCTCGAACTTAACCAGCCGGCGGAGGCCCTGGTCGAGTACCGAACGATGTTGAGCACCGATCCGAATCGCTTTCGCAGCCTTCTCGGAGAGGCCCGCGCCGCGAAACAGACGGGTAATTCCGCGACCGCACACGACGCGTACCGGAAGCTTGTGGCGCTAAGCAAACCCGTCGGGGCGGCGCGCCCAGAACTGGCCGAGGCAAGGTCCTATCTAGCGAACTGAAGTCCCCCGCGTGGTGTAGGACACCCGATCCTGGTGGGACGCCGGTCGACCCGATTGGCGTGCCGCGCGATTGGCGTTCTACAGCGTGACGGTAACGCTGATACAAGTCCGTTGTGGGCCAAAGTGAGACCCAAAATAGCGAGTGATCGATGTCCGTTTGTCAGTCAACAGCAGGCCTTGATCAGGGCAACGGCTTGGTCAGCTTCGTGCCATCAGCAGAAGTTAGCTTACGCTTCATCATCTTAATTTCTGGGCGTTCCGTCTGCGTAGACGCATTGCAGGACCGCAAGCGTTGCAGTCAAATCCTGCGGATTTCATCCTCTGCCTGCAGGAAATGAGAGGCATCGACAACCCCTTGTAGTCGCCGGCCCATCTCCGCCGAAAACTTCAAGGCTTCGGCGAGTGGCCTGTGATGGATCGCCAGGCGCGTGATGGCGCCGGCCGCGTTCCGTGTAATGATCGTAACGCCCCTCATGTTGCTGCCCGAGAAGGTACGCACCCTCCATTCGACGTACTGGTGGTGACCATCCGCTGCCTGCTCTGTAAATTCCAGGTCCTCATACATCTTGCTCGCGGCCTCCATGACCTGCTTGACGTTTTCACGGCCGCTCACCGGCCGGTAAAGAGTACTCGCTTCGAGAACCACGTCCTCTGTAAAGGCGCTGGCGAAGGCGCTCGCGCTCCGCTGCGCAAAAGCTCCCTGCCAATCCGCGGTGTTTGCCGCCGAGGCCGGCAATTCGCCTGGCGTTTTGATGTCCTTACGTGGTGATTTGTCTTGGCTCACTGGTTTCCCTTTTTGCCATTTTGGGTCGACCCACAATTTCCACTCAATAGCCGAGCCACTGGCTAAGTGCCTGGACCTTCTCGATCGTGTACGGGGGGTAAAGATGATCAATCGCAACGTCCGGCGGCGAAACGAGGATAGATTTGGCGTGAGTCAGACTGTCGAATCCGTGCTTGCCGTTAGCGCAACCCAGACCAGATTCGCCGATGCCTCCAAACGGCATGGTTTCGATGAAGACATGGACGTTGGTTTGATTGACTGCGCCGCCACCGAACGAGAGGTTCGCGATGAACGAATCAATGACGCCGCTATTTTGACTGAACACAAAGCCAGCGAGCGGCCGGGGTCTACGCTTGATCTGCTCGATTGCCTCGGTAATCGTGGAGTACGTCAGGACCGGGAGAATTGGCCCGAATATTTCCTCCTGCATAACCTTGTCTGACCACGAGGCCGGATAAAGAATTGTCGGATCGAAGTAACGTTTCTCCTCGTCATAGCGGCCGCCAAATACGACTTTGTCGGGGTTTATAAGAGCAGCGAGCCGCTTAACGGCCCGTTCGTCGATGATCCGCGAATAATCCGGATTGCTGCTGGGATTATCGCCGTAAAGTTCAGTGACTGCCCGTTTGCACTCCGCCACGAATTCCTCGGCAATGGACTCGTGCACGTAAGCATATCCAGGCGATGTGCACCACTGACCACCCCATGCCGTTGCTCCCCACATGATCTTTTTGGCGGCGTCTCTGAGATTCGCTGTTTGGTCGACAAGCGCGGGATTCTGGCCGCCGAGTTCCAGGAGCACAGGAGTCAGATGCTCCGCAGCGGCACGCATGATGATGCGTCCAACTCGGGCGCTGCCTGTAAAGAAGATAAAATCAAAAGGCAGTTTCAGAACGCGCGCGATCTGTTCCGGATCAGCGGCAAACGCCGTCACGGCGCAGGGTTCGAAATATTTCGGAACTAAATCAAGCAGCAACCTCGCGGTCGCGGGCGCCTCCGGCACCTTAAGGACGCAGGTATTGCCAGCGGCAAGTGCCGTAATCGCGGGACGCAGCAGCGAGATCAACGGAGCGTTGAACGGCCCGATGATCAGCGTGACGCCATAGGGCTCGCGGTAGACTATACCCCTGTGACCGGATGCACGAAGGAACTTCGGAATAGGCACCTCTGTGGGCTCCATCCAGGCCTTGAGGTTGGCTTTTGTCGCCTCGATCAATCCCAATAAGGCAGCGCCCTCGAACACTTTTTCCGACAAAGCCGTTTTGAAATCGCTGCCCAGGGCTTCGGAGAACTCGCTCGCGTTTTCTGACAGCATCCTGGCGAGCCGATTTAACTGCTCAATTCGCCATTCGAAAGACTTGGTGATGTTGCTATTGAAATGCTCCTTCTGATGATAAAAACGAGTGGCTTCGAAGTCCGTTGCCGCAACGTATTTGACGTTCATTTCAATATTACTCCTGTAACAATGGTTCGCGCTGATTGACGTTTTGGCGACAGAATCGATGACTGACTCTTGTTGTGTGTCGCCTATGATTTGCAGATGTCCCTACAATCGGGCCCATCCGCAGAATTGAGTCAGAGTCATGAGTTGAGTGTGCGAACCGATCGCCGCGCGCAGGCGATCCTCCAAAGTGTCAATGTCGATCTCTTGGGCTGTCGCGACACCGATTTTCTCAAGCTGCGGAATGAGACTGCGCAGGGTGTGAACGACCCAACCGCAAAGAGGAGATTGAGCGCCTGCGCCGATGGGTATCTCGCAGAATAGCGCTGGTGTCCGCTCTAGACCGGCCTCGCGGAAGTGCCCTGCCATCCTAGCGCCCGCATCCGGGTGCGACGAGACTGACTGGAGGGCGGTAAATATGTAATCGAATGCCTTAGACCACAGCGCAATTGGTGGCATCGTCTGGTTGCGTTTATCGTACAAGCCGGGCTCGTGAAACGCCACCACGCCACCTGGACGAACATTTCTAGCGATAGCGCGGATGAAGGAAGCAGGATCGGGCTGGTGCACGAGCACATAGCGGCCGATGGCGAAATCGAACGGAATCCGCGTGTTGAATGCTTCGGCACTTGCTTCGTGGAATTCAATGTTGTCGTGGCCGGCCGCCCGCGCGCGTTCGCGTGCAACTGCAAGAGCGTCCTTGCTACGATCGATGGCCACCACCGCGCCACCCGAGCCGACCATGTCGGCGGCGAGCATCGACACATCGCCGGTACCGCAGCCGACATCCAACACGCGCATATCGCGCGCGAGGCCAGCGTCGCTAAACAAGCGCTGTGTGATCGGTGTAAGCACTGCCGCCTGGCGGATCAAGCGGTGAAGTTCGGATTCGGAATGACCGAAAATGTAAGGAATCTCTGCTGCCATCTGGTTTGTTCACCTGCTGCGAGGTGGGCTCTCCCCGGAGCCCGGCCTGGTTCTCGATGTGGTCCTTCTCCCAGTCCAAGGCCGATGGACAAGCGATCGAGTCCGGGCTGAGATCGTAGAACAATCGACGTCGGTCGGTTGTCCGCTTGCCAAAGACCCTGCCAAGGACCTCGGCTGCCAAGATCGGAATCTAGGCGGCTCGACCGCAGGTGTCGTGAGACGATCGCGCCTAATCGTCCGTACTAGCGCGCACCACCTGGCGCGCCCCGCGCGGGGTGACATGCGGTCACTACATATCTGAATCATGCGGGGCGTCTGATCGAACGCCGCGCGTTGATGAA
>Ga0210393_10003267_pt1 | contig 13041 bp, 14 predicted proteins | sample IncBWC27OmetaG_FD_160068 | JGI IMG/M metagenome (GOLD analysis project Ga0210393, IMG submission 160068) | Forest soil microbial communities from Barre Woods Harvard Forest LTER site, Petersham, Massachusetts, United States - Inc-BW-C-27-O ... | reverse complement strand
TCGGCTCGGCCCAATATTTGCGGATTGGTCCCCACGCGTCGCCAAGCCCCTCCTCATACGCGTTGCCGTTCTGCGAAATGATCGCTGTGATGCGCTCCGGGTGCGCGGTCGCCAAACGAAATCCGGTCGGCGCACCGTAGTCGAACACGTAAACCGCATACCGCTTGATCTTCAGCGCCTGGGTGAATGCGTCGATCGTCTTCGCCACTGCGTCGAATGTGTAGACGTAGTTTCGCTCTGGAGAAACTTTTGTGAATCCGAAGCCCGGCAAATCCGGCGCGATCACGCGATAGTGGTCCGCGAGGCGTGGGATCAGTTCACGGAACATGAACGACGACGCGGGAAATCCGTGCAGCAGCAGCACGACCGGCGCGGACGTGTCGCCCGCCGCCCGGTAGAACACATTCACGCCGTCGGCGTCGACGTTGTGTATCGTCGTCGGTGTGCAGCAGCTCTGCCCGTTCGTTGCGTCGGTTTTCGTCATATTCGCTCCTGGGTTTCCAAATCTCTGACCGCAGTGCATCCGCCACACCAAAAGCCAAAACTTCCTCGGTGGTGGCGCGGTCTTGTTTAAGTCATTTGAAAACGAAGAGATGGCGACCAAGCAGGAAGAACGCTTATCTTTGGAAGACTGACGGACCCGCGACGAAAATTCGTCACCGTCAAATTTTCGTCACGACGTTTCTCAGGTTTACCCGAACTGGTGGGAACGATTCAATGCCGTGAAAAAAGTCGAATTACTCTGACGGATTGCGCTTGATGTCCAGCTTCTTAATTCTGTAAGCGAGCGATGTGCGTTTCGTCCCCAGCCGCTCCGCGGCACCGTTCCTGCCGCCGATCACCCAGTTGCTTGCTTCGAGTGCGCGAACGATCTGGTCGCGCTCCATCTGCGCAAGGTCCGTTAGCGGCCGCTCAACCGTCCGTTGCGGTGAGTAAGACTCCAGCTCCGAAATCGGCACACGGAGCACCGAGTGCGGCGAGAGAATTACCGCGCGCTCGATGAGATTCTGGAGCTCGCGGACGTTTCCGGGCCACCGGTATCGCACCAGCGCCTCCAGCGTTTCTGCCGGGATTTCCTCGATCGTCTTGTTCATCCGGCGCGCGTAGAGCGCCGCAAAATGCCGCACCAATGTCGGAATGTCATCCGCTCGCCGCCGTAGCGCAGGCAGATTCACCGGGAACACCTTCAGCCGGTAATAAAGGTCCTCGCGAAACGTTCCCTGCTTCACCATCGACGCCAAATTCCGGTGCGTCGCCGCGACGAGCCGCACATCCACCTTGTGTGTTCGGTTGCTGCCCAGTCGCTCGAATTCGTGCTCCTGCAGAACGCGAAGAAGCTTTGCCTGCAGCTCTAGTGGAATGTCCCCCACTTCGTCGAGAAACAGTGTGCCTTTGTCTGCCAGTTCGAAGCGTCCCGCTTTTTGAGCAATCGCTCCAGTGAACGCTCCCTTTTCGTGCCCGAATAACTCGCTCTCGAGAAGCCCCAGCGGTATCGCGGCGCAATTCAGCTTCACAAACGCGCGGTCCCTGCGCCTGCTCGATTCGTGAATCGCCCTCGCGATCAACTCCTTGCCGGTTCCCGTTTCGCCCTGAATCAGCACTGTCGAATCGGTTGGCGCCACCACCGACGCGAGAGTCAACGTTTCCTTCAGCGCCGCGCTCTCACCGACGATTGATCCAAACTCCGAACGAATCTCCTGCTCGAGATACAGTCTTTGCTTAGCCTCGTTGTCACGGTCCTGCGTGGCTCTCTCGTAATTCAACGCGTTCTCAACCGCGATCGCCACCTGCCGCGCCACTTGTTCGAGAAAAGCAAAATCGTCATCGTCAAACGCCTTCTCCGTCCGGCTCAGCGCCACGAGCACACCCACGATTCCCGCGCGCCCCACGAGCGCCAAGTCGCAGCCGGACGTCAGTCCCTCGGCCTTCATCCGCTCGTAGAACGGGTGTCCGGCTGAGCTGCCGAAGGTCTCGGGATCGTCGCGAAGATCTTCGAGCCGGTCGATCCGTTCGTTGCGTCCCGTGCGGAAGGTCCTACCGCACGTTGTTCCGCCCGCTGGCACCAGCGTTTCGTCCGTCAAGAATCCACGACTCTGGGGGTTGTAAAGGATCGTTGCGCGAAGTTCATCGTTCGACGCAGGAAGCAGCAGCGCACAGAAATCGCACCTAGTCACGCTCAGCAGATTGGTCGACAGCGCCTGAACCAAGTGCGAAAGGTCCAGTTTCGAACTCATGCTGTTCGTGATTTCCAGCAGTAAGCTCAGCCGGTCGCGCTCGTGGCGCAGCTTTTCTTCGTTCAGGTGCCGCTCGATTGCGATTCCAGTGATGTGGCTTGCATTCTCGATCAGCTGAACGTCGATTGGCTGCGGGCTCTTAGCTTCGCGATAATGCATTGCAAAAGTGCCGAGCGCCTTGCCGTCGCGCCCAAAGAGTGGACGCGACCACACCGCACGAATCCCGAACGGAATCACCATGTGCCGGTAATCGTCCCAAATGGGATCCGTCAGAATGTCGTCCACGAAAACCGGCTGCTTTCGGTAAATCGCCGTGCCGCACGACGCGCCCTTCGGCCCGATCACCATCACTCCAACCTGGTCGCGAAAATTCGGAATGCTCGGCGCCGCCGCGCACCGAACGTGCTTGCCGTCCTCGTCAGGCAACCAGATCGTACACAGCATCCCTTCGACTTGTGATTCGACGAGGCGCGCAATCGACGCCAGTACGTCCTGAAGTGGCGCACCGGCGAAAATCAGTTCCAGAATGTTGAGCAGTGGCTCAGCAGAAAACGCAGCGCCGGCGCTCCTTGATGGCTGTCCGTTCATAACAGCCTGCGAGGCAGATGGCGACGATTTGTTCATTAGCGACTCGTTCGAACCGGCTCGACGTCCGAAAGCTTGTCTCCGGCAGGATCAGTTTACTCATGAATGCCCCGCGTTTGGAGAAGCGTCCATCCGGTCTCATGTTTCCCAGTTGCGTTTCGCTAAGCTTACTTCAACCAGGCAATTCAAGCTACGCGGCAACCGCTAAGGTGAAACCGGTGTTTGCTCCGGCCACGCTCATCGGGGCACTTTCGTAGTTCGAGTGAGAAGCAGACGCCCCGAAATTGTTGAAAACATTGAAAACGTAAAATAAAGGAAGGAGTCTTTGAAGTGCCCGAACGCGCTTGCAAAGCAGGAGCTCTCGCCAAGTAGGTGAAACCGCCCGGCCATCGGCGGATTATTCTCGCGAGTCAACATTCCACTTTGGAGGCAGAACCGTGAAACGAGAAATCTATCTCACGCTCGTGCTCGGCGCGCTGTTGGGCGCAGGCGTGGCGATTACCGTCGGCGCTCACACGATTCCGGCTGAAAAAAATGCATTCACTCCCGCTGAGATTCCCTACGGCCCGGCTCCAGTGTTCGTCGCGCCGGGCGCGCAGCTGGCAGTGCTCGAAGGCAACCCCGGCGCCACCAGCGGTGATTACACCATTCGCCTGAAAATGCCAGCCGGATATCGCATCGCGCCGAATTGGCATTGCGAACGCGGACGTTTCTTTCGGGACACCTTCTCGACAGTCTTCCGAATGTTTATCTGGGGAACATCATTTTTCGAAGTGACTCTAATAAACCATTAATGGGTTTTGTATCCGCCCGCTCGCCCCTCAAGGACCTCACTCCAATCTCCGACTCGGAGTCTGACGCACTGAGGTGACCGGTGACCTGAGCAATCTGAATGCGAAAATAAACGGGATCCATTGGCCGCTGGGCTCGCCGGATTATTGTTTTCGCATAGCCAGGTTCCCACCAATTCGCTTTTTGTTGGAGGAGTTTGTAAGCCAACTCGCGTTCGATCCTAAATCCAGGAACGTCAGGCAATTCTTCGTAGCGTCCAGAGATAACGATACTTACCCATTCCTCCGCGCTTACCACTTCATCCGTCTGCACGCAGACCAGTGGGTTGGCACGCATCCAATCGATTTTTTGCCCGACGGTCGAAAAGCTATATAGCCAGCTATCTTGGTAAGCAAAATAAAAAGGCACAACGTAAGGTTGGCCTCCCTGGGCACACGCTAATCTGCCGAGGTGCATGTGGGCCAACAGTTTGAGGTTATCCTCGTTCGGGATTTCGCGGATTAACATCTCGGCCTCCCAAGGTTCGAGTGCTGTTCTCTTCAAGAGCGCGAGTGGCAAGGACCTCAACTGCTGTTCCCAGCGGCTGGCGTGACAACAAGAACCAGCGATGCCAAATAGACAAGGATTCCCAGTCCGATCAGGGCAACGGCTACGAAGGCAAATAGCACGAATGAGAGCGGATGAAACCACAGCAGACTCACAATCTCGATGAGCAGCCCCACAATTACCAAGGCACTTGAAACTTGCAGTAGTCTCCGAATTCCGATTGCAGTCAGTTTCATTGGATGGGCTTCCAGAATTTCAGGTGATCTAGATTCGCAATATCGTGCGCGGTGTCGTGGCACCCGCTGCCCAAACAGGACACCTGATTCGATTTGAGCGAATCCATCATCGCCGCATGCACAGGATTTTCCTCGAAACTACGGGCGCCGGAATGGCAGTGCAAGCACTGGGCGTTCTTGAATCCGCCCGGAATACGGATCGCCGCTGGATCCGGCGGGGTGCTCACGTACTGCATATAAATGCGCTTCAGCCCTTGCATCTTGTCCTTGAGCGGGCCGTAGATGGTGTAGTCCTCGTGGCACGAATAACACGCCATGTCGACTGGTACGCGGTGGTTCTGTAAATGTTGGGCGGGAATATGATTGGCGTCGTCGACGTATAGACTCCGACCGTATGGAACCATAACGTGGCAAGAAGTGCAGAATCGCGTCGTTTCAGAGCGCTCTACATGGGTGTTCATTCCTCCAACAATGCAAAGACCAGGGAGAACGCATAGTCCAATGAAGGCGACAATCTTCCAGCCCGTTGCACTTGTCAACGAGGGGCGAACCAGAAATATGGAGGCCAGTATGATACTTAGTACGATTTGACAAATAAGCATCCCGATCATCCGGCCTCCTTCAGCTCCCTCGCTGAGATGAACTCGCGGTGATTTCGCTCCAGGAACAGCGGGCTACTTCTTAGCCAGTCCTCGGACGTAGGCGACGAGCCCCTTGATCTGGTCGTCTGTGAGCTTGCCTTTATAGGCCGGCATCTTGTTCTTCCCGCTGGTGACAATGTCCGTGAGTTGAGCATCGGTTTGGCTTTGTACGTCGGGCGAGGCCAAATCTCTTACCTTCAAGGTCTTTCCCGTTGCTGTGCTTCCGCTTCCATCCGCTCCATGGCACATGGCGCACTTGGCTTTGAAATCGCCCGCGCCATCGGCACGCGCCGAGGCGCCAAATACGAACACGATCGCAAGCGCCAAGAATATCTTCTGGCCGATTCGAATCATGAAAGAGTTCATTTCGCATTGCCTCCGTTTTTTTTTTTTTGTTTTTTTTTTACGAGCGCGACCTGTTGCTGTTTCGCGCGCGCGTTTCTTAGCCTAAAACGAATACCGGAACGAGAATGTGGCATTGCTGCCATTAAAGTCCTGCAACGGAATTGCGGCGAGTCCAAACGGATTGGTGTTTCCCGTTTCGTTGAACCCGTAATAATCCCAGGACATCTTGTAGCTGAAGCCTCTGTAAACGTCGATCACAACCGACACGTAGGGCTTCTGGTAGTTGAAATCCAGCGTGCCTGACGGCGTCAGAGGATTCAGAAAAATCGTGTTGCCGCGAACGAAACTGCCGCCGTAGCCGAACATCGTTGTGACGCGCTTCGTAGGCTTCCAAATCAGGCCCGCATGTACAAAGTGATCGTTACTGGAATACGTCGAGAGCGCTCCGAGAGGAGATGACGCGGCCGCAATCGGACAAGCCGGGCCTGTCGGCAGCGTCGGCACACCAACTGGGAAAGCGGACACCGGCAACGTGGCTGGAGGTGGCGCGGGGTTCGTGACAGACGTGGAGTACGCAAAGCAGATCAGCGATTGCGTGTAGACATTCCAATAGTTGTACCCAAAGTCGACGGACAACCGTTGATTCGGCATCAAGATCGTCGCAAAGCTGAACGAACGGTCATGTTCGAGGTTGTCTACGTCCGTAACATTGTCGCGGTTCTCGTGAATCTCAACTGCGCCATCGACCGTCGCCCAGGCTTTCACCCTGTAATTGGCATGTATCTTGTAGCTCTGCACCTGCCGGGGATCGATCCGTGTGTAAGAGTTGTCGTTGTAACCAAACTCAAAGTCGGCGGTAATCCGCAGGGCATCAATAGGCCGTATGACCGCTCCGAGAAGTACCGCGTTCTCGTTGATCGTCGTCAAACTTCGCGTTGGACTCGCACCAGCAGGCGAGACGAAACTGATCGAGCCGTCAGCATTAAGCGTGCATCCCGCCGGCAGATTGCCAGCGAGCTCCGCGCAGCTGCCGCGCGCCGCGAGAAAATCATTGGCCGCGCTTGCCGTCGCACCTCCGGGAAAATAGATCAATCCTGAATCGTTCGTATCACTAAACTGGGAAATAGTTCGGTTTGTGTAGAGATAACCGATGTGAGCGCTTACCCGTTTGCTGAAATCGTATTGCAACTCCAAAGTGTTTGATTTCAGATTCTGCCCCAGAAAAGTTGAAGCCAGGCCCGTAGTCACATCCGCCGCTGAGCTTGCGGCGTGCTGCGGGCAGGTCACCGCGTTTGATCCTACGGGGCAATTGGCCGCATTGAAGACCGCTTCACTTTGCTGCAGACCCCCTAAGCCGGGAAAGCCCGTGCCAAAGACATTTGTCTCATCGAGCGCCCACATCCCCGGGATGCGCCAGTTGTCGTAGCGAAATTGGTCGAGGATGCTCAGCTTATCGGTCACGGCGTAAACCCCGGACCAATTCGCATTCACGGAAACGCGTTTCGCGCTTGCCGGGCCTCCGGTCGTGCTGCCGCGCTCGCCGGTCCGCGCGGTAAATCCACTTACTGTCTCCAGAAAATCTGAGATCACGTTGTCGCTGCTGCTGTAACCGAGTGAACCCGACATCTCGAATTTCTTGAAATAGTTCGATTGGAAGCGCAATCGCTCACTAGGCATGAAATTCCGAGGCCGGCCGACCTGGCTATAAGACAAAAATCCATTGCATGTGGGATTGGCGGTATTGGTTGTTCCGCTTACGATCGGCGCAGCGCAAGGAAGAACTTCGGCGGCTGTTTGCGTGCTCCAAATGTTTCCCAAATCGACTGGAGTGCCATTCGGTGTGCCGTTGGACGTGGGGTTCGCGAGAACAAAACCGAAATTCTGAGGGTTAACGGCCGGATTGTCGGTGACTACGTTGTCCTGTTTGAAATAGCTGAGGAACTGATCATACGAGATCGTGGTCCGCGGCAGGATCTTAATGTCGACTCCGGCCTGGTACGCATTGGTTGAGTAACTGTAATTCTGATTGAAGTCTGATATTGTCCCGCCGTCCGTCGTGAAAAAACCAGGCCCTTCATCACGGTTGCGGGAATAGCCCAATCGGACTTGAATCTTCGACTGGGGCATAAGAGTCAGCTCGTAATCCTGCATCCTGCGCACCAAATCCATCGAGTGCGGCGAATTATTGATCGGAACTGCCGGGCTTGAGCAAACCACTGGCGCCACCACCGGAGGAGTGCCCACTGTTGTTGCGAAGCAACCCGTGGTTGTCGAACCGGGCGGATTCAGCGATGCCGGATTCAACGGATTGGCGAGCAAGTTGTAATCCCAAAAGTTCTTGTCACGGCGGAATAGAAGTCGAAAGTCGTACCACTTATTTTTCTGGATACGCAGGCGGGTCACATCATTCGGATCGCCGCCATATCCGAAGTTACTGAAGGTCAGACTGTCAAAAAGTATGCCTTTATGATCCAAGGAGTGCATTTGCAGCGAGTAATCGAATAGCCTTATTCCCGACCCTAGGTTCTCGAACGTGTCGTAGGCGTTCTGGTTGCCGTTGATCCAACTCCCTCGGTAGCCTGCCTCAATCGTCTGATGAATATTGTAGTCGCCGGAGTTAATCCCCGGCGTTTCCGGAGATGCGCTCTGCGCCCACATCGTCGGAGGTGCGAGCAGAGCCACGCCAAGAGCCGACATTTTGAGTATTGAACCCGGCCAAACTCTCAGAATTGTGCCACCGCGCGTGGGTGAGCGCACGATCGCCGATCGCGCATTTTCCTTCCATCGATTCGCTTTCGAGTTCGGGCTCGGTATCACAGTCATAGTTACCGCTATTTAAAGAAAGTCGCATCGAAGTTGGAGCCGTGGATTTCGATGTGGCACAGGGTGCACGCCTGAAAGAGCGTCGATTGGTTATGGAACGATGGAGCGCCGGGAGCGGAGCTGAAGGACGATGTTGTATGACACTGCAGGCATAGTAAGTTGACGTTGCTGAGCTTCAGCATGTGGGGATTGGGGCCGCCATGAACCATGTGGCAGGATTCGCATCCATCAATCTTGATGGGCGAGTGCTCGTACACAAAAGGACCCTGCTTGTCGGTGTGGCACGTAAAGCAAACTTCATCCTGGGTCGAGGACGTACGCACTTGCTTTGGCCTGACCGTTCCGTGGACATTGTGGCAGTCGCTGCATTGAATCAGTCCTTCGTTTACTCGATGGTGGAAAGGCATCGCAAACTGCGCTCTCTTGTCCAGATGGCAGGTGTAACAAAGCTCGGGCTGAGCCTTGATGAGCAGAAATTCTTTCGTTTCGGCGTGATGCGGCGAATGGCAAGAAACGCAACTCACGTCGTTCTTGGAATGTTCCGAATTGATGGCGTTCATATGCTGGGTGCCACCGGCGTGGCAAGTCAGACAGCGGGCGTTAATTTCCTTCGTCGAGCGATCTTTAAAGATGAAGATCTTGGTGATGTCACCGCCTCCCGCCACGTGAGCCGATCCGGGACCGTGACAACTCTCGCATCCTTGATGAGACGGGCTGCCCTTCGTATCCAGTGTTGTCTTCCAGTGCGGACTCTTCTCCCATCCGTTGTAAATATCCTCATGACAGGTCTTGCATACTTCCGCCCCAACGTAATCGGAAGGAATATCAGTTGATGAACCGTCTGATGAGGACGCAGAGGTTGTGCTTTTGGCCTGTGCCACAGGAACGGATTTGTCAGCAGGAGCGGACGCTGCTTGGGGCAGTCCGAAGGCAGCAACGGCTAGTAGAGCGGAACCAGTAAGGAGTCCAAGTGCCTTCGAAATCCCGACAAAACGCATCGAACTCCCCCGGTTCGAGTTGCGAAAGGTGAAGAATCGTATTGCGTTTCGAGGCTTACAAACTGTTCGAAACAGCACACGTTCGAAATCAACGCAGGACCGAATAGTAGCTGTCGCATGCGATTTGATTACACTATGTCGAAAGCAACTCATCCGTAATATTCGACCCTTCATTTCTGCAGCGATTTAATATATGTCGTTAGGCTTGAAATCCGCAGATCAAACTGGCTTTGATACGAAGAATCTATCGACATAAAGAGCGGGCCCCAGATCGGCATCTCGGCTGTACCATGGGCGTCCACCTTGACGCCATTACGCAGCAGGTCCGCAACATAAGCGTCGGGGAATCTACCACCGTGACGCCGAGCAAGAGTGGTTAGATCGGGCGGGCGTACTTTGAGGGCTGGAGCGGCGGGGCCGTCCCCCTTCCCAGTCTTTCCGTGGCAGACAGCGCAATATTCCTTGTACGTTCCCGACCCAGACTTCGGGGGCGGAGAGGCCGCCGCTTGTTTGTCTTGCGCAGCCGCGATCCCCACGCCTACGGCCAACAGTAGACTCGATAGGAATACGGTGCGATAAAGAGCACCTGACTCACGGCTCATGCGCACAAGAGTCCTGAATTTTCGACCTGCGATCTCATACACCTAGAGCCCACCTAAAAAGCACCTGGACCTTTAAACTGAGATGGCTACGGCTCTGTCGAGTCCCACATTTTTGTAGCTTTCCCATTTTCGCAACAGCTCAAGTACACTCGCTTTTCCGTACTCGACAGTCGGTCGATTAGGAAGGAAAGATCGCTTGTAAGTTGGTTCAAGATCCCAACATCATTGGTTCTCGCGTTGTGCGCCTTGGCCTTAATGGCTCCCACTTCCTCAAACAGAGACAACTTGGAGTTCTTCATGAGATTGTCGCAGGCCGTTATCAATTGTCGATATTTGGGATGGGGGTCTGGCATTTTCTATTTCCTGGCAAGGCACCAGGCGCAACGCTTTTGATTTTTCGCGCCGATAAAATCATATTTGCAGGTGGCACAATTCAGGTAGAGCAGGATTGGACCACTCGCGGGAAAATTCTTCAGTTTATCGATGAGATTGTTATGTAGCTTCATCAGGGACGCCCCGGCCATCCAAGTTTGTAGACTTTGATCGACCACAAATCACTTGCCGCCTCGTTCATAGCTTCGCGCTCCGCTTGGTGCGTCTCGTCGTTGCTAATTTGCTGCCATCGAACGAAAAGAGCGGCCTCCGTGTCGTAAACGAGCGAAAGTAATTTTCCCGAATCCGATTCGCGCATCGCTTTTTCAAGAGATCGTTTCCATGACGGTGCAGACCTGGACGAGACCGCTATCGAAGAAAGGGACTGCTGGCTCTCAGACATTTGGCACCTCCGAATCAAGCGGCTGGGCGGGAACTTTTGCTATTCGTGCAAGATCGCGAACACCTCTACGGCTGAGATCGAAATCCCAGCCGTAGAGGTTGATTGAAAATTTAGATCACTACGCTAATGCCGACGCGAGCGCCCGGATAGTACGGGTTGCACAGGTAATAGCCGCCATCGATGTAGCTAACGTAGACGTCGTCCGTGTAATACCAGCCCTCCGGCCATGGGTTGTTGAATGCAAACCAAAAGCCGCCGTACTGAAAGCGAGAAAACCCGCCGACGATCACTGGATCGTTGATAACGAACGTGTGCTCCTCGCCGAAATTGGCGCGATAGCGGTCGTCAGGAATACGCCCGCTTCCTCTGGCGCTGAGCCTCAACGCAGGAACCGCGTGTTGCCGTTGCTCTTCTGCCGGTGTTCGCTGCGCATGTTGCTGGCCCGCGGCGTTGCGATGTTCTTCTGGTTTGGCGTCCGATTCTTTCTTGGCGGACTTCGCTTCGTTCTCTTGCTCTGCTGGTTTAGCCGCCGGCTCCTTCTTAGCGGACTTGGCCTCGTTCTCCGGTTTTGCCGGTTTGGTTTCCTGCTGCTTTTCAGGCTTAGACTGTTCCTGTTGCTTGGTCGGCTTTGTTTCTTCCTCGTGCTGGGCAGGCTTGGCTTCGGGCTTCGCCTCGGGTTGGTGTTCGTCCTGGCCGAAGGCCGGAACGATGGCTCCGAGAAGTAGGAAAAGGGCTGCAACGCTTATGACTCCGACGACTTTCATTGGTCTTGCCTCCATTGCTGCGAATTTATGCGCCGGACGTTGGGCGCCTGGCGCGATTTGTTTGACTTCGATGGACAGCTCATTCCCCTTCCTTGCAGTCAGGCTTGCTTACGCTCCAACGCGGATTCGGGACGATTTCCAGTTTTCTTTAGGCGTGGCGCTTGGACTCCCTCTCAGCCTGATCCTCTTGCTCCACCCACAGGTCATATCTTAAGGAGGCCGGCCGACGGGAGTCTGTGCACTTGTGCACACATTTTCAGGTCGATGGCGGATGGTTCGCTGTCGCGTGTTACGATGCGAACATGGGAGCTGGTGTAAAATCGTCGCCTCGTTTGAAAAACGACGCCAAGAAGGCATTTAATACACAGGATTTTCTAGACTCGGCGGGTGTGGCCAGAAAAGTTCAGGAGTTTGCAAAAAAGGAAAAAATCTTCGCGCAGGGCGACCCTTGCAAGAACGTCTTATACATTCAAAAGGGTGGGGTGAGGCTTTCAGTTGTTAATGAAAGTGGCAAAGAAGCTGTCGTCGCAATTTTAGGTCCGGGTGATTTTTTTGGTGAAGGCTGCCTCGCGGGTCAGCCGATTCGAATCGGGACTGCGACTTCGATCACAGCGACAACTCTGCTCCTTATTGAGAAGAAAGAAATGGTTCGAGTTCTTCACGCTGAACATGAGTTCTCAGATCGATTCATCTCCTACATGCTTTCGAGGAACATCCGAATCGAAGAGGATTTGGTCGATCAGCTCTTTAATTCCACCGAGAAGCGGTTGGCTCGGACGTTGCTGCTGCTGGCGCGTTACGGTTCAGTGGATAAACCTCAAACTCTGCTGCCCAAAATATCGCAGGAAATGCTCGCCGAAATGGTCGGCACAACCCGCTCACGCGTGAACGTGTTCATGAACAAATTCAGAAAACTGGGCTTCATCCAATACAACGGCAAGATCCAGGTTAACACCTCACTTCTGAGCGTAGTTCTCCACGACTGACATCCATCAGTAGTCTTCTCGATGCAAAGTGTGCCGTTTTGAACAGATACCCGGTGCCCCGTTCGGATATGGTCGTTATGGGTTGCTTCTGAACCCTTCCGAGGGCACCACCCAAAGGTTAGCTCTCGTGAATTAGGTGGAATTTCAATGGCTTCAGCCCTACGAGATCATTCCAATCAATTCGAGCTTCCCTTAGTTTTGAGCGGACCGACAAGCAGAAGGCTTTCCTTGCGCATCCTATTCGTTCACAGCGCTGCCGGGACTGTGGAGCATTGTGTAGGAGAATTAAGAAGGACGCACTTCAGGGTCAACGCTGATGTGGTTTTGACTCCGGAAGAATTCTCGGAACGGCTGAAGTCAAAATACTACGACGTGGTGCTGGCCGAATACCCTGGCTCGAACGGGCAAGGCTCGCAGCTGCTGAACATCCTGCGTCTGAGGGATAGACAAATTCCGTGCATCTTCCTGACAGACACAACGCAACCGGAAACCCTGGCGAAACTCATTACTGAAGGCGCTGCCGATTGCGTTGGGATGGATCACATAGGGCACATTCCCGTCGCCATCCGTCGAGCTCTTAACGAGAACAATCTGCGCAAAGAACGAGACCAAACGGAGAAAAAACTGCGTCATTCGGAGGCCCGTTATCGCGCACTAGTAGGAAACCTGACTTACGGAATGTGTCGCTCCAGCAGCACAGGCAAATTTCTTGAT
>Ga0210393_10003262_pt1 | contig 13054 bp, 13 predicted proteins | sample IncBWC27OmetaG_FD_160068 | JGI IMG/M metagenome (GOLD analysis project Ga0210393, IMG submission 160068) | Forest soil microbial communities from Barre Woods Harvard Forest LTER site, Petersham, Massachusetts, United States - Inc-BW-C-27-O ... | reverse complement strand
GGACAAGGTTACTGACCCGAGTTGATATCCACCGTTGTCGTTCACTGGGATGAAAGTGAACGTCTGAAACCCGGTGAACGCCGTACCGTCTTGGCACCGCTCCCAGTTCGGCACCTCGCGTTTCACCTTCCACACCTGCCCATCAAGCAAATAGATGGGTGCACTCCATCCCTGGTCGCTCGTCAACGTACCGTGGCATTCCTGGGTTGAGACGCACGACGAGTTGATGGTCCATACTTGATAGACCGTTGGCTCGCCAAAGTACTGATCATTTCTCTGGGCATAGTCGCCAATAGACGTGGCGCGGTACGTTCCGTTCAGGGCCACGTCTTCCTTGGTTATTGCGCGGGCCGTGGAGGCTGTGGCCACGCCGCCGAATGCCGTGGCAGCCAACAGTGTTGCGGCGCTGAGTGTTTTGACTGAACGCATCAGATGCTCCTCGAAGCCCGTGATCCGATGGTGCCCGTGGCATCTTTTCGCCGTCGGTTGCGGCGTTCTCGAGCGATGACGTTACACCGCTAAGGCCGACCAAGTAACTGTTAGAACGAGATTTGCGGCGCTCATCCGACCGGGTTGAATTTCGCGATCAGCCAGGAACCGTTGATCTTGGTCATCGTGACCACGACTGCGCTTTCGGTCTTCACGGGGTCTTTCTTGGTCGTGCTTACCGTGTTCTGGTCGACGAACACCAGGACGACGGCCGAATCGGGATGCAAATCCGAAATCGCGGCCCGAATTACCTTGGCGGTTGTTGTCAATTGACCCTTCTGCGCCATCGGCCCGACGACATCGTCGGCGAATTTGCTGTAGTACGTCAGAAAGCCACCGGTGAGATGCGATTTCGCGGTGGCGAAATCGCGATATAAATGGTCGTAGGAATACGTCAACACCGCCACGGCACCGTCTGATGCGGCCTGGATTGCTCGGTGCACCGCCGCCTCGCCGACCCTCTGGTCCGGCCGGTAAAGAGTGCAGAACAGAGTGGCAGCGAAGACCATCGCGGTAACGACCAACACCGCCGCGACGACTAAACGCCATCGCGCCAAACGCCGGCGCATCCAGCGCCCGATCGTGGCAAGTCCGTTGGTACGAGCTGATCCCGCGGAAGCTTGTCCTGACTCCATCTCGTCGGACGGCGTGGTTGATGCTGTGGTTTCTAAGCCGTCCAACGACGAGCCATGCTCGAGAGTCATTCCAGGTAATCAACTTTCGACATCTTGAGCTTGCCGCCGTCGCGGCTGATGGTGACGCTGAGCCGGAACAAGGCCGGCGGCGGTTTGGCGTTATCCGGCCCAGTGGTATCGGTTTTCGCCGCTACAAGCATGACCCCCGAATTGTCGCTCAACGACTCGACGGCGACGCCCTCCACGCTGACCTTGCTGCCGACCTTCGAGTCCTCGGCCTTTGCGACCATGAGGGCGGACATCACCGCCAGTTGGCTGTTGAGGTCGCCGGTTGTGGCATCGAGCATGGCCTGGACGTCCCTCCTGGCATGCTCGGGGTCAATCGATAGCAGCGCGGTGACCCCTTGCCGGGCGGCCGCGGTGAACTCCGCGGCGAGCTGCCGGTTATGCACCGCGGTGCGATGCTGCCACAGCATGTATCCGCTCGCGCCAAGAGAAGCGAAGAAGAGCACGGCGCCGACGCCGGCAGCGATTGCTTTCCGCCCTGGGCGCCTCAGCCAGTCTGGGCGTCGGGGGCGTCGCGAGAGCCGGGGGCGTCGCGGCAGCCGTAGGCGCGCGCGGATCGACTTTGCCGGAGGCAAGGCATCCTGGGCAGCGTCGGCACCGTCTTCCGGGTCGTCGGTCTCGGTTGACCCGCGCAACTTTTCCAGGCGTGCGCGAGCCGCCTCGGCGCGCGCTTCAGCTTCGGCAACTTCGTCTTCTACGTCGGTTTCCGAGAGGTCGGCGTCAGCCCCGTCCGGATCGTGCACGGAGAAGCATCTTATCACTTCGGTCTGGGCCCTCACATGCGGAAATGCTGGCCAGCGAATGGGGTGTAGCGGCGCTGCGGGTGGCCCGGTCCCGGAGGCTTTTTTGGCCGAAATTGGTCCTCTCCAACCAGGCGAATTTTCTTTTCAAATGTGGCAAAGTAATTGCGTGCGATTCATCGTGGCAATGGCTGCCGCGTTCCTTACCGCGGGTACGCTGGCGGCGCCACCATCCTCGGCCGGGCCGACAGTCTGCGACTATCCCGCTTGCACGCCCGGCATCATGCCGCACCAGGTTTTAGGTGCGCCGTGTGACAACACCACCTACTACGCGTTCGGTGTCACCGACTATTACGTTTCGTGGGCCTCCGAGCCCGGACGGCTGATGTTCTGCGGCTCGCCGCGCAGATACCAGCCGCGCTGGTTCCGGTCACCTCCCATGGCGGGAATCAAGGAGGAAGGCGCCGGCTGCCAGAATTATCAGAACTACGTCGCGCAGGCGCCCGATGGGCTGCTCCTGATCTGTTTTGCCCACGACGGCGTTATGACCTGGATCCGCGCCGACACGTAGGCCTCGATCCGATAGGCCGTTGCGGGCCAAGCGATTAGCCGACGGGCGCGACCGCGTCCGCAGTCGTGAAAGCCAGGTGCAGTTCCCTCAAACCGCGCAGGATGTACGTCGGCTCGTACTCGTAGCGGCGGCCGTCGGCCGGCCCGTGCGCAGATTCGTCGATTTCGATGTGCGGCATCCGATCCAGGATGCGTTCGATCGAGACACGGCCCTCCACGCGAGCGAGCGGCCCACCAGGGCACGAGTGCACGCCGCGGGCAAAGGCCATGTGTTCGCGGACATTCTTGCGGTCGATTTGGAACTCGTGCGGGTTCTCGAAGCGGCGCGGATCGCGATTGGCGGCGCCGGGCAGCACCATCACGACCGTGCCGACGGGGAGGTCGACACCGCCAATGGTGGTGGGCCGGACGGTCAGTCGCGAGTCACTCTTAACGGGGCTGTCCATGCGCAGCGATTCCTCGATGAACCCGGGAATCAGGCTACGGTCGTCACGGAGTCGTTGCTGGATGTCGGGCCGGTCACCGATCACCTGCAGCGCCGCGCTGAGCAGCTTGGCCGTCGTCTCCTGGCCCGCGGCGAAAAGGAAGGTGGCCGAGCGGACCACCTCGATGACCGGGGGCGTCGATCCGTCCGGATACAGCGCCGCCGCAAGCGAAGTCAGCACGTCGTTGCGCGGCTCGCGGCGCCGGTCCTCGATGTAGTTGCAGAACTTGTCGTCGAGCCACTCCAGCGGGTTGATGCCGACCGACTCGTGGTCCAGGGCGCCAACGTGCGCCTCGGGGCGGTCGGCGCCCAAGACGGCGCGGAATTCTTTGTGGTCCTCCTCGGGGACACCGAGCAGGTCGGCGATCACCAACGTGGCGAAGGGCTTGGAGTATTCGGCGATGAACTCGCACCTGCCGTTGTGCAGGAACTCGTCGAGCTGGCGGTCGGCGAGGCTCCACATGAACTCCTCGTTGTGCTTCAGCCGGCTCGGGGTCAGCAGCTTGCTCAGCACCGACCGGGCACGGGTGTGGTCCGGTGGGTCCATGGTGACCATGTGCTCGTTCATCGGAAAGTAGCTGCGGTGCTCGTCGATCAGGGCGCTGATGTCGTCGCCCTCGGGCGTAAACGGCAGCGGCGGGAACGGTCCGCCGAGCGCGACGATGTTCGAGAAGATCTCGGGATTCTTGTAGACCTCGGTGGCTTCGTCATAGCCGGTGATCGCGACGACGCCGTGGTGGGGCAGGCGCAGCACCGGGTTCTGAGCGCGCAGGTAGTCGAAGTACGGATGCGGATCGGGGACCAGAGACGGATCGGTGAAGAAGTCGATCGACTCAAAACTGCTCATCGGAATGCGTCTCCTGGGCTGGGTTTATCGGTGCTATCGGCGGCAAGCGCCACCGCCGCCCCGATTGCGAGATCCAAAATGTGCTGAGCACCTGCTTAGCATGACGGTAATGTCAGGGTCAAGGTCGCAACGCCGTTGTGAGACCGGCGGCTACGATCTGGCACAGTCGATACTGGAAAGTCGGGAACCCCGACGGTACGGAGTGGCGTCATGACATCGGCCCGCAGGATTGGAGCACCGGACGCGAAGAACCGCGTGCTGCTGCTCGACGCGGCCGAACGGCTGATGATCGAAGAAGGCTACGCGGCGGTGACGTCGCGCCGCCTTGCGCACAAGGCGGGGCTCAAACCTCAGCTGGTGCACTACTACTTCCGCACCATGGAGGCGCTGTTCCTCGAAGTCTTCCGCCGTCGCGCGGAAGAGGCACTGGAGGTGCACGAGCGATTGCTGAAATCGCCGCAGCCACTGTGGGCGCTGTGGCGGTTCGGCACCGACCCCGCGTTCACCCGTATCTCCATGGAATTCATGGCGCTGGCAAACCACCGCAAAGAGATGCGCGCCGAAATCGCTTACTACGCAGAACGTTTCCGCGAGGACCAACGCCAAGCGGTGACGACCGCGCTGGAGCGGTACGGCCCGAAAATCAAGGCAGACAACATCGAAATGCCGCCCGTCGCGTGGTCGGTCCTGATGAGCAGTGTGTCCCGATACCTGGTGCTGGAGCAGGCAGTCGGCGTTACCGGCGGGCACGCCGAAACGATCGAGCTGGTCGAGAGTTACCTACGGCGCCTGGAAGGCGAGCCGCAGCCCATCGAAGGTATCCCGGAGACCTGGAAGGTTCACCAGTTCCGGATGGAGCAGAGCACGCCTTTGGGGCCGTCCTTGGATACGACGACGGACCCGTCTACCGCCAGTTCGCAGTGAAGCCCCGGCGCGCCGGGCTCCGTGCCCGTGCTCGCCACGACCATCGCGTACACGTCGGGTTTTGACAGGTCCAGCTCGTAGCTCCACGACTTGCCCGGCCCGAGATCGACGTCAATGTGCGGTGAGAACGAGTAGGGGTTGTGGCTGTAGTCGGAAAACTGGGCCGGCTCATGGTCCAAGTAATAGATGTCGGTATAGATCGGATTCTGCGCCGTGACGGTGTATTTGACGTGATGCATGACCGGATCGTCCGCGTGTGCCCGTCCGGTGCTCACGAGTAGACCGCTCATAGCGATCAACAACGCCGAAGCCGTTCCCAACGCTTTGTACATGCCTGTCATGTCGCTCCTTTGGCCGCCTGACGCGCACTGGCGGTGCGATTCATCACCTGCTCTGCGGCTCGCCAGTGTGCGTCGGCAACCCACAGCCGTGCAAAGGATGCTATCGCCTCATCAGGCGAAACACCGCTGATTACCCGCTTTATCTCGGTGGCCGGGCGGCGGGCCAGCGACTGGGCCACCGAGCGCCACCCGTCCTCGAAAGAGGAGCGGGGAAACACCACATCCAGCAGGCCGATCCGCTCGGCGTCGGCCGCGTTGAGTTCGCGTCCACTCCCCGCCAGTAGCAGCGCCCTGCCTTTTCCGACCAGTGCGGCCAACCGCTCGGCGCCGCCCCAGGCCGGCATGATTTCCAGCGCAACCTGATTGAAGGCGATCTTGATGTCGTCGGCGGCCACCCGAATGTCGGCGGCCACGGCGACCTCCGCGCCGCCGCCGTACGCGTGGCCGTTGAGCACCGCGATCACCGGAGCGGGAAAGCCCGCCAGCTGATCGCAGATCGTCCGCATGCGTTTCGCCATCGCCGCGGCATCCTCTTCGGTCCGCAGTGCGCTCAGCTCCTTGAGGTCACCGCCGGAGACGAAGGCGCGATCGCCGGCGCCCTTGATGGCCAGGGCTTGCGCGCCGGCCGCCCCGGCTATGGCCTGTTCCAGCTGATCCATGGTGTCCAGCGAGATGGCATTGCGAGCGTGCGGTCGATCGATGGTGAGCACCGCCAACCCGTCTACGAACTCGAGGTCGACCACGTACTACCGGCTCCTTGGACCACTCCTTGGACGAGCATGCCGATATTGGCATTCTCATTGCGGGAGAATAACATCATCGCAGCGGGCCGAGGAGTTCGAGCACCCAGGATTGAGGTGGGCATATGCCGAATCGAGTTGGGGCTTCAGCCCCGGTGGCCTTTGTGGCCGGAGGAGCGGCGCTGGCGATGTTCGCACTTGGCGCCTGCAGCTCGGGATCGCAAGCCGCAAGCAGCGCCTCGGTAAGCGTCGATGGCAGCAACACCACGATTCACGTCGTCAAGTGCTCGCAGCTGGACTGGTACAAGACGATCGACATCGGCGGCGAGTTGGCGGGCGCCACCGTCACCATCGACGCGCGAGGCCAAGACGCCAAGGCGACCGCGGTCCGCATCCGCAATGTCGGTGGCTTCACCGGCCTGTACTCGCTAGGCGGCAACGGCGACGCCAACATGAGCTTCAGCGGCGACAGATACACCATCACGGGTACCGCGAACGGCTACAAGACCGACAAGCCGAACGAACCCGCTTCTGCGGCGTTCAAAATCAGCACCACGTGTTGACCCTGCGCTGACGCCGGCGGCGATGCGACCCAGGCCACACAGGGGCACGTTGCGGTCAGCTGCCGAAGAGAATAGTATTCTCGCAAATCAAGAAGGAGGATCTCATGGGCCAGCTGTCGCACCGGGAAGATGTCCCGTTTCCAATCTTTGACGCGGACAACCATCTCTACGAGCCGCCCGAAGCGCTGACCAAGTTCCTGCCCAAGGCGTACAAGGACTACGTCCAGTACGTGCAGATCAACGGGCGCACCAAGATCGCGATCCGCGGGCACATCAGCAACTACATCCCCAACCCGACCTTCGAGGTCGTCGCCCGGCCGGGCGCCTGGGAGGAGTACTTCAAGTTCGGTAACCCGGACGGCAAGACTAAGCGCGAGCTGTTCGGCGAGCCGATGCGCGCGATCCCGGCGTTCTTCGAGCCCGGCCCTCGCCTGGAGAAGATGAACGAGTTGGGCCTGGATCGCACCCTGATGTTCCCGACGCTGGCCAGCCTGCTCGAGGAGCGGCTGCGCGACGACCCGGTTGCCATCCACGTCCTGGTCCATGCGCTCAACGAGTGGCTCGACGACGTCTGGGGCTTCAACTACGAGAATCGGATCTTCACCACCCCGGTGATTACCCTGCCGATCGTCGAGAAGGCGATCGAGGAACTGGAGTGGGTGGTCAAGCGCGGCGCCCGCTGCATCTTGATCCGCCCCGCTCCGGTCCCGGGATTTCGCGGCCCGCGGTCGTTCGCGACGCCCGAGTTCGACCCGTTCTGGGAGCGGGTCGTCGAGCACGACCTGCTGGTCGGCATGCACTCCAGCGACAGCGGTTACTCGCGCTACACCTCCGAATGGGACGGCGCCGAGCAGGAGATGCTGCCGTTCCAGACCAACGCGATGGGCATCCTCAACGAGTGGCGGCCGATCCAGGACGCGGTGGGGTCGTGGGTGATTCACGGCGCGCTCTACCGGCACCCGAAGCTGAAGGTTGCGATCGTCGAGGCGGGTTCGAAGTGGATGACCCCGCTGCTGGACGGCCTGACCGAGGTGTTCCGGAAGGCCCCGGAGGCGTTCCCGAGCGACCCGGTCGAGATGGTCAAGAACCGCATTCACGTCAGCCCGTTCTTCGAGGACGGCATCGACGATCTGGTGAACCTCGTCGGTGTCAATCAGGTGCTGTACGGCTCGGACTGGCCGCACCCGGAGGGACTGGCGGAGCCGACGTTCTACGTCAACGCGCTTTCGCACCTTTCCGTCGACGACCAGGCGAAGATCATGGGCGGCAACCTGTCCCGACTCGTCACGGTGTGACGCCTAGTCCCAATCGCGAATGGCAGACCATCCCCGAGATGGTCTTGAGCGCAGCGGATCGTTTCGGCGACGCGGAAGCAGTCGTCGACGGTCCGCTGCGCTTCACTTTCACTCAGATCGTTGAGCGAATACGTTGCGCCGCAGGCGCATTCGCAGATCTCGGCATCGACAAAGGAGACCGGGTCGCCATCTGGGCGCCGAACTCGGTGGAGTGGATCATCTCCGCCTTCGGACTGCTCACCGCGGGCGGTGTGTTGGTGCCGGTCAACACCCGGTTCAAGACCGAGGAAGCCGGCGACGTCATCGCCCGCAGCGGCGCGAAGGCTGTTTTGGTGCAGAAGGGATTTCTGGGCCAGGATTACGTCGCGCCGGCGGGGACACCGGTGATCGACCTGAGATCGGACTTCCTTTCTAGCGGTTCGCCTTTCGAGCTGGAGGTGAGCGGCACCGACGTCTCCGACATCATCTTCACCTCGGGCACCACCGGCCGCCCGAAGGGCGCGATGCTGAACCATCGCCAGACGCTACGCATGTACGAGGAGTGGGCCACCCTGGCGGATCTGCGCGAAGGCGACCGCTACTTGCAGATCAATCCGTACTTCCACACGTTCGGCTTGAAGGCGGGACTCATCACGTCGTTCCTGCGCGGCGCGACGATGCTGCCGGTCGCGGTGTTCGACGTCGACACAGTAGTGGATTTGATTGAACGCGAACGCATTACGATGCTGCCCGGACCGCCCACGCTATATCACTCGCTGCTGACGGTAAAAGACAAGTCCAAGCTGTCGACGTTGCGGGCGGGCGTGACCGGCGCCGCCGACATACCCGTCGAACTCGTCCGCCGCATCCACGGCGAGCTGCCCTTCCAGACGCTGATGACCGGCTACGGGCTCACCGAGGCCGGAAACGTCACGCTGTCCCTGCCCGGGGATTCGTTCGAGGACGTTGCTACGACCGCGGGCGTGCCCTGCGAGGGAGTCGAGGTGCGCATCGCCGACGACGGCGAAGTGCTGGTCCGCGGCTACGGCGTCATGCAGGGCTACCTCGACGATCCGGACGCCACCGCGGAAGCGATTGACGGCGACGGCTGGCTGCACACCGGAGACCTGGGGAACTTCACCGCGGCCGGACGGCTGCGCATCGTCGGTCGCAAAAAGGACATGTTCATCGTGGGCGGCTTCAACGCCTACCCGGCGGAGATCGAGGGTTTTCTGCTCAGCCATCCTGCCGTCGCGCAGGCGGCGGTCATCGGCGTTCCCGACGAGCGGCTCGGCCAGGTGGGCAAGGCCTTCATCGTGAGCTCGCCGAACTACCAGGCACCCATCGACGCCGACGAACTGATCGGCTGGTGCCGGGATCGGATGGCCGGCTTCAAAGTGCCGCGCTCGGTGCAGTTCCTGGATGCGCTCCCGCTCAACGCCACCGGCAAGGTGGTCAAAAATCTCCTGCGCTGAATCTATGCTCAAGGACGAGGCGACGGAAACCGACGAAGTGGGGTACTGGTCACGATGACCAACGACATTCACTCGATGGTGATCGCATCGGACTACCGTGTCCCGGACCCAACCCGGGTATGGCCACTGCTGGAGCGAAACAAAGCGGCGCTGGCCGACATTGGCGCCCACCACGTTCTGGTCTACACGTCGACCCACGACCATGGGCGCGTGCTGGTGATGATCGGGGTGCACAGCCGTGAGCCGATCGTGGAGCTGCTGCGTTCGCGGATCTTCTTCGACTGGTTCGACGAGGCCGGCGTCGAGGACATCCCCGCGGTCTTCGCCGGTGAGATCATCGACCGATTCGTCGCGGAGCCGCAGCCGCAATCACAGGCACCGGGTGTCGTGGTCGCAACCATCGCTTCCGTCAACGACGTCTCCACCGTCACCGCAGGCGTGCGCGGCGCAACAGACAGATTCGCCGCTGCCGGTGTTCGAAAGATGTGGATTTTCCAAGCTTTCGACGACGAGCGGGAAGTCTTGGTCTTGTCGGAGTTCTCCGACGAAGAGGAAGCCAGGCACTGGATCGACCATCCTGACGCCGCCGCCCAGTGGGCGAGCAGGACCGGGGTGGGCGCCTACCCGCCGCTCTTCGTCGGGCGCCTCTTCGACGTGATGCGCGTCGAGCAGGACTGAGCGGGTCGCTCGATGTGGGTGTGCTTGTGTAACGGGATCACCAGCCACATGGTGGGTGAGGCCGTCGCGGCCGGCGCGTCGACAACCAAGGATGTCGCACAGGCGTGTGGCGCCGGCGCGGACTGCGGGCGCTGCCGGCGCACCGTCCGGGCGATCATCGCGTCGTCGCCGCAGAATCGAACGGCGCGTCCGCTGCAAGGCTGATTGTCGGCGACCCGCTGCGCCCGGCTTCGCCGCGCTTGCGATCGCCTAGGACGGCGGCGCCAGAGGGCCGGCGAGTTGAGCGAGCAGCGGCGGGATTTCCAGCCGCGGCAGGACCACCTCCACGAACACCATCCGGTCCTGATGCTGAGCGGCCGCGGTGAAGGCGTCGTCGAGCTCGCCGTAAGTCTCCGCCCGGAACGCGAGGTGATCGGCCACCCCCAGCGCACTGGGGATCTCGGTCCATCGCCAGCCCACAATGTCGTTGTAGGGGGCCGTTTTACCGTGGATTGCCCGTTCGACGGTGTAGCCGTCGTTGTTGACCACCACGATCACGGGCGACAACCCCTCGCGGGAGAAAATGCCGAGTTCCTGCACGGTCAGTTGAGCGGCGCCGTCGCCGATCAGCAACACCGTCCTGCGCTCCGGATGTGCTACTCCGGCCCCGACCGCTGCGGGTAGCGTGTAACCGATTGAGCCCCATAATGGTTGGCCGATAAAGGTGACGCCGTTGGGTAGCCGGTGATCGGCCATGCCGTAGAACGAGGTGCCCTGATCCGCGAGCACCACGTTGCCGGGAGTGAGGGCTTCGCACAATCGGTTCCACACCATCTCCTGAGTGAGCGGCTGGTCTCGGGCCGGTGTCTGGGCGGGAGGACTATCGGCCGGCGAGGTCACCGGCGGTGACTGTATCCCGCGCTGTGTCAAGATGTCGGCCAGTGCTTCTAGCGCGGCGCCCATTTCCAGGGGCGCGAACACCTCACCGGCCACAATGCTCTGATATTGCGCGACATCGATGGTTCGGGCCGGGTCGATCCGTTGGCTGAAGAAGCCGCTGACCATGTCGGTGAACACCACCCCAGCGGTTACCAGCACGGGTGCCTCTTCGATTGCGGTGCGCACCCTTTCGGCGCTGGCCGCTCCGGCGTAGATCCCCAGGAAGGTGGGGGAGCTCTCGTCGAGCAGGCTCTTCCCCCACATCAGTGTCGCGTGTGGTACCACGTCGGCGGCTAGCAACTTCTCCAGCTCTTCCACCGCTTGCAGGCGATGGACCAACAAGTCGGCGAGCACGGTCAGCTGATGGTCGGCGATGAGCCCGGTGGCGGCTTGTCTGAACATCGCCAACGCGCGCGGGCTGGTGCCGCCGGTGTAGCGCGGCAATGCGGCGGCGGGCGGTTCCGTGGGGAAGCGCGCCACGTCGGCGGACAGCAAGATGTAGCCGGGCAGCTTGTGCTCGCGCACTTCTGACAACACCCGATCGATCTCTCGGCACGCCGTTGCCGGCATGAGATTTGCTTGCGCGCAGGTGATTTCGCGGCTGATCCGAAAGAAGTGCTCGAAGTCGCCGTCGCCGAGTGAGTGGTGCAACGCCCGCCGGGTGCCCTGCGCGTCTTTGGTGGGGCCGCCGACGATGTGCACCACAGGCACGTGCTCGGCGTAGCTGCCGGCGATCGCATTGGTTGCTGAGAGTTCTCCGACGCCGAATGTGGTTACCACAGCAGACATTCCGCGCAAACGGCCGTAGCCGTCGGCGGCGTAGCCGGCGTTCAGCTCGTTGGCGCTGCCGACCCACCGAATCTTCGGGTGCGCGACGATGTGGTCGAGGAATTCCAGGTTGTAGTCGCCGGGAACACCGAAGATCTCGGAGACGCCGAGTTCGGCGAGACGGTCCAGCAGGTAGTCACCAACGGTGTAGACGGGATCATTGGAGGGATCGGTCACGAAGACGACGGTACGCTTGGTCGAAATCTCTTCCAGCCGGACGCCGATTGGCCTATCGTGCGGGCCATGGCCATCAAAGAAACCCGCGAGATCGTCATCGAAGCCAGCGTCGACGAGATTCTGGACGTCATCGCCGATTTCGAAGCGATGCCCGAGTGGTCGGGACCGCACCAGAGTGCCGAGATCCTCGATACCGGAGCCGACGGCCGGCCGAGCAAAGTCAAGATGAAGGTCAAGGTTGCGGGCATCACCGACGAACAGGTGGTGGCCTACACGTTCAGCGGTAACGAGGTCAGCTGGAAGCTTGTCAGCTCTAGCCAACAGAAGAAGCAGGACGGCAAGTACATCCTGGTGCCCAAGGGTCCAAAAGGAGAGGACACCTTGGTGAAGTTCGAGGTGGTTGTCGACCCGAATGTTCCGCTGCCCGGCTTCGTGCTCAAGCGGGCTGTCAAGGGCTCGATGGATGCCGCGACCGGGGAACTGCGCAAGCGGGTGCTGCAGGTGAAGGGTAAGTAGGAGCCGGTGACCGACGCGGGTCCCCTGGCCGGGGTGCGGGTCATCGAGCTCGGCGGCATCGGACCCGGACCGCACGCGGGGATGGTGCTTGCCGATCTGGGCGCCGATGTGGTGCGGGTGCGCCGGCCAGGCGGCCTCACAATGCCAGCCGAGGAGCGCGACCTGCTGCACCGCGGCAAGCGGATCGTCGACCTGGACGTCAAGACCCAGCCGGGGGCGCTGCTGAAGCTGGCCGCCAAGGCTGACGTGCTGCTCGATTGTTTCCGGCCCGGCACCTGCGAGCGGCTCGGCATCGGGCCTGACGATTGCGCAGCGGTCAATCCGCGGCTGATCTTCGCGCGCATCACCGGTTGGGGGCAGGGCGGGCCGCTGGCTTTGACCGCCGGTCATGACATCAACTACTTGTCGCAGACCGGCGCGCTGTCGGCGCTGGGATACCGCGATCGGCCACCGATGCCGCCGCTGAACCTGGTGGCCGACTTTGGCGGTGGCTCGATGCTGGTGCTGCTGGGCATCGTGGCCGCGCTGTACGAGCGGCAGCGCTCCGGTGAGGGTCAGGTGATCGACGCGGCGATGGTCGACGGGGTCAGTGTGCTGGCGCAGGTGATGTGGACCATGAAGGGGATCGGCAGCCTGCGCGACGAGCGCGAGTCGTTCCTGCTCGACGGCGGCGCCCCGTTCTACCGCTGCTATGAGACCTCCGACGGCAAGTACATGGCCGTCGGCGCGATCGAGCCGCAGTTCTTCGCGGAGCTGCTGGCCGGCCTCGGCCTGTCCGCCGCCGATGTG
>Ga0210393_10003261_pt1 | contig 13056 bp, 12 predicted proteins | sample IncBWC27OmetaG_FD_160068 | JGI IMG/M metagenome (GOLD analysis project Ga0210393, IMG submission 160068) | Forest soil microbial communities from Barre Woods Harvard Forest LTER site, Petersham, Massachusetts, United States - Inc-BW-C-27-O ... | reverse complement strand
AATTTCAGCCCTCTGGGACCAAATTCTGTGTCACTATTTAAAACATATTAATCTAGGATACTGAGGCCAAAAAACTGGTCAAGTGTATACACCTGAAAACATATATCATATCTTCTTATATAATGGTCATTACATTATGTATAGTATACGGACAGAAAGCTAAGATCAAGGGCTTTTAAATAAGCCTAGTTACATGTTCCTACCCTCTCTAGTTCATGAGGTATCGCCAGAACAATCAAAATGTTCAAAACACTTGATCAGTTTTTTGAGGCACTGTAGACTGCTTCTAAGTGCCATGTCTAAGCGTCAGCTCTAGTGTTCCGGTTGATCACTATTGTTCTGACATTTATAATAGACTATAAAGGACCATACCCCAGTAATCTAAGCTCACAACCGCAATGGATGGATGATTAAAACAATGTTTATTTTAAAGACCCCAGAGTCCTTGTACGAAACATAATCTCAAATCTAGACTTTGCAAGTGAATTCAATTATGTGCCATACCACAAGTATTTTGATGGAGTCCATCACTTCCAGAATATGATGTCTGGTAACTGAGCTTGGAGACAAGCAGTTCATCCCTTGCAAAACTGCTGCACCTCTACTTATATCAGCCATTCTATTTTGTCTGTATCTCACTAAGTAGAGTCTTTTATACAATTTCAGTTTACTTGCTCTAATCTTTAGAGGACTTTGTATCTACTGCCACTTTCTGCTCATCTCTAAGTAGCTTCAACTATGCAGTAGTTAACCCTTAAGTCTATAAAGTTATATATCTAGTAAGGTTACTGTCTAGCAGCAATAAGTCTAATCTACAACACCCACTTTATAGATAATTTTTAAACCATATATAGAAGGTTCTCTGATGTATGAGATATTAACGGAAAGCTATAATTAAGGCCTTTCAAATAAGTGTTCTTATAAGTTTCAGACATATATATTTCTTAAGATATTCTATCTATAATTATACTCTATAGCTAAATGCACAACACCTACTTACTAGTTAGTTTTTGAGTCATGCATAGAATGTCCTTCTATGTGTAGCATATTAATGGGATATAATAATCAAGGCCTTCCAAATATGCCTTCTTCTTATAAGTCTTAGACATGCTTCATTTCTAAGATATTCTATATGCAATTCCATTATATAGCTTGATGCATAGCATCTACTTAATAGATGGTTTTTGAGCCATACATAGAAGCTGTTCTATGTGTGGCATAGCACTAGAAAGCTGTGATCAAGACCTTCTAAACAAGCTTACTTATAAGTTCTAAAGATGTTTAGTTCTTAAGATATTCCATCCACAATGATAAATGATTATTAAATGCATAGCACTTACTTTATAGATGGTTTCTGAGCCACACATGAAAGCTATTCTATGCACAGCATATCAATGGAAAGCTGTGATTAAGACATTTCAAACAAGCCTACTTACATGTTCTAAAGATGTTTTGTTCTTAAGATATTCTATCTACAATAATAGATAACTGTTAAATGCATAACACATACTTTGTAGGTGGTTTCTGAGCCGCGCATAGAGGCTGTTCTATGCACAGCACATCAATAGACAGCTGTGATCAAGACCTTCCAAACAAGCCTACTTACATATTCTAATAATGTTTAGTTCTCAAGATATTCTATCTACAATCATAAGTTATTGCTAAATGCATAACACTTACTTGATAGGTGGTTTCTGAGCCGCGCATAGAAGCTATTCTATGCATGTCATGTTGATCGAAAGCTGTGATCAAGACCTTTCAAACAAGCCTACTTACATATTCTAATAATGTTTAGTTCTTATGATATTCTATTCACAGTGATAGGTTAGTGTTAAATGCATACCACTTACTTTATAGATTATAGATAGTTTCTGAGCCGTGCATAGAAGCTATTCTATGCATGGCACATCAATAGAAAGCTAGGATTAAGAGCTTCTAAACAAGCCTACTTATAAGTCCTAGACATGTTTAGTTCTTAAGATATCCTATTCACAATAAGAGGTGATTGCTAAATGCACAACACTTAGTGTACAGTATAGATGATATTTTATCCATGGATACATTATATTTTATCTGTGCATAGATTATATTTTATCCACAGATAGATTACATTTTATCTATGCATAGATTATATTCTATCTGCACATCAATTATATTTTATCTACACATCAATTGTATTTTTGTTATGATTCTACCCCCATTTTTCACTTTCCTTACTTATGTGATCCCCCATGCCTTAGTTTCCCATGCCACCTACCCATGTGCACCTACCCACATGCACCTAGCATGTGCCTCCAAATCACGGGACTTATTCTCGCTTACCTTGCACTTATGTGCATTATCCTATTCGCCCATGCCCTTGTTTGGTTCCTTATGGCTGTGCCACGGCTTCTTATTACATTCCTCTGACTCATTCATCTATGACTCACTTGCCCCCTTTAGTAGTATACACCTTCCCTGTTTGGTATGCTTCCTGATCCCTATCTACATTACAGGTACATCACATTTCACCTTTATTAGAAGCCCTATGCTTCTTTGATCCAGTACTATACTTAGCTTTGTTTACTGTTTCACCTTTCGTACCCAGCTCCAGACTCAGACCTCCCCTTGTATATAAACCCTTGAGCAGACACTTGTGTCTCTTAAGCCTGACTTGATCCCTAATCTGAGTCATTGTGCCCCATCCCTCTTAGGCTGTGTACAGGGTTAGGCCTCTAGCAGTCGTGTGTCACAGTGTGCTCATAATAAGCCACTAAGTCTTCTATCTATCCCTCCCTTGCTTGACATCTATAAGTCTTACTCGTTGTGCCCTTCTTTGACCTCTGAGAGCAGCACTTGTCCTTCGTGGACACTCTCTAGGTTATCGACTGTGCAGTCTAGTAGCAACTCTGTTCACCCCTCTCGTCTCGTACATCTAAGCACCCTAAAGCGACCATGCTCAGGTGTGGGCTTGACTTAGTGTCACCCAATGTTGGCAGTAGACCTCTGTCTCTGCAAATACCCCACTCTTGTACACACTTCTCGAAATTGGCTAAAGCTAGGAAGTACACATGACCACATCAGTCAACTTAGTGCCCAACTCAGAGCATTACAATTTTATCCACATATCAATCACCTTTTATCCATGGTATAATTATTCTCTATAATGCATAGACAGTTCAGTATCTTTTATCTAAGAAATTCATTCACATATATAATCTCTTCTATCTGTAGTATAAGTTGTCTATTATACACAAACAGTTAAGTATCTTTTATTTAAGAAATTTATCTGTGCATAGAATCTCTTTTAGGTGTAGAATAAATGAATTTATACCATGCATAGATTGTCTTTTATCTATGGAATAAATTTAACCCACATATAGGTTGTCTTCTATCTGCAACATAAATGCTCCTTTGTTTAATACTGTTTGAGCCACGCATAGAATCTCTTCTATCTGTGGCATAAATATGCCTGATTTCTAACCCTTGACCTACCCTAAACCCTTGACTGAATTAGAATTACCCCCTTTATAATGAGGATAAACAAGCAGTGAGACTTCTTGAGAGTGGGGTTAGTAAGAGCTTTGCGGGACCAATTGGGCCTATCTATAATACAGCTCCCTATGATGGGAGTGTTGTGACTAAGCTTCTGCAAGAGGATATGCGGTGGAGCTAAGATTCTATTCCCATGGATACATAGTACTCTGAATATCATCATCTTGGTGAATCCCCTTAAAGGGATAAGATAGAAGGTAGTGTTGAAATCAGAGCATGCAGATCTATAGATCCATGATTAGATAAGTTTTAGACATTTCATATTAGGGCATTGGACACTAGCATTGCACTAGTTATCTAAGCATGTTTCAGCTCTCATTAGTCATTTCTTAGATTTATTTGATATTCAGATACTTAGTCACTCCTTAAATACTGTAGGTAGTAGATTTTGTGCCCTCAGTTTCCATGCTAATATGCACGCACTAAGGTGAGTATTTGTATTACATAATACACTATAGTTTCTATGCTAATGTGCATGTGCTGAGGTTTACCCTGTGTGCTCCTGGAGCTCAACATTAGTTTACCCATTTCCACAGGTAGTGTCGAAGAATTTTCCAATAACTTCCTAGTATTTCAGGACAAGGTTCTGTGGTGGCTATTCTGCATAGGTGAGCAAGAAGTTATTGGTGAGGCTGGTACTCCATCTGCCTGTCAGAAGAGTTAGAGGAGGTTCCGGGACTCCACTGGCTTGGCAGATAGCTGTCTGGATCTGGTGAGTGAGTTTAACTGAGTCGCAGCCAAAGGGGCAGTGGAACTCTATGCTAGCCATCTCAGTGCGGCATCTTATTACCCAAGTTGTTGTAGTGGGTTGTGGTCTGAGAGTTGGTAATCCATTGTGTTGAGTGTGGTTATTGGTTTGAGCTGGTAAAGTTATGGTTGTTTGGGGTTGAACAGGTGCAGGTGTGATGGTGATGCTAGGAGCTGATCCTTTGTCTTGGACGAGCTAATGGTACCGTTCAATTAACTATGCCTTGATTCAGCCCATTCCTAATTTGGCACTGAAGATTACCTGTGCACTGTTAATTATTATCAGTTTAGTGGTGTAGGGGTCAGTAAGTTGCACTTCAGTAAGCGCTTGGCCATTGAAGGCTTGCGCTGTTAAGGGCACAGGGGTGGGTAGCATCGGGTGGGCCTTCTTCTTAGCTTGTGTTATGTACATGACAATGCCTTTACAAACTGTGGGGAGGGTGTTGATCTAGTGGGCTGGTGTGGGTCAGCTTGCTAAATTAGCTGTTAAAGTTGCTCAGGTGATCTTAGTCCTGGTGCTGTCCTGTATGTTAGGGATGACAATTGGTTCTGAAGGTTGATTACCACGTATATTGGTGCCCTCTGCCTAGGCAGTCATGGCTTCTTCTATCTTAATATCATTCCAGTATTCAACATCAGCCTCGTGGTTGAGGTGTGCCTATTCTGCAAGTTTGAGCTGCTCATGTTGACCAGCCTCTGAGATGTGGTAGGCATGTTCTTTGTCACTGTAGTGATCGGCTTCTCAGTTAGCTGCCGCATCTTGCAGGTCTAAATCAGCATATTCAAGCTTCTCATTATCTACATATTGTGGGTCTACTTCTCCCTTCTTATAGTTGAGCCATTTGGCAGCACCTGAAGGGGGTTGGTAAGGGTTATCAATTGATGGGCATTTAATAGCATTCAGCCTCTTGTAGACTAGGACCATTGTAGCCTCAAGCATCTTCTAGAAAGAGTGCATGAGTGCTTGGTTTAGATCCTTAGGCAGAGGAGGGTTGGGCTCAGATAGGTATAGACTTTGGCCAGAGGGGCTACTAGCTGAGCCTTCTCCACATGCCAGGGTAATGCTAGGTCTAACCTGGTCTCTAGTGTGGTCACTTTGGGGACTGCTACAGAAGTGTCTGTTAGGATAATAGGTATGTCAGCAGTGGGGGTCAGAGAGTTTGCCTCCTTGACATCTGTCATTACCACATCTTTGTAGGTCTTAGAGGGGGCTACAGAGCTGGAGACAGATGTTTGGTGTGTCTTCATCCCTTAAAGTGGATCAGATCATTTGCCTTTCCATGTATATTGTCTCATTGCCATGGCTTCGTGTTTGTAGTCTGACTTTTTCTATTGTAGAATGGCCTTTGTGTCAGCCTTAAGTTGAGTGAACTTAGCAGCATTAGACACCTTCTCTTGTTCAATTTAAGCTTTTTAAGCTTCCTGTTCGACGTTCAACTCCTTGTTGTAGGCTTCATAAACTTATATGCGGTTGTTCTCGTGTTGTATATGTGCTGTGGGTAAGGAAGCATTCATAATCATCCTTGCAGGCTTCCTGAGCTTTCTTGGCGAGCTTCACCTTGGTGCCCTTATACATGTGGTTTGAAATGCAGATGGCCCACTCAACCATTCAGGGATCAGTAGCAAAGGGGGGTGGTTGATTGGAGATGATCTGAAGTATTGTGTGTTTATGCATGTGGGCATGTTCTGAGTCTCTGAATGTAAGCATTTCATTTCAGAACTATGAGGTTAGGGTGTTGAGGATCGAGGTCCTCGCCATTGCAACATGTAAGTTGCACATCTGTAGGACAGTGGTGAGGTGTTGGGTGATGATGACCTGCTCAGTAGCCTGAAGGCAGTGAGAGAACTGCTGGCCCTTGAATGTGCTAGCTGTGGTAGTTTATGTGATGAATTGATGGAGGGCCTCAAAGGCCTTGATTAAGTCCTTGACCATGATTTTCTCATTAGGGTCAAGGTTAGAAATGGTAGAGAGGAAGTCATCCCCAGGTTCAAACTTGCTCAGGCCATGAAGTATGGCCAAGAGGATTTGGGAGAAGGAGCACAGCTATTGCTGGCATGACAGTTCTCACTTTGGGTTGAGAAAGCCCCCTTCAAGGTTGCAAGTGATTTTGTTTAGATTTACTAAGAAAGGGACTTCCCTATCAGAGTCAAAGTCAGTGGCAAAGTTGCTGTTCTTAAGTGAATTGGCAATAAAAAAGGGGGGAGTAGTTTGAGTGAGATTCTCCTTAAGGAGGGGGGTGAAGATTTCTGGGTCAATACTGAAGGTTTTGGCTATAAAAGGGTTTGCAATGTTGGACATGTTGGTTATAAGATGGGTGGCCATAGCCTGGCAGAGTGAATGGCTTGTGCTATGTACGAGAATGATGAATTGCACAGTGACTATAGTAAAACCAGCAGCAGAGGGGTTGCAAGCTATGCCCAGGTGGTATTCCAGATGATGGTGGTTGAGAGGAAAGGAGTTGGTGGAAAAAAAAAAACTGGACTATAGTGTTAATAATGGTGGTGGTCCTTGGCTCTATAAACTCAATAGAGAGCTCATTCATAGGGCTGGCTCTCTTTTGCTACCAGAGGAGGGCAATAATAACCCTGTATACTCTCGGCTATGGGTTATTGATATAGAGGAGGCCTTAGACATTTGCATGTGCAATTAGCATAATAGGCTTTTAGATCTTGGCACATTGCACTCTCTATAGGATATGCTATATCACTATCACCCTAGAGTCCCACTATATAAGCATACATATGAGTTAACATGCAATATGCCTAGAGAAAATCAGTGCAGAATTCTCTTTCACTTTGATGCTATATGTGATAGAAGATACTATAATGCTCCTGATGCATCTGTTAGAGAGATTGCAGTCATTCTCTAGGGTGATGAGAATAAAGTTAGGGACTCACAGGACATTATTATACATCGCAAGCATAGTGATGGCCTACAGCACATCTCTGATTGCCATCCCTTCTATCCATGCTTGCGCTATGTCCTTTTATTTCCTACTGGCCAGCTTGGGTGGCATTCTGCTATTCTCTATAAGCAGGTAAAGGATCAGACAGATGATTCTAAAGAGAAATATGTCTCTTTAGCAGAGTTTAACAGATATCACTTGCACATTAGGCCTGAGGATGTAGAGTCTATCCATCTCTTCCTCACAGACAAGCTTTTTCAAGAGTATGTGTCACTGCTGCTAGCTAGTGACTCCTAGCTAATGCTGATGAAGGTGTTTAATCAGATAAGGGTGTAAGATGAGGGAGATGATTATTAGTTAGGCAACTTGGCATGTGTGTGCATGCATGATTACATATGTGGTGAGGATGAGTGCGTTCAGCACTAAGTCAATGAACTCCATCGTAGAGTTCCTTCAGTCATCCCGGATGACTAAGTTGAGTGTGATGTATCAGAGAAGTCACCAAGACTTCTATAGCGTAGACTCAGGAGGGACCCGCACACAGTAGGTCACTAGTAGATGAGAAGTCACAAAGGACTTTGATTAGAGAAGGGAACTACATCCTAACTATGAGAAAGGATAAGAGGATCAAGCTGAAGTCCTAAGGCGACTTCAGCCCCTACTATATACTACTAGTAGATAAGGGCAGTACTCAACTAAACTGGGACGAGTCACAAGGAGCCAGTACTACAAACAATAGAACCACAGTCCTTAGTAACAAGGGTCGGTAGTAAGTAGCACAGGTATGAGTCAGCATGAGTCATGAATGCAGCAGTACACAAGGCAGTCCAACAGGGACTATGAGTCATAACCATAGGTCTTAGGGACCTGGTACGTGGACATATCAGTCATTGGAGTCACGAGGATACTCAAGATTCAGCTTCTTTAGCACCCTATTAAGGTACACTTCCCTCCCCCACGCATGAGACCAGTCTGTCCAACTATTACCTGGAGCCAGCAGTAATAGTATGTCTATGAAGTATGGGCTATGGCAGAGCAGAACCACCTTAACTAGATAAAGTTTAATCAGACAAAGCTTAGAGTTGAGCTTTATAAGGGCTTATAGGATGCAGTGGCCACTGATCTAGATGCTAACTGGAATCAGATAGGCAAGAGATTTATTTTGCCCTCATCTTTTACTAGAAACACTAGATATATATAGCAGCATCTGTAAGATGCTCTTGCAATAAACTGCTTCTATGAGGGAGGAGATCTCTTTGTCACTATAACTGCTAATCCTGGCTGGCCTAAAATTAAGAATGCACTTCTTTCTGGCTAGACTGCCTCTGATAGGCCTAACTTAGTGGTTAGGGTGTTTTATGTCAAGCTAAATTCTCTTATTAAAGAGATTAGAAGGGGTATATTGGGTGACTAGGCTGCCCATCTTTACACAATTGAGTTTCAGAAGTGTGGCCTTTCACATGCTCATATTGTTGTATTTCTTCAGCCTTAGTCTAAGTTGTGCACTCTAGAGGACATTAACAGTCTTATATTCTCTGAGTTTCCAACTGACAATGATGCCTTGCTGGAACTCATCAAAACTTATATGGTTCACAAGCCATATGGTGTCTATAATTCTACTGCATTCTGCATGGTGAATGGGGCATTGTCACCGCTGCTAGCTAGTGACTCCTAGCTAATGCCAATGAAGGCATTTAATTAGATAAGGGTGTAAGATGAGGGAGATGATTATTAGTTGGGCGACTCGGCACATGCATGCGTGCACGATTACATATGCAATGAGGATGAGTGCGTTCAGCACTAAGTCAATGAACTCTATCATAGAGTCTCTTCAGTCGTCCTGGATGACTAAGTCAAGTGTGATATATTAGAGAAGTTACCAAGACTTCTATAGTGTAGACTCAGAAGGGACCCGCACACAGTAGGCCACTAGAGGAGAAGTCACAAAGGACTTGGATTAGGGGTATCCCAACTCATAAGAGAAAGGACAAGAGGATCAAGCTGAAGTCCTAAGGCAACTTCAGCCCCTACTATATACTACTAGTAGGTAAGGGCAGTACTCAACTAAACCAGGACGAGTCATAAGGAGTCAGTACTACAAACAATAGAACTGCGGTCCTTGGTAATAAGGGTTGGTAGTAAGTAACACAGGTACGAGTCAGTATGAGTCACAAATGCAGCAGTACACGAGGCAGTCTGCTCGAGACTATAAGTTATAACTGTGGGTCCTAGGGACCCAGTGCATAGACATATCAGTCATCAGAGTCATGAGGATACTCAAGGTTCACCTTCTTCAGCACCCTATCGAGGTACGCTTCCCTCCCCCACATGTGAGACCAATCCGTCCAACTTCTACCTGGAGCCGGCGGTGACAGGCATGTTCTAAAGGCTTTTCTAAGCCTGTAAGAGCAGAGACTGGCATAACTGAAGACTCTTATGCATGCACTAGAAGGCGTGATACTAGACACACTTATAAAGTGGGGAATAATGATGTTGATAATAGATGGGTGGTCTGCCATTCATCCTATCTTATCTAAAAGTATAGATGTCACATTAATGTGGACTCTATTGCCTCAGTGAAGGCAATCAAGTATATATATAAGTATGTGTATAAGGGGCATGATAGGACTACTATGCAGTTTGGAAGAAGCATAGATGAGATTAAGCTTTACTTAGATGTGCGCTATATTAGCAGCTATTAAGCTATGTGGCATGTCTATCTCTTTCATATGCAGGAGCATATTCCTACTATTGTGCATCTTTAGGTTCATCTTCCTGATGAGCAGCCTATTATTTATAGAGCTGAAGAACACCCAGATATGTAGGCTATTCTTGCTGAATATGCAGGCCATGACACTACTCTTACTGCATGGTTTAAGGCTAATGAGGCAGGCAATAATGATATTAGAAACACCCTCTATCAAAACTTTCCATCTAAGATAGTGTAGAATAGGGAAAGTTATAAGTAGACTATCAGAAAGAAGAGATTTGCTATAGGTAGGATATATTATGTGCATCCTACTGCAGAAGAGAGATTCTATCTTTGCATTCTCCTTACTAAAGTTAAGGGTGCCACTTCTTAGATTGACTTTTGTTCTTTTGAGGGCATGCTGTTACATTCTAACCCTACCCCTACTTTTTCTCACATCTCCCTATCTATCTATACTCCTTCCTACGAGACTCCCAATATATGGGATTGCATTACCGTTGTCTCTGACTTCTCTAATACTGTTCCTGCTCACCCTTCCGATATCCTCCCTTGCCTTCCCTCCAAACCTTTCGATCTCACTTCCTTGTTATGATCTTGGCCATATTCCTCTCACTGCTTCACTAAGTTCCATCCCTACCATACTGATAGGGACCCTATAGAGCTTCGGCTCATGGCCCAGCCCCACCAGACTCACATCCATACTCTGAAGCACTCTACCTTCTGCTATGAATATGCCTGCCCTACTCACTACCCTTATGATGGTAACAAATGAGCTAAGTAGTTATCTACTTACCTTATCTTATCTTTCATCTCCATGGATCTCCTATTGATTCCCTTCTTATTGTCCCCTTGATGTTTCAGCTATTTTTAGCTTGCTATTGTTCCCTGGCTTCTTATTGACCCCTTATATTTTAGCTCACCTCTTATAGGCTTGCTATTATTCCAGATTTAGCATGAGGCTGTGCCTCCCCCTATATATAAGGCTCCTCTATTGAGTAGTAAGGCCTTAAGCCTAACTTGATCCCTAATCTAAGCTAGTAGCCTTCCCTTTTTTGTGATCCAGTTCTGTAAAGTGCCCTTAGTTGGCTGCAGACTATGAGGCCCACATTTCATCTTCATCATCCTATTCTTGTTGCAGGATCTGTCTCTAGCCTTAGACCGAGCCAACTCAAGTAGCAATTCTGTCCATCGCCCCTCTTATCTTCTTTATTCAAGCACCCTAAAGCAGCCATGCTCAGATGTGGACTTGACCTAGTGTCGTCTCTATCATGTAGTGGACCTCTGTTCCCTATAAATGTTTCCTGTCCCTGCCCCTGCCTTGAGTGACTTCGTCAGGTCTATATCAGACTACCTTGTGCCTAGCCTGGAGCATAACATGTGCAGTATCCTTCTTTTAAAAAGGCATGCATAGCACAAGGCCTTTTAGAGGATAACAATGAGTGGCAGTAGTGCTTAGAGGAGGCAAGGGATATGCAGACAGGTGCCCAGTTGTGCCATCTCTTTGTTACTATCATTAGAGACTGCACTTCTGCAGATCCTAGAGCATTGCATTGTGGAACATCTTTTGGCCTTCTATCTATGATGACATTAGGCATATGCTTCAGACTTATGCCAATATTCCAGAACCATCTAATGCACAAATTTAGGACTATAGCCTTTATCTGATTGATAAACTCCTTGCTCAAACAGGAAGAAGGCTTCAGCAGTGGGCAGGGCCAGTAGGCCTACTACAGGTGGTTGATAACTGGGGTGGCATCTTAGGCAATGCCTTAATTCTAGAGCAGCAGCAGTATAATCCAGTTAAGCAGGCTAGGCTTGCAGAAGAGTGTAGAGGCAATCTAAACCTAGATCAGCAAGCTGCCTTTAAGAGGATTACCTCTGCTATAGCTGATAGAATAGGAGAGACATTCTTCCTACATGGGCCTAGGGATACAGGCAAGACCTATCTCTATAATACCCTCTGCTATCAACTGCACTCAGAGCAGAAGATTGTGCTTTGTATTGCACCCTCTGGAATTGTAGCACTTCTCTTAAAAGGTGGACATACTGCCCACTCTTGCTTTAGGATCCCTATTCCTTGCCATAAGTCTTCTATCTGTAGTATTGTGAAAAACTCTGAGCAGGCAGATTTAATTCACATAACTGACTTAGTGATTTGGGATGAGGCTCCTATGCAGCATAGGCATGTGATAAAGACAGTAGATCACACTTTTAGAGATATGTGCAACTCTCCTGATGCACCTTTTGGTGGGATCACCTTTGTATTTGGTAGGGACTTTAAACAAATCCTATCTGTGATCATCTCTAGGTCTAGAGCTTAGATTGTGAGTGCCTGCCTCTAGCATTCTGTTTTATGGAGGACCATTACTGTGCTTCATCTGTATCAAAATATGTGCCTTAACACTGCTATTGAGGCAGAGAAGGACTTTGTAAAGTGGCAGCTAGATGTGGATAAGGGAATGCATACAGATAATAACTCTAATATTCTTCTGCCAAATCTATATCACTGCAGAGAAAATACTGCTGCTTCTCTGATAGAGACAATCTATTCTGGAATTACCAGACCTAATCTTTCTGTTGAGTACTTTGCAAAGCGCACTATTCTTTACTACCCCAATAAGGATGTAGATACAATGAACCATAAAGTTCTACAAGAATTTTCTGGGCGGAGTTGGGTATTTTACAGTGCAGATTCTATTTCTACTTCTGAGCTTAGTGGAGAGGATGATCCTTTACTTAACTATCCTGTTGAGTATTTAAATGAGATTAACTGCACTGGGATGCCTCTTGCAAATCTAGAAGTAAAGATTGGCTGCTCTATTATGGTTTTAAAGAACTTGGATACAGAACAAGTTACAAGGGCAATCAGTGAAGCATGTTGGGCTAAACTTAACAGCACCTGCATTTACATATGGGCAGTTTTATGTTGCTATTTTACATCCCTTCTCTTCCTCTTACCACCACCATCTCCCTAGGGAGAGGTGGGTAGCCGTCCTCGCTTTGGCTCACTTCGTCGCCTTCCCTGTCGCTCTATCCCCTTCCTCAACTCGTTTTGAGCAGCGTACTGCTCAGGTGTACTGGGACACCAGCCCGGCCGGGGCACCATCTTCGCGGGGCCTTGCGCTCTGCATTCCACTCTCTCCACTGGCTATGGATACC
>Ga0210393_10003260_pt1 | contig 13057 bp, 11 predicted proteins | sample IncBWC27OmetaG_FD_160068 | JGI IMG/M metagenome (GOLD analysis project Ga0210393, IMG submission 160068) | Forest soil microbial communities from Barre Woods Harvard Forest LTER site, Petersham, Massachusetts, United States - Inc-BW-C-27-O ... | reverse complement strand
GCATCGTCCGTCGCCGCGCAGGCCGAGTCTGCGATCGCTGCGGCCGACCTCATCATCGACGGGCTGACCGGCATCGGGGGCCATGGCGGCCTGCGTGAGCCTGCCGCGACGCTGGCGGGGCTGACCGAACGCGCCCGCCGTGATGGTGCCCTGGTGATCGCCGTCGACCTGCCGAGCGGCATCGACGCCGATACCGGCGAGGTGCACGGCGCCGCGATCCGTGCGGACGTGACCGTTACCTTCGGGACCCTCAAGCCCGGGTTGCTGATTGATCCGGGCGCGGAGCGCGCCGGACCGGCCGAACTGATCGACATCGGCCTCGGCCCGTACTTGCCTGCGCCCGCTGTCACGTCACTCCAGGCGGCGGATGTCGCCGCGATGCTGCCGCGGCCGTCCGCCGAGTCCGACAAGTACCGGCGCGGCGTACTCGGGCTTGTCGCGGGCAGCGAGCAGTACACCGGCGCGGCCGTGCTGTCAGCAGGCGGCGCCATCAAGGGCGGCGCGGGCATGGTCCGGCTAGTGTCCGCCGCGGCCGCCATCGGCGTAGTCCGGGAGCACTGGCCGGAAGCAGTGCTGACGACCTACGACCCGGATCTGCCCGCATCAGCGATCGACAAAGCAGGACGCGTCCAGGCGTGGGCAGTTGGTCCGGGCATCGGCACGGGGGAGACAGCGCATGCCCTGCTGGCCGCCGTGCTGGCCAGCGACGTGCCGGTACTAGTCGACGCGGACGGCATCACGGTGCTGGCCGCGCACCGGGACTTGCTGTCACGGCAGGCGCCGACGCTCATCACGCCGCATGCGGGCGAGCTGTCGCGGCTCCTGAACGCCGACCGGGCAGCCATCGAGGCACGCCGACTGCACTACGCGAGGGTCGCCGCCGCGGAGCTTGGCGTCACCGTCTTGCTCAAGGGTTCCACCACGGTGATCGCGGAGCCAGACGCCGGCCGCCCGGTCCAGATCAATTCGACGGGGTCAAGCTGGCTGGCCACGGCGGGGTCCGGCGACGTTCTCTCGGGCCTGGCTGGCTCGCTGCTCGCGCAGGGCCTGCCCCCGCCGGCCGCCGCGGCCGCAGCGGCCTATCTGCACGGGATGGCGGCTCGGCTCGCAGCGCGTGATGCACCGATTGGTGCGAGCGACCTGATCGGCGGTATTCCCGCCGCGATCCGCGCAGTGACGAGCGGCGAGCCAACTCGCCCCGGTTACTGACCTTCGGCCCGGCCGCCGAGATAACGGCTAAGGAACTTGTCGGCTGCGGCGAAGAATCGCAGTCTGTTCTCCGGCTTGGCGAAGCCGTGGCCCTCGTCGGGGAAGAGCATGTACTCATGCTCGATCCCCGCTTGCTCGAGCGCCGCCACGATCTGCTCGGATTCTGCCTGCTTGACTCGAGGGTCGTTCGCTCCCTGCGCGATCAGCAGCGGGATCCGGATCTGATCGGCGCGCGAGAGCGGTGACCGGGACCAAAGGAAGTCCTTGTCCGTGGCCGGATCGCCGACCCGGTTGTGGAACTGGGCGATCAGCGGTGCCCAGTACGGCGGGACGGTCTCGATGAGGGTGATCAGGTTGGACGGCCCGACGATGTCGACAGCACAGCAGTACAGATCGGGCGTGAACGCCGCGCCCGCCAGCGCGGCATACCCGCCGTAGGATCCGCCGACGATCGCGATCCGGGCGGGATCCGCCCAGCCCCGGCTGATGGCGTGCGCCACGGCGTCGCTGAGGTCGTCCTGCATCTTGTTGCCCCACTCGCGGTCGCCCGCATTGAGGAACGCCTTGCCGTACCCGGTTGAGCCACGGAAGTTCACCTGCACGCACAGGTAGCCGCGATTGGCGAGCCACTGGGCTTGCGGGTCGAAGCCCCAGGTGTCGCGTGCCCACGGACCCCCGTGGACGAGCAGCACGGTCGGCAGTTCCAGCCGGTCTGCGCCTGGCGGGAACGTCAGGTAGCCATTGATGGTGAGACCGTCCCGGGCCTGGTAGGAAAACGGCTCCATGGGCGCGAGCGTGTAGCTGGACAGCTCGGGCTGATGCTCGAACAAAAAGCTGCCAGCGCCGGTAGCAGTGTCATACGCATAGAACGCGACAGGCCCGGCGTCATTCGTGAAGGCGATCAGCCAGACCCGATCGGCGTCGTCGGCGTCGGCGAACACCGGGTCACCTGGATGCAGCGCGCGGATCGCGGCGAGGTGACCAGCCACCGAGGGGTCAAGCACGCGATACTCCGACCTGGCCTTGCGTATGGTCACGATCTGGGGCTCGCGGGTGTCTGGGTTGACCCGGACGCTGCTGATGTCTGCCTCCGGATCGGCCGCGAGCACCTCACTGCTGCCAGTCCGAAGGTCGATCTTCACTAGTCCGCCGGCCTCGGCGTTCACCGAGGAGATGAGCAGGAGCGACGCGCCGTCGGCGCTGAAGCCGACCGGGCCGGTGGTCAGCGAGTCATCGGCCGGGATGGTGACCAGTGGGCGCCACTCCGCACCGTCGCCGCCGTCGCGGACGACGAGGACAATGGACCCGTCCGGCTGCGGCTGGAGCGCCGCGCGGACCGTCAGCTTGGAGTCGGCGACCATCTCGATAAAGCCAGGGTTGGTGAGCTGTTTCGTCAGCTCGCCGGAGCGCAGGTCAAGCCGGTAGACGTCGTGCAGCTGCGGGTTGTCCTTGTTGAGCCCGATCAGGATCTCCGCCGGGAAGTCCTTCTCGGTCGCGATCAGCTGCGTCTGGACCTCCTCAAACGGCGTCAGGTCGCGCCGGTCCATGGTCGCGAGGTCGACGTCATGCAGGCGCCAGTTCTCGTCGCCGCCAGCGTCCTGGAGATACAGCAGATGGCGGCCATCATGGGCCCAGGCAAACTGGCGGATGCCCCGGTCAGTGTCGTCGGTGACCACCTGGGCGGCGGCCCAGTCGACGCCTGTCTGCGGGCTAATGGGGGCGAGCCAGACGTTCAGCACGCCATGATGCGGCGCGATCCAGGCGAGCTGCGTGCCGTCCGGCGCAAGGCGCGGGCTGACCCGCTCCGGGTTGCCGAACAGGACTGACAGCGGGATCAGTGCAGACATGTCGGAATGCTTATCACGTCGCTACTGCGGGGAGGCCACCCGGTGCGTGCCTCCGCAGGCCGACGATGGGGCACGAGTTACCTAATATGGCCCTTAGTGGAGCATCAGCGGCTAACTGGTGCCCCATCTCCTTCGAGCCCGCGAGTCAGCGGCGCGCACTGGGAGCGCGTGCGGGCCGCGGACGACAGAGCCGATAGGGCTCGCTCCGGCCGATCGGCTGGCCGGCCCTGGCACACTGAAACGCATGGACGGTCATCCCGAAGCCCTCATCGACCTGGACGCGATTCAGGCGAACGTCGCCGCCCTCCGCAGGCATGTCGGAGCCGCTCAGGTCATGGCCGTGGTCAAGTCCGAGGGCTATGGCCACGGCATGCTGGAGTCGGCCGCTGCCGCGCTGGCAGGCGGCGCGACCTGGCTCGGCGTCGTGCATGTGGCCGACGCCATCGCGCTGCGCCGGGCCGGCTTTACCGTGCCGGTGCTCAGCCTGCTCGGCAGCCCGGACGCCCCGCACGCCGAGGCGATCCGCCACGACGTAGATCTCACCGCGGGCACCGCAGCGCTCGTTGACCAGATCGCGCTGGCCGCGGAAGGAGCAGGCAAGCCAGCCCGCTTGCACCTGGAAGCCGATACCGGGATGAGCCGGGGTGGCGCGACCGCGGACGACTGGGCCGGCCTCGTGCATACGGCGCGGGCGGCTGAGGCGGCCGGGCTGGTGCGGATCGTGGGCCTGTGGTCACACTTCGCCTGCGCCGACGTCCCCGGCCATCCGTCGATCGACGCGCAACTGACTGCGTTCCGGGAGGCAACCTCGTTCGCCGAGCGGGCGGGCGTGCGGCCAGAGGTACGCCACATGGCCAACACGCCGGCCACGCTGACGCTGCCCCAGTCCTACTTTGACCTAGTCCGGCCCGGTGGCGCCGTCGTCGGGCTCTCGACGCTGCCGGGCGGCGCGCCACGCTGGCTGCGCCCGGCGATGACGCTGCGGGTACGGCTGATCCAGGTCAAGCGCGTGCCGGCGGCGACCGGCGTGTCCTACGCGCACCGGTACATCACTGATCGCGACATGACGCTCGGGCTGGTGCCGCTCGGCTACAACGAGGGCATCCCGCGGCACGCGACCAACCAGGGCTGGGTATTCCTGCGCGGCAAGCGGTTCAAGATCGCCGGCACGGTCAACATGAACCAGATCATCCTGGAGCTGGGCGACGAGCCGGCCGAAGCAGGCGACGAGGTCATGCTGTTCGGACCCGGTGATCGGGGTGAGCCGACGGCACAAGAATGGGCGGATCTGCTTGGCACGATTTCTTATGAGATCGTCACCCGGTTTACGGGTAAGGTGCCGAGAACTTACTCTGGAGTAACAGCGGCCGAGGACGACGCTGCGGCCGGCAACCGGTCGATTCTCGGCGCGGACGGGAGAACTGATGGCCAGGTGGCGGCGGCTATCTAGCGTCGCTGGCCTAGCCACAGGGATAGCGGCTGCATCCGCCGGCGCAGTCATCGCCGCCGAGAAGGTGGCTGTCGGCCGCATCCGACTGCGGCCAGATCCGGCCCGGGACGAGCCGTTTGGGCAGTTGCGGGGCCGCGCTGTCGAGGTCGTCGCCGACGACGGCGTGGTGCTGCACGCTGAGATCTTCGGACCACTGGATGCGGCGGTCACCATCGTCTTCTGCCACGGCTACACGCTCAGCCAGGAGGTCTGGCACTACCAGCAGCAGGACCTGGCGGCCGACACCCGGCTCGTCCTGTGGGACCAGCGCGGTCACGGCCGATCCGGGCGCACCGACCCGGCGCACGTCAGCATCGATCAGCTCGGCGCTGATCTTGCCTCGGTGCTGGCGGCTACTGTGCCCGCGGCCCAGCCCGTCGTGCTGGTCGGGCACTCAATGGGCGGCATGACGATCATGGCGCTCGCTGCGCAGCAGCCGGAGTTGTTCGGCCCCAAGGTCATCGGGGTGGTGCTGATCTCGACAGCGGCTCATGTGGTGGACGCGACCAGCTGGCTGCCCGGCCCGCTGCGACCGGTCGCACGCTGGGCTGGCCCCTCGCTCCTGCGCGGCTCGGCCCGCGGTCGGGGGGCGGCGCTGACGGAGTGGGTCCGGCAGAGCGCGAGTGATCTGGCGTTCCTCTCGGCGAGGTATCTCGCCTTCGGCGACCCGGACGTCAGCCCGACTGTGGTCGACTTCCTCGAGCGAGTGATCAGGGCTACCCCGATCGAGGTCATTGCGGACTTTTACCTGGCGCTGCTCGAGCATGACCAGCGACCCTCGCTGCCCACCGTCGGCCGGGTCCCGACGGTCGTCATCACCGGTGCCGAGGACCGCCTCATCCCGACCGAACAAGCTGCCTGGCTCGCCGACGCTATCCCGGGCGCCAGTCTGCTCAGCGTGTCTCAAGCGGGCCACATGGTGATCCTGGAGCGGCCCGAGGTGGTGACCGAGGCGATCGCTGACCTTACGGCGGCCGCGCTCGACCTGGCGGTCGGCAGGCGGCGGCCCGCGTGAGCCCTGAGCCAGACGCGGCCAGCCCGGCTCGAGGTGTCGACGAGCAGGTCGTTGTCGCGACCGCTAGCCAGATGCGGGTGCTGGGCACCCGCCTCGCCGGGGTGCTCCAGGCCGGCGATCTGGTGGTGCTATCCGGGCCGCTGGGCGCCGGGAAGACCACCCTGGCCCAGGGCATCGGCTCGGGGCTCGGCGTCCGGGGACAGGTGACCTCGCCGACGTTCGTGATCGCCCGGGTGCACCCGAGTCTTGACGCTGGGCCCGACCTGGTCCACGCCGATGCGTACCGGCTTGGCAGCCGCGCCGAGGTAGATGACCTGGATCTGGACGCCGACCTCGCGAGCTCTGTGACCGTCGTGGAGTGGGGCGAGGGCCTGGTAGAGGACCTGGCGCCGAGCTTCCTGGCGGTCAGCATCCGCGCTGACGGCGAGCCGGCCGCAATGGCCGCTGCTGACGGCCCGGCGGGTGAGCTCGCCGCGGACCTCGACGTGCCTCGCACCGTGCGTATCCAGGGCTGGGGCGAGCGCTGGCGAGCGCCGGCGGCGGCCGCTGCAGCGCGGGCCGCTCTGGCCGCCGCGACCTGACGACCTGCAGACCGCGGCCAGGAACAGTGTCCAAATCCCGGCGCGAGCCTCGTATCCAGGACGAGAATGGCGATGACGGCAGCGGCCGGGAGAGCCTCGGCTGCGAGGACGACCCCGTTCCCTGCCGTGGCTCGGTCCCGAATTGTCCCCCCAGCACCCTTCGCACTACTACACTTCGGGTCGTCCAGCCTGTCTAGCCGTGGTGATCCCACGGTTTTATCCGCCCAGCCAGGAGGCGCGCCGTGGCTCAGCAGGGCTTCCCGCCCGGTCGCCATTCGCGGGAGCCCGCGCCCGGCCCGCAGGACGGCTACGACCGTGCTCGGTACCCCGGCGACGAGCCGTACGCCGGTGACGATACGTACACCAGTGACGATCCGTACCCCAGCGGCAATCCCTACGTCAGCGACAACCCCTACGCCGGTGACGCGTCCGGGCCGGGTGGCGGACACCGGTCCGACCGCGAATCTGGGCCCGACCGGGGATTCAGGCCGGACCACGGATCCAGGCCGGACCACGGATCCAGGCCCGACCACGGATCCAGGCCTGACCGCTCCCGCCGCGCCGAGCGGCAGCGACCCGCCCGGGCCGGCTGGGAGCAGCTCGACCCGTTCGGCTCGGGCCCGGACACCGACAGCAACCTGCCCCCCTGGGCCGGTCCAGTCACCTACCCCGCCCGGCCGACGGGCACGCTGCGGCGCCAGGCATCATCGCGGCCGTATGAAGACGAGGATTACCGCGAACCTGCAGCAGACGTCGACGGGGAGGCCGGCCAGGCACCCCCGCAGGAGGGCGGGCGGCGATCCGGCCGCCGCCGGGGCCGCGCAGCCGCGACCCGGCTACGCAAGTCTCGGCGCCGCGTGTACCGGTGGGGCGCCATGGCGATCGTGGCATGCATCCTGGCCGCCGGGATCACCGCGATCGTCACGCATCACACCCCGAAGCCTGTCCTCTACGTGACCTCGCTTCAGCACGGTGAGTTCAAGTCCGTGCCGAGCGCCTGTGCCAGCGTGAGCACGGCGGTGCTCAACCAGTTCCTGCCGGCCGCAGGCCGGACGTCGACCAGCGAACTGGCCACCACGACCGACAGCCAGTGCAGTTTCACCGTCGACGCCAAGCCAAACTTCCTCGTGCTGGAGGTGCAGGCGCAGTCGTACGAGCCGTTCGCGGCCGCTGGGCGCGACGGCAGCGCCTCCGGGAACGCGCAGGACAACTTCGCGCTGGCGCAGCAGGGACTCGCCCATCCGCCCAAGAAGTCGCCGCTGCCGCCAGGGCAGATCAGCGCGCTGGCCGGGCTTGGCCAGCAGTCGTTCATGGCGCTGCAGAACGAGCGGGTTAGCGGCATCGTCACCGACGTCGTCACCGTGGTCATCCGGGAGCGGAATGTGGTCATCACGGCCAGCATGTCCGGCCAGGAGTCCGGTCACGGCTTCGGTCCTGTGCCCGTGTCGACGCTGCAGGCCGGTGCGCAGGCGGTGGCGAAGGCAATGCTGGCCAAGGTCATGACCCAGCCGACAGCCTGACCCGGGCGGTGGAGTCGGTTCCTGACTGTCCAGATAACGGCCGGTCACGACCACCCGGCCAGGCTCACTAGGCTGGTCAACCGTGCTGCTGCTCGCATTCGACACCGCCACGTCGGCGGTCACCGTGGCCCTGCATGACGGTACCGCCGTCATCGCGCAGGAGTCTGCCGTCGATGCGCGGCGGCACGGCGAGCTGCTGGCCGTCTTCATCGACAAGGTGCTGCGAAACGCCGGAGCCGGGCGCTGCGACCTGACCGGCGTCGCCGTTGGCACCGGGCCCGGTCCGTACACCGGGCTGCGAACCGGCCTCGTCACGGCCCGGGTGCTCGCCAGCGCGCTGCAGATACCGGCCGACGGGATCTGCTCGCTCGACGTGATCGCCGCCGACGCGCGGGCCGCCGCGGGCGGGTCTGAGTTCCTGGTGGCCACGGACGCCCGTCGGCGCGAGGTCTACTGGGCCCGCTACACCGCGGCGGGGCAGCGCGCCGATGGTCCGCTGGTCAGCCGGCCCGCCGACCTGCCGCCGGGCCTGCCGGTGGCAGGCGAAGGCGCGGTGCTCTACCCGGAGCTGGCCAGCCTGCCGATAGGCCCGCGTTACCCGGCTGCGGCGAGTCTCGCTGGCCTCGCGGCGGCCCGCGCGAAGCTAGGCGAGGCACCGGGCGCGCCAGAGCCGCTCTATCTGCGCAGGCCCGACGCCAGGGAGCCCGGCAAGCCCAAGCGGGTGACGCCGTGACGACGCAGGTGGAGTTCCGCCCGATGACGACAGCGGATCTGGACAGAGTGCTCGAGCTGGAGCTGGACTTGTTCGGCGAGGAGGCCTGGTCGCGGCAGATGCTGGCGGGCGAGCTCGGCCAGCAGCCGGCCAGCCGGTACTACCTGGTCGCCGACGACGACGGCAAGATCGTCGGCTATGCAGGGCTGCTAGCGGCTGGCGGCCAGGGCGACGTGCTGACCATCGCCGTGGCGACCGCACGCTGGGGCCAGGGCATCGGCACGGCCTTGCTCGACCGATTGCTCGCCGAGGCCAGCAGTCGCGGCTGCACCGAGGTGTTCCTGGAAGTCAGGGCGGATAACACGCGCGCGCAGCGCCTGTATCGCTGGCGGGGATTCACCGAGATCGGCATCAGGCGCGCTTATTATCAGCCGTCCGGGACCGACGCCATCGTGATGCGCCTCGATCTCTCGCAGCAGGCCAGCAGCGGAACTGAGGCATCGTGACCGCACCCCTGATCCTTGGCATCGAGACGTCCTGCGACGAGACCGGCGTGGGCCTGGTGCGCGGGCATGAGCTGCTGGCCGACGCCGTGGCTTCCAGCGTGGACGAGCACGCGCGATTCGGCGGTGTCGTGCCGGAGGTCGCCAGCCGCGCGCACCTGCAGGCCATGGTGCCGACGGTGGACCGGGCGCTGGCCAAGGCGGGCGTGCGCTTGTCCGACGTGGACGCCATCGCCGTCACCTCGGGGCCCGGCCTGGCCGGCGCGCTGCTCGTCGGCGTGTGCGCGGCCAAGGCGTACGGGCTCGCCACCGGCAAGCCCGTCTACGGTGTCAATCACCTCGCCGCGCACGTGGCCGTCGACCAGCTCGAGCATGGCCCGCTGCCGGCGCCGGCCATCGCGCTGCTGGTGTCGGGCGGACACTCCTCGCTGCTGCTCGTGCCGGATGTGGCCACCGAGGTCATCCCGCTGGGCTCGACCATCGACGACGCCGCAGGCGAGGCCTTCGACAAGGTGGCCAGGGTGCTGGGGTTGCCGTTTCCTGGCGGGCCGCACATCGACCGGGCGGCTACGGCAGGGAACGGGGCCGCCATCGCCTTTCCCCGCAGCAAGTACTCCGATGGCACGAGCGATTTCTCCTTCTCCGGCCTGAAGACCGCGGTCGCCCGGTGGGTCGAGGCACGGGAAGCCGCCGGCGAGCCGGTCCCGGTGGCCGATGTGGCTGCGTCGTTCTCCGAGGCCGTCGCTGACGTCCTGACCAGGAAGGCGATCGACGCCTGCCGGACGCACGGCGTGTCGCACCTAGTCATCGGCGGCGGCGTCGCGGCCAACTCCAGGCTGCGCGCGCTGGCAGCCGAACGATGCGAGGCGGCTGGCCTGCGGCTGCGCGTGCCGCGGCCGGGTCTGTGCACCGACAATGGCGCGATGGTGGCCGCGCTCGGCGCGGAGCTCGTGGCGCGCGGGGTAGCGCCATCGCCGCTGGAGTTTCCGGCCGACTCCTCGCTGCCGGTGACAGTGATTACCGCCGCTTAGCCTGGCCTATACCCGCCGTGTTGACGTGCTCGTAATGGGCGGGCTAGTGTGCGTGACTGGCACTCACTAGGGTAGAGTGCTAACGCGACAAGGTTGGTCTGGCACCCGCGACGGCAGGCCGACATGGTCGACTCTCTAATTCAGCTAGCCCTTTCCGGAGGGGGAGGTCAGATCGTGACGACCGCCACCAAGGTTGTTCTCAAGCCGCTCGAAGACCGGATCGTGGTGCGCCCGCTCGAAGCCGAGCAGACCACCGCATCGGGTCTGGTGATTCCCGACACCGCCAAGGAGAAGCCCCAGGAGGGCGAGGTCCTGGCAGTCGGACCCGGCCGTTTCGACGACGCCGGTGCCAAGCGCGTCCCGTTGGACGTCAAGGTCGGCGACGTCGTGCTGTACAGCAAGTACGGCGGCACCGAAGTGAAGTACCACGGCGAGGAGTACCTGGTGCTCTCTGCCCGTGACGTACTCGCCATTATCGAGAAGTAGCGAGCGGATTTTCGCGCGCGGGCCTGGCCCGCGCCGGGCTGGCACTGCCTGCCCGGCACCGCCCCGGCTCGGCTCGCGGCTCGCGGAGGCAACTCTGGCGATCCGCGGCCCGGTCCGGGGCGGTGGCGTGAAAGCCACGGATTACCTACATCCGCAGGACAGAACCTGCATAGAAAGACACTGGGGTACCAGATGGCCAAGAGCCTAGTATTCGATGAGGATGCCCGGCGCGCTCTCGAGCGCGGCGTGAACCACCTTGCAGACGCCGTCAAGGTGACGCTCGGCCCGAAGGGCCGCAACGTCGTAATCGACAAGAAGTGGGGCGCGCCCACTATCACCAACGACGGAGTGACCGTCGCGCGCGAGATCGAGCTGGAAGACCCGACCGAGAACCTTGGCGCGCAGCTCGCCAAGGAGGTCGCGACCAAGACCAACGACGTAGCCGGTGACGGCACCACAACCGCGACGGTGCTCGCCCAGGCGATGGTCGCCGAGGGCCTGCGCAGCGTGGCGGCTGGCGCCAACCCGATTGCGCTCAAGCGCGGTGTCGACGCAGCGTCGGCTGCCGTCGCCGAGGCGCTGATGAAGGCAGCCCGCGACGTCGAGGAGCGGAGTGAGGTCGCCAACGTGGCGACGATCTCCGCCCAGGACGCCAAGATCGGCGAGGTGATCGCCGAGGCCTTCGACAAGGTCGGCAAGGACGGCGTCATCACTGTCGAGGAAGCCCCGACGATGGGCATCGAGCTCGAGTTCACCGAAGGCATGCAGTTCGACAAGGGCTACATCTCGGCGTACTTCGTCACCGACCCAGAGCGGATGGAGGCCGTCCTGGAGGACGCCTACATCCTTCTCACCGGGAGCAAGATCTCGTCGATGGCGGACTTCCTGCCGATGCTGGAGAAGATCGCCCAGACCAAGAAGCCGCTCCTGGTGATCGCCGAGGACGTGGACGGCGAGGCGCTGTCCACGCTCGTCGTGAACAAGATCCGCGGGCTGCTCAACGTGGTCGCCGTGAAGGCGCCAGGCTTCGGCGACCGCCGCAAGGCGATGCTCGAGGACATGGCCGTGCTGACCGGAGCCCAGGTCGTCAGCGAGGAGGTTGGCCTCAAGCTGGACCAGGTTGGTCTCGACGTGCTCGGCCAGGCCCGCCGCGCGGTGGTCACCAAGGACACCACGACGATCATCGACGGCGCTGGTGAGCAGGACGCGGTCCAGGACCGGATCCGGCAGCTTCGGGCCGAGATCGAGAACACCGACTCGGACTGGGACAAGGAGAAGCTCCAGGAGCGCGTGGCGAAGCTCGCGGGCGGCGTTGCCGTGCTGCGGGCAGGCGCTGCCACCGAAGTCGAGCTGAAGGAAAAGAAGCACCGGCTCGAGGACGCCATCTCGGCGACCAGGGCTGCCATCGAGGAAGGCATCATCCCCGGCGGCGGGTCCGCGCTCGTCCACGTGGCCGGCCAGCTTGGCGACCTCGGCAAGAAGGGCGACGAGGCGACTGGCGTCCAGATAGTCCGGCGCGCTCTGCTGGCTCCGGCGCGGTGGATTGCCGAGAACGCCGGCGTCGAGGGCGGCGTGGTCGTCGCCCGCATCGCCGAACTGCCGGTCGGTCACGGCTATAACGCCGCGACCAACGAGTACGGCGACCTGATGGCGCAGGGCGTCATCGACCCGGTCAAGGTGACGCGGTCGGCTGTACAGAACGCCGCGTCGATCGCCGGCATGCTCCTCACCACCGAGGTGCTCGTCAGCGAGAAGCCCGAGCCCGAGCAGGCGGCCGCCAACGGGCACGGACACGGCCACCAGCACTGATCCTGGCGCGTCGAGTCTGGAACTCGGTCCGAGCCCCGCTACCGCGCCTGACGGCGCGGTAGCGGGGCTCGACATTTATCACGTCGTGCTCGTCGCGCACGGCCCTGCATACTAGGCAGGTGGCGATCCAGGCAGTCATCTTTGATTTCGACGGGCTGCTCGTGGATACCGAGGGCACCATGCTCGCCAGCTGGCAGTTCGAGTGGCGGCAGCACGGGCTGGAGCTCGACACTACGACGTTCTTTGCCGACCACGGCGGCGACGTCACCGGGGAGCGTTACGCGGATCTGGCGCGCGCGGTTGGCGCCGGTTACGACCGGCAGGCCAGTCACGCTCGCCGGGTCGCCTTCCGCGATGGCCTGAACGCCGAGCTCGGCCTGATGCCGGGCATCGCGAGGTGGCTCGACCAGGCGAGTGTGATCGGGCTGCGACTCGCGGTCGCGAGCAGCTCACCGCGCGCCTGGGTGCGCGGCCTGCTTTCTCGCCTGGGCTACCTCGACGAGTTCGAGGTCTTCGCGTGCGGCGACGAGGTCGCCGCGCCGAAACCCGATCCGGCCGTCTACGCGCTCGCCCTGACCAGGCTTGGCCTCGACGCTGGACATGTGGTCGCGGTCGAGGACGCCGCGCACGGCGTGGCCGCGGCCCACCAGGCCGGCCTGCGCTGCGTGGCGATCCCTGGCAAGCACGCCGACGTCCGGCGCTTCGCAGCCGCCGAGCTTGTCCTGAGCAGCGCTGCTGAGCGAGACCTGGCGGACGTGCTCGGCGCCCTGGAGCCTGCAGAGGATCCGAGTACGGGCGCCGACGCCGGTGACCTGGCGACAGCCTGAGCCCAGACAGCCTGAGCCCCGACAGCCT
>Ga0210393_10003258_pt1 | contig 13064 bp, 11 predicted proteins | sample IncBWC27OmetaG_FD_160068 | JGI IMG/M metagenome (GOLD analysis project Ga0210393, IMG submission 160068) | Forest soil microbial communities from Barre Woods Harvard Forest LTER site, Petersham, Massachusetts, United States - Inc-BW-C-27-O ... | reverse complement strand
TCGGCACGTTGGTCGCGGGCGCTGATGTGGGAACCGCGACGGCGACCGGTGTCGGCGCGGCAGTGCCGACCTGTTGAGCCAGGATGGTTGTATCTACCGTGGTCGAATCCGCGTCGGTGCTCGAATCCTTGGATTTTGAATCGGTGGTTTTCGTCGAGCTCGATGTGGTCGTGGACGATGATTGGCTGGTGCCGTTGCCGGTCGTGCCGCTGGTGTTCGGGTTGGTGCCGGAATCGGCGTTGTTGGGGTAGGTCGGCGAATTGGCATTGGCCGCGTTGCTGGAATCATCGTTCGACGGCGGCGGATTGGGCGTGTTGTTGCTGTTGTTGGCTGGCGCTGCGTTGTTGTTATTGGCCGCCGCGTTGTTATTGGCCGGCGAATTGTTGTCGGGTGAAGGCGGCCCGGCGTCGTTATTATTATTCGCATTATTATTGTTCTGCGGCGGCGGGGCAGGCGGCTGCGCGGCGGCGGAATCGCTCGGCGTGTTCTGGTTGACCAGATTGCCAAAAAGGTCGTTGGCCGGCGGCGTATTGGCGCGCGTCAGCCACGAGGGTGCGGCTTGGAACGCGGCATTAGCTGCAGCTGCGGCATCTGGAGTAGCACTGACCACTGGGCGGCCTCCGACGAAGGAACTCACCAAACAGTGAGCAAGGACCGGGCCAGCCAAAGTCTTAATAAATACTATGTTATTTCAACTACTTAGATCGATGCCCCCTTTTCTGGAAGTCGCCCTCGGCCCCATCCTTTCTGCCCGGCGGCAAGTTTTGCCGTCCCAAATCCGCGGGCGGCCATGATTGCTTCGTGCGCACGCCGCCTATATTAAAGAGCAGCTTTCCGGCCCCCCTAAAGAGGGGAGGCCTGAGCAAAACGCCCCGACGCCTCTAACAACCGCAAGATGACCTTGTGGCCGCGAAGCGCCTCGCGGTGACATTGGTGATGCGAACCATGCGCAACAGTCTGGATCTTGACGGCCGTCCCCAGGACACCCGCGTGGTCGTCGCCATGTCGGGCGGTGTCGACTCGTCGGTGACGGCGGCGCTGCTGAAGTCGCAGGGTTACGATGTCGTCGGCATTACCTTGCAGCTTTACGACCATGGCGCGGCAACCCACCGCAAGGGCGCCTGCTGCGCCGGCCAGGATATTCACGACGCCCGCAATGTCGCCGAGCGGATCGGCATCCCGCATTATGTGCTGGATTACGAGAGCCGCTTTCGCCAGTCGGTGATCGACAACTTCGCCGAGAGTTACGCCTCGGGCGAAACGCCCGTTCCCTGCATTGAATGCAATCGCTCGATCAAGTTTCGCGATTTGCTGGCGACCGCACGCGAACTCGGCGCCTCCGTATTGGCAACGGGACATTACGTCGCCTCGCGCGCTCTCGCCGATGGCTCGCGCTCGCTGGTCTGCGCGGCAGATAGCGACCGCGACCAGAGCTACTTTCTGTTTGCGACCACGCGCGAGCAGCTTCAGTACTTGCGTTTTCCGCTCGGTGACATGACCAAGCCCGAGACGCGCGAACTGGCACGCCGCTTCGGACTTGAAGTCGCCGACAAGCACGACAGCCAGGACATCTGCTTCGTGCCGACCGGCCGGTACACCGACGTGATCGGCCGGCTGCGCCCGAACGCCATCGAGCCTGGCGACATCGTCGACCTCGACGGTCGCGTCATCGGCACCCATCAGGGGATCATTCACTTCACCGTTGGGCAGCGCCGTGGATTGGGCATTGCTGCCGATGCGCCGCTCTATGTGGTGCGGCTGGATGCGGCAAGCCGCCGCGTCGTCGTTGGACCGCGCGAGGCGCTGCGGATGGATCACGTCAAACTGCGCGAGGTGAACTGGATCGGCGACGGCCTGCTCGATCGCGCGGTAGGCGAGGGCCTTGAGATTTTCGTGCGTGTTCGTTCGACGCGCGCGCCGCAGCCAGCATGGTTGCGTGCAACGGCCGATGGGTATGCGGTCGACCTCGTTGCCGGCGAAGAGGGCGTTTCGCCCGGCCAAGCCTGCGTGTTCTACGATGCGCCGTCGGGCCGCGCGCGGGTGCTCGGCGGCGGCTTTATTCAAAGCGCCAGTGCAAAGGGGCTGACGGGTAGGGCGCCAAAGGGAATTTCCGCACCGCCACTGGTTGAAGCGGTGCGCGGATAAAATCTAGGGCGGGGCATGGCGTCTGATATCGACCGCGCGGGGGTCGCGAAAGCTTATGGGCGCTGGGCGCCGGTCTACGACCTCGTGTTCGGCAAAGTCTTCGACCACGGCCGCCAGTCGACCATTGCGGAAGCCGACCGGATCGGCGGCCGGATTCTCGATGTCGGTGTCGGCACTGGATTGTCGCTGTCAGACTATGCTGCGACGACAAAGGTGTGTGGTGTGGATATTTCCGAGCCGATGCTGCGCAAGGCGCAACAACGGGTGCGGTCACTGGGACTGAAGAACGTCGAGACGCTCGCGGTCATGGACGCCAAGAATCTCGCTTTCGCGGATGCGTTTTTCGATGCGGTGGTCGCGCAATATGTCATCACCGCGGTTCCGGATCCGGAAGCGACGCTCGATGATTTTATTCGGGTGTTGAAGCCCGGCGGCGAACTGATCCTGGTCAATCACATCGGTGCCGAAAGCGGTCCGCGTCGCGCCTTCGAACTTGCTTTCGCGCCGTTTGCCCGGCGGCTCGGCTGGCGGCCCGAATTTCCATGGGCGCGGCTGGTGAACTGGGCGGCCAGGCACGGTGGCGTTGTTCTCGCCGAGCGCCGTCCGATGCCGCCGATGGGGCATTTCTCGCTGATCCGTTATCGAAAAGCGCAAAATCGTTAACGTGAAGGCCCGGAACCAGGGCCCGTGTTGTCCGTTTTCCCCGGATGACGAAACATGTGCTTCTTCTGGTTTTCGGGCTGATGGTCTGGGTAGAGGGTGCGGCAGCCCAGGCGCCGCCTTCGGCAACAACTCCATCGCAACCGATTGCGTCAGCTCCGCCAACCGAATTGGCGGCTAATTGCGCGCCGACGGCAGCGGCACCATCGCGCGGCACCGTGACGGTGCCCCCGGACGGCACCACGACCGGGCAGGCCAACGAGCCCTTGGCCGACAGGCTCGCCAAGTCCGACGGCGTGCTGTGCCCGCCCGCGGGCGTCGATCCGGAGATTCATGCGCCGACGCCGGATGGCGGCAACACGCCGGTGATCCCGCCGCCCGGCAGCCCCGGCAGCAATTCGGACATCCGGCCGAAATAGCTGATCATTTCAAGCGTTTCCGCCGGAAAGCGAGCTTTGCTTGACAGCACCAAGACCTGCTTCTTATATGCCGCGCGTTCGCGACCGTGGCATGTATATAAAGTCCGCGTTTGCCTGCGCCGTGGCGGGGTAGCTCAGCTGGTTAGAGCACGGGAATCATAATCCTGGGGTCGGGGGTTCGAGTCCCTCTCCCGCTACCAAATCCCACGGCTATCTGCCGGGACATGAGTCCAGACCGCAGCGGCCGCTTCGGGATCAATCAATCTCGTACACGTGACGGTTTCGGCACGGAACCGGCATTCTCATGTTCTCGTTGATGACGATAAGGCGGATTGCACGGGCGATGTCGCCTTGATGCTCGAAGGGAGCCGTCATGCAAAAACAAAAAACCGGCAAACTCAAAATATTGATGGTCGCTGCGCTGTTTTATCCGGCATGCGCGCTCGCCCAGATCAGCGGAGGAAATTCGGGAGGCGGCGCTCACGATTCTTCAATGGGCGCGGGAAGCACGACCGGTATCGCTTCCGATCAGGCACACATCTCGCCTCCCGGCACCAATAGCCTGGGAACAGCAAACTCGTCGGGGTCACCCGGCGGCGCGACCGTTGGTGCCAACATGGAACCCCAAGACAGCCGGCGGATCGATGCCGAGATCCGGGATGAAAACTCCAGGATCGACTCGAAGATCAACAATATTTGCAAGGGCTGCTGAAGCGTGAATTCTGCGCGGTAGCCTCAAGCATGTTCCATCGGAACCATCTCCGCCGGTTTGAGTTGGCGGGAGGGCGCGGGGGTTTGCCCTTCAAAGGAGAAGATGGGATGACACTTATCGGGAAGAGTTTGCTTGGCACGGCGTTGGGCGCGGGATTGTTGGCGCTGTCCAGCATCGGCGCATCGGCTGCGATCGTCTGTCAGGGCAATGTGTGCTGGCACACCCACGAGCGGCTCGAATATCCGCCTGGCGCCAAGGTCGTGATTCATGAAGATGATTGGCGCCCCGGTCCGCGCGTAACCTTCCGCGAGCACGAAGGCCGCGGTTACTGGAAGGGCGATTCCTGGACGGAGTGGTAGGGCTTACGGCTAACCCTGTATTGAAATCCGAGAGGCTGTCCGTTGAGCGGGCAGCCTCTTTTTTGTTCTTGCTCTCACGCCCCGTTCACGGAGAATTCGGCCGGAGAAGGAATTACATCGCGACCGCCGCGGGACGGTGAATGTGTGTTCCCGTGCCGCATAAATAGGAAATTCCATTTGCTTGCGAGCGCAACTCGCGCGTGCTGATTAAGTGCTCCCGCCACATGGATTGATCATCGATGGTGCTTGTTGTCGGAGCTCATCCGCAAAATCTGTCGCTGTCGCTGTTGTCGCGCCGGCGCGATAAGGTCGAAGCCTTGCGCGAGGCGGGCCTCGAATTCTTCGTTTACGAAGCTGGTTCACAGACGATTCCCTTGTTGAAGGCTGGCGTCTTGCATTTGGCAGGCACCGGCGCGACGCCGCCAATTCTGGCTGAGGCCCAGGGACTGCCGTCCGCCGTGTTCGGAATTTCCGGCTCCCGCCACGAAAATGGCGGCCTCTTGGTGCGCGCGGACTCGGACATTCATTCGCTGCAAGATCTACGGCGCCGGGGTATCGGACTGATGCCGATATCATGGCACACCCAATTTCTTGCGGCGGAGCTCGATGCCGTCGGCATGTCGTGGCGCGAGGTGAACGCCGCCGAGATCATTCCGGCGACCGCGCGCGATGCTTTCATTCAAGGCAGGCTCGACGCCATCGTCGCGACCGATCCGTTATATTCCAAGATTGCAGCGCGCGTGCCGGTGCGCGTTCTCGTTTCACCGGGACAGGCCTTCTCCAACCGCTCGGTCTATTGGGCGCGCCGTGAAACCTTACGGGATCATCCTGAACGTGTCAGGCTGTTGCTCGATGCGCTGATTGAATCCGACCGCCTCACGCTCGAGAATCCGCAAGAAGCAGCCTCGCTCCTTGGCGGCCTCAACGGCAATTCGCCGGAAGAATGGCTTCCCGCGATTAAGTCCCGTCCATGGGGCGTGGAAGCGCCCCGTTCCGAATTTGCCGCCGAGCAGCAGGCGCATGCGGATATTTTCGCGAAGTTTGGTCTGATCCCGGCGCAGATCGATGCCACTCCGACGGTCAATCCGACATTTCTGGCGAAGGCTGCCTAACGATAAGAGGTCGCGATGGAAGTTCTTTGGTATCTGACAGGCCCCGATGGTCGATATCCATGGCGGCCGGACGGCGCACGCGAACTGAGTTACGCTTATTTCCAGCAATTGGCGCGCGCGGTCGATCACCTCGGCTTCACCGGTGCGTTGCTGGCAACGGGATCGCACGACGCCTGGGTGCAGGGCTCCTCGCTCATTCCCTACACCGAGAATTTCCAGCACCTCATTGCCGCGCATCCGCCGATGTTGTCCCCGACGCTGCTGGCGAAGATGATGACGACTTTCGATCATTTTTCGAAAGGCCGTTTGCGCGTGAATATCGTCAATGGCGACGCCAAGCTGATGGCGCAAAGCGGCGTTCATTTGAAGCATGACGAACGATACGCTTATACCGACGAATTTCTCACGGTGCTCTCCGGGCTGTTGCGCGGTGAATCCGTGACGTTCAAGGGCAAATTCATTCATGTGGTTGACGCGGGCCTGCCGCTCGCGCCGTATCAAAAATCGGGCATTCCCTTGTGGTTCGGCGGTTCTTCGGATGCGGCTCACGAAGTCGCGGCCAAGCATATCGACACTTATCTTTCGTGGGGTGAAACGCCGGAGCAGACCGAGACCAAGATTCGCCATGTAAAGTCGCTTGCCGCGAAATATGGCCGCGCCGATAAGATCCGGTTCGGGGTGCGACTATACGTGATTGTGCGCGAGACGGAGGAGGCGGCGTGGGCCGCGGCGCAGGACCTCTACGATCATATGGACGAGCGTGCGATCGCGGGCGCCCAGGCCTATGTCGCAGGCATTGACTCGATCGGGCAGCAACGGATGTCCGCGCTTCATGGAGGCCGCAAACCGGCAAACTTACGGGAGCTGGAGATCGCGCCAAACTTGTGGTCGGGCATCGGACTTGTGCGTCACGGGCCCGGTACCGCGCTGGTCGGCAGTACCAAGCAAGTGCTTTCCCGCCTCGATGATTATCGTAGCGCTGGGACGGACGTGTTCATCGTCTCCGGTATGCCACTTCTCGAGGAAGCCTATCGCTTCGCCGAACTCGTACTGCCGCACCTGCCGGTAACGCGCTCGACCGAAGAAGGGATTACTTCGGCCTGGACCAGCCAACGCGATGCGAGCTGGAAGAAGAGCGTGGCCTGAGTGGGCAGCCGGTTACGGTGAAGGGCTAGCTCAACACCGAATTGAATCCAGGAGGCTGCCCGTGGGACAGCCTCTTTTATATTCGCCATGAGACCGTAATCTGTGCTCTGCTTTGACGCGGGAAGCTGTTTCGGCACGTGCAAGCACAGCCCATCCCTTCATCAGTTCGTGTCGGCACTCCATTCGGCAAAAGGCCCGACAGAGAAACCGTCTCGGCCAGTCGACAATCACTCAAGGACGTTGCATCGGGAGATAATTCATCTCTCTTGTGCCGAAAAAAGAAGCTGTTACGGCCTTGCCACCTGTGTTGATTGCAAGGAATTATCGTTGCCAATCTGGGGCTTGGGGCCGTGAATGAGTGAAGAATCGCAGAAGCCGCTCGATCGGCACGCCTGGAATGTCCTGATTCTTGCGATGATCTTCTGGATCGCGGACGGTTACGACACGTTCGTCCTGCTCATCACAGCACGCCCGACCCTGCACGACATCCTGCCGCCGGAAGCGCAACCGCAATTCGCGACCTATCTCGGCCTGCTGGTCGCGATCACATTGGCCGGCTGGGCGACGGGCGGCATTCTCGGCGGCTGGCTCGGCGACAGGCTGGGCCGGCGCAAGACGATGATCGCCGGTGTTCTGCTCTATAGCGTTGCGACAACTCTTTCGGCGGCAACATCCTCGCTTATTCCATTCGCTCTGACCCGCTTCTTTACCGGCATTGGCATCGGCGCGGAATGGGGCGTGGGGACTTCGCTGCTGCAGGAAGTCTGGCCGGAAAAATGGCGCACCAAAGGTGCGGGTTTGCTGCAATCCGGTTTCTCCATCGGCGGCGTGCTGATCTCGGGTGTATGGATCCTGGTGGGCTCGACGCTCGGACTGTCCTGGCGCTGGATGTATCTGTTCGGCATCATCCCCCTGATCATTCTTGCTTTCGTGCACAAGTCGATCCCGGAATCGACACGCTGGGTGAAGCAGCGCTCCCGCGACGACAAGCAGGCGCTGTTCGGCTCCCCGGCACTACGCCGCAACCTGATCGGTGCGTTGTTGGTGTCGATTTCCATCACCGGCGGCTGGTGGGCGGTGGCATCGTTCCTGCCGACCTTCGTCTCGAGCCTGGCCAAGGATCCGCGCGACGCCGCCTTCTATGCCGGCTGGGCGGGCACGCTCTACAATGTCGGTGAGATCGCCGGCTGTATCGTTTTCGGCTTCCTGGCCGAAAGTTGGGGACGCCGTTCCGCAACCGTGTTCTATTTCGTCGGTTCGCTGATTGTGGTGCCGGTGGTTTTTCTCGGCCTGAGCACGGTCGGCGAAGTGACCTGGGCGCAACTCGTGGCCGGCTATTTCACCGGCGGCCTTTACAGCTGGTACACGGTGCATACGCCGGAACTCTTTCCCACCCGCTTCCGGGCGACCGCGATCAGTATCGTCTTCTCCGGCTCCCGCTATTTGGCCATGATCGGCGCGATCACGGCCGGCAGTCTGGCAGCGGCGCTCGGCGGGTTTGGCAAGGTCGCGGTCTATTTTGCACCGATCTACCTCCTTGGTATCGTTGCCGTGCTCTGGCTGCCCGAAACCCGTGGCAAGGGCTTGCCGGACTGAGCGGAGGCGGCAATTCCCGGGAGAACAGACGGCATGGACGCCGCCGACGCACCTAGACCCTGGATTGGTCGCAGTATCCCGCGCGTCGAGGACGCCGTACTGCTACGCGGCGGCGCGGCCTTCGTCGACGATCTGCCGTTTCCTGAAGTGCTGCATGCTTGCTTCGTCCGCAGCCCGCTTGCACACGGATTGCTGCGCCACATCGGTACCGAAGCCGCGCGGGCTGTGCCGGGCGTGCATGCGGTGCTGTGCTTTGCGGACCTGCGCGCTGTACTGACGATGGACGACATCCCGCTGAATTTGCCGGCCGGTGGGCTGCGCTTCGACGTGAATCCGACTTGCCTCGCCATCGAGGAAGTCAGCTATGTCGGCGAGCCGGTGGCGATCGTGCTGGCGGAGTCGCGCCGCGTTGCCGAGGATGCCGCAGCGCTGGTGGAGGTTCAGATCGAGCGGCTGCCTGCTGTGGTCGATCCGGTCGATGGTCTCGCTGCCAACGCGCCGCGTGCGCGGATCGGCTTTGCCGATAATCTGGTGGCTCAGACCAAGGTCGATTACGGCGACGTCGAAGGTGCGTTCAAATCAGCAGCACATGTGCTCACCGAAGAGTTTCGCCTGCACAAGGGCGGCGGCCATCCGATCGAGCCGCGCGGGCTGGTGGCACGGTTTGACGAGATCGAACAGCGGCTGACGGTGTGGGATTCCACGCAGCTGCCGCATCGCGCCAAGGCGATGCTGGTCGCGACGTTGGGTCTTGGCGAACATCAGGTGCGTGTGGTGCCGCCTGACGTCGGCGGTGGATTTGGCACCAAAGCGGTGTTCCATCCGGAAGAACTCGCAATTCCCGCCGCCGCGCTGCTGCTGCGCCGCCCGGTGAAATGGATCGAAGACCGGTTCGAGAGTTTCACCGCCAGTATCGGCGAGCGCGACCAGGTCTGGCGTATCGGGGCTGCTTTCGACGCCGCTGGAAAACTGCTCGGCGTGCGCGGACGGCTGTGGCACGATCACGGCGCGGCGACGCCCTACGGCATCGCGCTGCCCTTCAACGCGGCGACGAATTTCATCGGCCCCTATATCCTTCCGGCCTGCCGCATCGGCATTGATATCTGTCTGACCAACAAGACCCCGGCGGCGCCGACCCGCGGGGCCGGCCGGCCGCAGGGCGTGTTCGTGATGGAGCGGCTGCTCGACCGCATTGCGCGGCAACTTGGTATCGGCCGGGACGAGATCCGTCGCCGCAACCTGATCCCCGCCGAGAAGATGCCGTACACGATTCCGGTCAAACAGCGCGATGGCAGCCTGATGACTTATGACAGCGGCAACTATCCGGAAATCCTGCGCCGCGCTTTGGCGGCGGCCGGCTTCGCCGACTTTCCCGCGCGCCAATCGGCGGCAAGGCAGGAGGGGCGGCAGATCGGACTCGGGCTTGCGATGTATGTCGAGGCCACGGGGCGCGGCCCATTCGAGAGCGCAAATATCAGCATCGGTGCTTCCGGCCGCATCGTGGTCCATAGCGGCGCTACCGCGCAGGGCCAGGGCGTCAAGACGATGCTCGCCCAGGTCGTCGCCGACGTGCTGGATGTCGATCCCGCGACGATACACATTATCACCGGTGACACTTCCGGTACTTCGGAAGGGCTCGGCGCCTTCGCCAGCCGGCAAGCGGTAACCGCGGGCAATGCGGTGCATCAGGCCGCCATCATGATCGCGGAGAAGGCAAAGCAGGCGGCAGCCGAAATGATGGAAGTCGGCGTGGACGATCTCGAACTCATCGGCGGAATGGTGCAGGTCAAGGGCGCGCCGGGGCACGGCCGCAGCCTGCAACAGATCGCCAAGGCGCTGACCGGTACGCCCGGCTTTGCCCTGCCGGGCAATCTCACGCCGGGCCTTGCAGCAGCAAAGGATTTCATGACCTCCGGCCTCTGCTACACCAACGGCTGTCACTTGGCGGAAGTCGAGGTCGATGCTGCGACCGGCGGCGTGAAGATACTTCGCTATGTCGTGATGCACGACTGCGGCCGGGTCATCAATCCGATGATGCTGGAAGGCCAAATTCTCGGAGGCGTGGTGCACGGCATCGGCATGGCCCTGTTCGAATGGATGCGTTACGACGAAGACGGCCAGCCGTTGTCCGGCAGCTATGCCGACTATTTGCTCCCGACCTCCGACGTGGTGCCGAGCATCGAAATTCATCACATGGAAAGCCCGAGCCCGTTGAACCCGCTGGGCGTCAAGGGAGCGGCGGAAAGCGGCACGATCGGCGCGCCGGCTGCGATCGTCTCGGCCATCGAGGACGCGCTGCAACCGCTCGACGTTCGGATCAACGAACTCCCGGTGACGCCGGTCCGTCTGCGCGCGGCCATCAAGGCGGCGTATCAGAGGCAAGCGACATGAAGGCGCCGCCGTTCCGCTATCACCGGCCGTCGAGCATCGCGGAGGCGGTGGAGCTATTGGCCACGCTGGACAATGCGCGGGCGATCGCAGGCGGCCAGTCGCTGATGCCGATGATGAATTTGCGCCTCGTTGCGCCTGACCATCTGATCGACCTCGGCGAAATCGAAGAGCTCGTCGGGGTTACTGAGAGCGAAGATACGCTCAGTATTGGCGCGATGACGACGCAGCGTACGCTCGAGCGCTCGGAACGTGTGGCGCGCGATTGCCCGCTGATCACCGCAGCGATTCGTCATGTCGGCCATCAACAGACGCGCAACCGAGGCACCATCGGCGGATCGCTATGTCATCTGGATCCTGGCGCCGAATTGCCCGTTGCAGCGGCGGCGCTCGATGCCGTGTTGATCGCGATCGGCCGCTCCGGCGAGCGGCGGATTCCGTTTGCAGAATTTTCGGTCGGACTCTTGAGCAATGCGTTGTCGCCCGACGAGCTGCTGGCGCGGATCGAACTGCCGAAGGCAGCACCACGCACGGGCACGGCCTTTGTTGAATTCAACCGCCGGCCGGCCGATTTTGCCGTGGTTTCGGTGGCCGCAAGTCTCACGCTTGATGCCAAAGGACGCGTCGCTCATGCCGCCATTGCCGTCGGCGGCTCGTTTGAGGCTCCTGTTCGGCTGCGGGCCTTTGAATCGGCTGGCGTCGGACAGAGACCGGAGGCTGCGCTGTTCGACCTGGCCGCCCGTGAGGCCGAAGCGATCAAGTGTGTCGGCGACGACGTCTATCCGACGGAGTATCGCCAGGAACTCGCTGGCGTTCTGGTTCGCCGCGCGTTGGATTCGGCGCTCGCCGATGTGGAAAGCCATGCCGATGCATGACCCGCGGCCGATCGCGCTCCGTGTTAACGGCCAGTGTGTCGAAGCGACGATCGATGCACGGATCAATCTCGCCGACTTCCTGCGCCACGAGTTGCGGCTGACCGGCACACATGTCGGCTGCGAGCACGGCGTTTGCGGCGCCTGTACCGTGTTGGTGGATGGCGCGTCGGCGCGCTCCTGCCTGATGTTGGCCGTGCAAGCGAATGGGCGCCACGTCGAGACGGTCGAAAGCCTCGCCAACGGCTCCGATCTGCATCCGCTGCAACAGGCGCTCGCCCACCATCATGGGTTGCAGTGCGGCTATTGCACGCCGGGAGTGTTGATGACGCTGCTCGAACTCAGCCGCGAGACCGCAGGTCGCCATGTGACCGAGGCAGAGGTTCGCACGGCGCTTTCCGGCAATCTGTGCCGCTGCACCGGCTATCAGGGCATGGTGCGCGCGGCGCTTGAATTTCTCAATAATTTCGCGTGATGGGAACCTCGTGCCGCTTTGGATCGCTTGACTTTCACCCGTTCGTTGGCTGCATGGCAGACGATATGTCGCTTATACTGACAAGGATTGTGACGTGACGCCGGAAGTGATGACGCCTCTTGAGACCGATGTTCTCGTGATCGGCGCGGGCGGGGCAGGGATGTACGCCGCGCTTGAAGCGGCTCGCGCCGGCGCCAATGTAATTCTGGCCGACCGCAGCCTGATCGGTCGTGGCGGTGCCACGGTCATGGCGCAGATGACGGTCGCCGCCGCGCTCGGCGAACAAACGCCGGATCACTGGGAGAATCATCTCGCCGACACGCTGGCGGCAGGGCGTGGCCTCTGCGACGAGAAGCTTGCGGCCATTCTGTGCGAGGACGGTCCCCGGCGGATCCGCGAGATGGACGACTGGAAGGTAGGCTGGGCGCGCGAAGACGGTCACATCAAGCAGGTTCAGGCTCCAGGCCATGACAGGCCGCGCTGCGTCTATGTGGATTTTTTGTCGACCGGTCCGGCGGTGTCGAAAACCCTTCGCTCGCGGTTGAATGATGCAAACAACATTCGGCGGATCGGTGACCTCTTGATGACCGATATCACCGTACGAAACGGCGAGGCCTGTGGGGCCACCGCGCTGCATGTCGCGAGCGGACGCATTGTGCCGATTGCGGCGAAGGCCGTGGTGATCGCGACCGGCGGATTGACCCGGCTCTATAGGCGTAACAGCGCCTCCGTCAATATGGGCGGCGACGGCTATGCGTTGGCGCTTCGCGCCGGCGCCGAACTGATCGATATGGAGTTTGTGCAGTTTTTTCCGATCGGTCATCTGGCGCCGCGGCTGGTCGGCATGGATCCCATCATGTGGGATCCCTTCCGCTACAAGCTCGGTGGCAAGTTGTTGAACGCCGAGATGCGCGAGTTCGAGGCCGACTATGCGACGCGCGATGCGCGCAGTGACGGCCGTTATGTGCTGACGCGCGATCTTGCGACCTACGCGATATCGAAAGAAGTCGAGGCCGGGCGCGGGAGTCCGGCGGGCGGCGCTTATCTCAGTTTCCAGCATGTGCCGCCGGAGGAGATACGGCGCGCGTTCGGGCCGGTGGTCGACCGGCTCGCCGCCAACGGCATCGATCTTGCCCGCCAGCCCATCGAGGTGGCGCCGATTGCGCACTATCACATGGGC
>Ga0210393_10003256_pt1 | contig 13072 bp, 6 predicted proteins | sample IncBWC27OmetaG_FD_160068 | JGI IMG/M metagenome (GOLD analysis project Ga0210393, IMG submission 160068) | Forest soil microbial communities from Barre Woods Harvard Forest LTER site, Petersham, Massachusetts, United States - Inc-BW-C-27-O ... | reverse complement strand
TCTCACCAACACCATCGGCGTCATCGTCTCCGAACTCAGCGAGGGCTATGTCACCGGCGTCATGCTCGGCGTCGAACAGTATCTCCTCCAGGAAGGTTTTCTCTCCTTCACCGTCAGTCATCTCGGCCAGCCTGATCTTAGAGAGGAGTACCAGGAGCTCCTCATGCGCCGCCGCGTCGATGGCCTTCTCCTCGTCAATACCGAGGTCTCCGTCGTCACGCCCCTCCCTGTCGTCGGCATCTCCATCCACAGCAAAGCACCCGGCGTCACCAATCTCCTGCTCGATCACAACCTTGCCGCCCGCATGGCCCTCTCTCATCTCTACGATCTCGGCCACCGCCGCATCGCCTTCATGAAGGGCCAGCGCTACTCCCTCGACTCAGAGGCCCGATGGCAGGCCATCGTCAGCATCGCGGAGCAGATCGGCATCATCGTCCACCCCGAACTTTGCATCTACCTTGAGAAAAACATCTGGTCGCCCGAGCTCGGCTACTCGCCTGTCCGCGATCTGCTCACCCGCACCCGCGACTTCACTGCCATCTTCTGCTTCAACGACACTGCGGCCATCGGCGCCGTCCGCGCCATTGAAGACGCTGGCCTCAACTGCTCCCGTGACATCTCCGTCATCGGCTTTGACGACATCATCGTCGCCGAGTACTTCAACCCGCGGCTCACCACCGTCCGCCAGCCCCTCCATAAGATGGGTTTGACGGCGGCCCAGCTTCTCGTCCAGCGCATCCAGTCACCCGACGGACCCTATCCTCAGGAGGTCTGGTTTGAGCCCGAGCTGATCGTGAGAGAATCAACCGCGAGCATTCAAACAACAACTCCGCCCCAGCCGCCGCGAAGCAAACGCTGACAGGAGCGCTTTGCAACTAAACCATCCACAAGTGTCCCGGCCCAGCAACCACCCTGCGGATCCACTTCGCACGTTACTTCCCGTCTTCTTCTACTTCCTCGCGGCCGGCATAGCAACAGTCATGCTTGGCCCTCTTCTGCCGGCACTCATCCAGCGCTGGCACATCCAGGACGCCCAGGCAGGCACCCTCTTCACCGTCAGCTTCACCGGCCAGTTCTGCGGAGCGTGGTTCGCCACGCGCAACCTCCGCGCCAGCATTCTCTACGGATCGGCCATCACTGCGGTCGGATGCGCCGCGATGGCTTGGGCGGACTTTAGCCACGCACACATCGCGCTACTCTGCGTTGGCCTCGGCCTCGGTCTAGGTCTCACCGCCGGCAACGTCATCGCGGGCACGGCCGTTCCTGCAGCGCGCGCTCGTCTCATCGCCTTGCTCAACGTCGCCTGGGGACTCGGGGCCATTGCGTGTCCCGTACTGGTACGAATGTCTTCTTCTCGCGGCGTCAAATACTTCTTCCTTGCGGCGGCAGCCTCCCTCGCCGTCACCTCGCTGGCCTCCCTCTCGGTCCCGAAGCCGACAGAGTTAGTCAAAACGTCATCGCACTCCGCTTCGCTTTCGCAGTCCTCGCAGTCACGCCTGCCTCTGCCGCCGTTACCTCTCTTTGCCTTCGGCCTCGCCACATTTCTCTACGTCGGCGTCGAGAACTCGCTTGGAGGCTGGCTGCCCAGCTACGCCATTCGCACTGACCCTGCCCTTCGCGCCTCTTCCATCGCCATCTACTTCTGGGTGGCCGAACTCACCGGACGAATTCTCGTCACTCTGTTGATGACATCGCTGGGCGAAGCCACCCTCTATCGCGTCTGTCTCGCCGTGCTCATCTTCACTCAGGTCCTGCTCTGCACCATCGCGCATCTGTCCGCCGCAGGCATCGTCACGCTTACAGTTTTAGCCGCGCTCAGCCTCGCTCCCCTCTATCCCTTGATCATGTCGTTCCTGCTGGATCGCACCGGCAACCATAGCCGGCTTGGCGCGCTTTTTGCCACCGCCTCCTTTGGAGGGGCCACTTTACCTTGGCTCACAGGCGTCTTCTCCACACGCTTCCACGGCCTTCGCGCAGGATTCCTCGTCCCCGCCGCAGGAGCGGTCCTGCTCCTCTTCCTCTCCACCATCATCACCGCCAAACCCACTCCACGTTCCGAAACCTAGCAGCGAAACAAAAACGTGCAGCCGCAAATGCCAACGGGACAACCACGGACCACACGGCTGCTTTGATCCACGGAAGCGATGGGCCAGGACCTGCCAGCAATGCGACTTTCGGGGAGCTATAGACAGTCATCCTCCCGTAATATGATTGTTCCGAATCTAGGCCCTCGAATGCGCTCACGTTTGCTCCTGATACCCCAGCTCCCGCTAATTCTTCTGAGCATGGTCCCTCACGCCTTCGCACAATTGGCGCTCCAATCGGCCTGCGGAGCGCCGCCTGCCATTCTCCAGTCCACCCAACCCAACATCTTCTCCGAGCAACAAGAACAATGGCTGGGCGAAGCCATGGCCGACTACATCGACCGCGAATACCGCCCCGTTAAGAATCCCGAAGAAAACACCTACCTCAACACCATCGGCGCCCGCCTCCTCGCTGCACTCCCGCCCACCAAAATCCAGTTCCACTTCACCCTCGTCGAATCTGCTGACGTCAACGGCTTCTCGCTCGCCGGCGGACGCGTTTACCTCACCCGCAAGCTCGTCGCCAGCGCTCACAGCGAAGACGAGGTCGCGAGCGTCATCGCCCACGAGATGGGACACATCCTCTCCCACCAGTTCGCCATCGAGACTACCGCCGACCTGCGCCACCTCCTCGGCGTCACCTCCGTCACCGACCGCGCAGACATCTACGCCAAGTTCCAGCGCCTCACCGACGCCCGCCTGCACGAAAAGCACATCACGGAAGCCGACTCCGACGACAAGCAGGATGAGGCAGACCGCGTCGCCGTCTACGCTGCCGCCGCCGCCGGTTATCGTCCCCAGGCCTATGCCGAGTTCTGGGACCGCTCCTTCTTCGTCGGCGGCAAGACCGGCAGCCGCGTCGGCGATTTCTTCCACACCACCACCCCTTCGCAAAAGCGCCTGCGCCGTCTCCGCGGCATCATCGCCGAACTCCCCTCCGGTTGCGCCGCCGTCGCCGACAATACCTCCGCGGCCTTCGATCACTGGCACACTCTCGTCCTCGAGGACCAGATCGCAGCCACCCCTTCTGCATCAGCCCTCACCTCGGCCTCAGTCAACAACGCCGCAATAGAACTCTCCCCACCGCTCCGCCTCAATATCGAACACCTCCGCTTCAGCCGAGATGGCCAGTACGTTCTCGCCCAGGACGAAAGCTCCATCTTCGTCCTCTCCCGCAACCCCTTTCAGGAAATCTTCCGTTTCGATGCCGACCGCGCCCTCCCCGCGGACTTCACCCCCGACTCCAAACAGATCGCCTTCTACACCCCCAATCTCCATGTCGAGCTCTGGAGCATCGACCAGCAAAAACTCCTCTCCGCCCACGAAGTCGTCACCCAGGAAGGCTGCCTCCAGACCCTCCTTTCGCCCGACGGTCGGACCCTCGTATGCATCGCCTATCCAGCGGCCGAGTCGAATCTCAGGGTCCTCCTCATCGACGTCGAAACCGGACAAGTTGTCTTCGAGAAGAAAAACTGGTTTCATCCCAACTTCAACTTCGAGTTGTCCGTCGTCGTACGACAGCTCGAAAAAGACACCTCCGGCGTTCTCACCTCGGCGTTCTCAGCCGACGGCAACACCCTCCTCCTCGGTCCCGGCGCCGACCGCCTCGCCTTCGACCTTCGCACCCGAACTCCCATCAAAATCTCCGGTGCCCTTACCAGCTACGAATTTCCGGTCAGTTATTGCTTCGAGGGCAATGACAAGATCGTTGCCATCCATGCCTCCCAGGCCGAAAACTCCGGCGTCTTCAGCTTCCCCGAAGGCAAGCGTCTCCAATCGCTCAAGCTCGGCCTGTCCTTCATGCGCGCCACTACCGGCGCCGAATACGTCATAACCTCCGGCTCCACCGGGGCCGCCGTCGCCGTCGTCGATGTGCACGCGAGAAAATATGTCTTCGCCGCCAGGACTCCGGCGGTCGACATCTTCGGCGACTCATTCGTCAACGAAAGCCTCGACGGCTCCCTTGCGCTCGGAAAGCTCGGCGACCAGCCTCCGGCCCATGACCTCCGCGTCAACCTGCCGCTCAGTCCCCTCGCCCCTGCACGCTCCGCATCCATCTCATCCGACGGTCGCTATCTTGCCCTCTCCGCCCGGACCCGGGGCGCTGTTTGGGACCTCGCCACCGGCAAACAGATCTTCCTCGTACGAGGCTTTCGCTCTTCCTGGTGGACCCCCGACGGCAAGCTCCTCGCCGAATTCACCCAAAGCGACAAGGACCACCCCCCAGCCATCGCGGAACTCACACCCGAACCTCGCCTCGCCAGGACGATGACCTACAAGCTTCCCGACCAGGCCCATCTCGAGAACAATTTCCTCCTTGAGTGGAAGTCGCCGAACAAAAAGGCATGGACACTCACCGCTTACTGGGCCGCCGACCTCGCCGTAAAGTGGACTCGCCAATTCCCGGACGGCCGTCCCGGCTACACCACCAACGCTGGCGGCACGGACCTCATCTTGAGCGACCTGCTCCAGTCCCCAGCCGCGAAGGAGAAACTCCGCACCAGCCCCGCCCTCAAAGACGAGGCAGATGCAGTCAAACAAAAGGCCGCCGGACGTCTCATCGAGGTCGTCAACGCAGAGGACGGCACGACTCGCGCCCAGGTCGTTGTCGAGGTACCACTCACATACGAGGGTGTCGACGGCTTCATAAGACTCGGCGATCTCCTCTACCTCTCCACCGGCGACAACCGCATCATCGTCTACTCCCTAAAGACCGGCGTCCAGCTCCGCCAGCTCTACGGGACCGTCGTCGCCGCCGACCCCGCCTCCCAGACCATCTGCATCACCAATCGCCGCGACGAAGCTATCGTCTCCGACAAGACCGGAGCCGAGCTCCTGCATCTCACCCTCGGCAGCCCCCTCCGCTTCGCTGAGCTTCGCGAGCACGGGGCCCAGCTCCTCGTCCTCACCGCCGACCAGCGTATCCGCCGTTACACCGTCCCAACCAAGGTCTTCCAAAACGAGACACACGTCGCCACAGCTTCGGAGGTTCCATGAATACCACCAACGAAGACCAAAATGGGGTACCCCAACACCGGAAGCACCGAACCCAGTCCCCAAAAAGAAAAGAGGTCAGGCGTTAGCCTGACCTCCGGATCGCGTCCTCCCACTCCGCAGGCTGGGAGGACCAATGGACTGAGTGCATGTTGAGAGCTGCGGTTCCCGCTTAGCGAGAGGAGACAAAGTGATCGCGAAGCTGGATAACTGCAATGACAACGAGTGCCGCCATGGCTGGTCCGAAGAGTAGATACATTAAATCCTCCTTCCCCAATGAAATGGGTGTGAAACCGAAAATTGGCACAGCTTAACTGCCGTTCGAATCAACGGGATAGCCCGTCGGAACCAAACGTTTTTTGCGGATGCACTGTCTCTAATGCAAATGGGCAACCATACGTGCAATCCGCTGAAAAACCTTGATTTATGTGTTTTTTACGAGGAACCAGAGTCGTAACTATGCAGAAAATCAGTCGCCGAGTGCCAAATAATTACCCACAAGGCAAATTGATTTCCACTTTTGGATGAGCAATCTCTAACAGAAAGAACATCTTGCCCGCCAAGGGTTCAACTCCGACCTATCTCCGGTTAGTTTGAACGCGGAAGCAGTATAGATCGAACTCAGACCGCAACAGTAAAGGAGTCTTCGCTCCGGGTCACTGCGCGATACATCGTGTCACGCTCAAACGGCTCTCGCCCGGCCTCAGTAATCAGCCGAACCAAGTCCGCCCGCCGCATTCCCTGCGGAGTCGTCGCCCCGGCATCGTGATAGATCTTCTCCTCAATCACCGTACCATCGATATCGTCCGCACCGAACCGCAGCGAGATCTGCGCCATCTTCGGCGAGACCATCTGCCAGTAGCTCTTGACGTGCGGAAAGTTGTCCAGCATCAACCGCCCCACGGCGATCTGCCGAAGGTCCAGCATCCCGGTCGTCTTCGGAATATGTGCCAGCGCAGTGTTCTCCGGATGGAACGCCAGCGGGATAAATGTCTGGAACCCGCCCGTCTCGTCCTGAACCGCCCGCAGCTTCACCAGATGGTCCACGCGGTCCTCATCGTTCTCCACATGCCCATACAGCATCGTGGCATTCGATCGCAGTCCGATCTTGTGTGCCGCCCGCGCCGTATCAAGCCACTCGCTTCCGTCGATCTTGTGGTCGCAGATAATATGCCGCACGCGATCGGCAAAGATCTCCGCCCCGCCCCCGGGCATCGAATCCACTCCTGCGGCCTTCATTCGCTCCAGCGTCTCAGGAATCGTCATCTTGCCGCGCTTGGCTAGAAACGCCACCTCCACCATGGTGAACGCCTTGATATGGACCTTCGGGAACCGTACCTTCAGCCCGCGCACAAGGTCCATGAAGTATTCAAACGGCAGATCGGGGTGCAACCCCCCCACAATATGAAACTCAGTCACCGCCTCCGTCAATCCGGTGGCCGCGGTCTCCCAGGCCTCCTCGAGCGCCATCGTATACGTCCCTGCATCACCCTTCTTGCGGCCAAACGCACACAACCGGCACGAGGCCACACAAACATTCGTCGGATTGATATGCCGATTGACGTTGAAGTAAGCGATATTTCCATGCAGCCGCTCGCGCACCAGGTTCGCCAGCCAGCCCACTGCCAGAATGTCGCCACTCCGGTACAGCGTCACTCCGTCCTCAAAGCTCAGACGTTCCCCTTGCGCCACCTTCGCCGCAATTGGCAGCAGATTTATATCATCTGTCTGAAAGGGATGCCGCGTGTTGAAGGACTCAAAGCTCATACTTCAATTCTATTCCTCATCGGCCACCGCGGCTTCTCAGTGTCTCGCCACTTCGCTCGAGTCGACCATGCGCGGCTGCACGACGATGCCATCAAACAAAGTGGCCCCGACAAGATGGTCTCCCATTGGCCGCACAAGTTTCAGGCTCCAGCCGGTGTTCCAATAGTGCACAGCGCGGTCCGGCAGATGAATCGCGAAGGCGATCGTGTTCTTGCTGTTGGCAGTGATCAGCATCCGCTGCGAGGGCTGATCGTAAAACAGGCTGTTCACGTCCCGTACCGAAAGCCCCTTCAGACTCTGCCACGTGGTGCCTTTGTCTTGCGAGACAAAAACACCCTCCCGTCCTCCCACCCAAAGCCCCCCGTCATCATCGACCGACACCGCTGCCAGCTGTTCCAGAGTCGCAGGTAGATTCAGCGGCTCCCACATCTGGCCACCGTCCGCCGAGAGCATCGCAGATCTCAGCGTCGCAGCCACGACCCAGGACCTGGCCGTAACGACAAAGCTCCAATTGTCCTTCTCCAGACCAGCCACCAGCTTCCAGCTCTCTCCCGCCGTCACACTTCGCAGCAGCCCCTCCGAAGTTGCAGCATATAACGTGTCCCCGGCCCGCGCGATCGCGTTGACATTAGCATCGAACGTGTATCCAGGAGGCGCTTCAACTGCCTTCTTTGGGACTACACGATGCGGCCTGCCGGCAGGCTTAGCGGAAACGGCCGGCTTCTTCTCCGCCTCAGGTTGTGGAGTCTGATGCTCACTAAGAGAGACATTATTCACCCGGTTCCAAAGCTCTCCCTGCAGCCGATAGATGCCGTGTCCCGTGCCGGCCAGCACCGTTCCATCCGAGGCCTGCCCCAGGCTGAACACGTCCTGTCCGTTCAACCCCGCGCTCTTCTGCGACCAACTCAGGCCGCCGTTATCGCTGACAAACACCCCGCCCCAGGCCTTGTCGTTCACCACCCCCACATAAATCGTTGCCGGCTGCGCAGCGTCCCCGATATATGAGGTAATCTGCCGCGCGGAGAATCCATTGTTCGCCGGAAGAAACGAGTAGCCCCCATCATTGCTAGCCAGCACACCCCCACGGTCCGTCGCGAGCAGAATACGATTGGTGTTCGCCGGATCGACATAGACGTCATTGACAATCACCTCCGGGCCGGTCGTCCGCACCCACGTCGCACCCGAATCTCCCGTGCGGAACAAACCTTCCGTGGTCCCCGCAAAGACGATGTTCAAATTCTGAGGGTCCTGCATCAGCACCCTGGTTCGCCGTGCGGTCGAAGGAATTCCCTGCACCTTCTGAAACTTCTCGCCGCCGTTTTGGCTCTTGTAGATTCCCGAACAGGCACTCGCATAGACCACACTTGGGTCCTTAGGGTCCACGATGATCGAAAACACATCGGAGTCGTCGATGACGCCCTGCTTGATGTTGATCCAGTGCTCCCCACCATCGGTTGTCTTCCACGGCAGATGCCAGGTCCCTGCATAGATGATCTGCGGATTGGCAGGGTCGATTGCGACGGACTCGACCTCGTGGATCTCCTGGCTTCCCGCCGGGCTGATAAGCTGCCAGTGTTCCCCTCCGTCAGTCGACCGGTAGACGCCCGTCAGTGTACCCGCCACCAATGTCTTCGGGTCCGATGGAGCGGCCGCGAGCGACCGAATGGACTGCCCGCGCATGTCGGCCTCACTCTCCCAGTTCGCGCCGCCATCGTTGCTGATATAGAGCCCCCCCTCAGAGCTCCCGAGGATCCAGGCCCCAACAAGAATGCGTTTTGAATTGACGCTATCCACCACAATGGAATCCAACGCCAGATTGTCCCGCTTTCCGACCGAGGCCAATCGCTTCCAGTCCGCTCCGCCATTCCAGGACTCGTAGATCCAGCCGGTTAAAGTGCCTAAATAAAGATGTGAGTGGTCGTGGGGATCCACAGCAAACGAACGCGCGTCACCACCGTCAGGCCCAAACGGCAGCCAGGTCACCGCACTTAACCGAATGCACGCTAAGGCAAAAAGAAGGGCAACGCCCGTAATTTGTAGTCTGCGCCGTCTTTTCAAGGATTCACCCTAAATCTCAAGTCTAATCTCTTCTCGGCGCCCGGCATCTGAGGCCTTCAACACAAAGGCTGACTGAGAATCAACCCAGTCAGCCTTTGTGCTTAGTTACAGCAAGTGTTTACTACATGTGCTTCTTGCCAGGAGGCGTCCGTGGTACCGCTTTTACAGCACTCTCGTCCACTGGGGTGAGACCAGTAGTGCTCAGCGTTGCCCCTGCAGGAATCAACGTCGTCGTCACCGTCTTAGCGTCATCAGTACCGGTGTAGACCGAGATACGGCTGGCGTCGATACCCTTCTCTGTTACCAGGTAGTCCTTCGTGTTGACCGCACGCGCGGCGGCAGGATCAACCGTCGGTTTGCGACCTTTCTTCGGTGGCGCCTTTTCGTCGGTGGTCGAGTCGCCAACCACGGCGAGCTTCGCATCCGAAGCGCTCTGCAGTTTGAGGGCGATATCGTCAAGGCAAGCCTTGGCTTCGTTATCGACCCGTGCCGGCCGCTTCGTGTCCCGATCAAAGCTGACCGAGCAGAGTGCGCTGGTCTCGGGCGCCGGAGGCGGTGGAGGAGCGTTGACAGTAACAGTTGTCGTGGCCGATGCAGACTGGCCCTTATCGTCAACCACGTTGCACGTCACCGTTATCGTTCCAGGTGCCGCACCCGCCGTGCTCAACGTCGCCGTAGAGCCGCTGCCGGACACAGAGCCAGCCGAAGCGCTATAGCTATAGGTCAGCGGACGGTTCTGAGGACTCATACCGGTTGCGGTAATCGTCGAAGAATCTCCCGGGGCGACCGTCGAAGGACTCGCCGAGCAGCTGATCGTCGGCGGCTCGAACTGCTTGACAGTGTAGGTGGCCGTGCAATCTGCAAACTCGCCGGGCTTCGGCGGTTTGTTGCCACCCTGGGCAATATGGCCCTTCACCGTGTAGGTACCCGGAACCGCGGCCTTTGTATCGATGTTCGCAGTGCTCGAGTTGCCGGAGATCGTACCGCCATCAGCCGTCCACGAGTAGGTGTAGGCCTTCTTGGGGTTCAGATTGCCAGCAGTACCAGTAACCGTAATGGGGTCGCCTGGATAGACCGTCGTCGGCGAAACCGAGCAGGCATAGGTCACAGGAGGAGGAGGAATGATATGGCCGAAGTGAATCAAAAGACCGGTGCTCAACTCCGCGCCGCTGAGGTTGGTACGCCCGCCCAACACCCCGCCAGTCGGAATCGTCGCGGCCGGCCCGTAGTTGGTATGGATCCAGCGATAGTCCGCTTCGAAGAGGCGAAGCGAGAAACGGTTGTCGAAAAACGGCAGATCATAGTCCATTCCGCCGCCAGCCGTTAGAGTCGGGCCCGCCCGGTACGGCTCATAATAGGTGCCGTTATGGGAGTTCGGACCGTCAAGCCACCCGGCGCCCACAAGACCGTGTCCAAATAGCGTGAAGTTCTGCATCGGAGCGCGGAAGATCGGACCGGCAGAGATGCTAAAGAGGTCGTCGTTATGGCCGTTCGGATGTGCCGCGCCAATCACCTCGGCCCCGACATACTTGTTCATGTAGTAGGCCACACTGCCAATGGCCCCCACATTGATCGAGGAATACGAAATATTGGCGGGCTTCACCTGCCCGTGGGCCCCAAAATACGAGTAACCCAAAAACACGTCAACTCGCGATGGGTTAACCCCCACCGGGGCCGCTGTACCAGTAGTCTGCGCATTCAGGCTTCCAACTCCAAGACCGACTGCGCATGCAGCCAGCATTAACCGGCTTAAATTGCTAAACGGGCGATAAACCATTCGAGTTCCTCCACTCAAAGTCATGCGTTACGAATCTTCAATTCCAAACAGGGATCGTTTTGTTTGTTCGATTCCTTACAGCTTACCGCAGTTGCTAAAGGCTGCGGATAAAAATTTACTAGTTCGGTACTATATTTTCAATACGTTACCCACCAAACCCGGAAAAATCCCCCATGGGCCGTATTGGGCAACCGTTCCAGTTACCAATCCGTCCATGAGGGCCCGGCTAAGACAGATTCAGGGTCTTACGCACAGTTCCGCGCTCCTGTTGGATCTTTTCCTGCAAAAGCGTGATGGCGTACAGCAACTGTTCGGGTCGCGGTGGGCATCCAGGAACGTAAATATCGACCGGAATCACCTGGTTGACCCCCTGCAACAGTGCGTAATTATTGAAGACCCCGCCCGAGGTCGCGCATGCCCCCATCGAAATCACCCACTTTGGCTCCGGCATCTGCTCATAGAGCCGCCGAATCACCGGCGCCATCTTCTGCGACACCCGTCCCGCAATAATCATCAGGTCGCTCTGCCGTGGCGACGGACGAAAGACCTCCGCCCCAAACCGCGCAATGTCGTACCGCGACCCACCCATCGACATCATCTCGATCGCGCAGCACGCCAGCCCAAACGTCATCGGCCAGATCGAATTCTTCCGCACCCAGTTGATCGCCGCATCCATCGAAGCCAGCACCACACCCTCAGGCGGGCCGTCCCCCCAGCTCACCTCACGCAGCTTCTCCTGGTTCTTCCCGAAGCTAGCCAGATTGCCAAAAAGATAACGATCGTTCTTTTGCGGAACTGCTGTCGGACGCCCGCTGCTCGTAGTCTCGTTCCCTGCTGTGCTCATATATCTAATATAAAACCAGTGGGACCCGGTTCAACTGGCAAAATCACCGGTATCTGTTTACTTTCTGGCCAATAACCCAAGATCCACCACCAGATCCGGTACACCTCTCCTCCCACTTACCCTGGCTGGCCGGACCTCACCGCGCGTTCTCATCCATCGCTTGCATCAGGGCCTGCCGCAGCACCCGCTCCTCGACCTTATCCAGCTTCCCACCATTGCGCGTCAGATAGAAGACGTCGATTGCCGTCTCTCCCTCCGTATCCACCAGCGCCACCTCGATATTGCACCCCTGCGCCGCCAGCGTCAGGCTCAGCGCGCGCAGCAGTCCCGTCGTGTCCTGCGTCACTACCTCCAGCAGCGTACTGTGCGACGAGGCCTCATCGTCAAACTCCACCCGGGTCTCCACAAACACCAACGGCGCCTTCCTTCTCCCCCGTCGCCGCCCGCTCAGCAGCTTCTCAACCGAAACCACCCCAGTCATTACATCGTGCACGCTCTTCACAAACACCTCATGCTCAGAGGCATTCATCTCCAGCGTCCGAAAGTTATCGGTAAAACGGAACGTATCCACCACCACGCCCTGCCGGTTCGAAAACGCGTCCGCGGTAACGATGTTCATCCCCCATGCCGCCAGCACGCCTGCCATGGTCGCAAACAGCTGCGGCCGGTCCCGCGTCACCAGCGTCAACTCGCTCACCGTCGGCGAATAGCGAAACTCAAGCTGCACCGGGTCCTCTGCAAACCGCGTCGACATCTTGAACTGTGCCCGCACCTGTTCCGGAGTCCTGGTCAGCACATACCGCTCCGGAAACCCCTCCAGAAACTCCCTCACCGCCGCCTTCTGCCCCGGCAGCAGCGCCACCACACGATGCACTAGCTCGCTCTCCTCCTGAGCGCCCAGCCGCTCATCATCCACGCTGCGGTCCAGATAGTTCGCCGTCGCGATATAGAGCTGCCAGAGGTTCTCCGCCTTCCACGGAGTTAGAGCATCAGGATGCACAGCATTGATGTCCGCATAAGTAAACAACGTCAGCATCCGCAGGGCCTCCGGCGTATGCACCTTCCCCGCAAAGGCGCTCACCGTCTCCTCGTCGAAGATGTCCCTCCGCAGCGCCGCCGACATCTCCAGATGGTTCGCGATCAAGCCCACCACCAGGCCGCTCTCGTACGAATCCAGCTCCAGCCGCTCCATCACGCTCTGTGCCATCCGCGCGCTCTCGCGTGTGTGGTCCCCCGTGCTGCGTCCCTTTCCCGTGTCATGCAGCAGCGCCGCAACATACAGCAGCTCCGGATGCGGCAGCTCTCGCAACACCCCGCCGAAACGCGCCGCCCACTCCCCCATCGAACCCTTCTGCGCACTCTCCAGCCCATGCAGCGTATCAATCAGCACAAACGTATGTTCATCCACCGTGTACCTGTGGCACGCGTCCCGAATCACCAGCGCATCAATTCCATGGAACTCCGGAACCAGCAACTCCAGCGCGCCCAGCGCATGCATCGACCGCAACGCGTCCCCCGCATAGAAGCCCGTCAGAACACCCCGCAGAT